>Ga0308167_1000150_pt1 | contig 161055 bp, 151 predicted proteins | sample PhyCR1_2_FD_202138 | JGI IMG/M metagenome (GOLD analysis project Ga0308167, IMG submission 202138) | Phyllosphere microbial communities from UC Gill Tract Community Farm, Albany, California, United States - DLSLRC.R1 | ecosystem: Host-associated > Plants > Phyllosphere > Unclassified | place...
TCGCCTGTGCAATACCGTAGGCGATGGAAAGTTTACTGGCAACGCCAGTAATCAGAATGCGCTTACCGGAAAGAAAACCCATAGCTGTAATCCTTATGGTCATTGTAGTTGGCGGCCGCATGATTAATAAGTAAGCGACCGACGTTAATCGACGTGCGGATTCTAGCACGTCTCTCATAAATCAGGTAAATCGGCCCGCAATTTCCGCGATATGCAGCAAAAATCAGCGCTCACGCCGCCAGGCTTCGGCACTCAAAGCTTCACCAAAATGGCTGCTAATCAGCCGCCGGGTCAGATCGTGCAGCGGTGAGGCCAGCACGTCCGCCGTACCGCCGCGCTCGACCACTTCGCCCTGATGCATCACCAGCACTTTATCGCTGATGTGCTTCATCATGCCCAGATGCTGGGTGACATAAATGTAGGCGATCCCGTGCTTCTCCTGCAGTTCCAGCATCAGATTCACCAGCTGGGACCGCATCGTCATATCCAGCGAGGCCAGCGCTTCATCCGCTACAATCACTTTGGGCTGCAGGATCAACGCACGTGCCAGGCCCAGACGCTGCTTCTGACCGGGTGCCAGCATGTGCGGATAATAGCCGGCGTGATCGCGCAGCAAGCCCACCTGACGCAGGGTGGCGATAATCCGTTTCTCGCGCTCCTCCGCATTCAGCTCCGTGTTAAGCCGCAACGGGAACTCCAGAATCTGACTGATGCGCTGACGCGGATTCAGTGAGGTGGAGGGATCCTGAAAAATCATGCGGATGCGCTGACTGCGATAGCCATAATCGCCGAAGGTCAGCGGATGATCGTCGATCAGAATGTCGCCTTCGGTGGGCGCAACCATCCCGCTAAGCATCTTCGCCAGTGTAGACTTGCCGGAGCCATTTTCGCCGATAATCGCCAGCGTCTGTTTCTCACGCAGGGTAAAGCTCACCGATTTCACTGCTTCCACGTGCTGGCGACGGAACAGGCCCGTGCGATAGCGGAAGGTTTTACTCAGGTTGCGCACTTCCAGCAGGGTCTCCATGCTACTGGCCCTCCATATTCAGCGGGAAATGACAGGCGTAGAGATGCGTTTTGCTGCCGGTGAGGCGAGGCGTTTCAATACATTTGCGCTGTGCATAAGGACAACGCGGTCCGAGACGGCAGCCAATCGGCAGGCTCTCCAGCGACGGAATCGCGCCTGACAGGGTATTGAGGCGGCTTTTGTGCGGCAGCGCGCGACCAAAATCGGGCATCGCACGAATCAGCGCCTGCGTATAAGGATGATGCGGCGTACTCATTAAATCTTCACTCTGAGCGGTTTCCACCGTCTGACCGCAGTACATCACGTTGATGCGGTCCGCCCACTGGCTCATGGTGCGCAGATCGTGACTGATCAGCAGAATAGTGGTGTTGTTGTTCTGGTTCAGACGGCTCAGCAGGCGGAAAATCTGCGCCTGGGTGGTCGGTTCCATGGCGTTGGTCGGCTCATCGGCAATCAACAGACGCGGCTGATTTGCCAGCGCAATGGCGATCATCACCTTCTGACATTCGCCTTCGGTCAGCTCATAGGGGAAGCTGCGCATGATGTCTTTGTGATCTTTGATGCCGACGCGATGTAGCAGTTCGATGGCGCGGGCTTTGCGCCAGAACCAGAAACGTTTCAGCCACGGACCTTTATAAGTCCAGCGCGGAATCACCTGCATCAGCTGACGACCAATTCTCTCAGACGGATCCAGACAGGATTGCGGCTCCTGGAAAATCATCGAGACGTTATGCCCGATAATGCGGCGGCGCTCGCGCGTCGACAGGCGCAGCAGGTCCACATCATCAAATACCATGCGATCGGCCGTGACGCGCCAGTTATCGTTGGTCACGCCGCAGATAGCCCTGGCGACCAGACTTTTGCCGGAACCGGATTCGCCGACAAGGCCGCGGATTTCGCCTTCGCCCAGCGTCAGATTGACGCGATCGACCGCTTTGACCGGCCCGTCAGCGGTCATAAATTCAATGGTCAGATTACGGATATCGAGTAATGGCATTTATTCCACTCCCGCTTCGACGGCGCGACGGATGCCGTCACCGAGCAGGTTAACAATTAATACGCTGACCATCAGCGCCACACCGGGCAGCATCACGGTCCAGGGAGCGACATAGATCAGCTCCAGCGAATCGCCCAGCATTGCTCCCCATTCCGGCGAAGGCAGCTGCGCGCCCAGGTCAAGGAAGCCGAGAGCGGCAATATCCAGAATCGCCATCGACAACGCGCGGGTTATCTCGGTGATCAGCAGCGGCAGAATATTGGGCAGGATGGCATAGCGCAAAATATTGCGGCCGCGTGCGCCATCAAGACGCGCTGCCACCACATACTCTTTTTCCAGCTCATCGTGCACGGCGCTGTAGATCTCGCGCACCAGGCGTGGCATCAGCGCCAGCCAGACCGCCAGTAACGCATGCTCAAGCCGCGGCCCGAGAAACGCCACTACGATGATTGCCAGTAACAGCGACGGAATTGAGAGCAGAGTGTCGAGCACGTGGTTCATCACCGCCGAGCGTATGCCATGGGTCATGCCCGCCAGCACGCCCAGCACCAGCGCACCCAGCGTGGCGAACAGCGTCACCAGGATTGCTGAACCCACCGTTGGACCTGCGCCGCTCAGCAGGCGGCTCAGAACATCACGACCCAGGTCGTCGGTACCGAGAAAGAATGAGACATCGCCGTAGCGCGACCAGGAGGGCGGCAGCAGTTGATACCCCAGAAACTGCTGGTCAATACCATAAGGTGCAATCAGGCCGCCAAAAAGGCACAGCAGCAGCAACGCACCAAAGCCATACAGGCCGACCATCGAGATCGGATTGCCATAAAAATGATGCCAGCTCTGACGAAACGCACTGGGCAGGCGCTTTTCGGCGTAAATATTATCGGAGGGCATACGCGTTCACTTTACTCTGCTTAACTTCGGGCAACATTGCTTTATAAAAATCATTCATATCAGGTGTTTGCCCCGCTGGCATGTTTGATGTTGCTTTGTCATCGATAACTCTGAATCGCGTGAATTTACGTGTTTGTGTACAATTTTCCCGGCGTTTTCGCCGGGAGGGTAAGCTTGTTCAGCCTATTGCAGGGGATTATCCGTCGATATCCCTGTCGCAGGCAAGGGAAGGGCGTCAGCAATTTCGGTGCTGGATTACAGAGGGTTACGATCCGCGTCGGGCAGATCATCATTTACTACGCTGGCCTGACCCTGGCTTTTGTTGGATGTCCTTCAGGCCCATCGTCATGGGTATGGTCCGGATCCGGCTCAATGATCACGATATAATCTTTTCCTGTTCCGTCGCGCGTTAATGTCACCAGATCTCCGGCCACCGGTTTGGTGTCAAACTCATGTTCTTCCTCAACACCTGTATCTTCAAAAATCACAGCGTATTTCATTTTCTGTCCTCTTTGTGATGAACCGTGTCGTCACCTCAGTGCTTTTTGCCGAGGCTTTCTTATTGAATCTTAGCCTGGCCTGAGAATACCTCTCAGCGAGTGGAGTATTATCATCCTGATAAAGCGTGGTTACTGATGGCTTTAGGGTCGTGCTGGGCCAGCATCACATTCTCTTTTGCAGAGCAGTCGCAATGCGTGGTCGCACTGCCGGAGAATGATCAACTGTCGGCAAACAGTGCGCTCTCACTGAGCCAGCTGGCAGGCCGACGTTTAATTGCACCCAGGAACTGCGCGAGTGCTATGAAAAAGCGCTGAAGAAAGTTAACGCGCCGCCGCCTGATTGACCGCGCGATAATGAAACGGCAGCCTGGTGAGGTGAAGGTGGATCTCTTCAGGCCCCGGTTCCCGACGCCGGTTATAGATAAAGACAACGGGTAACTCTGGCGCAAAAAAGCCCGCTCAATGGCGGGCTCTCTGAAACGAATGGGATGACCTATTTGCCATCAGCCCATTTAGTAATCTGATCATCGATTCTGCCGTCGAGATAATGCGTAATCTGAACTGATCCCGCCTTTACTAACAGTGCAATACATGCAGCAAATATCAGTACCAGTAACACTCTGCTAAGACTCATCGCCTTTCCTCGTATGAACTGCCTGCTTACACCGGACACGCCAGAATACGTGGCGCGATTAACTGATGCGCTGCTTCTTCTCGCGCTGATGCTTGTGATAATCCTCGTCACACTCGGCTGAACAGAAAGCCGTTTCGGCCACGACAGCTTCATCTTTGCACCAGACGCATAAGCCGTTAGGGCTTTGAAGTTTGCTCTTACGAGCGGCCAGAGAAGCTGCGAGATGCGCTTCTTCACGCGCCTGAGCCAAATCTACATCGTCCATAAATATTCAGAACCTCATAAAATTTTAACGATTTAAACACAAACCGGTCACAACAGAGAAAATTTTGTGCAGGGAATTGCATGTTAAGCAGGCAGTTTCAGCCCGTTAAAGTACTCTCTGTCTGTTTCGAATCGCTTTCTATTGACGTGGAAAGCCCTATCGCAGGGCATACCATTCTTTATGTTTCAGCGGATTCATTGCCGCGCCAATCACGTCAGAAATCACATTCACCAGAATCACCAGCCCGCCGATCACCATTACACCGGCTGAGATCGCCGCATAATCTTCCTGACGAATCGCGTTGATTAGCCAGCGTCCCAGACCCGGCCAGTTGAAGACCATTTCAGTGATCATCGCCAGCGTAATCATGGTGGAAAACTGCAGACCCAGACGCGGGATTACCGGCGGGAGCGCGTTATGCAGCACGTGACGGTAGATAACGGTAAAGCGCGAAAGACCCCGCGTAGCAGCTGCTTTGACATAGTTTTTGTCCATCACGTCGCTGGTGCTGTTGCGCAGCAGGCGAATCACTTCCGTCGTCGGTGCCATCGCCAGCACCAGCACGGGTAAAATCAGATGGGTCAGGGCGCTGATAATCATTTCATGTCGCCACGGTGAAGGACTCAACCAGGCGTCAATCAGCGCAAAGCCAGTAATATTCTGCACCGGATAGAGCAGGTCGTGACGACCCGAAACCGGCAGCCAGCCCAGTGTCAGCGAGAAGAACAGCGTCAGAATCAGCGCCAGCCAGAAAATCGGCGCAGAAAAGCCAATTAACGCCAGGGCACTGATGGTTTTATCCTGCCACTTATTGCGCATTACGCCGGCACAAATCCCAAGCGGGATGCCGACCAGCAGCGCGAACAGAAACGCCAGAATACACAGCTCCATCGTGGCCGGGAACACCTCCCGCAGCTGCAGGCCAATCTCCTGACCGTTGGTGCTGGAGACGCCGAAATCAAACTGCAGCATCCCTTTGAACCAGAACCACCAGGCGTCCGAGAGTGCCGCGCCTTCCAGCGGCGCATTAGGCGTAAAGTAGCTCAGACTGAAGCTGACCAGCGACAGCAGAAACAGGGTAATGAGCAGCAGCAGCAGGCGCCGCAGAATATAAATAATCACTTACTTACCCTCATCAGCTTCACGATAAACTCCGGCAAACGAGGCGTTACCAAACGGACTCAGGACCAGGCCCTTAATATCATGACGAAACGCCTGAAGTCGCAGTGAGGATGCCAGTGGCAGCACCGGTAACTCCTGCGCCAGAATCAGCTGCGCTTTATCATAACTGTCGATGCGGCCAGCGAGTTGCTGCGATAGCAGGGCATTCTGAAGCGTTTCATCAAAGGCCGGAGAACACCAGTGCGCATAATTGGTCTGCGAGCGAATCGCCGCGCAGCTGAGCAGTGGCCGGAAGAAGCTGTCCGGATCGTTGCTGTCAGTTGCCCAGCCAGTCAGTGTCAGATCATGATTCATCGCCATCAACTGCGCCTCCTGAAAACGCCCCTCAACCGGCACAATCGTCAGACGGACGCCAACCTGCGCCAGATCCGCCTGTAACAGTTCAGCGGTTTTTAGCGGGCTGGGGTTCCAGGACTGCGATGCAACCGGCACCACCAGCCGCAGATGCAGATCGCGGATGCCCAATGCTGCCAGCGCGGCCCGCGATTTATCCGGATCGTAGCTGGTAATGCGCGCATCGTTATCATAAGCCCAGGAGGCGCGCGGTAAGATTGAGGCGGCCGTTTCGGCAGTGCCGTAATAGATCGACTCCATCAAACGCTCATTGTTGATCGCCAGCGCCAGCGCGTGACGCACTTCGGGGCGGTCGAGCGGCGGCTTGCGGGTATTGAAGGCGAGATAGGCGATGTTCATGCCGGGACGCAGCGTCATCCGCAGGCGCGGGTCATCACGCAGGATGCTGAGCTGGCTGGCCGCGGGATAGGCCAGTACGTCACATTCACCGGTTAACAGTTTTGATAATCGACCGGTGCCGCCAGAACCAAGATCGATGACCGCCTGCTGCAGACGCGGCACACCTTTCCAGTAATGAGGATTGCGCGCCAGGCGAATGTACTGGCCGGTGCGATATTCACTGAGCTGATAAGGACCGGTGCCAACAGGCTGTCGGTCCATCTCTTCCTGGCGGCCCTGAGCGGTAAGCTGGTCGGCATATTCTTTTGACAGCACCGGCGCATAGTGGGTTGCCATGTGCCACAGGAAGGACGCATCCGGGCTGTTCAGCCTGAACTCAACCGTCCTGCTATCAATCTTTTTCACGCTCTGAACCGAATCGGCAAACTGAAGGCTATCAAAGTAAGGATAGTTACCCCCGTTCACGTTATGCCAGGGATGATTCCGGTCGAACATCCTTGCGAAGCTGAATACCACATCGTCAGCGTTAAGCGTGCGGGTAGGGCGGAACTGATTAGTCTGCTGAAACTGCACGCCGCTGCGCAGATGAAAGCGATACGTCGCGCCGTTGTCGCGCACTTCCCAGCTCGACGCCAGATCGGGCTTTAACCGATAGGTGTAGGGATCGACATCCAACAGGCGGTCATAAAGTTGCGCCGCCAGTGTATCGATAGTCAGCCCGCTGCTGGCCATCTGCGGATTAAAGGTGTTCAGCGTGCCGCTGACGCAATAGACAAATCCGGTCTGTCGGATATCACCCGCAGGCGCTGACCACACAGGAACACTCAACACGCTGAGGCTGAGCAACAGCGAACATAATAGTTTTGACATAGAACTCAACGATTTTGAGGCATTAAACAGAGTGTATCGCAAAGCGGTCATTGTCCCAAAACCCGCAACCGCCACCCGCCTGTTTTTCATCCTGGCAGCAGCAAAAAGAGCGTACAGAAGGTGTGGTAATGAGAAAAATTCTCAATAAGAGGTTTACAGATGATAATAAGAATGATTATTATTCCTCTGCACTTCGACGGCGGCTCTGCCGAAGAAGAGCACGACATTGCTCACATTGCTTCCAGTATTGTTGCCCGCCTTATGGCGGGCTTTTTTTGTTGGGCATGACAAACCATCGATGCTTTCTCTGCGGGTATCCCGGTTTGTTAAGCATCACATCAATAAAACCGGACTTAACTATTACAAAAACGCAGTTACTATAACGACAACTTCTGCTCACCTGATTCCGGACAATGATTAAATTTCTGAAAAGCGCTCAGGCTTTCCATTATCCATCCTTTCGGTATCTCTTTTTCGGACGTCTGTTTACCGTACTGGGCAATGGAATTGCACCCATTGCGCTGGCCTTTGCCGTTCTGGATATGGGGGGCTCTGCCTCTGATTTAGGCATAGTGGTGGCGTCCCGCTCCCTGTTCAACGTGCTGTTTCTGCTGGTGGGCGGTGTGGTTGCCGACCGCTACTCACGTAGCCAGGTATTAGTGGTATCCGCGCTGGTTGCTGCTGTTTCTCAGGCTTTCGTGGCGTGGTCTGTGCTGGAGGGTTCAGCCACTGTAATAAGCCTCACCTTGCTGGGTGCGCTGAATGGCGCGGCAGCGGGCATCGCACTGCCTGCTTCATCCGCACTGGTTCCGCAGGTTGTGCCTGCAAATCACCTGCGGCAGGCTAATGCTTTCATTCAGCTCGGTATTTATGGGGGCACGGTGATGGGGGCGTCGCTGGGCGGTGTGATCACCAGCGCTGTCGGGCCGGGCTGGGGGCTGGCGATTGATGCGCTGGGCTTTGCGGTTTCCGCGCCACTTTATTTCCTTATGCGTGTGAGCCCGAATAATGCCGGGACGACGCAAGGCAACATCCTGCGCGATATCAAAGAAGGCTGGGCAGAATTTGCTGGCCGAAGCTGGATTTGGTCGATAGTCCTCCAGTTCGCCATTATCAACGTGGCTTTGAATGGCATTGTAGAGGTCTATGGCCCGATGATTGCCGACGCCTCTTTCGGGCGGGCGCAATGGGGGATGATTGTGGCCGCCCATAGCGCGGGGTTAATTGGTGGATTATTTCTGGCGATGAAATGGCATCCGCGTCGTGACCTTCTGATTGGCGCTATGCTGGCAGGTCTGTGCGCACTCCCGATATTTATGCTGAGCCAGAATGCGTCAGCAGCATGGCTGATAGCCGGGTTCTTTATTGCGGGTGTTTCATTAGGTCTGTTTGGCGTAACCTGGGCGCAGTCATTACAGACTCACATCCCAGCGGATAAGCTGGCTCGCGTGTATGCGTATGATGCGATGGGTTCCTTTATCTCCATTCCCTTTGGTCAACTGGTTGCGGGGCCGCTGGCGGCACAATATGGCACAGCCAATGTTTTGCTGATGTCAGCACTGGCTGTGGTCATTGTTACCGCTGCCATCGGATTAGTACCGGACATCAGGCAACCTGAAAGAATGAGAATTAAGCCGCACAACACCTGATAGCTGTTTTTCTTACTGCGAAAGCAGCCCGGAATAGACCGGACTGTTTCAACATCGATTAATCAGATTTCATGACATACAGAAAATATCGTCATGATGGATGTGTTCAGTTTTCCGCTTTTATATCGTGTTTCTTCATCATCGCGCGCAACTGATGATAGGTAACACCTAGCAACCCGGCAGCGCGGCGCTGATTATAACGTGCCTGTTGCAGGCTGGCTTCCACCAGATCCCGCTCCTGCTGATTCTGCCATTGACGCAGATCCAACGGCAGGGCAGGCAGACCGCTATTATCCGCATTCTGACTGGCACGAATGACAGCAACCGGTTCAGGGCGTGAAGCAAACGGATTAATAATGACGTTATCCAGCTGCTGCTCGCTGCTGTTATGACGATAGACCGAGCGCTCCACCACGTTTTTCAGCTCGCGGACATTGCCTGGCCAGTGGTAATCCAGCAGGGCCTGCTGCGCGCGGTCGGTAAAGCCGGGAAAGAGTAACAGACCAAGTTCGCGACACATCTGGATAGCAAAGTGCTCGGCCATCACCAGAATATCGCTGCGGCGTTCACGCAGGGGCGGTAACTGCACCACATCGAAGGCCAGACGATCCAGCAGGTCGGCGCGGAATTTCCCCTCGGCTGCCAGCGCAGGCAGATCTTCGTTGGTGGCGCAGACCAGTCGCACATTGACCTGCAGGGAGTGATTGCCGCCAACGCGCTCCAGTTGCCCATATTCAATGACTCTGAGCAGCTTTTCCTGGACCAGCATCGGCGCGGTTGCCAGCTCATCCAGAAACAGCGTCCCGCCGTCAGCACGTTCGAACCGTCCGAGATGTCGCTTCTGTGCACCGGTAAAGGCGCCCGCCTCATGACCGAACAGCTCAGAGTCGAGCAAATTCTCATTCAGCGCGGCACAGTTCAGCGAGATAAACGGTCCCTGCCAGCGGTCAGAGAGATAGTGCAGACGGCTGGCGATCAGCTCTTTACCTGTTCCGCGCTCGCCAATCACCAGAACCGGTTTTTCCAGGGGAGCCAGCTTAGAAACCTGCTCAAGTACCTCAAGAAAATTGTTCGATTCACCCAGAAGATTATCGTTAGTGTTTGTCATGATGAATTTCGCCACCCTTTAATCATTTTCGCTATCTTAAAATAAGCGGTGAAAGCTGTAAAATTTAAAAAACCTTAAAAATCATAGTGATGTAAAATTGGCATGCATCTTGTATTAGCTCAGCAGGGCAACACGTTTTAAAACATTAAAAGAGGAACATCATTATGGGTATTTTTTCTCGTTTCGCTGACATCGTAAATGCCAACATTAACTCCCTGCTGGAGCGTGCCGAAGATCCGCAGAAACTGGTCCGCCTGATGATTCAGGAAATGGAAGACACGTTAGTAGAAGTGCGTTCGACCTCTGCGCGGGCGCTGGCTGAAAAGAAACAGCTGTCACGCCGTATTGAGCAGGCGGAAATCCAGCAGGCCGAATGGCAGGAAAAAGCCGAGCTGGCGCTGCGCAAAGATAAAGATGATCTGGCGCGTTCCGCGCTGATTGAAAAACAGAAACTCACCGACCTGATTGCTTCTCTGAAACAGGAAGTGGGCCAGGTTGAAGAGACGCTGGAACGCATGAAAGGCGAAATCAGCGAGCTGGAGAAAAAACTGACCGAAACACGTGCCCGTCAGCAGGCGTTAACCCTGCGTCATCAGGCGGCTTCTTCATCACGCGATGTTCGTCGTCAGCTGGATAGCGGTAAAATCGATGAAGCGATGGCACGATTCGAATCTTTCGAGCGTCGCATCGACCATATGGAAGCGGAAGCAGAGAGCCACGGTTTTGGTAAACCTAAAACGCTGGATCAGCAATTTACTGACCTGAAAGCGGATGATGAAATCAGCCAGCAGCTCAACGCGCTGAAAGCCAAAATGAACCGCAGTGAGTAATTATTGACGTTGCAATAAGTGATTAAGGAGAGTCAATGAGCGCACTTTTTCTCGCCATACCCTTAACGATCTTCGTGCTGTTTGTCGCACCGATTTGGTTATGGCTGCATTACAACAACAAACGCAACGGCGGTTCGGAACTGTCGCAAAGCGAAATCCAGCGCCTGCAGCGCGTCACGCAGGATGCGCAGCGGATGCGCGAACGCATCGACGCGCTGGAAGCCATTCTGGATGCCGAACATCCTAACTGGAGGCAGCCATGATGAAAGGCCGTAAGTTGTGGCGCAAGCCTGACGAAGGAAAGTTGATGGGCGTCTGTGCGGGCCTGGCAGAATATCTCGACATTCCGGTCCGTCTGCTGCGGGTCATCGTGGTGTTATCGCTGTTCTTTGGCCTGTTTGTGTTTACGGTGATCGCCTATTTCGTACTGGGTTTTGTGCTGGATGTGAAACCCGCCACTGCTTTTGAAGGTGAACGCCAGCCCAGCGCCAGCGAATTGCTGGACCAGCTGGAGAGCGCCTTGCAGCGGGATGAGCGCAGCGTGCGCGACGTGGAACGCTATGTGACGTCTGAAACCTTCAGCGTGCGAAGCCGCTTTCGCCAGATTTGATCATTTTATTAACGGGCCGTTTAAGGCCCGTCCGCTCTCTCAATGGAGGTGTTGATGTCTTTTTCGCGATCCACTGCTTTTCGTCACCGCGCGGCACCTGCATTGAAGTCGGCGGCTAAATTCATCATTATCAATGCGGTTACCTACGGCCCCGCCGGCGTTACTGGCTGGGCGGTAAAATCGGTAGCGCGACGCCCGTTGCGCATGCTGCTGGCTGTGGCCCTTGAGCCATTGCTGAAACGCGTGATGAACCGGGTGGCATCGCGCTTCATCAGGGAGAACGATGAAAAGACTGCAAACTGAATTAATGGCGTTGATGAACCGTGGCGTTGATCGCCACCTGCGGCTGGCAGTTACCGGATTAAGCCGCAGCGGTAAAACCGCCTTTATTACCTCACTGGTTAATCAGCTTTTAACGGTTCACAGCGGCGCGCGTTTGCCGCTGTTTTCCGTTGTGCGGGATGAGCGGTTGTTAGGCGTTAAACGGGTGCCCCAGCGTGATATGGGCACCGCGCGTTTTACCTACGACGAAGGTCTGGCCCAGCTCTACAGCACGCCGCCCGCCTGGCCGACGCCAACCCGTGGCGTTAGTGAAATGCGCCTGGCGCTGCGTTACCGTCCCAATGATTCGTTATTGCGCCACCTGAAAGAGACCGCAACGCTCTACTTGGAGATTGTCGACTATCCCGGTGAGTGGCTGCTGGATCTGCCGATGCTGGCGCAGGATTACCTCGGCTGGTCACGGCAGATGAACGGTCTGCTGCAGGGCGATCGTGCTGAGTGGGCAAAACCCTGGCGCGCCCTCTGCGAAAAACTCGACCCGCTTGCCCCCGCCGATGAAACGCAACTGGCAGAGATTGCAGCGGCCTGGACCGACTATCTGCACCGCTGTAAATCTGAAGGCCTGCACTTTATTCAGCCCGGCCGCTTCGTGCTGCCTGGCGATATGGCTGGCGCGCCCGCGCTGCAGTTCTTTCCCTGGCCAACGGCTGATGAGGCGCAACGCACTAAGCTGGCGCAGGCGGACAAGGGGAGTAACTTCAGCATGCTGCAACAGCGGTACAGCTACTACTGCCAGCATGTGGTGAAAGGCTTTTATAAAAATCATTTTCTGCGTTTTGATCGCCAGATTGTGCTGGTTGACTGCCTGCAACCGCTGAACAGCGGACCCCAGGCGTTTAACGATATGCGACTGGCACTGACGCAACTCATGCAGAGTTTTCATTACGGTCAGCGCACCCTGTTTCGCCGGCTCTTCTCACCGGTGATCGACAAATTACTCTTTGCCGCGACCAAAGCGGATCACATCACCAGCGATCAGCACGGCAACATGGTATCGCTGCTGCAGCAACTGGTGCAGGATGCCTGGCAGAACGCCGCGTTTGAGGGAATTAGTATGGATTGCATCGGGCTGGCATCGGTGCAGGCCACGCAGAGCGGCCTGGTCGATCACCGTGGCGAAAAGATCCCGGCCCTGCGCGGTCACCGGCTGGATGATGGCGAACCGCTCACCGTCTATCCGGGCGAAGTCCCGCCGCGCCTGCCCGGCAACGCTTTCTGGCAACAGCAGGGTTTTCAGTTTGAACAGTTCCGGCCGCAGCAGCTCGATGTCGATCGCCCGCTGCCGCATATCCGCATGGATGCCGCGCTGGAATTTTTATTGGGAGATAAATTGCGATGAGTGATCCGCTGAAGCCGCGTATCGATTTTGCCCGCCCGCTGGATGAGAGCACCACCACGCCGTTGCGCCCGGCGCAGACCTTTGAAGCGGACGCGCAGGCTGCCTTTCTGGCGGTGCAGGATGAAGATGTCGCTGTCGAAGAGGAGGGTGCCGGTGAACGGGCGGTGGAAGCCGCGCTGAAACCTAAGCGCAGTCTGTGGCGCAAAATGGTGACGGCTGGTGCGCTGCTGTTTGGCGTCAGCGTGATTGCGCAGGGTGTGCAGTGGACACATGACGCCTGGCTGGCCCGCGACTGGTTTTCGCTGGGCAGCGGTGTGGCAGGTGGGCTGATCGTGCTGGCAGGTGTCGGCGCGCTGACTACTGAGTGGCGTCGGCTTTATCAACTGCGTCAGCGTGCCGAAGAGCGGGATGTGGGCCGGGAGCTATTGCACAGTCATGGCATCGGCAAAGGTCGGGCATTCTGCGAAAAACTGGCACAGCAGGCGGAGCTGGATCAGGCGCATCCGGCTCTGCAGCGCTGGCGTGCCTCCCTGCATGAAACCCACAATGACAGTGAAATTGTACGCTTATATGCGCAACTGGTGCAGCCGGTACTGGATCGGCAGGCGCGGCGCGAAATCAGCCGCCATGCTGCGGAAGCGACACTGATGATTGCGGTCAGTCCGCTGGCGCTGGTGGATATGGCGTTTATCGCCTGGCGTAATCTGCGGCTGGTCAATCGCATTGCGGCGATATACGGCATTGAGCTGGGCTACTTCAGCCGTATCCGGCTGTTCCGCCTGGTGCTGCTCAATATGGCTTTTGCCGGTGCTTCGGAACTGGTACGGGAAGTGGGCATGGACTGGATGTCGCAGGATATTGCCGCCCGGCTTTCCACAAGAGCCGCGCAAGGCATTGGGGCAGGATTGCTGACCGCAAGACTGGGCATTAAAGCGATGGAGCTTTGTCGTCCACTCCCCTGGCTGGAGCAGGACAAACCACGACTCGGCGATTTCCGACGTGAACTGCTGGGCCAGTTGAAAGAGGCGTTACAGAAGGGCGGCAATAAGTCAGCCTGATGTTCACGCGACACATTAAAGGCGGCCAGGCCGCCTTTATTAATCAGTGTGGCTGGCGAAGCACCTGCCGCGAATCGATAGTCAGGCACTCACCCGGACAGGTCGCTTCATCGGTGATCACCGGATCTGCCGGTAGCGTAAAGGCCATTCCATTTCTCTCCCTGATGAAATGCGCCATCCCGGCAAATGTCCATGACATGCTCAGGCCCAGCCCGCCGAAATCATCATATTTTCGTAACGTCGCGACCTTCGGTAAATACTCACCGGTCAGACGATAATAGAGCGCACCCCGGAAACCTTTCGGTACCTGCTGGGTGATCGCCTGATCGAGCAGGGCAAATTCTTTGCGAGCCGGGACAGAGTAACCGTTAATCAGGTGACTGATGGCCAGCGAGGCCGCCGCTGTGACCAGCAGTGCATAAAAAGCATTTTTCCATTTTAACTTTTTGCTGATTTCAAACAGGCCAAGGATAAATGCGCTGGTGGTAATTAGCGCACCGGCGATTAAAGTGCGGTAGGCCGCCATGCTTTCACTGACAATCAGATTGGGTAGTGCGGCAATCAGCAGTAAGACGAACATCAGATAAAATTTGTCGTTGCCCGCAGCTTTAATTTTCTTCAGTCCAAAACCAATAATGATTGCTGAGATGATCACCGACACCGTTTTTGCGCCGAGATCAAAGTTGCAAATAACGTTCTTCAGGTATTCGGTGAAAAACCATTTCAGCTTAATCGGGATGTCGTAGCTGAAGGCCGAACGTGGCAGCGTATGGCCATAGAGCTGGACCGGCAGAACTTTTGAAGCTATCAGCGCGGCAAACATGCCTGCGCCAAGGACCATTAAAGAGATCAGCGCCCGTTTCTTATCAATTTTTCGTTCTGAAAAGCACAGGTCCAGCGCGGCAAAGAAGGTAAAACTCATTGCGGCCGGTTGATAGAGACAGAAAGCGATGGTCAGCAGGCTGAATGCTAACAGGCGGCAGGCGATTCCCGGTTTAATTGAAAGACGGTAGCTGGCACCTGCCAGTAGAATGGCAGCGATGTAGGGGAAGCAGGATGCCCATGCAACATATACCTGGAATGAAGGCAGCAGACAAAGCAATAACGCAAAGGTTATCTGCTGAGCCTGATTCTCCAGCAGTGCATTTTTCTGACACAGGCTATAAAGGTAATATCCGGTAAAAATGAGCAGAACAATCGCGACAGATCGTAACAGCGCCAGCCGCTCTACACTCTCCACCAGAAAAGAGGCGCTGTACTGAATAATGCCATACACCGGCCTGCCGGATAACGTGTCCCAGTTTAAAATACTGAGCTTATCAGTGTTAGCCCAGTAGAGATTCGTCCAGTCATCGGTGTAGGCATACTGGGTTAAATACGCAGGGCTGTAAGCAATCAGAAAAACGATCGCAAAAAGCAAAAAAACCTTACGGTGGGATAAGCCGGTATCAGTGGCAATCATCATTCATCCTTTTTAATCTGACTCTTTTTCCTGCTCCTGAATGGGCAGTTTATTCGGTGTTCTGAGGTGAGTGCATTTTTGCTGGCGCGGATTTCCGCAAAATATAGCGAGGCCGGTTTTTAGTTTCCATATAGATGCGGCCAATATATTCACCCAGCACCCCAATGCCAATCAGCTGAACCCCCCCGAGGAACAGTACGGAAACCAGAATAGAGGGGTAGCCAGGCACCGGGTTACCGAACAGCAGTTTATCCACGATCATCCAGAGTCCATACAGGAAGGCCAGCGAGGCAACAAGAAAGCCCAGATAGGACCAGATGCGCAGCGGAACGGTCGAGAAGGAGGTAAGCCCCTCCAGCGCAAGGTTCCACAGCTTCCAGCCGCCGAATTTGCTGCGGCCCGCGATTCGCTCAGTTCGCACATACTCCACGATATCAGTCTGTCCGCCGACCCAGCTCAGAATGCCCTTCATAAAGAGATTCTTCTCAGGCAACAGCTTAATATTCTCAACCATTTCACGTGACATCAGCCGGAAATCACCGACGTTTTCTTCTATCTGAGGATGACTAATGCTGTTGTGCAGTTTGTAAAACCAGCGGGCTGTTTTGCGTTTGAGGTGGCCATCGGCACGGCGATCAATCCGTTTGGCTAAAACAATATCAGCCCCTGCCTGCCACTTTCGAATCATCTCGGGAATAATCGCAATCGGATCCTGCAAATCCACATCTATCGGGATAACGGCATCACCGGTTGCGGCTTCCAGCCCGGCAAACAGCGCCGGTTCTTTGCCGAAATTTCGAATAAACGACAGGCTGCGCACCAACGGATCGCGCTGGCTGAGTTGCATAATCAGCGCATGCGTTGCGTCTGTGCTGCCATCATCAATAAATACGATTTCAACCTGCAAGGCGGCCAGCGTTTCATCTTTTCTGACCGCATCATAAAAAAGAGGGATGGCCTCCTCTTCATTGAATACCGGTACCACCAGAGAGATTTTCATTATTCTCCTTTGAATACGATAAAGCGGGAAAAAAGAAAGCCGCACGCCAGACTGATAGCCGATGAGGCAATCAACGTAACAAGGGGATAAAGGCCGTACCAATCGGCCAGATAACCTACGCTGAATGCCATCGCGCCCATAAAAACGACGTAAAGAATATAACGCCAGGCGGTCGCCTGCTGTTTAAAGGTCCAGCGCGCATTAACAAAGAAAGAGAAGGTGACGGCCAGGCAAAAAGCAATCAGGTTAGCAGTCGACTGGAACAATCCCAGGCTGAGGCAAATAAAAAAGGTCACCCAGTGGATCAACGTATTCACCAGGCCCACAGTCAGATATTTTGCGAAGAAAGTCAGCATATTATAATCAATTCTAATCAGTTGGAAAAAATATACAGCAATCAGCCAGCAATCAACAGTCTGGTACTGACAAAGGCTGACAATCAGCGATCGATCTTTGAACTCAGCAGGAAGTACAAAACTCCGCCATACGCGTCTGAGCTGTCAACTTTTCCTGACAGATCCCTTTCTACCGGCCTGCGACTTAGCGTAATATTATTTTATCTGAACCTGATTAAGGCGAACGCAATGCGTCTGGAAGTGTTCTGTCAGGACCGTATTGGCCTGACGCGTGAACTGCTCGATCTGCTGGTGGCACGCAACATTGATTTACGTGGTATAGAAATCACGGCGCTGGGCCGCATCTACCTGAACTTTTCTGCACTGGAATTCGACGCTTTCAGCAATCTGATGGCGGAAATCCGCCGTACACCAGGCGTAACAGATGTGCGCACGGTCCCGTACATGCCTTCTGAACGGGAGCATCGCGCACTGAGTGCATTGCTGGTGGCAATGCCTGATCCGGTCTTCTCGGTCGATCTGAAAAGCAAGGTGGAACTGGCTAATCCGGCAGCGCAAAACCTGTTTAATCTTGATGAAGAGAAGATGCGTAACTTCAGCGCCGGTAATCTCATCAACGGCTTTAACTTTATGCGCTGGCTGGAAAGCGATCGGGTTGAGGCGCAGGCGCAGCATGTCGTCATTGAAGGGCGTGATTTCCTGATGGAAGCGCGTCCTATCTATTTGCCGGGCGAAGAGGGACAGAATGACAGGCCGGTGGGCGCGATGGTGATGCTGAAATCAACCGCTCGTATGGGCCGTCAGTTGCAGAATCTGGTGGTCACCGACGAATCGGAGTTTGATCATATTATTGCCGTCACGCCGAAGATGCGTCAGGTGGTCGATCAGGCGCGCAAACTGGCGATGCTCGATCCACCATTGCTGATTGTTGGCGATACCGGCACCGGAAAAGATATGCTGGCACGCGCCTGTCATCTGCGCAGTGCGCGTGGAAAAAATCCTTTCCTGGCGCTGAATTGTGCCTCTCTGCCTGACGACGTTGCGGAAAGCGAGCTGTTTGGACATGCAGCCGGCGCCTATCCCAATGCGCTGGAAGGCAAGAAAGGCTTTTTTGAGCAGGCGAATGGCGGCTCGGTCCTGCTGGATGAGATTGGCGAGATGTCGCCGAGAATGCAGACCAAACTGCTGCGTTTTCTCAACGATGGCACCTTCCGCCGCGTCGGCGAAGAGCATGAAGTGCATGTCGATGTGCGGGTGATCTGCGCCACGCAAAAAAACCTGATTGAACTGGTGCAGCGCGGGGAGTTCCGCGAAGATCTCTTCTACCGCCTTAATGTGCTGACGCTGCAGCTGCCGCCTCTGCGCGATCGCCCACAGGACATTCTGCCGCTGACCGAAATGTTTGTGGCCCGCTTTGCGGATGAGCAGGGGATGGCGCGTCCGCGCCTCTCGCCACAGCTCAATGCGTTTCTGACCCGCTATGCCTGGCCTGGCAATGTGCGTCAGCTAAAAAATTCCCTTTATCGCGCATTAACTCAGCTGGAAGGTTACGAACTGCGTCCGCAGGATATCGTGTTGCCCGAACAGGCGCTGGATGTGTCACTGGGGGATGAGGCGCTGGAAGGAACGCTGGATCAGATCACCAGCCGGTTCGAACGCTCAATTCTGACGCGGCTTTATCTCTCTTATCCCAGCACCCGAAAGCTGGCAAAACGGCTGGGCGTTTCACACACCGCGATAGCCAATAAGCTGCGGGAATATGGTCTGGGGCAAAAGCGCAACGAAAGCGAGTAAGCGGCAAAGAGAAGGTGATAAGCGGATAACCGGGTTATCCGCTTTTTTTATTACTTCAGCGCGGCCAGCGCAGCGTCGTAATCTGGCTCAGTGGTGATTTCATCAACCAGCTGGCTGTAGATCACTTTGTCATTCTCATCCAGCACGATCACGGCACGTGCGGTCAGACCTTCCAGCGCACCATCGGCAATTTCCACGCCATAGTCATACTTAAACTCTGAACCGCGCAGCGTCGACAGCGTTACCACGTTGCTCAGGTTTTCTGCGCCACAGAAACGCGACTGAGCAAAGGGCAGATCGGCAGAGATGCATAACACCACCGTATTATTCAGCTCGCTAGCAGCCTGATTGAACTTGCGCACTGATGAAGCACAGACACCGGTATCAACACTTGGGAAAATGTTCAGAATTTTGCGTTTTCCTGCATACTCAGAGAGCGCGACGTTGACCAGGTTTTTAGCGACCAGTGTGAAAGCTTTGGCTTTATCGCCAGCCTGAGGAAACTGACCTGCAACCGGTACGGCATTACCCTGAAAATGAACAGTCTGAGACATAGTGATTCCTTTTGATGATAAAAAAGATCTGACACAAAACGGCTAAAGATAGCCGTTGTTTATGACATAAAAGTTAAGGGTTTACGAGTTCAATTGTGGAATTTAACGTGGCGCTCTCCCACTGCGTCACACATTGTGGAGTGGAAATGAGAACGGTAAAAAGTTATCCCGAAGCCTGGCCCTTGCATACGCCGTTTGTCATCGCCCGTGGAACCCGGACCGAAGTTAAAGTGGTGGTGGTTGAAATCGAGGAAGACGGCGTAAAAGGCGTCGGAGAAGCGACACCGTATGCCCGTTACGGTGAAAGCGAAGCCTCTGTACTGGCGCAAATCGGTACCCTGCTACCTGCGCTACAGCAGGGCATGACACGTGAGGCGCTTCAGCAGGCACTGCCTGCCGGGGCCGCGCGCAACGCCATCGACAGCGCACTGTGGGATCTCGCCGTGCACCAGCAGCAGAGCAGCCTCTGGCAGCTTAACGGCGTCACTCCCCCTGAGGATGTGGTGACCGCGCAGACCGTCGGTATTGATACCCCTGAAGCGATGGCCAGCAGCGCACTCGCGCTGTGGCAGCATGGTGCAACGCTGCTGAAAGTTAAGCTGGATAATAATTTCATTACCGAACGTCTGATGGCGATCCGCGCCGCCGTGCCGGAAGCGACTTTGATTGTGGATGCAAATGAGTCCTGGCATGCCGAAGGCCTGGCGGCACGCTGTCAGTTGCTGGCGGACATCAATGTGGCGATGCTGGAGCAGCCCCTGCCTGCAGGTGAAGATGCGGCGCTGGCGAACTTTATCCATCCCTTACCGATCTGCGCCGATGAGAGCTGTCATACCCGTGAAAGCCTGGCGGCGTTGCGAGGGCGTTATGAGATGGTCAACATCAAGCTGGATAAAGCAGGCGGGCTGACCGAGGCGCTGGCGCTGGCGGATGCCGCCCAGCAGCAGGGTTTTGCAGTAATGCTCGGTTGCATGCTCTGCACCTCACGGGCGATACACGCTGCGCTGCCGCTGGTACCACAGACCCGCTTCGCGGATCTTGACGGGCCAACCTGGCTGGCGGTGGATTCAGAACCGGCAATCACCGTGCGCAACGGTCAGTTGATTATTGCTGCCAGCGCAGCAGGTTAACCATCATCTCAAGATAGGTCTCTGTGGCTTCATCCACTGAAATCACCGGCATTTCAGCGGTCACGCAAGGCAGGCTGAGATCGTGACACCAGCTGCCGAATGAGCCGGGCGTATCATAACCGACGCTGCTGACGCGGGGGAGGCCGGTATGGCTGGCCAGCCAGCCGCCAATCTCCACCTGATGCGGGTCGTCAATGCAGCCCAGCGGTTCATGCCATGAGACGATCCAGCGCGGTTTCAGCTGATGAATCAGGGCACAGAGCGCCTGGGTTTCCGGTTCAGAACCCGGATGGGTGCCGGTCGACAGCGCCACATCGCGCGCATCGGCCGCACTGTTCCAGCGATAAACCGTCTCGCCCGACTGCCAGTTCGCCGCCGGGAAGTTGCGGTTGAGATCGACGCCGTTTGCGTTAGCGCGTAGTCCCAGCTGACAGCCATCCGGATTGACCGCCAGCACCACGTGGTGCCGACGCATGCCATCGGGTAATGTCCGTAACGCAGCGGAGAGGGTGGCGATGGCCGCATTCTCATCGCCGTGGGTGCCGGCCAGGATCAGACCGCTGTCGGGATCGCCCAACGGGGCCGGAAACCACAGCAGCGGTGCACCCAGCACTGAGCGGCCATACTGCTGATACGGAACGTCCAGTTTGCCGCGCAGGGTACGCGGATGGAGTGGCGACATACTCATTTCCTCATAGGGTTTTATTAAAAGTAGCGGAAAAGCCGTGCGCGGAAAATAGCTATTTATCTGTCAGCCATTTGCGATAAAGTGCCCTGCACAAGCTGCATCGGCAACAGACTGGTGCAGCACTTCTTTGGGGTAAAGGAGTGATAATGGTAAAGACCTTTCGCATGACGCTGGCAGCAATCAGTCTGAGCAGCATCCTCACACCCGCCATCGCGGCGAATCCTCCCGCTGGCGCGCAGCTGGCTGAACAGCAGCAGATCGTCCGCCACATTAAAGATGAACCCGCTTCCCTCGATCCGCTTAAAGCGGTGGGGCTGCCGGAAATTCAGGTGATTCGGGATCTGTTTGAAGGCCTGACTAATCAGGATGCGCAGGGCAAAATTGTACCGGGTGTGGCGCAAAGCTGGAGCAGCAGCGATAACAAAACCTGGGTCTTCACCCTGCGCAATAACGCGCGCTGGTCGAACGGCGATCCGGTCACTGCTCAGGATTTTGTCTACAGCTGGCAGCGCCTGGTCGATCCCAAAAACAGTTCTGCTTTTGCCTGGTTCGCAGGCCTGAGTGGCATTGAAAATGCAGCGGCGATTACCAAAGGCGAAATGACGCCCGATAAGCTTGGCGTGGCTGCCCAGGGTAAATACCAGCTGAGAGTGACGCTGGATCGTCCTGTGCCGTGGTTCCCGGCGCTGGTGGCCAACGTGGCGCTCTTCCCGGTGCCCCAGAAAATAATCGCACAGGAAGGTGACAGCTGGACGGCACCCGGCAAACTGGTCGGTAACGGTGCCTATCAGCTGAGCGAGCGGGTCGTGAACGAGAAGATCGTCCTGACCCGTAATCCTCACTATTGGGATGATGCACATTCGGTGCTGACAAAAGTGACCTTTGTGCCCATCAATGAAGAGTCGAGCGCGACCAAACGTTATCGTGCCAACGATATCGATATCACCGAATCCTTCCCTAAAAATATGTATGCGCTATTGAAGAAAACGTTGCCGGGAGAGGTCTACACACCCGACCAGTTAGGCACCTATTACTATGCGTTTAACACGCAGAAAGGGCCGACGGCTGATGTGCGGGTGCGCAAAGCGCTGTCCTGGTCAATCGACCGAAAAGTGATTGCCGAAAAAGTGCTGGGTACCGGAGAAAAACCGGCATGGCATTTTACGCCCGATGTCACTGCAGGCTTTAAGCCTCTGCCTGTTTTCATGCAACAGCACGATCAGAATAGCCTGAATGCGCAGGCCAAATCGCTGCTGGCTGCCGCCGGTTATGGCCCCGGCAAGCCATTAAAACTCAAACTGCTCTATAACACCTCAGAGAGCCATCAAAAGATTGCGATTGCCGTGGCCTCAATGTGGAAAAAGAATCTCGGTGTGGATGTCACCCTGGAGAACCAGGAGTGGAAAACCTATATTGACAGCCGTAACAGCGGAAACTTCGATGTGATTAGGGCTTCGTGGGTCGGCGACTACAACGAGCCCTCAACCTTCCTGAATTTGCTGACTTCTGGCAACAGCAGCAACATCTCACGCTTCAGTAACGCGGAATATGATGCGGTTATCGCTAAAGCCAGCCGTGAAACCAGCGATCAGGCACGTAACAGCGATTACAATCGTGCCGAGCAAATCCTGGCTGAGCAGGCCCCGGTCGCCCCCCTCTATCAGTACACCAATGGCCGACTGATTAAACCCTGGGTTAAAGGCTATCCGATCACCAACCCTGAAGATGTCGCCTACAGCCGTGAACTGTGGATTGAAAAGCACTAAGCCTGTGGTGGCCGATTTTCCGGCCACCTGCTGACATCTTTCTTCACAGCCCTGCGATTGCAACTCAACGCCGTCACGTTAGACTGTATCGTATTGATATTAGTGGTGAGGCAACGTTGTGGACGTCATTGAAGGAAAAGCATTACAGGTTTCAGATGCTATCATCTCCTGCCAGCTGGATGGCAAGGGGGGGATGATCCCCATTGCTGAAGATGAAGTTATTGAGTGTGAGCAGCCATGCTGGCTGCATCTGAACTATACCCACAGCAAGAGCGCAGAATGGCTGCAGTCGACGCCACAGATCCCCGATGCCGTGCGTGACGCCTTAGCGGGCGACAGCATGCGTCCCCGCGTCAGCCGACTGGGCGACGGATTTATGATCGTGCTGCGCAGCGTCAACCACAATACCGATGCGCGTCGAGACCAGTTGGTGGTGATGCGGGTGTTTATCAACGATAAGCTCATCGTTTCGACCCGACGGCGTAAAGTTTCTGCCGTCGATGAAGTGCTCACTGATTTGCAAAATGGCAACGGCCCGATTGACTGCGGCAGCTGGCTGGTTGATGTCTGTGATGCCCTGACCGATCACACCAGTGAATTTATCGAAGAGTTACATGACAAAATCATCGAGCTGGAAGATGCGCTGCTTGACCAGCAGATGCCCGCGCGCGGCGAGCTCGGTCTGCTGCGCAAACAGCTGATTGTGATGCGGCGTTACATGGCACCCCAGCGGGATGTCTATGCCCGGCTCGCCAGTGAAAAACTGGCCTGGATGGATGACAGCGAACGGCGCCGGATGCAGGAGATTGCCGACCGTCTGGGGCGCGGGCTGGATGATCTGGATGCGGGCGTGGCGCGCACCGCGATTCTGGCTGACGAAGTCGCCTCTGCGATGGCAGAATCGATGAACCGCCGCACCTATACCATGTCACTGATGGCGATGATCTTTTTGCCCGCCACGTTCCTGACCGGCCTGTTTGGTGTCAACCTGGGCGGCATTCCAGGCGGCGGATGGGAGTATGGCTTTACTATCTTTTGTCTGTTGCTGGTGGCACTGGCGGTGGGGGTCGCGGGCTACCTGCGCAAACGGCACTGGCTTTAGCGAGGGAGAGGTGACCCCGGCGGGAGTCTCATTTGATTACGGAAGTACCGTCGGGTGGGCTGAAAATCGCGTTAAGAAAGCAAAAGCTGATCGACATCAATAACCGAATGTCGCCGCTGACGCAAACTCTCTCCCGCAGGTGAATGCAACGTCAAGCGATGGGCGTTGCGCTCCATATTGTCTTATTTCCATATTTAGAATTATTGCATAGCACATTTAATTCGAAACATGCCGGCCATTGTGCCGGCTTTTTTTTTGCCCGCCTGGCTGGAACGCCAATCCTTTCCTAAGCTTAAAGTCCATTCGCAAGAAAAGGAGTACGGCATGAGCGCGATTTTTAACAGCGAGCCGATCCCTACGGATCCAGTCCCGATTCCTGAGCCCATTCCTCATCCGCAGCCCCAGCCTGATCAGCCGACCGATCCGGAATATCCGCCGATAATGGATCCACCGCCACACCGCAACATATAAAAAAAGGGCGTGCTGCCAGCAGCACGCCCTTAAAATTGCAAGGGGCTTATTTAATCTGAAGCACATCAAGACGTACGCTAAGATCCGGCACATCGTCTTCATCAGCACGCCAGCCCACAGGCTGCAACGGCAGGGTTTCACGATCAAAGGCGAGATCGCCGCCATCAACGACAGTATCGCCATGCTTAATCCCTTTAAAATCGAACAGATTGATATCTGCCAGGTGCGACGGCACGACGTTTTGCATTGCGCTGAACATGGTTTCGATACGGCCAGGATAGCGCTTATCCCAGTCGCGCAGCATATCAGCCACGACCTGACGCTGCAGGTTTGGCTGAGAACCACAGAGGTTGCACGGGATAATCGGGAACTGACGCGCTTCTGAAAAGCGAATGATATCTTTCTCGCGGCAGTAGGCCAGCGGACGGATCACGATCTGTTTGCCATCATCGCTCATCAGCTTTGGCGGCATACCTTTCAGTTTTCCGCCGTAGAACATGTTCAGGAACAGCGTCTGCAGGATGTCATCGCGATGGTGGCCCAGTGCAATTTTAGTACAACCCAGTTCAGTCGCAACGCGATAGAGAATGCCACGGCGCAGGCGCGAGCAGAGTGAGCAGGTGGTTTTGCCTTCCGGGACTTTCTCTTTGACGATGGAGTAGGTATCTTCTTCGATAATCCGGTACTCAACGCCCTGGGCTTCAAGATATTGTGGCAGGATGTGCTCGGGGAAGCCTGGCTGTTTCTGGTCGAGGTTAACGGCAATCAGGCTAAAATTGACCGGCGCACTTTTTTGCAAACTGCGCAAAATTTCCAGCATGGTGTAGCTGTCTTTACCGCCTGACAGGCAGACCATGATTCGGTCGCCTTCTTCAATCATATTAAAATCTGCAATGGCTTCGCCGACATTACGACGCAGTCGTTTCTGAAGTTTATTCAGATTGTACTGTTCTTTCTTGTCAACCGTTTGATTATCTTGCATTTTCACCTATCTCAAAAACCAGAAAGCGTAGCCGAAGGGCAAATTACTGTGCGCGCTCAGCCAGACACTTCACTGCGGTGTCACGAATATGCAGCGTATGGTACGGATTGTTGCCGCGAATGCCAGTACTGGAGTGAAGTAATCAGCGGATAATCGCTGCCGGAGGCGGCGAGTCGTGGGTGCGCGATGTCAGCGGGTGGGGACATTTTCCCACTGACAATCGATCTCACTACTGTACGTTGAGCAGAAGGGCAGTGATGCCTGATTAGCATCAGCCTGCAAATGTTCTTTTTTTGCCGCACAGCCGGCGGTTATTAATATGACAGTGAGAAGTAACAGCGTTTTCATTAATGCTTCCGGATGAGGAAATAAAAACAGCATGCGCCGCTATTAATCAATCCCCTATAAACAGAGGTCCTGTTGGTGCGCTTATGATTTTGCACGAATCAAATTAAATATTTTTTCATAAATCCATTAGCGATGAGTTTGTGAACCGTGATTGATTTTCAGATATCGCATGCTGATAAGTGCCGCCTGTTTAGTATGCGTTAATACTGCGCGTATATAATTACACTTCATCTTGCTGAAAAATAATGTATCGCATTAAAATCAAACCGTTTTGTGTCAGGCTTGTAGATGTTGATGTCGTCTTATTTAGCGCGAATATGTATCATTTACGTCATGATAATCAGTAAATTGTTAAGGAACAGGCGATGGATTGTGTGTATCAGGGAATTATTATAATGTCCGCTTCGACAGCTTATTCGTTTCGCACATTTCGGCAATACAGGCTGCAGATGAAGCCGTTTAATGTCCGGTTATATATGTGAGTAAAATGAATCAAATATTAACGATTATGAGACTTTCGGTTAGACGTCAAAAAATAAAAAAGTATGGCCTCAAATTTATTATGATGCTGTTACTATTTTTACTCTGCTATGTTGCAGTCATGTATTGTGGCATTTTGCTGCTGGTAAACCGACACGGATTACTGCATTTTCTGCTGCACTGAATGTGCAATGGAGTTGTACTGTCAGCCACAGGCTCTGAAAATCCAGCGATAGGCGTGATGTAAAAAATGCCTGAGTGCTTCAAATAAATCTTCTGCCCCTTCCTCAGCGAGACATTGCCCGGTCTCCAGCGCATTATTTACCGTATTGCGATGATCCAGAATCACCATGATGGCGATAGCACCCGCAATCAGCGTAAAAATCAGCACGCTTATCGCTACCCGATTTTTAGGCGCTGTAGCGCATAAGGCATCTTCAGGAAGGTCAGATTTATGAGGCATTGGTTTCCGGATAAAATTATCACACTAATAAACAGTGACAGATTATGCCATCAATTCCCGGCGGGCTCTATGTTTCAGGTCAGGCTGCAAGCGATTCTGATTTTTACAGAAGAGGAAGTTGAATAAGCTGCAGAGGGCGGCGAGTGCCCTCTGCAGACGGCGGATGCCAGTCTGGCCATGTCTGGAAAGGTATATGAAGGGGGAGTTACATCATCTCCAGTGACTGCACGCCCTTAATCTCCATGACCTTATCATAGAGGTGGGCATCGTTTGACTTGCGAGATAGCGTCACCTGAACGCTGAGTTCACACAGACCACTTTCCTCATCACGATTAACCACTGTCACGTTGCCGTAGCGAATGCCTTCGCGCTGCATAACCAGCAGTACCAACGGCACACTTTTAGGCTTAAGGAAAACCAGCAGCGTATGATGTTTGCCGATTAAAAGATGGCTCAGACGGCGGAACACTTCCAGCACCACCAGCGCCAGCACCGTACCATAAATGCCGATCTCATACATGCCGCTGCCGATCACCAGACCAATCGCCGCCGTCACCCATAATCCCGCCGCCGTGGTTAAGCCTTTCACCACCTGCTTCTGAATCATAATGGTCCCCGCGCCCAGGAAGCCCATGCCGCTGACAACCTGGGCTGCAATACGGCTGGGGTCCAGTGCCACATGGTCGCTGGTGAGCATGTCGGCGAAACCATATTTTGACACCAGCATGAACATAGCACTGCCGATACCAACCAGAATATGGGTACGCAGTCCCGCTTCTTTGGCCCGCATCTGACGCTCCAGGCCAATCAGGCCGCCGAGAATACCGGCCAGGGCGATGCGAATTAACATATCCATTAACATGGCTTAACTCCGAAATAATAGGGGCCGAAAAAGGGTGCCAGTTCAGCGATAACAGGTAAACAAGATAATTCTGCTTGCAAATGATGTCGGAGAATTTTGTAAAAAGCTGTTTCACCTCTCGACCCCTTGTGCTGCCTGACATATGCTGAGCCAGCCTATTACCCCCATTCCCGGAGTCCGACTGATGAAAGCAGCCCCCTTTTTGCTGGCCGGTGCCGCGTTATTACTCTCTGCCTGCAGCAGCAACAGTGATGATAACGAGCCACCGCAACAAGCCACCGCCGCCCATATCCAGCCACGTGTGGTGATGTCTTCCCTGGCAGAAAGTACCTGTTCGAATGCGGGTGGAACGCTGGCGTTTTCGCATCAGCTGGATGGAACGCGTGTGGGAATGTGTCAGTTAGTGAATGGTCGTCGCTGTGATGAGCAAGCGTTGATTGGCGGGAATTGCGCGCGCTGATAAACAGGCCGGATGGCTCCGGCCCGCACAGTCATCCTGAGATTAGTCAGGCAGTGAGTCGGTTCGGGCAGTCTTCACCCCGGTCGAGCTGGCTGAGATTATTCAGTGTCGTTTCAGAAATGGCGGTCAGCGCTTCGGCGGTTAAAAACGCCTGATGGCCAGTGAACAACACGTTATGGCACGCTGACAGACGGCGGAACACATCGTCCTGAATCACATCATTCGACTTATCTTCAAAGAACAGGTCTCGTTCATTTTCATAAACATCCATGCCGAGTGCGCCAATCTTCTGCTGTTTTAGCGCGTCAATTGCAGCCTGGGAATCGATTAAACTACCGCGACTGGTGTTGATGATCATGACCCCATCGCGCATCTGTTTAAACGCATCGGCGTTGAGCAGATGATGATTCTCCGGCGTCAGCGGGCAGTGCAGCGTAATAACGTGGGATTCCGCAAACAGCGTCTTCAGATCGACATACTCCGCACCGAGTTCCAGCGCCTGCTCACTTGGGTAGGGATCAAATGCCAACAGCCGCATACCAAAACCTTTCAGAATGCGCATCGTCGCAATCCCGATTTTACCGGTGCCGATCACGCCAGCGGTCTTGTTATGCATGTTGAAGCCGGTCAGCCCATCAAGCGAAAAGTTTGCGTCACGGGTGCGCTGATAAGCACGATGAATACGGCGGTTCAGGGTCATCATCAGGCCGATCGTATGTTCAGCGACCGCTTCCGGTGAGTAGGCCGGCACCCGCACCACCTCCAGCCCCAGCTCTTTCGCCGCGGTCAGATCAACATTATTGAAGCCGGCACAGCGTAGCGCGATAGTTTTCACACCCAGCCCGGCCAGCTCCTCCAGTACCGGACGGCTGCCATCATCGTTTACAAAGATGCAGACGGCATCGCATCCCACAGCGGTTTTGGCCGTACTTTCAGAGAGTAAAAAGTCAAAAAACACCAGTTCAAAGCCGAACTGCTGATTAACCTGCTCAAGGTATTTCTGATCGTAATGTTTGGTGCTGTATACCGCGATCTTCATCGTTATGCTCCTGCAGAGTGATATTTCAAGGATAACGTTTTCTGACTGACTTTGCTGAAACAGCTGACCTGCACCTGGCGCAGTCCTTCACCTCAGGCAGATTACATGCCATCATCGGCGTCAGGATAGGGTAAGGGAAAGGATTATGGCTTTTATGCCACGGATTTTTCGGCGACGGCTGGCGGCCATTCTGGCGCTGATTCTGCTGCTGCTCGGCCTGATGTTGACAGTGACACAATGGCTGCCAAGGCTGGTCGGCATCTGGCTGCCTGATACGACCCGCATTGAGCTGACCGGTGCACCGCGCTGGCGTGAGGGCGGCCTGTGGTTGCCCCGGATTCGTTATCTCGCAGGCGATTGCTCGCTGGCAACCGTAGAGGCGGTATCACTGGGCTGGCATCAGTCGCGGTGGAAACTCAATGCGGAAGAGCTGACGCTGGACAGCACCTGTCTGCAAAAATTACCTGTCGGTGACGGCAGTACGACAGCGCCCAAAACCCTGGCCGAATGGCAGGCCATGTTGCCGGGCGCTGACGTTCATCTGGGCAAACTGGTCGTCGCGCCGTGGCAGACCTATGCGGGCGCGCTGGATCTGACGCTGGAAAAAGATCGCCAGCAACTCAATTACCAGGGCGATAATCTGCAACTGGAGGCTACGCTGACCGGTCAGCAACTCGCGATCAGCCGCCTGACGCTCACTCATCCCGCACTACCTGAACCCATCACGCTGAGTGGTCATCTTGAGTTACCAAAATTCGCCACGGATCTGCCGGTGAATGGCGAGGTAGCCGGACAGCTGGCACTCAATGCATTGCCGCATCCGCTGCTACTGAGCCTTAACTGGCAGCATCAGCAGGGCGAGCTGCGCGTGGCAATGGCGGAAGAGAACCGGCCGCTTCTCAGACTGCCCTGGCAGATTAGCCGCGATCAGATTCGGATTGAAAAGGGCGAATACGTCTGGCCACTGGCGGCCCAGCCGCTGTCAGGGTTTGTTAACCTGACGCTGGATAACTGGCAGTCGGGCCTGGAAGGCAGTCAGATCACCGGTCGCATCAACCTGCTGACTCAGGGGCGCGGCGGCAAGGGCAACGTGGTCCTGGGCCTCGGTCCCGGCAACCTGAGCCTCACCAACAGCAATCTGCCGTTTCAGCTGACCGGCGAAAGCAAGCTGGCTGATCTGCAACTCTATGGTTCCATACCTGGCGTACTCAGCGGCTCGCTGCTCGATCCCCAGTTAGTACTGCAGCCCAAATCGCTGCTGCGTCTGCGGGGTCGACTGCTGTCAACGCTGGAGGTCGATGAGGCGCGCTGGCCGCTGGCGGGAGTGCGACTCTCCTCGCAGGGTATTGATGGCCGCCTGCAGGCTATTCTCAACGCGCACGATGCCAGCTTTGGCCGCTTCCGGCTTCATCTTGATGGTCGCGCCACGGATTTCTGGCCCGATAAGGGCGAATGGAACTGGCGCTACTGGGGAGGTGGCGAGATGTTGCCGCTGCAGGCGCGCTGGGATGTTAAAGGGACTGGCGGCTGGCACGACACAATGATCCACCTGGATACGCTCTCCACCGGATTTAATCAGCTGGCTTATGGCAGTGTTAACGTCGCAAACCCGCGTCTGACGCTGACTGAACCCGTAAAATGGCAGCGTGATGCGGCGCAACCTTCCTTCAACGGCCATTTCAGACTGCAGGCGGGGCCGACCCGCTTCAGCTATGGCGGCCGTCTGGCTGACTCCACGCTGGACTTCGAGGCGAAAGGCCGCGATCCCGGCTATTTTCTCTGGCGGGGCGAATTAAAAGCGGGCAAGGTTGGCCCGCTGCGGGTGAACGGCCGCTGGGACGGCGAACGGTTACGCGGCCAGGCGTGGTGGCCGGCACAGTCGCTGACCGTGTTTCAGCCGCTGCTCAGCCCCGACATGAAAATGCAGATTCAGGGCGGCAGTTTGCAGGCACAGGTCGCTTTCTCCGCCGCCAGTGAGCAGGGCTTCCAGGCCGGAGGCCACTGGACGGTTAAACAGGGCAGCGTCTGGACGCCGGACAGTCAGGTGAACGGTCTCGACTTCTCACTGCCGTTCAGGTTCCATGAGCAGCAATGGCAGTTTGGTCAGCATGGCCCGGTGTCACTGCGCATTGCCGAGGTGAAGAACCAGTTTGCGATGCAGAATATTCGTGCCGATCTGCAGGGTAACTGGCCGTGGTCTGAAGAGACACCGCTGACATTACAGGATGTCAGCCTTGATGTGCTGGGCGGGCAAATCACGCTGCCATCTCTGCGTATGCCGCAGCATGAACCTGCCAGGGTGTCGCTGCGTAATATCAGCCTTAGCGAGCTGGTGACGGCGCTGAAGCCTAAACAGTTTGCCATGTCAGGCAAGGTTAACGGCGAGCTGCCGCTGTGGCTCAATAACCCGCGCTGGCTGGTGGAGAAAGGGTGGATTGCCAACAGCGGTCCGCTGACTTTCCGGCTGGATAAAGATATGGCAGATGCGATTACCCGCAACAACGTAGCGACCGGCGCCGCGCTGGACTGGTTACGCTATATGGAAGTCTCCCGCACCTGGGCGACAATCAATCTGAATAACCTCGGCGATCTCACCATGGCGGCGCAGGTACAGGGCGTCAGCCAGTTCAGTAACCGTCGTCAGACGGTCAATCTCAACTATCGTCATCAGGAAAACCTGTTTCAGCTCTGGCGCAGCCTGCGCTTTGGCGATAATTTGCAATCCTGGTTAGAGCAACATGCGACTTTGCCATCGAACAAGGACACTTCACCATGAGCCTGAGGCCACTACTGGTTCTGGCAGCCGGACTGCTGAGCATCGGCTGCGTGCCGCGCATTGAAGTCACGGCACCCAAAGACCCCATCACCATCAACATGAACGTGAAAATCGAGCATGAGATTCACATCAAAGTTGATAAAGACGTGGAGGCGTTACTGAAAAACCAGAGCGGACTGTTCTGAGGAGATCCACGATGAAACGCATAAGCGCGGCGCTGTTACTCGCCCTGACGATGACGCAACCTGCCTGGGCACTGACGCTGGATGAGGCAAGGCAATCAGGCCGTGCAGGTGAAACGCTCTCCGGCTATCTGGCGGCACGTTCGCAGGACAGTGAAACGCTGGCGCTGGTGCAGCGGATTAATGCCGGGCGTCAGCTGGAGTATCAGCGGCTGGCAGAGCAAAATAATCTCTCCACGGCCGACGTTGCCAGTATTGCCGGACAGAAGCTGGTGAGCCGTGCGGCTGCAGGGGAGTATGTGCGCGGCATTAATGGTCAATGGCTGAGAAAAGAAGCAGACAGCAGTCAGTAACCGGCGAAAAAAAACCGGGCGCGAGGCCCGGTTTTTTTACAGCGTCATCCTGAGATGGCTCAGACTATGCGGTCACGATCTGCTTAATAGCGTCTTTCGCTTCAGCCGTCGCTTTGCTGGCCACTTCCGGACCGTAAGCGATGCCTTCAGCAAACACGAACTCAACATCAGTGATGCCGATGAAGCCCAGGAACAGCTTAACGTATGGGGTCAGCAGGTCGGTTGGGGTGTCTTTATGAATGCCGCCACGGCTTGAGATAACTACCGCAGTTTTGCCTTTAACCAGACCTTCCGGGCCTGCTTCGGTGTAGCGGAACGTCACGCCAGCACGGGCAATCAGGTCGAAATAGTTTTTCAGTTGCGTAGGAATGTTGAAGTTGTACATTGGCGCGGCAATCACCACTTCATCATGAGCCTGAAGTTCTGCAATCAGTTCATCGGACAGGTCCAGTGCTTCCTGCTGACGCGGTGACAGTGGCGTATCGGAAGGGCGCATTGCACCCACTAACTCGCCATCCAGAACCGGAATCGGGTTAGCAGCCAGATCACGTACAGTCACTTCTTTACCCTGTGCCTTTGCCTGTTCAACGTAGAAGTCAGCGAGCTGGCTTGATTGTGAGTAGCCTGCGAGGATGCTTGATTTCAGAACTAAAACTTTGGTCATGGTGGTTTCCTGTCTGTAACGCGGAAGAGTTTCCGCTCAATGGTTTACACTCTACGGTTATCGATGGCGCGGTGAAAGCGCAATATTTCGAGACCCATGTTCGAATTTATTGAATAAGCGCAGCCGGGGCCAGCCGCCTGAACGGTTCAGAATGTGCTAAGATACGCGCAATTATTTTATTAGATCAGCTGGTTATCCCGGCTTGCAGGGCGCTGCTTCAGGCAGCGACACCGTCTGAGTAAGGTACGTCACAATTATGTCATCTCCCGATACTTCCCCACTGGCAGCGCTCTGGTCACGGCTCGACGGTTTAATGCTGCGCGATCGCCAGCGGCTACAGCGCCGTTTACAGGGTGCCAGAAAAGCCAAAAATCCTGAGGCTCAGCAGGGCATCGCCAGCGAGCTTGAGCAGGAATTTATCACCGCTGAACAGCGCGTGGCCCAGCGCCGCGCGGCGACGCCAGCGATTTCCTTCCCGGATAATTTGCCGGTCAGTCAGAAGCAGCAGGATATTGCTGAGGCGATTCGCAACCATCAGGTGGTGATTGTTGCCGGTGAAACCGGTTCGGGTAAAACCACCCAGCTGCCGAAAATCTGTCTGGCGCTGGGACGCGGTATCACCGGTCTGATTGGCCATACCCAGCCGCGCCGTCTGGCCGCCCGGACCGTGGCAAACCGCATTGCCGATGAGCTCAGCACCTCACTGGGCGGCTGTGTCGGCTATAAAGTGCGGTTCAACGACCAGGTCAGCGATCTGACGCAGATTAAACTGATGACGGACGGGATTCTGCTGGCGGAAATCCAGCAGGATCGCCTGCTGATGCAATATGACACCATCATCATTGATGAGGCACACGAACGCAGCCTGAATATCGACTTCCTGCTCGGTTATCTGCGTGAGCTGTTGCCGCGCCGCCCCGATCTGAAAGTCATCATCACCTCTGCGACCATCGATCCACAGCGATTCTCCCGTCATTTCAATAATGCGCCGGTGATTGAAGTTTCTGGCCGGACTTATCCGGTTGAAGTGCGCTACCGCCCGGTGGTCGAAGACGCGGAGGATGGCGATCGTGATCAGCTGCAGGCGATTTTTGATGCGGTGGATGAACTGGGGCGGGAAAGCCGTGGCGACATCCTGATCTTTATGAGCGGCGAGCGCGAAATCCGTGATACAGCAGATGCGCTGAACAAACGCGATCTGCCGCACACCGAAGTGCTGCCGCTCTATGCGCGACTGTCGAATGCGGAACAGAACCGGGTATTTCAGTCGCACAGTGGCCGTCGCATTGTGCTGGCGACCAACGTTGCGGAAACCTCGCTGACGGTGCCTGGCATCAAATATGTGATCGACCCCGGTACGGCTCGTATCAGTCGCTACAGTTTCCGTACCAAAGTGCAGCGACTGCCGATTGAACCGATATCACAGGCCTCTGCCAACCAGCGTAAAGGGCGTTGCGGCCGTGTTTCGGACGGTATCTGTATTCGTCTGTATGCAGAAGATGACTTTCTGGGTCGTCCGGCCTTTACCGATCCTGAAATCCTGCGCACCAACCTGGCGTCGGTGATCCTGCAGATGACCTCGCTGGGACTCGGTGATATCGCCGCCTTCCCGTTTGTGGAAGCGCCTGATAAGCGCAATATCCAGGATGGCGTTCGCCTGCTGGAAGAGCTGGGCGCGCTGACCCTGAATGAAGAAAACGGTCACTACAAACTCACCGGCTCCGGGCGTCAGCTGGCACAGCTGCCCGTGGATCCTCGCCTGGCGCGGATGGTGCTGGAAGCGCAGAAGTTTGGCTGCGTGCGTGAAGTGATGATCATCACCGCTGGCCTGTCGATTCAGGACCCGCGTGAGCGTCCGGCAGATAAAAAGCAGGCGTCTGATGAAAAGCACCGGCGCTTTGCCGACAAAGATTCCGACTTCCTCGCCTATGTGAATCTCTGGAACTACCTGGCGGAGCAGCAGAAAGCGCTGTCCGGCAATGTTTTCCGTCGTCAGTGCAAAACCGATTTCCTTAACTATCTGCGCGTGCGGGAATGGCAGGATATCTATACCCAGCTGCGGCAGGTGGTGCGTGAACTGGGTATTCCTGTGAACAGTGAACCGGCTGAGCTGCAGCCCGTTCACTGCGCGCTGTTAAGCGGTCTGCTGTCGCATATCGGCCAGAAAGATAGCGATAAACAGGAGTATACCGGCGCACGCAATACCCGCTTCTCTATCTTCCCTGGCTCCGGACTGTTTAAGAAGCCGCCGAAGTGGACGATGGTGGCAGAACTGGTTGAGACCAGCCGCCTGTGGGGGCGCACCGCGGGCCGTATTGAGCCAGAGTGGATTGAGCCGCTGGCGCAGCATCTGATTAAGCGCAGCTACAGTGAACCGCACTGGGAGAAATCGCAGGGCGCGGTGATGGCCGCCGAAAAAGTCACCCTCTATGGCCTGCCGATAGTCGCCGCCCGCAAGGTGAACTATGGCAGCATCGATCCCACGCTGAGCCGTGAGCTTTTTATCCGCCACGCGCTGGTGGAGGGCGACTGGCAGACCCGCCATGCCTTCTTCCGGGCTAACCAGAAGCTGCGCAGTGAAGTGGAAGATCTGGAACACAAATCCCGTCGCCGCGACATCCTGGTGGATGACGAAACGCTGTTTGCTTTTTATGACCAGCGCATTGGCAAAGAGGTGGTGTCGGCGAAGCATTTCGATAGCTGGTGGAAGCAGGCCAGCCGTGAAAACGCCGAGCTGCTGAACTTCGACAAGCAGATGCTGATCAAAGAGGGCGCGGATAAAGTCAGCCAGCTCGATTACCCCAACTTCTGGCATCAGGGCAACCTCAAGCTGAAGCTGAGCTATCAGTTCGAGCCAGGTGCAGATGCGGATGGCGTCACAGTGCATATTCCGCTGCCGCTGCTGAATCAGATTGATGACAGCGGCTTTGAATGGCAGATCCCCGGCGTACGTCGTGAACTAATCATCGCGCTGATTAAGTCGCTGCCCAAGCCGCTGCGCCGTAACCTGGTGCCAGCCCCTAATTACGCCGAGGCGTTTTTAGGCAGGGTGAAAGCGATGGAGATGCCGCTGCTTGACGCGCTGTCGCGGGAGTTCCGCCGCATGACCGGCGTTACCCTGGAGCGGGAAAACTGGCAGTGGGAACAGGTGCCCGATCATCTGAAAATGACATTCCGTGTGGTGGACGAGCACAATCGCAAGCTGCTGGAAGGTAAAGACCTCACTGCGCTCAAGGCTCAGCTAAAAGATAAAGTGCAGGAAACGCTATCGAAAGTGGCGGATGACGGGCTGGAGCAGAGCGGACTGCACATCTGGAGCTTTGGCGATCTGCCGCGCAGCTATGAACAGAAGCGCGGCAGCTATCAGGTCAAAGCCTGGCCTGCACTGGTCGATGAGAATGAGAGCGTCGCCATTCGCCTGTTTGACAGCGAGCAGGAGCAGCAAAAAATGATGTGGCGCGGCCAGCGTCGCCTGTTGCTGCTGAATGTGCCGTCGCCGGTTAAGTATCTGCATGAGAAGCTGCCGAACAAAGCCAAGCTCGGACTCTACTTTAACCCCTATGGCAAAGTGCTGGAGCTGATCGACGACTGCATCGCCTGTGGCATCGATAAGCTGATAGGGGAAGCAGGTGGTCCGGCCTGGGACCAGGGCGCGTTTGAGCAGTTGCGTGACAAAGTACGTGGTGAACTCAATGAGACCGTAGTGACGATCGCACAGCAGGTTGAGCAGATCCTCACCGCAGTCTTCAACATCAATAAGCGTCTTAAGGGCCGGGTCGATATGACCCTGGCGCTGGCGTTATCTGACATCAAGGCGCAGGTAAATGGTCTGGTCTATCGCGGTTTTGTCACCGGCAACGGCTGGCAGCGGCTGGCCGATACGCTGCGTTATCTGCAGGGCATTGAGCGGCGACTGGAAAAACTGCCTGCCGATCCGCACAGCGATCGTGCCCGGATGTTAAAAGTGCAAGCCGTGGAACAGGCGTATCAGGCGTGGCGCAATAAGCTGCCGCCGCAGCGTCAGGATGATGAAGAGGTGCAGAGTATTCGCTGGATGATTGAAGAGCTGCGCATCAGCTACTTTGCTCAGCAGTTGGGTACGCCGTATCCCATCTCAGAAAAGCGTATTCTGCAGACGATGGAACAGATAGCGGGTTAAGAAGCCAGGGTGCGCGTCGTAACAGGCGCGCACCCAATTGGCAGAGAGTCAGTGCGGTTACTGCGCGAGGGATTCCAGTTTGTCTTTAAACGAGGTGACTGAAATCGCACGGTTGTCAGCCAGGTAACGATCCTTCGCTGCCGGCGCTGAGCTTTGTACCGCGATTAACTGCCAGCCTTTATCGCTTTTGAGCAGCAGCGGTGAACCACTGTCACCCGGCAGAGTGTCACACTGGTGCGACAGCACGGCGCGCTGCGCCCAGCCGGTAATCAGGCAATCGCTGTGAGAATAGAGCGTATCGAGATGATCGGCCGGATAGCCCGCCTGCGTCACTTTACGTCCGGTCAGCTTAAGAGCGGCAGTGAGATCGCTGCGTGAGCCATCAAACAGCGGAATAGGCGTAATCGCTGACGGCGGATTGCGTAAAATCACGATGCCGTAATCATAAGGTGCTGCACTGCTCGGCACGATCCAGCCTTCACCATCCGCTTTTAGTTTTGACGCCAGCGAAGGTTCAACCCGCGCATCAATATCATGAAGCTCGTAGCGCCAGCCTTTATCGCTGGCCATAAATCGCAGCGCAACCGGCTTATCGAAATTTCCTGGCGGGGAGAGCAGACAGTGTCCGGCCGTCAGCGCCAGATGCGGAGAGATGAGCGTGGCAGTACAGAGGTTGCCGCTTTCGGTTTCCAGCTGACCAATGGCATCCCAGGGGGCCGCGGTAATATCGGTAATGGCCTGGCGATGATCTTTGCCGAAAAACAGCATCTTAATTTCAGCAGGAGTGGGTGAGTCGTCGTCATCATCGGCATGAACCGTGGTGACAAAACTGAAGAGTCCAACCATTAACAGGGTAGCCAGGCGCATAGAAATCTCAATGGCGAGAAAAGTTAACGTTATTGTTATTACGTAAGTACGGTAACTATAGTCGGTGAGCGTTGAAAAAGGGAGTTTTATTGGTTAATCAGTACGCTACAGCTTCTAAATAAAAAAGCTGGCTGCAACAATGCCACACAGGATCATAACAAGCAGAATAATTTCGAAGCGATAGCGACGCACTATTTCATCCACTCTCGTCATTTCATCCACTCCAGTAAAGAAACACCCGGCAGAACCGGGTGTTTTAAATCATCATGTGGCCGTGCGCTGAAGGCGACCTTAGTTTTTAGCTGCTGGTTTCACAACTTTTTTGTGGTGAACTTTTTTAGCAGCCTGAGCTTTCTGAGCGGCTGGTTTAGTTACTTTTTTGTGGTGAACTTTTTTAGCAGCCTGGGCTTTCTGAGCGGCTGGTTTAGTTACTTTCTTGTGGTGAACTTTTTTAGCAGCCTGGGCTTTCTGAGCGGCTGGTTTAGTTGCTTTTTTGTGGTGAACTTTTTTAGCGGCCTGTGCTTTCTGATCAGCAGGTTTTACCGCTTTCTTGTGGTGAACTTTTTTAGCAGCCTGCGCTTTCTGCGCTGCATCTTTTTTCACTGCTTTTTTGTGGTGAACTTTCTTAGCAGACTGGGCTTTCTGAGCAGCTTTATGGTGTTTCTTGTGCGCAGTTTTGTGAACAGTTTTAGCCGGTGCTGCAGCGGTAGTGGTAGTTGTTGCGGCTGGCGCAGCAGCTGGAGCAGCTGTGGTGTCAGCAGCGAAAGCAACAGAAGACATACCCATAGCAGCGGCGACAACCAGTGCAAATAATTTTTTCATTGCAAATCCCTCGGAGACTATTTTTTCATGTGTAGCCCACTGCGGGGCCGGTGAAGAGACTATAGGGAAATCAATGAACGGTGTCCGTGGGTGTTTGGTATCGGCGTGTAACCGATTGTACAAAGGCGGGAAAGGGCGGTCAGATGACCGCCCGAAAGCTTAGCTATTCAGGTAGCGTTGTTCAAGATGCTGGCGGAAGAAAGCCGGATTCAGTGCTTCGCCAGTAGCGTTTGTCAGTAACTGGTCGGTGGAAAAACGGCTGCCGTGCTGCCAGATATTCTGTTGCAGCCAGTCGAATACCGGCTGCAGCTCACCATGCTGAATCAGCTCACTGAGCTGCGGAATGGCGTTCTGTACCGACCGGAACAGCTGCGCGGCGTACATGGCGCCCAGCGTATAGGTTGGGAAGTAGCCAAATGCACCATCAGTCCAGTGGATATCCTGCATACACCCATCGCGGTAATTACCGCGGGTATCCAGGCCCAGCGACTGCATCATCTTCTCATCCCACAGCGCAGGGATATCCTCAACCTCGATCTCGCCTTCGATCAACGCCTGCTCGATTTCGTAGCGCAGAATGACATGCGCCGGATAGCTGAGCTCATCGGCATCAACCCGGATCAGGCCGGGTTTCACCTGCTGGGCCAGGCGCACGAAATTATCCGGCTGCAGGGCGGGCTGATCGCCAAAGGTGGCGATCACCTGCGGCATAATACGCTGGAGGAATTCGCGGCTGCGACCCAGCTGCATTTCCATAAACAGACTTTGTGATTCGTGGATAGCTGTAGAGCGCGCCAGCGCTACCGGCTGACCGCGCCACTGCTGCGGCAGATTCTGCTCATAGCGGGCGTGACCGGTTTCGTGAATCACGCCCATCATGGCGCTGAGAAACTCATTCTCGTTGTAACGGGTGGTAATACGCACATCTTCCGGCACGCCGCCGCAGAAGGGATGCGCACTGATGTCGAGGCGGCCGTGGTTAAAGTCGAAACCCAGGGTTTCCATGATGCTGAGACCGAGCTGACGCTGTGCAGGCACGGCGAACGGACCCTGAGGCGTAATACAGGGCTGTTGCGCCTGTTTTTCCACTACCTGCTGCAGTAAGTCAGGCAGCCAGGTTTTCAGTTCGCCAAAGGTCGCATCCAGCCGGGCGCGGGTCATCCCCGGCTCATAGAGATCCAGCAGCGCATCGTAACGGGAGCAGCCACTGGCGTCGGCGCGGCGCTGAGCCTCTTCACGGCTCAGACGCACCACCTCTTTGAGTTTGGCGGCGAAACCCTGCCAGTCATTGGCTGGACGCTGAGTGCGCCACGCATGTTCGCAGACCGAACCGGCGATCGATTTGGCTTCAACAAAATCATCTGGCAGCAGGCTGGCTTGCTGATATGCGCGCTGCATCTCGTTGAGATTGGCACGTTCGACATCGTTCAGCGACTGCTGTTCAGCGGCTTTAAGCCACTCGCCGACCTGAGGAGCGGTGAGGATCTGGTGCTGCAACACGCTCATTTCTGCCAGCGCTTCACCACGCGCCTGACTGCCGCCTGGCGGCATGGTGGTCTGCATATCACATCCTGCAATGGCTGTGACGTGACTGAAGCGGGAAAGGCGCTGGAAGGTTTTGGTAAGTTGTTGATACGCTGAGGTCACGCAGGACTCCTTGTGGTTTTTAACGCAGCGGAATTTCCCGCAAGGTTAGATCAACCGGCCAGCAAAAGCGAACGCTGGCGCCGCCCAGCGGGCTGGACTCAATAGTAACATTGCCGCTCAGTGCCTGGGCTATAGAGTGAACAATCGCCAGGCCGAGTCCGCAGCCGCCTGTGGCGCGATCGCGGCTAGGATCAAGCCGGACAAAGGGTTCGAAAACGCGCTCACGCTCTTCCGGCGGAATACCCGGGCCATCATCTTCAACCTGCAGACAGCCAGTCGGGCCGTCGAACCATAAACTGACGCGCAGCCGCTGTTGGGCATAGCGCAGTGCGTTGTTCACCAGGTTATCCAGCACCCGCTCCATCAGGCGGGTATCAGAAATGCCGATGTTTTCCCGCTGTGGCAGGTCAAGGTCAAGGCGTATGTCCGGGTTGATGGTGCGGAAATCGTCCAGTCTTTCGCCTAGCCAGCAGGCCAGATCCAGCGATTTCAGATTGAGATCGACGCGGGGTCGGTCAAGGCGCGCATAGGTCAGCAGTTCCTCAATCAGACTTTCAAGCTGGCCGATGTCGCGATTCAGCGCTACCCGTTCGCCATCTGTGAGGTTGTCGCTCATCTCCAGCCGATAACGCAGACGCACCAGCGGTGTCCGCAGCTCATGCGCGATGCCATCAATGAGCTGCTTTTTGCTGGCGACCAGCGTATTGATATTCTCGGCCATCTGGTTAAACGCGATGCCGAGCCGGAACAGGCTGGAGGTGCTGTCAAAATGGGTGCGCACATCCAGCTCACCACGGCCAAAGCGCTGAGCTGCTTTCTCCAGTCGCTGCATCTCCTGCCAGTGGGGACGCAGCCAGATAAACACCGGCAACGCCAGCGACATGCCTATAAACACCAGCAGGGCAATATCCAGCAGGCGCATCTGATGCAGATAGAAGAGATAGGGGATCGGCCCTACCGATAACACATAGTGACTGCGTGGGATATGCTGCAAAAAGGTGTACTGGTCATCGAGCGCGACAATCTCCCCGGCGCGCAACCGACGCATATTGCTCTCATCAAGCTGATATTTGTTCATCGGCTCAATATGCAGGTCGAATGACAGGCCGAGATCGAGACTCTTGATGGTTTTATTCCAGTCGCGTGGCGGGATCTCGCGCAGTTCGCTACGAATCAGATAGAGCGAACTGGCCATCAGGTCATTCATCGACTGGCGGCCTGCGCGCTCAGCAGTAAACTTGTAGACCAGACCCACCAGTAGCGCCATCACCAGAAAGCAGACGAACAGCAGCAGATAAAACTGAATAAAAAGCTTTCTCATAGTCCGCGGGTATCCCAGGCCTGAGGCGCAAACAGATAGCCTTTATTACGGATGGTTTTAATGCGAAACGGCTCGGTGGCGCTGTCATGCAGCTTTTTACGCAGACGGGAGATTGCCACGTCGATGCTGCGGTCCAGGCCGTCATAGCTGACGCCACGCAACGTTTTCAGCAGCGCATCCCGGTTAAGTGTCTGTCCCGCATGGCTGGCGAGCACCCACAGCAGATCGAAATCTGCGGTGGAAAGGGCGATCTGCTCCTCAAACAGCGTGACCTGGCGGTTCAGAGCATCAATGGTCAGCGAGCCAAAACGCAGCATGCGGTTGGCGGCAGGTGCGCTCGGTGTATCTTCGGGCTGTCCCTGATGGGACTGACGCAGATGCAGGCGCAGGCGAGCCAGCAGCACCGCGGGCGGGGTGGTTTTCAGGATGTAATCCTGCGCACCCATCTCCAGGGCCAGAATATGGTTCATGTCGCTGTCGAGTGAGGTGAGCAACACGATCGGCCCCTGCCAGTTGGCCCGCAGGTCACGGCAGATGGTCATGCCGTCCTTGCCTGGTAACATGATATCCAGCATCACCAGATCGGGCTGCTGTTCAACTATCACTGATTCAGCACGGTCACCACGCGTCTCAACGATCACCTCAATATCATGGCGGCCAAGGTAAGCCGCAATCAGCGAACCCACTTCGGGTTCATCTTCTACATAAACAATTTTGTTCATAGTTCACAGAGCAGAGACAGGAGTGAATGAAAGCATATCTTTTCCTGGTCCTGAGCTCTACGTTATCGCACGAAATATCCGTGGCTTGCTGGTATACAACCGGCAAAATGTGCAATCATTAGCGCGGCCTTTTTGCGCCAGGTTTGGGATATTGATGATTACCATGAGGAGCGTTAGTGTGTCTGATAAAGAGCTGGCATCAGCCATATACCCCGACCGCATCTGCTTCAATTACAGTGACTTTCTTTCCGCTTCCTGCAAAAAACGCTGGAGCTTCGTCGATGCTATTTATGGTGTAATGCCGATCTTTGGCATGGTGACACGTAAATCAGCACACCGTTTACAGGGCAGTGACGACCCGTTAAAAGAATTAGCATTACAAATCATTTCTACTCAGGTTAGCGACGAAATTAACATTGCGCGCCTGATTACTCTTGCGGAACAGCAGCAGATCAGCCGCTTCGATATCCAGCTCCCTTATCCGCTGTCAGCGGAGCAGCTGGACGCGATCCATCATGAATATTCGAAGCCGCTGAATCTCACACAGCAGGATGACCTGCTGTGTGTCTCTATTCCGGCACTTTCACACTAAGAGCCGCTACCATCAGGTTTTACGTTGTCAGCTGCCACACTGCGGGCAGCGTCGCGGCAATCAGCAATCCCATCGCAATCCTCTCCAGCGAAGTCAGCGAAACATCTGCGCGGCCGCCGCGTCGGGCAAACAGAAACAGCAGCAGGCCCGGTGTATAAAGCACCACTGACATCATCAGATGCAGGGGGCCCGAGGCGTAGAGCAGCCAGATGCCATAGACGCTGGCACCGACGCCAACCGCCATCGCGAGCGGCTTATGCTGTCCGTGCACCACTTTGATCAGATATAACCCCACCAGCAGATAGGGCACCAGAATCATCTCCGATGCAATGGTCAGCAGGTTATTGTAGTTAGCACCGGTCAGAGCAATCAGAATCAGGCAGAGCTGAATACTGCCGTTGGTCAGCCACAGCGAGGCGGCTGGGGCGTTATGGCGGTTCTGCCGGGCAATACTGCGCGGAAACGCCCCCTGTTGCGCGGCAATCAGCGGCACTTCAGCGGCCATAATCGTCCAGCTCAGATAGGCACCACAGACCGAGATAATCAGGCCCATCGCGATCACCGCATCGCCCCAGTTGCCCATCAGTCGGGTCATCAATCCCGCCATGGACGGGTTACGCATCCCGGCCAGTTCAGCGCGCGGCACCACGCCCAGCGAAAGCAGTGTCACCAGCAGATAGACCAGCAGCGCAGCCAGCACGGCGAAGAGTGTGGCGCGGCCCACATCCTTTTTCTGGCGCGCGCGAGCAGAAACGACGACCGCACCTTCCACCCCGATAAAGACCCACAGAGTAATCAGCATGGTTTGCTTGATCTGCTCCCAGAGCGGCTGTCCCAGCGTGACCCCGGAAAAATCGAAGCGAAAGCGATCATAGTTAAACGCCATCACCGCCAGCACAATAAACAGCAGCAGCGGCACCAGCTTGCCCAGCGTCGCCATCAGATTGATGCTTGCGGCGGTCTGCACGCCACGCAGCACCAGCCAGTGAACCAGCCACAGCAGCACGGATGCACCCAGCATCGCCTGCCAGGTATTGCCATCACCAAAGATAATGCGATCTGGCGTATCGGTGAAAAAGCTAAGGGCAGAGAAGACAATCACCAGATAAGAGACGTTGGCAATTACGGCGCACAGCCAGTAGCCCCAGGCGGAACAGAAACCCATCAGTTCGCCGAACCCGGCGCGGGCGTAGGTAAAGATACCGCCATCCAGGTCGGGTTTAAGGCGGGTCAGTAGCAGCATGGCCAGCGACAGAAAGATAATGCCGACGCCAGTAATCAGCCAGCCCAGCAGCAGTGCTGCCGGACCGGCCACTGCGGCCATGTTTTGTGGCAGACTGAACACGCCTGCGCCCAGCATCGAGCTGAGTACCAGCGCCGTCAGTGCGCCGAGACCTAATTTTTTCTCCAAAACAACCTTCCCGCTAGCATACATGGCTGGGTAAACCGGAGTTATTGCTGAGTTATGTCAGCCCAGGGGCACAATTCAGGGACAATATCCGGTAAAACAGGCGGTGGATTTTACGGAGTGTGGCAGGGGATCGCAATGCGTGACTATGCAAAACAGCGCAGCAATTATGCAAACAGCAGGGCGGCGGGCGCCGCCCTGTGGGGGATTACTTAAACAGGTCAGCAGTCACGGTCAGGTTACCGCCGCTCTGGTTCTGCCACTGACGGGTGACATGATAGAACTTCGCACCTTTATCAGCCGCACGCTTCGCCACTTCTTCTGAAATCTCAGTAGGCGTACCGAAGTGGCCGGTGAAGGTCACGGTATCAAACGGCTGCATCTGCGCGGCCGTAATCGCGTTGACTTCCTGCACCGATTTACCGTTAGGCAGATTTACCGTGTAACGCTTACCGGTAGAGCTTTGTGTTTCGAAGAAACGGCCCACTTTGTTGCTTGGGGTTTCAGATGAGGCTACGCCTGGAATCTCTACGCTGGCTGCCGCCGCGCCACCGGTTGCCAGTGCAGCTTTGCCCGCTTCTGAATCGGCTGGAATGGCATTGGGTGTCTGCACGGCGCGTTCTTTAGCATCCGCTTTATAGACATAGGCAGTGACGTACTGGTTGCCGCCGCTATTAGCATCGATCTGGCGAACGATAAAGAAGGAGGCCGCGCCTTTCTGTTTTGCGGCTTTTGAAATCGCGTCGTTTACGTCCGGCTGGCTGGCAAAGAAACCGCTGACCGAAACGGTATCGAACGGTTCGAGTCTGTACGCTTCTGCTTTTGGCAGTTCGTTGATGCCATTAAAGCGACGATACGTCGTTGACTCGGAGGCTGCCGGGGCATCGGCTTTATAGAGGTCAGCCGTCACGCGCCAGTTACCGCTGTTACCGTTACTGTCGTTGATCGCCTGGATATAATAAGAGGCAGCGCCCATCTGATCTGCACGCTTAGAGACTGCATCGGCAGCGTCGCCGATGGCGTTGAAACGGCCGGTGATATTAATACGTTCGAATGGCTTCAACGCGGCCGCTTTTTCTGGCGTTAACTCCTGCGCAGCGAATGCGTTGGCTGCCAGCAGGGACAACAAGGTGGACGCCAGAATAGTGTTCTTCAGCTTCATAAAAATAATCCTTCGCCTTACGCAAAAATGAGTACGAAAACGTGCTGGACTCTTGATGTATAACAGATTAGCCGCTGATTATTGCATGATATAAACAGACTGTCGCAGCGATTTTTTGTGTCAGATCGCGTTATTCAACCATGATTTTTTCATTTGTTTGTCATCAAACGCCGTTACGGCCCGTTTTGGTCATGGTTACCACTAAAAGCGATAACTATTAGCAGTTAAACAGTTAAATTATTGTTAATTAAAGGTTTTTATTGATGGTTAATTCGCCCATACATCATTATCCCCGGCAGAATATCTGCCTGCTATGGTGTTTTGCAGTGTGATAACGCAGGTTTTTTAGCAGAACGCTGAATAATTGGGTGAATGTCATCACTCTGTACAGCCGCTATAGATCGCTTGTCACATTTTAAGTAGGTTATAAACACTTTGAAATACCTGCATTTCAACTATAAGCAGCTGAAACAGCGTTTCAGTTGCGGTGTGGCAATGCAGATTCGGGCCATCATCTTTCACCGATGAAAGGAAACACTATGTTAATTGGAATACCCAAGGAAAGGTTGCCAAACGAGTCACGCGTGGCCGCCACGCCAAAGACCGTGGAACAACTCATCAAGCTGGGTTTCAGCGTCACCCTTGAGCATGACGCAGGTAAACGCGCCAGCTTCGACGATGAAAGCTATATCGCTGCCGGTGCCACACTCAGCAACAGAGAGCAGGTCTGGCAGTCCGATATCGTGCTGAAGGTGAATGCACCGGATGACGAAGAAATTGCGCTGACCCGAGCGGGCAGCACGCTGGTCAGTTTTATCTGGCCCGCACAGAATCCCGACCTGCTTTCAAAGCTGGCTGCACGTCAGGTCACGGTCATGGCAATGGACTCGGTGCCGCGTATTTCACGGGCGCAGTCGCTGGATGCCCTGAGTTCCATGGCTAACATTGCCGGTTATCGCGCCATTGTTGAGGCAGCGCATGAATTTGGACGCTTCTTTACCGGCCAGATTACGGCCGCCGGTAAAGTGCCACCGGCAAAAGTGATGGTGATTGGGGCTGGTGTTGCCGGGCTGGCAGCGATTGGCGCAGCAGGCAGTCTGGGTGCAATTGTCCGGGCATTTGATACCCGTCCCGAAGTCAAAGAACAGGTGCAGAGTATGGGTGCCGAATTCCTCGAACTCGACTTCGAAGAGGATGCGGGCAGCGGTGATGGCTATGCCAAAGTCATGTCCGAGGCATTCATTAAAGCGGAGATGGCGCTGTTTGCCAGTCAGGCTAAAGAGGTGGACATCATTGTCACTACGGCGCTGATCCCAGGTAAACCCGCTCCGAAACTGATCACCGAAGAGATGGTCGCCAGCATGAAGCCGGGCAGCGTAATTGTTGATCTGGCGGCGCAGACCGGCGGTAACTGTGCACTGACCGTCGCAGATCAGGTCACCGTCACACCTAACGGCGTCAAAATCATTGGCTACACCGATCTGCCGAGCCGTCTGGCGACGCAATCTTCCCAGCTTTATGGCACTAACCTGGTCAACCTGATCAAACTGCTGTGTAAAGAGAAAAATGGCGAAATCCAGGTCGATTTTGAGGATGTGGTGGTGCGGGGCGTCACCGTGGTGCGCGAGGGTGAAGTCACCTGGCCGGCTCCGCCGATTCAGGTCTCGGCAACGCCAAAAGCTGCACCGACAGCCGCGAAGCCAGCAGAAAAAATTGAAGCGAAGCCCGTTTCTCCGTGGCGCAACACTCTGCTGATCGCCCTGGCTATCGTACTGTTTGGCTGCCTGGCCAACGTGGCACCCGCCGATTTCCTCTCCCACTTTACTGTGTTCGCGCTCGCCTGCGTGGTGGGTTATTACGTGGTATGGAACGTCAGTCATGCGCTGCATACGCCGCTGATGTCCGTGACCAATGCCATATCCGGCATCATCGTCATCGGTGCGGTGTTGCAGATGGGTCACGGTGGCTGGGTGACCTTTATCTCCTTTATTGCCGTGCTGATTGCCAGCATCAATATCTTTGGTGGCTTTACCGTCACCCAGCGCATGCTGAAAATGTTTCGTAAGGGGTAAAACATGTCTGGCGGATTAGTCACTGCAGCCTATATTGTGGCTGCGATTCTGTTTATCTGTAGCCTTGCCGGTCTCTCGCGTCACGAGACTTCTAAGCGGGGTAATATTTTCGGTATCAGCGGTATGGCGATTGCGCTGGTCGCCACCATCTTTGGCCCGGACAGCGGTAACGTGGTCTGGATTCTGCTGGCGATGGTGATTGGCGGTGCTATCGGTATTCGTCTGGCGAAGAAAGTCGAAATGACCGAAATGCCGGAGCTGGTGGCAATTCTGCACAGCTTTGTCGGTCTTGCCGCGGTACTGGTAGGCATCAACAGCTATATCGATCATGCGCCTGGCCTGCCAGCGGTGATGGAGAATATCCATCTCAGCGAAGTGTTTATCGGTATCTTTATCGGTGCTGTCACCTTCACCGGTTCGCTGGTGGCCTTTGGCAAACTGTGCGGCAAGATCTCCTCAAAACCGCTGGCATTACCACATCGTCACAAGCTGAATCTGCTGGCACTGGTGGTCTCGTTCCTGCTGTTGCTTTGGTTTGTAAATACCAGCAGCACCGCTGCACAGGTCTTTGCACTGCTGCTGATGACGGTGATTGCGCTGGCGTTTGGCTGGCATCTGGTCGCGTCGATTGGCGGTGCCGATATGCCGGTCGTGGTGTCTATGCTGAACTCCTACTCTGGCTGGGCCGCTGCGGCTGCCGGTTTCATGCTCAGCAACGATCTGCTGATTGTGACCGGTGCGCTGGTCGGTTCGTCCGGTGCGATTCTCTCCTACATCATGTGTAAAGCGATGAACCGTTCGTTTATCAGCGTGATAGCGGGTGGATTTGGTACTGACGTCAGCAGTGGTGATGAAACGCAGGAAGCGGGCGAGCATCGTGAGATCACGGCTGAAGAGACTGCCGAGATGCTTAAAGCTTCCAGCTCGGTAATTATCACTCCAGGCTATGGCATGGCAGTGGCCCAGGCGCAGTATCCGGTTGCGGAGATGACTGCCCGGTTGCGCGCCCTCGGCATCAACGTGCGTTTCGGCATCCACCCGGTAGCGGGGCGTTTGCCGGGTCACATGAACGTGCTGCTGGCCGAGGCCAAAGTGCCTTATGACGTGGTGCTCGAGATGGACGAAATCAACGACGATTTCAGTGACACCGACACGGTGCTGGTCATTGGCGCTAACGACACGGTTAACCCGGCGGCGCAGGATGATCCCCGCAGTCCGATTGCGGGCATGCCGGTGCTGGAAGTCTGGAAAGCGCACAACGTCGTGGTCTTTAAACGCTCAATGAATACCGGCTATGCCGGGGTGCAGAATCCGCTGTTCTTCAAAGAGAATAGCCAGATGCTGTTTGGCGATGCCAAAGCCAGCGTGGAAGCGATTCTCAAAGCGCTGTAATAAAAAAGGGCGGCCAATCAGCCGCCCGTCTTCTGTCAGAGGAGGATCACGCCTCCTCATCCTCTTCATCATCCAGATCAATCGGCGATTTGAAATCGTCAGGCTTAAGCGCCAGCAGATCGCAACGCAGATGGTCAATCACCTGTTCCGCCGTATTGCCCAGAAAAGCCGCCGACAGGCCGGTGCGCCCGATGGTGCCCAGCACTACCACACCGGCACCGAGATGCACCGCCAAATCGGGAATGACCTCTTCAGGCAACCCTTTAGCCACGTGGGTAAACTCTTCACCAATTGAGAATTTCTGGCGCAGGGCTTTCATTGCCACCAGATGCTGACCCCGGATGGCGTCGTTATAAACGCTGGGATCAAAATCGGGCAGCTCGATAGCAATATTAATAGGGGTAATCGGGTAGGCACCGACCAGATGCACTTCGGTCTGATTGACTTTTTCCGCCAGCTTCACCGTTTCACGAATCAGTTTCTGATTCAGGCCATCGTGATGTGGTTCTTCACTGGCAAGATTGACCGCGACAATCGCTTTACCCCCTTCCGGCCAGGGCTGATCTTTGACCATCCAGACCGGGCTCGGGCATTTACGCAGCAGATGCCAGTCGGTCGGGGTAAAAATCACGGACTCCAGGCGATCATGCTGATGCGCCATCTTGAGCACCAGGTCATGCTGGTGGGCAAGCACTTCCTGAATAATGGCCTCAAAAGGACGGTTGTGCCAGATGACCTTGATATCGATTTCGACACCGGCATCAAGATAAGCGCGGGCCTGCTCGCGGATCCATTCGGTACGCTGGCTGATGACGCCCTGGCGCATAGATGCGCGCTCATCCGGCGAAAGCAGGGTGGTCATTTCATATGAGAAGTCATAGATAGGCAGGAAGGCTTTGATTCTTCCGCCAAGGCGTTGATTCAGATAGACCGCACGTCGCAGCGCGGGCTGATCGTCTTGCTGGGCATCAATGGCGACCAGAATATTTTGGTACTGGGACATGAGGCGTTCTCCTTAAACCAGAGCGACTGGAATTAAGATAGCCTATGTTGAACAGCGGAAGAAGTGAAAAAGTTACTGCCGGATCAACAAAATAAGATTTATTGATCCGGCTGCAAATCAGGCGGCCTGATGGCTCTGACCCGCTAGCTCTTCCAGCAGGGCGTGGTTTTCAATGGTGATGTATTTGCCTTTCACCGCCAGCATGCCGGACTTCTGGAAACGACCCAGCAGGCGGCTGATAGTTTCAACCGTCAGGCCCAGATAATTACCAATGTCGCCTCGCGTCATGGTGAGGCGAAATTCACGCTGTGAAAAACCGCGCTGGCCGAAACGACGGGACAGGTTCCAGATAAACGCCGCCAGGCGCTCTTCGGCATTTTTCTTCGACAGCAACAGGATCATATCCTGGTCGCCTTTAATTTCACCGCTCATCAGACGCATCATCTGCTGACGCAGGGCCGGCATTTTACCCGACAGGTCATCCAGTGTTTCGAACGGGATCTCACAGACCATGGCTGTTTCCAGCGCCTGCGCAAAGCTGGGGTGGCTGGAGCCCATGATGGCATCAAAGCCGACTAAATCGCCCGCCAGATGGAAACCGGTGATTTGCTCATCACCCTGTTCGGTAATGGTGTAGCTTTTAATGGTGCCGGAGCGAATCGCATACAGAGACTTAAGTTCATCTCCCGCTTTGAAAAGGGTTTGCCCTTTCTGAATGGGTTTTTTACGCTCAATGATATTGTCGAGCTGATCCAGCTCATGTTCATTTAACGTGAAGGGGATGCAGAGTTGACTGATGCTGCAATCCTGGCAGTGAATGGCACAACCGCCCGACTGAATACGACGAATGCTGCGTTTTTCAGGGATCATAATGGTTTGCTCGACGATTATTGACTGGGGTCAATTTTAACATTATTTGTGCTGAAGGGAACTCATCCGAGCAGTTTTACACCCACAAACATTATGGGTGAAGCACACAACGTCAAACGCTGATGTGACGGGCTTCTCAGAACGCCGGAACACCATACTGTCACGATAAGTTTCCGCTTATATGATTTGCTACACGGTTCCGCACTGCCCGTTACGTTCGAAAAAGTGGGGGTGGTCCGGGGGTTGCAGCATTTGCTACGCTAACTGTTAAAGCCTGAATTGCCCACTCGATCAATTTAACCAGGTGTGAGAAAACCATGAACCTTGATGATAATGATCTCTTTCGGGATGCCATGGGCGACGTCACGCCGTTAAAAGACACCACCACGACCCTGTGGCTGAAAGCGCCGTCGACCAAAGCGCCTCGCAAACCACCGGGCGAATCTGAGCAGGAGAACTTCCTGACGCGGGGTTATCTGGAGATTGTGCCGCTTAATACGCCGCTGGAATACAAAGCCGACGGCATCCAGCAGGGGATTCTGGATAAACTGCGTCGGGGTGAGTACAAGCTGGATGCCAGCCTGAATCTGTTGCGGCAACCGGTGGAAACCTGCCGTCAGGCACTGTTCAACTTTATGATGCAGGCACACAAACAGGGCTTGCGAAATCTGCTGATTATTCACGGCAAAGGCCGTGATAACGAATCCCATGCCAACATTGTACGCAGCTATCTGGCACGCTGGTTACAGCAGTTTGATGACGTACAGACTTTTTGCGTCGCTCAGACCCGCCATGGCGGAGGCGGGGCACTGTATGTGGGATTGCGTAAAACTGACAAAGCGCGCCTTGAAAACCGCGAGCGGCATGCGAAACGCAGCCGCTAGCTATGAAACTTACGAATGGTGGACATTAACACTTCGGCACTCAGACTCAGTTCTGCGCCGGTGCGGGTAATGATGCCCACTGGCTCGCCCGGCCCGGACGAGTTGATTGGCAGTGCACAGACCGCGTTGTGGCTGAGGTCTTCTTTAATCGCCCCGGAGGGAACGAACCAGATATAGTCGTAGCGCAGCGCCAGCTGGCGCGCCAGGGAAGTTGAGGAAGTCTCAATGCAGTGCGGGGGCAGGGTGCAGCCCTGTTCATCCAGCATCTGCTGCGCAATGCGGCGCGGCGCGGTTCCCTCGGGGGAAATGACAACCGGCCACTGCATGGCACGTGAAAGAGTGACGTTGTCACTAAGTAATGGATGTTCTGGCCTGACCACAAGCTTCAGCGACTCAAGAAACAGCAGTTCATAGGTTAGCCCGGTCATCATGTCGCTGTCTGCCATCCGGCCAATGCCAATGTCAAACTCCCCGCCGCGTAATCCCGCCAGCAGTACATTGTTATGCAGCGTGGCCACCTGAATAGTGGTATTGGGCTGCAATTGATGAAAGCGATCGAGGATGCGAGGCAGCATCCCCATCGCGGCCGTGGTTAATGCCCCCAGCCGGATAATGACTGGCGCATCGCCCGGCTGCTCATTAAAACTCTGTCCGGCATGGTTCAGCGCGTCGAGCACCCGCACCGCGTGGGTCAGAAACTGCTCCCCCATCGTTGTCAGCTGCGCGCCCAGCCGGCCACGTTCAAACAGACGGACGCCCGTTAACTCTTCCAGTTCATTCAGAGTTTTAGACAGGGCAGGCTGGCTCAGGTTAAGCGTCTCAGCCGCCCGGCCCAGAGTGCCTTGCTGCGCGACCGCAACAAAGGTATGTAAATGGCGCAAGCGAATGCGCTGATTGAAAAGGATATTTTTTTCCATACCCTAAACTTAATGAGAATGACCGCCTTCAGGCAACTGTTTAAAATGAATTCTGTTAACTTTGCTGCAAATTTATTTTAACAAACAGCGTCGAATGCGCGTTTTATTAAATAACTCACTGATATACAAGCAGTCAGCAGAAAATGGCTGTGAAGTGCTTACTCTCTGGACGGCTCTGAATCAACAACTTACCAGCTTAAAGCTGAATAATTCTCACTATCAACTAAAATTCTGACCGTTTAACATTAACGATCGGCTATCATAAACGCCGTTTTTTTTACTTAAACTGATGCCAGATTCCGTTATTCAGGGAGTGTTCATTGACCAGTGTCGAGGCGGTAGATGTCCGCCAGCTTATCAACCAGCAGGCGCTGAGCCACTGGCAAAAGCGGCTTATTGCCCTCTGTTTCATTGTGGTTGCTCTCGATGGCATGGACATTGCGATCATGGGGTTTATTGCACCGACGCTGAAAGCCGCATGGAGCGTAACGAACCATCAGCTCGGGGTTGTCATCAGCGCCGCCTTAATCGGACTCGCGCTGGGTGCGATGGTAGCGGGGCCGCTGGCTGACCGCTATGGTCGTCGCATGATGATTATTCTCAGCGTCTTCTTTTTCGGTCTCTGGACCCTGGCAACGGCGCTGTCGCAGAACATCGAACAGATGATGCTGTTCCGCTTCCTTACCGGAGTGGGATTGGGTGCGGCGATGCCCAACGTTGGCACGCTGGTGGCGGAATATTCGCCTGAACGGCGCCGGGGCTTTCTCATCACGGTTGTCTTCTGTGGCTTCACTTTCGGGGCTGCCTGCGGAGGCTTTGCCGCCTCCTGGCTGTTACCGCGTTATAACTGGCACTCCGTGCTACTGCTCGGTGGCATTCTGCCGCTGCTGCTGCTGCCATTTTTGATTCGCGGCCTGCCGGAATCGGTGCGATTCCTCATCAGCCGTGGTGCACCGTCTGAGCGCATTCACGCTATCCTCGACAGGATGATGCCGGGCAAAACCCATCCCGGCTGTGCGTTCTACGCGCCGGAGGCAACGGCGCCTGCAGGCAGCGCGATAGGCACCGTCCTGTCACGCCGCTATCTGTTTGGCAGCGCCATGCTGTGGGGCGGCTATTTTATGGGGTTGTTCATGGTCTACCTGATAGGCAGCTGGCTGCCGTCGCTGGTGAATACCCTGGGCATGTCGGTCACCGAAGCGGCGATTATCACTGCGATGTATCAGGCCGGCGGGACGCTGGGATCGCTGTTTGCAGGCTGGATGATGGACCGCTTTAACGCTAACCTGGCGCTCGCGGCGATCTACGGCTGCGGCGGGCTGTTTATAGTCGCACTCGGCTTTTCGCCTGCGGAAGTGGGGATGATGAGCACCATCGCCTTCTGTAGTGGCTTCTGTTTTAACGGTGCTAATACTGGCATGAATGCATTATCTGCGAGCTATTATCCGACTCACGCCCGTGCCACCGGCTCCAGCTGGATGCATGGTGTGGGCCGTATCGGCGCGATTTTAAGCGCCTTTGTGGGTGCGGAGATGCTGTCGCTCGGCTGGTCTTTCAGTTTCATCTTTCTGCTGCTGGCGATACCGGCTGTGATCACCACCCTGATGCTGCTGTTAAAAAACCGCTACGGCTTTAAGCCGATCACAGATTCGTGATTTTTTCCGCTGACTCCAGCGCGTTGCATTACATTAGCAGCAACGCTCATGGTACCAGGTGGATAAGATGGACAACTTTCTCAGCGCGGATCACATCCGCACCCGTTTCTCCCAGGCGATGTCAGTCATGTATCAGCAGGAAGTGCCGCAATATGGCACGCTGATGCAGCTGGTAGCGACCGTCAACGACCGCGCGCTGGAAGCGGATATCGCGCTGAAAGATCGCCTCACGGCCGCCGATGAAATCGGCCGACTTAACCTGGAACGTCATGGTGCGATCCGTGTGGGCACGGCAGAGGAATTAGCCACACTGCGGCAGCTATTTGCGGTAATGGGCATGCATCCCGTGGGCTATTACGATCTCTCTCAGGCCGGGGTGCCGGTACATTCTACGGCGTTCCGGCCGGTCAGCGATGCGGCGCTGCGGCGCAATCCCTTCCGGGTTTTTACCTCGCTGTTACGCCCTGAACTGATCGACGATGAGGCGCTGCGCGAAAAAGCAGCGGAGATTCTTGCTGCGCGCGACATTTTCACACCCCGTTGCCGGGAGCTACTGGAACAGCATCAGCAGCAGGGCGGATTAACCGACGATCAGGCCACTGAATTTGTTATAGAAGCCCTGGAAACTTTCCGCTGGCATGCCCACAGCAGCGTCGACAGTCAGACCTATCAGGCGCTGAACCAGCAGCATCGACTGATTGCAGATGTGGTCTGCTTTCCCGGCTGTCACATCAACCATCTCACGCCGCGCACGCTGGATATCGACCGTGTCCAGCAACTGATGCCATCCCGTGGTATCGATCCGAAAACCCTGATCGAGGGACCGCCACGTCGTCAGGTGCCCATTCTGCTGCGTCAGACCAGCTTCAAAGCACTGGAAGAGCCGATCATCTTTAAGGATCGTCATCAGGGAACACATACAGCACGCTTCGGTGAAATCGAGCAGCGTGGTGTGGCGCTGACGCCCGCAGGGCGTGCGCTCTACGATCGGCTGCTCAGTGAAGCGGGCAGCGGTCAGGATAATCAGCAGCACCAGCAACATCTGGCGGCGATTTTCCGTGATTTTCCTGACGACGAGACCACGCTGCGCCAGCAGGGACTGGCCTGGTTCCATTATCGCCTGAGTGAAAAAGGCATCGCGACGCCGCCTGCTCAGGGGGAATCGCTGGAGACGCTCCTCAACGAGGGCCGTGTGCTGGCAGACCCCATCATCTATGAAGATTTCCTGCCCGTCAGCGCGGCGGGCATTTTTCAGTCCAACCTCGGCGATCGGGTGCAGGTCCGCTCGGCAGGCCAGTCAAGCCGGCAGGCGTTTGAAGCCGCGCTGGGCGCCGCTGTGCTGGATGAGATGGCGCTGTATGAAGAACGCCAGCAGCGATCGCTGGCTCAGTGCGGTATCCGAACGGCCTGAGTGTATTTGCGGGCAACACCCCGGTTGTCCGCAACATGGATGGTACTGAAGCAGAACAGCCACGACTGTTTGGTCATCGTCACCTGAAAACCCAACGCTTAACCCGTTAGCGCAGGTTTACGCGCGTGAGTATCTTGATCTGTTAGGCTACTGACTGAATAAGTGCAGAAGAAGCACCCATGATGATAGCCGAACGACGCTCTCACGTGTGCTGGCCGTCTATCACCCCTTTCATGAGTGATAAACGACGTTAAAGCATCTCCTCAGATGACGCTCTCAACCTGTTGATGAGCCTGTTTACGCCTTCCTCTCACTCTTCGGCATATTCTGCAAATCCCTCCCATACCTGGACAATGCTGGCAGGCCTGCAAATAATGGAGGAACGTTTGAACAGGGAAACAGGAATGAAAAACGAAACAGGTCTGAGGATCATGACTGCTGAGGGTGAGTTGCGTGGATGCATGGACGATGACCTTTTCGTATTCAAAGGTATACCTTATGCCGCGGCACCGGTTGGCGCATTGCGCTGGCGTCCGCCTCAGCCTGTCACGCCCTGGCATCAGGTGCGCGACGCCACCGCGTTTGGGGCCTCTGGCTGGCAAAATCGGACCTATTGCCAGGCGGTGGGCGGCGGCGATCCCGGTGAGTTCAGTGAAGATTGCCTCTACCTGAATGTCTGGACACCCGATGTTGAGCCGTCAACGCCACTGCCGGTGATGGTCTGGCTGCACGGTGGCGGCTACACCATCGGCGCGGGCGGGCTGGTACCTTACAGTGGCAAGCCGCTGGCATCACTCGGCGCGGTGGTGGTTACGCTCAACTACCGGCTCGGCCATCTCGGTTTTTTCGCTCATCCGGCCCTGGATACTGAGTATCCAGCTGCGGGTACGGTGAATAACTTTGGTTTGCTCGATCAGATTGCCGCACTGCAATGGGTGCAGCGCAACATTCCTGCTTTTGGCGGCGATCGCCGTAATGTGACACTTTTCGGAGAATCCTCTGGCGCACGGAGCGTTCTGTCGCTCTGCTGTTCACCGCTGGCAGAAGGGTTGTTTCATAAAGGGATCGTGCAGAGCGCCTATAGTCTGCCTGACACGCCACTGAAAAAAGCGCGTCAGCAGGGCGTGGCAGTGGCCCGCCATTTGGGCCTGCCACCCGATGCCAGCGCCGATGCGTTACGCGCACTGCCTGCCGATGCCTTCTGGTCGCTGGAAGGGGCGCTGGCAATCCCGCCAGTTCCGATCGCCGGTGATGCCGTCCTGCCCGAGCCGATGCTGAAAACCTTTATGGCTGGCAAACAGCACCGTCTGCCGCTGATGGCGGGCAGCAACAGCGATGAAGCCAGTGTGCTGGAATATTTTGGTGTGGACGCTACCGCCGTGTTGCATCAGCTGCGGGCGAAAAATCGTCTCACTTACCGGACGCTTAAATGGATGTATGACATCCATGACGATCAGCGGCTTGGACGTGCTGTGGCGCGCGACATGGCCTTTAGTCTGGTGCCGTGGCTGGTGATGCGGGCGCAGCACAATGCCGGAATGCCCGGCTGGCGCTACTGGTTTGATTATGTCTCTGAGCATGCGCGCGATCTCTATCCTCACGGTACCTGGCACGGCAACGAAGTGCCCTATGTTCTGAATACGCTGAGCCTGATGCCTGAGTCCGATGAAGCGCGACCATTCAGTGAGGCCGATCGGGCATTTGCCGCGCGGGTCAGCAAGTACTGGTTTACCTTTGCCCGGGATGCCACGGAATATAAGCATCAGCTGGAGGGCGAAGTGGTCTGGCCAACCTGGCATCCCGGTAATGACGTGACAATGTCACTCGGCTCGGATCGCGAGAGCGGGCTGGTTTTGAAACGAAACTTTATGCGCGCCCGTATGCGGCTTTTCCGGCTGTTAATGACGCGAATGGTCAGGCTTTAAAAAATGGCCCTGAAGATTAGGCTGCTAACCATTAAGTTTCACGAATGGAATAAATCTACTTATTTAATTTTAACTTTATGAATTTAGTTATTTTTATTCTAAATATTCCTATTTAACGCTGTAAATTAATAGGTAACAAAACCGTTACATTTTCACTATCACATGCCGATATACCTCCTATGCCCGACGCTTCGGGTCAACGTGTATAGGATTTTGGTATGGGAATGCTCAAAAATTTTACCATTCGTGCAGTAATGCTCACGATTCTGGGACTGTTTTGCTTACTGTGGAGCGGCGTCGGGCTATATAGCATCCACTCTCTTGGCGCGCTCAGCGAAGGCAACGATGTTGACCGTCATCTGGTTGAGCAGATGACAGTGCTGAGCAAAGGGAACGATCAATATTTTCGTGTCGTTACGCGCTTATCCCGCTTGATGGAAGTCAAAGCGGCAGGCAAACCGCTGACCGATGAGTCTTATGCCCCGGTGCAGCAGGCGCTGGATGGTATGACTCAGCAACTGGCGCGCTTTAAACAGCTGGCCCCCGGTCCTATGACCCCGGAAGTGGTGGATGGCGTGATTCAGACCTGGCAAAAGTTGCTGGATGAGGGTGTGACGCCACAACTGCAGCTGGCCCGTCAGGCTTCACCTGATGCCTATCGCCAGCAGGCGAACAACGTTACACCGCCTCTCAGCCGCGCCTTTGGCGTCAGCGCAGAGAAATTCAGCCAGGGGGCAGCTCAAAAGCTGGATGCCACGCGTGTTGAGGTGGATCACCTTACTGCGATGACCAAGACGATTATCACCATCACGGTGATTATTGGCCTGTTTATTCTGCTGTTTACTGACCGTTATCTGGTGGCGATGCTGGTTCGTCCGCTGGAGAGCATTCGCAACCACTTTGCGGTCATCGCCACGGGCGACCTCAGCCAGCCGGTATCCGATTTCGGTCGCAACTGCGTCGGTAAACTGGTCCCGTTGCTGAGCGCCATGCAGGACAGTCTGCGTGAAGCGGTCAGCGCTATTCGCAGCGGCACAGAGAATATCTCGCGCGGTGCGGCAGAAATCTCTGCCGGGAACAATGACCTCTCTTCACGTACCGAAGAGCAGGCCGCTGCGCTGGAGCAGACTGCAGCCAGCATGGAGCAACTGACGGCGACGGTGAAATTCAACGCCGACAACGCCCGTCAGGCGAGTCTGCTGGCAGAAACCGCGACCACCACGGCACAACGTGGCGGCCAGCTGGTCAGTGAAGTGGTCACCACCATGGATGGCATTTCCGGCAGCTCGAAGAAGATTGCAGAGATCACTAACGTGATTAACGGCATCGCCTTCCAGACCAATATCCTGGCGCTGAATGCCGCCGTCGAAGCGGCACGTGCCGGTGAACAGGGCCGGGGCTTTGCAGTCGTGGCATCTGAAGTGCGTAGCCTGGCGCAGCGCAGTGCCAATGCGGCCAAAGAGATTGCGACGCTGATTGAAGAGTCGGTTCAGCGTGTAGGTAAAGGCGCCGAACTGGTGAGCACCACCGGCGGCACCATGAATAATATTCTGAAGTCGGTACAGGATGTCGATGCGATCATGAAGCAGATCGCGTCAGCCTCGGAAGAGCAGAGCAAAGGCATTTCCCAGGTGGGAACAGCCGTCACTGAAATGGACAGCGTGACACAGCAGAACGCCTCACTGGTTGAAGAGGTCTCCGCCGCCGCGAGCGCGCTGGCACTGCAGACGGAAGCGTTACAGGCCTCTGTATCGAAGTTCCGCCTCTCCAGCGACCGCAAGAGCGCACCGGCTATCAGCAACAGCAACAAACCTGCCGCGCCAAAAGCCCCTGTGCTGAGTGCGCCTCAGGCCAAACCTTCTGACAGTGGTGACTGGGTGACTTTCTGATCCCTGCTAAGCCATGCCACCAGTTCCGCCAGGAGCGGTGGCGCATCCTTTGCTGGCCGTTGCAGTAAACTGTAAACGGCACCGGTTTTAACCTCGCCAGCGAACGGCTTAATCAGCCTGCCGCTGGCAACATCGCTCTCCACCAGATTGCTGTCGGCAATCGCCACGCCAAACCCCTGAATGGCTGCACTGATCGCCAGGTCCATCGTGGCAAAATGTTGATTCCGTTTCATGCTCAGCGTCACCTGCTGCGCCTGCAGCCAGCACTGCCAGTCACGCATATCCGCTGTGGGATGCAAAAAGGTCATTGCGGTCAGCGCCGCCGGCGAGTCCGGGCAGGGCTGCTCAGCCGCCATTACCGGCGTCAGCGACTCACTGAACAGGCAGATCCCCTCAGGATGCGGCTTTCCATAGACAATCGCCGCATCAAAATTCTCAAGCTGCGCAGCATGATCCAGCGTCGTCGTCAGGGCCACATGCAGTTCCGGCCGCTGTTGTTCAAGTGCCATCAGCCGGGGCACCAGCCAGCGCATTGCACAGGTTGGCGCTTTGAGGCGAATGCTGGCCTGACTGCGGCGAACCTTTTCGCTGGCCTGAACCATCATTTCAAAACCCTGACTGAACTCGGGCAGCAGCGCGGCGCCCTGTGGCGTCAGGCGCAGGCCGCGTGCGTGGCGGTCAAATAGCATTACGCCCAGCCACTGCTCCAGCGCGGCAATCCTGCGACTGACAGCGCCCTGCGTCAGGCACAATTCGCGGGCAGCATGGGTCAGATTGAGATGACGGGCGGTGACCAGAAAGGCGTGAATGGCATTAAGCGGCAGCGATAATCGCGACACGGTGAACCTCAGCTATGCATTTTTATCATGGCTATTATGATGACATTTCGCTTGCCGACTCAAGTCTCAGCCCGTTCAATAGTTATTTACCGCATCTGACCGGTTATCCCCCTGACGGAGAGAATATGTCCCTGAAAACGCCTGTCGCTTTCCACTCAAAATTGCCGGACGTCGGCACGACTATTTTTAGCGTGATTGGCCAGCTCTCGGCGCAGCATCAGGCGATTAACCTGTCGCAGGGCGCGCCAAATTTCCCCTGTGATCCGGTTCTGGTCGACTCAGTCAGCCGTGCGATGCAGGAAGGGCATAATCAGTATGCCGCCATGATGGGCCTGCCCGCCTTGCGCGAGGCGCTCGCCAGCAAAGTGCAGGCGCTCTATGGGCAGAGATATGATGCTGCCAGTGAAGTGCTGATCACCGGCAGCGCCAGCCAGGGGCTTTATATGGCGATTACTGCGCTGGTGCATCAGGGCGATGAGGTGATCTTCTTTGAACCGGCATTTGATAGTTACGCGCCGGTGGTACGACTGCAGGGCGGAACGCCAGTAGGCCTGAAGTTGCAGGTGCCATCGTTTGCCATCGACTGGGCTCAGCTGCGGGCCGCGATCACGCCGCGTACCCGCATGATCATCATTAATACGCCACACAACCCCAGCGCACAGGTACTGACCCCCGAGGACCTGAATCAGCTGGCGGCATTGATTCGCAATACCAATATCGTGGTGCTCTCCGATGAGGTTTATGAACATATTCTGTTTGATGGTCGTCCGCACTGTGGGATGGCGACCCATCCGGAGCTGGCGGCGCGCAGCGTCATCGTCTCATCGTTTGGCAAAACCTTCCACGTCACCGGCTGGCGGGTAGGCTACTGCCTGGCTCCGGCAGAGCTGATGACCGAACTGGTGAAAGTACATCAGTTTATGATGTACGCCGCCGATACGCCGATGCAGGTTGGATTTGCTCACTATCTGCAGACGCCGGAAAACTATCTGTCGCTCAACGCTTTCTATCAGCAGAAGCGTGATCGGCTGATCGCCCTGATGCAGGCCTCCCCGTTCCGGTTGCTGCCGAGCGCCGGTTCGTTCTTTATGCTCGCCAGCTATGGACATTTCAGTGACGAACCAGACAGTGAAATGGTAAAACGTCTTATCGTCGATCACGGTGTGGCAACCATCCCGCTGTCGGCGTTTTATATGGATGGCACAGACAACAAACTGATTCGTCTCTCTTTTGCGAAAGACGAGGCGACACTAAAGGCTGGCGCGGCTGCGCTATGTGCTTTTTCTCACTGAATCACGCCACCGCGTGATGCACCGGGAACAGGTAACCAGGAATTTTCGGGGTAAATAATGAAGAAACTGAACGCGCTTTTTCTCGCTCTGGGCATGATGACATCGGTACAGGCATTGGCACAGGATTTACGTTACGGTGTTGAGTCACAATATCCGCCGTTTGAAAGCCGCAATGCAAAGGGTGAGCTGGAAGGTTTTGATATTGAGCTGGGCAACGCCATCTGCAAGGCAGGCAACTTCAGCTGCCACTGGGTCGAGAGCAGCTTTGATGCGCTGATCCCGGCACTGCAGGCGAAGAAATTCGACGCCATTAACTCGGCGATGAACATCACCGAAACGCGCGCCAAAAGCATCGCGTTTACTCAGCCGATCTACCGTATTCCGACCATGCTGGTGGCGAAAAACGGTGAAAATCTGGCACCGACCGCCGACAATCTGAAAGGTAAAAACATTGGGGTCTTGCAGGGTTCCATTCAGGAAACCTACGCGAAGAAACATTGGGAGACGCAGGGCGTCACGGTCACGTCGTATCAGGATCAGAACCAGGTTTACAACGACATGGTCGCGGGACGCCTTGATGGTACGCTGGTGATGTCCGCTGCCGGTCAGTCGGGTTTCCTCGATAAGCCACAGGGCAAAGGCTTTGGCTTTGTCGGCAAGCCTGTCGAAGATGACGCGATTCTCGGCTCGGGCATCGGTTATGGCCTGCGTAAAGATGACGCGCAGCTGAAGCAGTCACTGGATGCGGCGATCGCCAAAGTGCAGGGCGATGGCACCCTTAAAAAGCTGGCTGAAAAATACTTCCCAGGTATTGATGTCAGCGCGAAGCCATAATCGCAAGCGGGCGCGTCCTGCGCCCGATTTTCCTGCTTAACCCGCGGCCAGATAACAGAGTTTTTCCGCCACCTGATAGGACTTCACAAACGACGTAACTGGCAGGAACTCGAAACGTGAATGGAAGTTATGCGCGCCGGTAAAGAAGTTCGGCGTCAGCAACCCTTTGGCTGACAGCGCAGCCCCATCCGTGCCGCCACGCATCGGAATTACCTTCGGTTCAATCTCCAGCGCGTCAAAGGCGTTGAAGATCAGGTCAATCGCCCGACGATCCTCACCCAGTGCATTACTGATATTGCTGTAAATATCGCTAATGGTGATGCTCACCTCGCCGGTCGGATAACGCGTCGCGAGCTCCTCTGCCGCCTGCTGTAACTGCTGCTTGCGCGCCGCGAAGCTGGCGAGATCAAAATCACGAATCGAGGCTTTAAGCGTCGCCCTGCTGGCATTGGCCTGAATCTCATTGAACCAGATATAGCCTTCGCGACCTTCGGTGTGCTCCGGGGTCTGCTGCCGATCAAACAGGCTGATGTAGTCATGGGCCATCAGCAGCGGATTGACCAGCACGCCTTTGCCCGACATCGGATGTGCCGGTACGCCGGTAAACACAATCTCTGCAGCGGCACCATTGAAGTTTTCATACACGACTTCGCCCAGTTCGCAGCAGTCGATGGTCCAGGCAAAATCGACATTAAAACGCGTTTCCAGATCCAGCGCTTTCGCACCGCGCAGGCCAATCTCTTCGTCCGGCACAAAGGCCACAACAATGTCGCCATGGTCGCCTTTAAGGTTCGCCATCAGTGTCATCACGACGGTAACCGCCGCTTTGTTGTCTGCGCCCAGCACGCTGGTGCCATCACTGAAGATCACCTGCTGACCCAGATAGGGCGCGATCTCCGGATGTTCATCACGGCGCAGCCAGATAGCCTGCTCTGCATTCAGACAGAGATCTTCGCCCTGCCAGGTGAGGATCTGCGGGTGGATATCGGGCGACAAACCAACATCCACCGTATCGATGTGCGTAATAAAGCCGATGCGTGGCGCGTCAGGACGGTTGCCGCGTTTCACCGCCGTCACCGTGGCATGTTCATCAATGACCACTTCATCCAGCCCTAAAGCGCGCAATTCATCCGCCAGCAGTTCCGCCATGGCGTGCTGGCTCGGTGTGCTGGGCAACGATGTCGATTTTGCATCGCTCTGACTGCTGACGGCGAGGTAACGGAAAAAACGTTCGGTGAGTTGCGACTCAAGTTTGTCTGTCATCACTATTCCTTATTAGTCAGCCACTGGCAGGGTTCGCTATGGTGCCGAATCGTGCTATCAATGAAGCATCTGAATGATTCATTTAGATATTGTGATCACCGGAAGTCAATACAAAGCGAGGATAATAATGAAAATCAAGATAGCCACCTTAGCGCTTGTTACGGCTGGGATAGCGCTGGCTGGCAGCGTGAACGCCAAAACGCTGGTCTACTGTTCTGAGGGATCGCCAGAGAATTTTAACCCTCAACTCTATACCTCCGGAACGAGTGTTGATGCCAGTGCCGTACCGGTCTTTAACCGGCTGGTAGATTTCACGCCCGGCACCACCAATCTGGTCCCGAGCCTGGCGGAACGTTGGGAGATCAGCCCGGATGGCACCGCATACACCTTCCATCTGCGCAGGAACGTGAAATTCCAGAGCAACAAACAGTTTAAACCCAGTCGCGACTTCAACGCCGATGATGTGATCTTTTCCTTTATGCGCCAGATGGACCCGAAAAATCCCTACCACAATGTGTCTGGCGGTACCTATTCAAACTTCGAAAGCCTTGAACTCTCCACGCTGATTAAAAATATCGACCGGGTTGATGACCACACTGTGCGCTTCACGCTCGCCCATCCGGAAGCCCCGTTTCTTGCCGATCTCGCCTGGTATTTCGCCTCTATCCACTCGGCAGAATACGCAGACGCCATGCTAAAGGCAGGGACGCCGGAAAAGGTCGATATGAACCCGATAGGCACCGGCCCGTTTGAACTGGTGCAGTACCAGAAAGATTCCCGCATCCTCTATAAAGCGTTCCCGGACTACTGGCAGGGCAAGGCGAAACTCGATCGGCTGGTCTTCAGCATTACGCCTGACGCCTCCGTGCGTTACGCCAAACTTGAGAAGAACGAGTGTCAGGTCATGCCATTTCCAAATCCCGCCGATCTGGACAAAATGCGCGCCAACCCGGACATCACTCTGGAACAGAAGGCGGGTCTGAACACCGGCTTCCTGGCGTTTAACACCACTAAAGCACCCACCGACAACGTCAAAGTGCGGCAGGCGCTGGCGATGGCGATCAATAAACCGGCGATCATCGAGGCGATATTTAAAGGCACCGGCACGGTCGCAAAAAATATTTTGCCGCCCGGCGTCTGGAGCGCGGACAAAGATCTGAAGGATTACGACTACGATCCCGAAAAGGCCAAAGCGTTGTTGCAACAGGCTGGCGTTAAACCAGGCACCGAAATTGCGCTCTGGGCGATGCCGGTTCAGCGGCCCTATAATCCGAATGCACGCCGCATGGCGGAGATGATCCAGTCAGACTGGGCCAAAGTCGGCATCAAAGCCAACATCGTCAGCTATGAGTGGGGCGAATACCTGAAGCGCGTCCGCAGTGGCGAGCATCAGGCCGCGCTGATGGGCTGGACGACTGCGACCGGCGATCCGGATAACTTCTTCGGCCCGCTTTACAGCTGCACCTCTGCGCAGGGCGGTTCTAACTCCTCCAAATGGTGCTACCAGCCATTCGAGAAGTTAATCACCGACGCCCGCGCCGAGCCGGATCAGGGCAAACGCACCGCGCTTTATCTGCAGGCGCAGCAGATAATGCATGACCAGATGCCCGCCGTGATGATTGCGCACTCCACTATCTTCGAGCCGGTACGCAAATCGGTGAGCGGCTATCAGGTCGATCCGTTCGGCAAGCATATCTTCTATCAGGTGGATATTAAGCAGTAAGCCGTGGCAGTTAACGTCAATGGCCCACGCATCAGTGGGCCCTTCATCTCATCCTCACCTGCTGATCCATCTCTGTCAGTCGCTGCTGTAAAAACTGCAGAAATAGCGTCAGCGCAGCGCTACGCTGACGTCCCGACACCGTCTGAAGCTGCAACGTCCGCTGACTCAACTGATCTACCCCCATTGACCGCAACACCAGATTTTGCGCATCGCGCTCAAACAGCAGAGTGAACGCGCTACAGATAGTCACCGCCTGCGGCGTATGCAGCAAAAAGTGATAAAGCGTAGCGAAATAGTCGCAGGTCAGCACCGGCTCCACCACGCAGTCATTCATCTGACAGGAGAGATCAAACAGCTGCCGGACGGTGGTGTGATGGCCCGGCAGCGCCAGCGGCCAGCGATGCAAATCGCCCAGCGTCACTTCACGTGACGCCAGCGGATGTGACTCATGCATCGCCAGTAACACCGGCGCAGACCATGAGCCGAGCACCTCAACGCTGCGTTCCGGCTGCAGACTAAACTGCAGCGCCACATCGCATTCACCCGCCCTGACGCAGGCCGCCACGCCCTGAGAATGCGTCACATTAATCGCAAACAGCGCGCCGGGATTCGCCAGGCGAAACTCCGCCAGCAGGCCCGGCAACAGACTGAAGGCCATCCCATCCGTGCAGGCGATACGGATCAGGCTGCGGCGTACCGCTTTCAACCCTTTAATCTCCGCCAGCGCATATTCCATATCGAGCTGACTTTTGCGTACGTGATGCGCAAAAATCTCACCCGCCTCATTCAACACCATGCCGCGTGCATGACGTTCAAACAGCGGCACCCCGACCTGTGCTTCCAGCCGCTGAATCTGACGACTGATCGCCGACACCGCGACAAACAGTTGCTCACTGGCGGCGCTTAGCGAACCGCACTCAACCACCGCCAGGAAATAGCGGATTTCGCTGCTTAACATGATCACTCCGGCGAAACGCATCAAAAAAGGGCAGTCAGCCTTTGCTTTAAAAGCAAGGCTCACTCGATAAATTGATAATTGTGGCAAAGAGAGAAGTTTGTCAAAGATAAAGCACGATAAAAATAACAGACAGGGCAAACATGACAGAGCAACAGGCAGTGGACCAGGCGATGCATTATTTCGACAGTGGTGAGTTTCAGCAGTTGCTGTCACGGCGCGTCGCCTGCGTGACCGAAAGCCAGCACGCCAGCAGAAAGGCAGAGCTGAATCACTATCTGCAGCAGGAAATTGGCCCGCAACTGGCGAAGATGGGATTCAAACTCCACCCGTTTGACAATCCTCAGCCCGGCAGCCCGCCGTTTCTGATCGCCACCCGCATCGAAGATCCACTAAAACCGACACTGCTCTGCTATGGCCACGGCGATGTGGTATTTGGCGACGATGAAAACTGGCGCGAAGGCTTATCGCCGTGGCAACTCACTGCTGAAGACGATCGCCTGTATGGACGCGGCAGCGCAGACAATAAAGGGCAGCATTGCATCAACCTCGCGGCGCTGGAACAGGTGTGGCAGGCGCGCGGTGGAAAGCTGGGCTTCAACTGCAAAATCCTGTTCGAAATGGGCGAAGAGATCAGTTCCCCAGGGCTGGCGGCGATCTGCCAGCAGCAGCAGGCGTTGCTCAAGGCCGATCTCTTTATCGCCTCTGATGGCCCCCGACTCAACGCACTGCGGCCGACGCTGTTTCTGGGATCGCGTGGCGCGGCGAACTTTCGTCTGACTATTCGGGCGCGTGACAACGCCTACCATTCTGGCAACTGGGGCGGACTGCTCAGTAATCCCGGCACCCAACTGGCCAATGCGATCGCCTGTCTGGTGAATGCGCAGGGCGCGCTGCAGGTCGCTGCGCTGAAGCCGGACTCCTTAACCGACGCGGTACGCGCCATCCTCAGTGATATTGAGGTGGGCGGCATGCCGGGCGATCCGGCGCTGGCGGAGGGCTGGGGTGAGCCGGGTCTGACGCCTGCAGAGCGACTTTATGGCTGGAACACGCTGGAGGTGCTGGCCTTTGAAACCGGCAATCCGGCGCGCCCGATGAACGCCATTCCGGGCAGCGCCACGGCGGTGTGTCAGCTGCGATTTGTTGTTGGCACCGACTGGGAAAACCTGGTGCAGCATGTCGAAAGTCATCTGCGCCAGCACGGCTTTGAGAACGTCAGCGTCGAGTTTCTGCGCGGCTCACCCGCGACGCGGCTCGATCCGCAGGATCCACTGGTGGCCTGGGCGCTGGATACGCTGGCGCGTAGCAGCGGTAAAAAACCGGCGCTGCTGCCCAATCTTGGCGGTTCACTGCCCAATGAAGTCTTCGCCGATATCCTCGGCCTGCCGACGCTGTGGGTACCGCATTCCTATCCCGCCTGCGGCCAGCACGGCGTTAACGAACATATGCTCAACACCATTGCACGTGAAGGCCTGGCGATTATGACGCGGCTCTTCTGGCAACTGGGCGAAGAGGGCGAACAGCTGATGACGCGCCACCATCAGTGGCGGAGAGGTGAACAATGAGCAGCATCGCGCAGACGACCCCGCAGGTGAAACCGAGCCTGCACAAAACGCTGTTCGCCACCTGCATCGGTAACGCGCTGGAGTGGTTCGACATCGCGGTCTATGGCTTTTTCGCCAGCTACATCGCGCACGTCTTCTTTCCGGTCAGCGATCCGTCGGTGTCGCTGCTGCTGACCTTTGGCAGCTTCGGTATCTCCTTCTTAATCCGTCCGCTGGGTGCCATTGTGCTGGGCAACTATGCCGATCGTCATGGCCGCAAAAAGGCGCTGCTGCTGTCGATAAACCTGATGATGCTGGGCGGGGCGATCATTACATTTATGCCGGGCTACGCCACTATCGGTCTGGCCGCACCGCTGTTGATCATCCTGGCGCGTCTGATCCAGGGTTTCTCAGCCGGGGGCGAATTTGGCAGTTCCACCGCCTTCCTGGTGGAGCACTTTCCTGAGCGCAAAGCCTTTATCGCCAGCTGGCAGTTCGCCACTCAGGGTGCCAGCACGCTGATGGCATCAGCATTCGGGCTGGGGCTGACGCACTGGCTGAGCGAAAGTGAGATTCAGACATGGGGCTGGCGCATCCCGTTTGCCTTCGGCCTGCTGATTGGGCCGCTGGGGATCTACATTCGTCGCCATGTCCAGGAGCCCGCCAGCTTTGCCTCGCAGGAAAAGGAATCCGCGCCGCTGAAAACGCTGTTCGGGCGGCAGAAAGCGCTGATCACCCTGGCGATTGGCGTGATGGTGATTTCGACCGCAGTAAACTACATGCTTAACTACATACCGACCTACGCCACCAAAACGCTGCATCTGCCGGGGTCGGTCGCTTTCACCGCCACGCTGATCGCGGGCATTATCCTGACGGTAGTGACGCCCATCATGGGATTGTGGGCAGAGCGGATTGGCCGGTTGCCGCTGATGTGGGGATCGCTGCTGTTGCTGATGGCTACCATCTATCCTGCTTTCAAATGGATGGTCGATCACACCACGCCGACCACGTTGATCCTGCTGGTGGCCTGGATGGCACTGCTGAAGTCGGTCTATTTCTCGACAGTGCCGTCGGTGATGGCCGATCTCTTCCCGGCGACCACGCGCGCCAGCGGCATGGCGATCAGTTACAACGTGGCCGTAACGGTATTTGGCGGGTTTGCGCCACTGATTTGCAGCATGCTGATTGCCGCCACCGGCAGCAGCCTGGCACCAGGCTATTACCTGATGGCCGTGGCGGTACTGAGTGGCATCGCGCTGCTGCGCTGTAATAAGCGGGTGGCATAACAAAATGGGCCGGTTAGCTGGCCCATTTTGTGACTGACAAAGTCAGGAATGGGAGGCGGTAAGATCGAGCCTTAACTGAACTGCAGGTAAGCAACATGGGTCTGCAGAAACTCTTCCAGACCATGTTTCCCATCGGCACCGCCGACACCCGACTTACGCCATCCGGCATGAAAGCCCTGCATTGCTTCGAAATTCTCACGATTAACGTAGGTCTCGCCGAACTTCAGCTTCCGCAGCGCAGTCATGGTGGTATTGAGATTACGGGTATAAATCGACGAGGTCAGCCCATACTCGCAGTCGTTAGCCAGGGCGATCGCCTCATCCAGTGTTTTGAAAGTCATCACCGGCAGCACCGGGCCAAAAATCTCCTCCTGCATAATTGCCATCTCCTGACGCACATCGGTCAGCAGAGTCGGTTCAAAGAAAAATCCTCTATCTCCTGCGCGCTTACCGCCCAGCACGACTTTGGCTCCGGCAGCGACAGCTTCCGCCACTTTCTGCTCCACCCGGTCCCGTGCTGCAGCCGTAATCAGCGGGCCCATGTCGATATCGTTGCGTTGTGCCGGATCACCAAATGTCACCTGCTGAAACGCTGCGGTCAGCGCGTGGATAAAACGATCGTAAATGCCTTCCTGCACATAGACCCGCTCTGCGCAGTTACAGACCTGACCGCTGTTGATCATCCGCGAACTGACAATCGCCTGGACCGCCAGCTCAAGATCGGCATCATCCATCACGATAGCCGGCGCTTTGCCGCCCAGTTCCAGCGATACCCTGGTGACATTTTTAGCGGCGGCTTCCATGGTAGCGATACCTGCGCCGACGCTGCCAGTCAGGCTCACCAGCCCGACTTTAGGGTTTGCCGCCAGCTCCTGTCCCACTTCCGGACCCAGTCCATAAACAATGTTAATCACGCCCGCAGGCAGGCCGATCTTTTGAATGATGTCGGCAAACAGTGCCGCATTGTTCGGCGTCAGTTCACTGGGTTTGATCACGATAGTGTTGCCAGTGATCAGGGCAGGCGCCGCTTTGCGGGCAATCAGGAAGAAGGGGAAGTTCCAGGGCAAAATCCCGGTGGTGACGCCAATGGCCTTTTTAAACAAGAAGATGTTTTCGTTGGGACGGTCACTGTTTATGATCTCACCTTCATATCGCCGCGCCCACTCGGCCATATAATCGAGATAGTCAGCGGTAAACAGCACTTCAGTTTTCGCCAGTCCCTGGGTTTTGCCGCCCTCGGCCACAATGGTTGCCGCCAGTTCGGGCTCGCGGTCGCGGATGGCGCTGGCAATTTTGTGCAGCCAGGCACCGCGCTCAACCGCCGGCAGCGCTTCCCATCCCGGCTGAGCCGCTTCCGCAGCGCTGATGGCACGGCTGGCATCCTGACGCGTGCCTTCGGGGATACGTGACAGCAACGCCTCCGTCGCCGGATTGATCACCTCAATCCACTGGTCACCCTGATGGGCGACGAACTCGCCATTAATATAATGTTGATGATGTGTTGTCATTCGCTTAGCTCTCCGCTATCGATACGTTGCAGTAATGTGATAGCAGGGTGAAACAGATTGCTGAACGTGACCTTTAGCTTATTGCCAGCTTGCGAGTCCGGCTGGCAACCAATCACAGATATCGGTGAGTTCTGCGGCAAAAACGTCAATCTGTTGTAGATTTAAAGGAGTGAAGTTGTGAAACAGGGGGGAAATAATGGCAAGCGGATGGGCAGCAGAAGGCGCAGTACAGGAACAAATTGATAGTACCGTTAATGACGGCATTGAGCGGGTAAGACAATCGATTGGGCAGGGCGAAAGCGCCACCGAATGTGAACTCTGCGGCGAACCGATTCCGGAGGCGCGTCGTCAGGCGCTGAAAGGCGTGCACTACTGCGTGGCGTGTCAGGAAAAAATCGATAAACAGCAGCAGACCAGCAGTTTATATAATCGTCGGGGCAGTAAAGACAGTCAGCTGCGCTAATTCTCAGGAGCCTGGCATCGCCAGGCCGCTGCCGATAAACCATGCCAGAAAGCCCACGCCCGCCACGATGATGGCGATCGGAAACAAAATTCCAATTCTCATATTCAACCTACTGCAAACAGCGTTTCAGGGGCCACGATCTTATCATGAGATCTGGAGGACTGCGCGGTGGGTTTTCAGCAGGGTAAAGAGCTGGAACTGCGTGGCATCGTTCTCCTCGCGCAGGACCTCCCCTTTTTTATAAAGAATATGATGCACATGGCCGAGCTGACGCCAGACCACAATTGCTGAGGCGATAAGCGCGCAATGCTTCTCCGCCTGCAGACACTCAATGGTGGCGTAGTGGGTTTCATCCATGCTGTTCACAAACACCCTTATCGCCTCTGCGGGTAATATCGCCCGGAGATCATCCAGCATTACCCGACTGACCGACTGCGAAAGAAAAAGCGTTAACCACTTTGATGTCATTCCAATCCCTGTACCGTTCACTTTTCCCCAGTTTATACGACCTTGCCTGCGCTAATGAAAGGCTTCTTTGCAGATTTGCCACCATACCAGCGTAGATGGCAGTCAGATCAGAATTGTGCTGCACCACACGGCAAAATTATAAAAAAGATAGGATAATAAGCAAGTTACCTTATTTATGGTCCGATTTTATAACAACTGTGAAATTGTGATCCCTGATGTGAATAACGGGTAAATATTGCCACTCCGCTGCAGCTTCCGGCATTTATCCAAAGGCTGAGGAATTCCTGCAAAACGTAGACTGCCTGCTGAGCGGAAGCAGACAGGTTTCCGACAGGCCTCAACCTAACCGGGGAATAACAATGAACAGTGCCATTATTGCGGGCATCTTCTGGCATTTTGTTGGCGCTGCCAGCGCCGCGTGTTTCTACGCGCCTTTTAAACAGGTGAAAAGATGGTCATGGGAAACCATGTGGTCAATTGGCGGCCTGATGTCGTGGCTAATTTTGCCCTGGGCGGTGAGTGCCATTTTGCTGCCGGACTTCATGGCCTACTACAGCAGTTTCACGCTGTCGCAACTCACGGCGGTATTTCTGTTTGGCGCGATGTGGGGTATAGGCAATATCAACTACGGGCTGACTATGCGCTATCTTGGGATGTCGATGGGCATCGGTATCGCGATTGGCATTACTCTGGTGGTCGGTACGCTGATGACGCCGTTGTTGCAGGGGCGGTTTGGTGAGCTTTTCGCCTCGGCGGGTGGTAGGTTAACGTTGCTGGGCGTGCTGGTGGCGTTGATAGGTGTCGGGATTGTGTCACGCGCCGGTCTGTTAAAGGAGCGGGCGCTGGGGATTAACGCAGAAGAGTTTAATCTCAGGAAGGGACTTGTGCTGGCGGTAATGTGCGGCATCTTCTCGGCCGGTATGTCGTTTGCGATGGATGCGGCGAAACCGATGCATCAGGCTGCCGCTAATCTCGGCATCGATCCGCTCTATGTCGCTTTACCCAGCTACGTCATCATCATGGGCGGCGGGGCACTGGTCAATCTGGGCTTCTGTTTCTGGCGGCTGGCCACCCAGCCAGCGCTGTCAGTGCGTAAAGACTTCTCCGTCGGGAAGTCGCTGCTGATTGCTAATACCGCATTTGCCGTGCTTGGCGGCACCATGTGGTATCTGCAGTTCTTCTTCTACGCCTGGGGACATGCCCGAATTCCTGCGCAGTATGACTATGTCAGCTGGATGCTGCACATGAGCCTGTACGTCTTATGTGGGGGGCTGGTTGGGCTGCTGATGAAAGAGTGGAAGTCAGCGGGACGTCGCCCGGTGAGCGTATTATCGATTGGCTGTGTGGTGATTATCATTGCCGCTAATATTGTCGGTCTGGGTATGGCGGCCTGATAGCGAATACTGATGCTGACTTTACGCTGTAAGGGCCTGAATAGCAGGCCCTTTGAGTGATCAGAACGGTGGTTAGTTTGTGTTTAGGGCGCTTTTTAGCGGATTTATTCCTGTTGTTTTTTACGGAAAATTGCTCGCTAAAGGGGGTGACATAGTGCGTTTCACACAGGCCCATCTTATTCAGACTCGGTACTTTTAAGCACCTGCCGGGGTGCGATAAATCGTTGACGCCAGGCGCTGGGCGTTAAACCGGTATCACGGGTGAAAACCACCGAGAAATAGTTACTGTCATCAAACCCGCAGCGGGCGGCGATCTCACTAATCAGACAATCCTGGGTGCGCAGCAGATATTTTGCCTGACAGAGCTGCAGCTGACGAAGGTAATGACCAATGGTCATGCCAGTCTGCTGGCGGAAAAGATGTCGCAGTGCCCGTTCGCTGAGCTGATTCTGTTGACAAAACGCCGCGAGATCGAAGGGCCGGGCAATGGCACCCTGCAAGGCCGACATCAGCAGATCCAGCTGTTCGCCCTCCGGCAACGCCCAGGGGCGGTCGGCGGCATAGCCGTGGCGGCGCAAAATCAGCGCCAGCTGTAAAAACAGCGCCTCTGATAGCTGAACAGAGAGAGGATCGCTTTTACGGCTTTCATGCTCCAGCTGGCTGATCACGCCCCGGGCCAGCGCCATCCCTCGGGTGGTCAGCCTCCAGCAGCCCGGTTTATCGGTACCCTGGTGCGGCAGCAACTTATTCCAGTCAAGGGCAAGCCCAAAGCGATCACGACAGTAGAGGATATTATCCAGCACCAAATCATTGACGCTGTCGTAGCTGTGGCAGTCACTGTCGCGAATATAAAAAATGTCGCCGCAGGTTATCAGCCAGGGGCGATCGTTGAGGACATGCAGGCCATTTCCGCGCCAGACAATCACGATTTCACTGAATTCGTGTCGGTGCGGCGGGAAAGAGGGTTGTGGCATCCTTTCGGCCACCGCCACGGGTAAATTCGTGGCGGGAAAATAGTCATCCCGACTGAGTATCAACGCCATGTTGCCTCCTTTACATCATATGCTGGCGCTCCGCTCGCGGTGCGCAGCCAAATTCGCGCCTGAACAGGGTTGAGAAGTGGTTACTGTCACCAAATCCACACTGGAAGGCAATGTCGGTAATACGCATATCACTGTGACGCAGCAGATGACGGGCCTGCAACAGCCGCAAACGGTTCAGATAACGCTGCGGCGTGCTGCCGGTTTGATGCTTCATCTGTCGATGCAATGTACGCAGCGAGAGCGAAAAGCGATCGGCCAGTTCATCCCAGACGATCTCGTCACTGTAATGATCGCCCAGCCAATCGAGCAGGCGATGCAGCCGCGCCTCCTGATCCTGACTCTGTCCGTCAATACAGGCTTCACGCAACAGCACCAGCAGCTGTAAAAAAAGCTGCTCCTGCCGCGCCTGTTTTTCCAGCGACCAGGTCTCATCCTGCTGCATCTGCGCCGCCACGCTAAGCGCCTGCGTCATCACTTTATGATTGATGCGCCAGTGAGAGCTGTATTGCCCATCCTGATCGCAGGGCAGTAAAGCCTGTAGCCCGGAAAGAAAACGAAACGCGCCGGGGCTGCGATAGAGCACGTTAGTCAGGCAAAGATTATCGGTCTGTTCATAGAGATGACGATCGTGATCGCGCACAAAGCAGACGCAACCGGCGCACAGCGTTTGTGGCTGACCATTAAAAACATGAATGCCAGAACCTTGCTCAACCAGCACAATCTCATGGAAATCATGATGATGTTCCGGAAAGGCTGCCTGGGGTATCCGGGGTTCAATCGCGATGGCGTAATCACCTTCGGGGAAAAAATCCGCACTGTGCAATATGGTCATGATCATCTCTCGCTGCTTCACTAAACCGTAGGGCAGTCTAATCAGCACGCCGCTACCTTACCTTGAATTTTCAGCCTGACTCAGCAGGAATCATGCTGATATTTCAAGAAATCCTCAGCAGTTAACAGATTTGCGGCAGGGGTCACATCCTCCTGACTGCTGCCTCTGTGATCTCTCTCACGAAGTTCTTTGCAAGTCTGCCAGGGCTTATCCGGCGCTGGCACTCCGGGGAAGGTGTTAAACCAGTAAGGTTTTTACTCTGTGACGACTCAATCACAGGGAACCGTCGCCATGACCAGGAGAAACATTGTTGCTATCGATCTCGGCGCATCCAGCGGCCGAGTCATGCTCGCTCGCTGGGATGCCACACAGCGCAAACTCGCGCTGCAGGAGGTCCGGCGCTTTAAAAACAGGCGTCAGCGTCGTGCCGGTTATGACTGCTGGGATCTGGCGATGCTGGAGCATGAGATCCGCAGCGGACTGGCTCAGTTAGAGGAAGAGGGTATCGTGCCTGACAGTATTGGCATCGACACCTGGGGTGTTGATATGGTGCTGCTGGATGCACAGGGCGAGCCGGTGGGTGAGGCGGTCAGCTACCGCGATGCCCGCACCCACGGCCTGATGGATCAGGCGCAGCAGGAACTGAGTCGCAGAGCGATCTACGTCCGAACCGGCATTCAGTTTCTGCCATTCAACACGCTCTATCAGATGCGCGCCCTGCATCAGCAACAGCCCGACTGGCAGGCACGCGTGGCGTATGCGCTGATGATTCCTGACTATCTGCATTATCGCCTGACGGGAAACCTCAACTGGGAATACACCAACGCCACTACCACGCAGATGCTCAATATTCATAGCGGCGAGTGGGATCGCGACTTGCTCGCCTGGGCGGGGGTGGATGCGCGGTGGTTCGGTCAGCCACAGGCGCCGGGCAATACTGTTGGTCACTGGAGCAATAGCGCGGGCATCCCGGTTCCGGTGATCGCCGTCGCCACCCACGACACCGCCAGCGCGGTGCTGGCAACGCCGCTGATGCAGGACGATGCCGCCTATCTCAGCTCCGGAACCTGGTCGCTGATGGGCTTTGAAAGTCTGCAGCCCTATGCCAGTGACGCCGCGCTGCGCGCCAATATCACGAATGAGGGTGGTGCAGAAGGCTACCGGGTATTGAAAAACATTATGGGCTTATGGCTGTTACAACGCGTCTGCAGCGAATTACTGATTGACGATCTCAGCATGCTGATTGACGAAACAGCCCGCCAGCCCGCCTGTGTGTCTCTGATCAATCCCAACGATGCCCGCTTTATCAATCCCGACAGCATGGTGAACGAGATTCAGAACGCCTGCGCAGAACAGGGAATGCCGGTGCCACAGTCTGCCGCCTCTCTGGCACGTTGCATTTTTGATAGCCTGGCGCTGCTCTACCGTGAAGTCATTCACGAACTGGCCGCGTTGCGCGGTAAGGCATTCAGCCAGTTGCATGTGGTGGGCGGCGGCAGTCAGAACCGCTTTCTTAATCAGCTTTGCGCCGATGCCTGCCAGATTCCGGTACTGGCCGGGCCGGTTGAAGCCTCTACGTTGGGTAACGTGGGTTGCCAGCTGATTGCGCTGGGTGAACTGATTGATGTGGCTGATTTCCGCTGCAGCGTTATCAACAACTTCCCACTCGAAAAATTTGAACCTCAAACTCACAGCGTCTTCAGTGCCAGTCAGGCACGTTTCGCAACGTTGAGTCAACCCGCTAAGGAACCCGCTTATGACTAAGCAGATTGAACAGGCTTTTGAACTGGCTAAACAACGCTACGCCGATAATGGGATTGATGTTGAACAGGCTATCCGTCAGCTGGACCGCATACCGGTCTCGATGCACTGCTGGCAGGGGGATGATGTCCGGGGATTTGAGAATCCACAGGGCGCATTAACCGGTGGTATTCAGGCGACGGGTAACTATCCAGGGCGGGCACGGAATGCCAGTGAATTACGCGGTGATATCGACAAAGCGATGTCGCTGATCCCCGGCGCTAAACGCCTTAATCTGCACGCCATCTATCTGGAAAGTGACAAGCCGGTAGATCGGGACGCCATTGAGCCTGCCCATTTCGCCAACTGGGTTGCCTGGGCTAAAGAGCATAACCTGGGGCTCGATTTTAATCCCAGTTGCTTCTCGCATCCGATGAGTGCAGACGGGTTTACGCTGTCGCACAGTGACAAAACTGTGCGTCAGTTCTGGATCGATCACTGCAAAGCCAGTCGCCGCATCTCCGCGTATTTTGGTGAGCAGTTGGGCACGCCCTCAGTGATGAATATCTGGGTGCCGGACGGCATGAAAGATATCACAGTGGATCGACTGGCCCCGCGTCAGCGTCTGATGAGCGCGCTGGATGAAGTCATCTCAGAAAAACTTAACCCGCAGCACCATATCGATGCAGTTGAGAGCAAGCTGTTTGGCATTGGCGCAGAGAGTTACACCGTAGGTTCCAATGAGTTTTATCTCGGTTACGCCGCCAGCCGTCAGACAGCGCTGTGCCTGGATGCCGGGCATTTCCATCCCACCGAAGTCATCTCCGACAAAATTTCTGCCGCGATGCTCTATGTGCCGCGTCTGCTATTGCATGTCAGCCGTCCGGTGCGCTGGGACAGTGACCATGTAGTACTGCTGGATGATGAAACCCAGGCGATCGCCAGCGAAATCGTCCGCCACCAGTTATTCGACAAAGTGCATATCGGACTCGACTTCTTCGACGCTTCCATTAACCGGATTGCTGCCTGGGTTATCGGCACACGCAACACTAAAAAAGCGCTGCTGCGTGCCTTGCTGGAGCCCACCGACCGTTTGCGTCAGGCCGAAAACAGCGGCGATTACACCGCGCGTCTGGCCCTACTGGAAGAGCAAAAATCGCTGCCGTGGCAGGCGGTATGGGAAGCGTGGTGCCTGCGTCATGACGTCCCGGCTGATGCCAGCTGGTTAAGCGATGTCCATCATTATGAACAACAGATCTTGAGCCAACGTTAAGGATTTCACTATGCAAAGCATTCTTTCTTCCGGGTTTGTTAAGGGAATGGTCAAAGCGACCAGCGATATGTGGCTGAAGGGCTGGGACGAGCGTAACGGCGGCAACGTCAGCCTGCGTCTGCTGGAGGAGGAGGTCAAACCCTTCATCGCCGATTTCTGCAAAGCACCACGCTGCATTGAGCTGACACAACCTGCACCCGCGCTGGCGAACGACTGGTTTCTGGTGACCGGGTCAGGGAAATTTATGCGTAACGTCCAGATCGATCCGGCCGATTGCCTGGCGCTGCTGCAGGTTGATGAAAAAGGGCTCTCGTACAAAATTCACTGGGGTCTGTCGAATGGCGGTTTGCCGACCTCCGAGCTGGCGTCTCACTTTCAGTCTCACGCGGTACGTAAAGCGGTCAGCAAGGGTGTAGATCGGGTAATCATGCACTGTCACGCCACCAACTTTATGGCCCTGAGCTATGTGGTGGAGATGGATTCTGCCCGCTTTACCCGCCTGCTATGGGAAGGCAGCACCGAATGTCTGGTGGTATTCCCGGATGGCGTGGGTGTACTGCCATGGATGGTGCCTGGCACCGATGAAATCGGCACCGCAACAGCTGGTCAGATGCAGTCGCACACCCTGGTGATGTGGCCGTTCCACGGCGTCTTTGGTACAGGTCCGACGCTCGATGAGACTTTTGGTCTGATAGACACAGCGGAGAAATCGTCCGAAGTGATCGTCAAAGTGCTGTCGATGGGCGGGATTCGTCAGAGTATCACCACAGAACAGCTGGTCGCGCTGGGTGAGCGCTTCGGCGTTAAGCCCTGGCAACCCGCATTGGATGTGGGGCCAGCTAATGCTGCGTAAAGCCTTTGTGATGCAGGTGAATGCTGACTGTCATGCGGAATATGAACGTCGTCACTCACCGATCTGGCCGGAACTGGCTGAAACCCTGAAAGCACATGGTGCGCACAACTATGCTATCTGGCTGGACGCCGAACGGCATCTTCTGTTCGCCAGCGTAGAGATTGAATCTGAGGAGCGCTGGAACGCGGTGGCAAAGACAGAGGTGTGTCAGCGCTGGTGGACCACTATGAAAGATCTGATGCCATCGAATGCGGATAACAGCCCGATGAGTCAGCCGTTGAAACCGGTTTTTTTTCTGGAATAGCAGAGGGAAAGGGCGGCATCGCCGCCCTGATATCTACCGTTTAGCCTGACACAAGCCCGTCAGTGTCGGCCACATCGCCATCAGCGTATTAATAATGCCTTCCAGATCGTCACGATCCACGCCTTCACGCGCACGAACCGACATGCCCTGCAGCATACAACCCAGATAGCGGGACAGCGCTGGAATGTTCACTGACGCACTCAGTTCACCACGCTGCTGACGTGCCAGCAGAAAATCGCTTAACACATGTTCCTGAGACTGATGCTGCTGTTGCAGCATAGAGGCAATCTCTTTCGACGCCGCCGACAGGGTGGTTGAGGTACAGATAAAGAAGCAGCCACCGGGGGAATCGCATTCGGTAAAACAGGCTGCGGTGGCGCGGAAATAGCCTTCAATCGCACGGTCCACCGGTAACTGGTCATCGCCTAATGCCGCTTCCCGCCATGCGCTGAACTTTTCCACATAGCGCTCCATCGCGGCGCGAAACAGCCCCTCTTTATTTACAAACTCTGCGTAAAGGGTCGGCGCTTTAGCACCGGTTGCGGCTACCAGATCGGCCAGAGACGTGCCTTCATATCCGTGTGTCCAGAACAGTGTCAGCGCTTTATCGAGCGCAGCTTCGCGATCGAACACTTTGGGCCGGCCACGGCATTTCTTTACATCGCAATCCTGAACCTGACTCATACACCCTCACTGACAGTAAAACATCCTATTAAATTACCGATCATTATAAAAATGTGCAAGGCTCGTTATGAAGGTCGCCAGCAGGAGTTGCCATTTTGTGCGCCAGCGCAATCTTACCGCCCCTATGGTTAAGTCAGAAAAGGGGCTGAAGCCCATAATCACGCCACTTTGCGATTAAAATAACGATCATTAAATAAATATTGACGGCGGGTCACAAAGGAGTCTATCATTTGTTTAACGGTCGTTAATTAAATGACGACAACCCAATTTAGTCCAACCGAATTCAACTATCGAATAGAGAGAATATTATGAAAACCATCAAAACCACCCTGGCAGCTCTGGCACTGACTACCCTGACTTTTGGCGCTTATGCCGCTGACCTCGTGACCAGCGAACCGTCAAATCAGCAGCCAGTAGGCACCATCTCTGTACAGGGCGGCACCAACCTGACCTCCCTTGAATCACAGCTGAGTGCCAAAGCGGATGAAGCCGGTGCGAAATCGTTCCGCATCACCTCAACCAGCGGCCAGAACAAACTGCACGGCACAGCTGTGATTTATCAGTAATTGTATTTTTTTCAACAGATTAAGTGAGAAGGGGTTCGTTATGAAACGTATCAACATGATAGTGGCTGCTACTTTACTTAGCGGCCTCTCATTTGCCAGTGTGGCGGCACAGCAGGTCAGCAGTACACCACTGGATCAGCAAAAAATCGGCGTCATCAGCGCAACAGGCAGTACTAATCTGACTTCGCTGGAGCAGCAACTGTCAGAAAAGGCCAGCGATGTCGGGGCAAAGTCTTTCCGCATCACTTCGACCTCTGGCAGCAACAACCTGCATGGCACAGCCGTTCTGTATAAGTAAAAGCGCGATAAATATTCATAAACAGGCTTCAGATAAACCGACTTATCTGAAGCCTTTTTTTATTCTTCAGTCACAGCCTTATCCGTTGCTCCGCAACTGGGGATAACGACGGAAGATGTAAACACACCAGAGTAACGCCACCAGACCAATCATCCCGCCGACGTTCCCGACTTCCGCCATGCTCAGATGCAGACTGACCTGATTGCCCAGCAGCGCGCCCGCGCCAATACCGATATTGTAAATGCCGGACATCAGCGACATCGCCACATCCGTGGCATCCGGTGCCAGCGATAACACCCGCACCTGCATCCCCAGTCCGATCATCATCATCGCCATGCCCCAGACAACGCACAGCGTTGAAATAGCGGCAGGTCGGACGGCAGCAAAAATCAGTAATCCCATGCACAACGTGATCAATGCAATGGCAACTATTAGCAGCCCGGAGGGGAATTTATTGCCGAGGGTACTGAACAGCACGCTGCCCACAATACCGGCTGAGCCAAACAGCAGCAGCAGCAGGGTCGTGAAGTTGCCACTGGAATGGGCGACGTTCTGCATGAACGGTTCGATATAGCTGTAAGCGGTGTAATGCGCGGTCACCACCAGCGTCACCAGCAAATACATGCTGACCAGCGCCGGACGGCGAAACAGCATCGGCACACTGCTCAGCGAGCCGGTATGCTCACTCGGCAGACGCGGCAGGATCCGCACCAGCATAATCATCAGCACCAGCGCCGAAAGGCCAATCGCGCCGAAGGTGGTACGCCAGCCCAGATACTGACCGACTACGCGACCAATCGGCACACCCAGCACCATCGCCAGCGCGGTACCCGTCGCCAGCATACTCAGTGCCTGCGTTTTCTTACCGGCTGGTGCAACGCGAATCGCCAGGGAGGCGGTGATCGACCAGAACACCGCGTGAGACAGGGCGATGCCTACGCGGGACACCATCAGCGACCGGAAATCCCAGGCTACGGTTGAAAGGACATGGCTGACGATAAAGATCAGGAACAGCACGCCCAGCAACAGTCGTCGCTCAATATTACGGGTCAGCAGCATCAGCGGCAGTGAGAGCAGTGCGACCACCCAGGCGTAGATGGTCAGCATGATCCCGACATCCGCCGTTGGCATGGAAAAGTCCGCCGCGATATCGGATAGCAGGCCAACCGGCACAAATTCGGTGGTATTGAACACAAAGGCAGCGATAGCCAGCAATACCACGCGTAGCCAGGCAGTTTTACGTGAAACAGTTGTTGATTGCATGAGGAGTCAAGTCAGTCAGAAAAGCGAATTTGGATGTGGCAGAAACACCCAGCGAAAGTGACCTGCGTCACAAATTAACCGCTATTGTAGTAAATAAACCGGGAAGAGAAAGCTTATAAACGTCTTTTAATGCTGAATTTTTTTTATCACCTGATTACAGCGCGATAGGCAGAGGTTATTGATCGCGATGATGTGCAGGATTGATTTGCAGCAGGGATGTGTCTTTAAGCAGAAAGTATTGAGACTATTGAGACAGCGCAGCGGGAAGCGTTTTACCACTGGGCTGTCCGATGGGATTAACGCGAAGGCGGAGTGTGCTTCAGGGCCACACTGAGCTGAGCGGCCTGCTGTTCGGTGTTATTGAGCGGACAACAGTTTTCACAACCGATTGCACCCGCATAATATTTTTTCGCCTGCAAAATGGCGGCGTTCACGTGGTAAAAACTACCCAGAAACAGCCTGTTATCTATGTCCGGAAGATGGGAGCAACCCGCCGCATGAACAACATGATTATCGTTATATCCCGATTGTTTATTGACGTAATAGTAGAGAGCCACAGGCGTTCCTTGTTGCCGTGTTAAAAGGCAAAGCAGATGAATTATTACAATAAAAAGAATTATAGCGGGAAACAGGCGCTTTGTTTGTTGTGGATCTGAATGAAGCGTTCAGCATGATGCGCCGCCAGGCCCGCTGAGGCCTGGCGAAAGAGGGGGGTCAGAGTTTTTTACTGTGCAGACGCCACGCTACGGCCAGCGCCAGAAACAACAGGAAGCTGATAAACAGCGTAATCCCGCTCCAGCCAAAGTTATGCCAGAAAACCCCGCCCAGCGTGCCCGCTACGCTGGAACCCACGTAGTAGCTGAACAGATAGAGTGAAGAGGCCTGTCCGCGAGCACGACGAGCACGCGGACCAATCCAGCCGCTGGCAACCGCATGAGCAGCAAAAAAACCGGCGGTGAACAGCATCATCCCCGGCAGGATCAGCCAGAGGGAGTTAAAGGCTGTAGCCAGCAAGCCCAGCAGCATGATGGCGGTTGCGCCCAGCATTACCGGTCCACGCCCCAGCCGGCTGGTCAGCGCGCCTGCTTTAGGCGAACTCCAGGAGCCAGTCAGGTAGACAACCGATAACAACCCTACCACCGCCTGACTGAGATGCCAGGGCGCGTCCAGTAAGCGATAGCCAATGTAGTTGAACAGGGTGACGAAGGCGCCCATCAGCAGGAAGCCTTCGGCAAACAGCCACGGCAGGCCGGGATCGCGCCAGTGCAGCCGGAAGTTAATCAACAGATTACGAGGACGCAGCGTAATGGGCCTGAAATGACGTGATGCTGGCAGGATCTTCCAGAACATCAGCGCGGAGGCCAGCGAAAAACAGCCAATCACCGCCACGGCGATCCGCCATGAGAAGAGGTCGGTCAGGACGCCGCTCAGCAGACGCCCGCTCATTCCGCCTATGGAGTTACCGCTGATATACAACCCCATCGAAAAGGCGACGACTCGCGAATCCATCTCTTCACTAAGATAGGTCATGCCCACCGCCGCAACACCGCTGAGCGACAGACCCATCAGCCCACGCATGATCAGAATGCCGTGCCAGCTGGTCATCGTAGCCGAGAGTAATGTGCAGATAGCGGCGAGCATCAGGGCGGTCACCATCACCGATTTACGCCCGATGGCATCAGAGAGCGGACCGGTAACCAGCAGGCCCAGCGCCATCAGGCCGGTAGAAATGGAGAGCGACAGGCTGCTGGTCGCCGGAGAGACACCAAACTGCTGTGACAGCACCGGCAGAATGGGCTGCACACAGTAGAGCAGGGCAAAGGTTGCCAGTCCGGCGGAGAAAAGGGCCAGCGTCACACGCATAAATTTGGGCGTTCCCCGGCGGATATAACCTGAAGCGGCAGTGGACTCTGGCGCAGCAGGCACTGCTTCCTCATCCACTGTTGCCTGAATTGAGCGACTCACACATCTTCCTCTATGTCAGAAAACCTGTCGTCAGCTTAGGAAAGCGGCATTATGATGTCTAATATATTAATAATCTCAAATGAGACGTTTAACATATGAATATCGAGCTGCGTCATCTTCGCTACTTTGTGGCGGTCGCCGAAGAGTTGCATTTCGGGCGGGCAGCCCAGCGCCTGAATATCTCTCAGCCGCCGCTCAGCCAGCAGATTATTCAACTGGAAGCGGAAACCGGCGCAAAGCTGTTTAATCGCAACAACCGCAGCGTGCAACTTACCGCTGCCGGGCATCAGTTGCTGAGCTATTCCCGCGCGATTCTGTTGCAGGTTGAGCAGGCCGCCGATCGCGCTGCCCGTTTGCACCGGGGCGAAGAGGGAGAGCTACGGATCGGCTTTACCTCGTCTGCTCCGTTTACCGCCGTGGTTTCCGATGCGCTGTTCCGCTTTCGTCAGCGCTGGCCGCAGGTGCATATTCATATGCAGGAGATCAACACCCGCCAGCAACTGGCACCGTTGCACGATGGACGGCTTGATCTCGGCGTAATGCGCAACACGCCGCTGCCAGCCGATCTGCGGCATCAACTGCTACTGAGCGAGCCGCTTTATGCCGTGGTGCATAAGGCGCATCCGCTGGCTGACGCCGACAAAATCTCTGTAACAGACCTGGCATCTGAACCCTTTGTCTTTTTCGATCCTCAGGGCGGAACCGCGCTCTACAGCGATATTCTGGCGCTGCTGCACCGCTATCACATAAAGCCCTACATCACGCAGGAAGTGGGTGAGGCGATGACCATCCTGGGGCTGGTGGCAACCGGTCTGGGCGTATCTATTCTGCCTGCCTCATTTCGGCGTGCACGGCTGGCCGATCTGGTCTGGTTGCCATTAATGGAAGAAGATGCCATTTCAGAGCTGTGGCTGGTCTGGTCAGCCGGACGTGAGATGAATACCCAGATGGAGAACATGATGGCGTTGTTGCGGGAAGATCGGCCCTGAAGCGCCCGTCTCAGCGCATCAATATGTGCGATAAATCACATTTCTAATCAAATATTTGACGCTGTCGCCTGATCTGCCTCACCATGGCGCATGTTTATTTAGAAGCGCGAAAATAACCGGGAGCAGGGTTGTGAATCCGGACAGTCAACCTGGCCACATTGACCAGATCAAGCAGACCAATGCAGGTGTCGTTTATCGATTAATTGACCGTCACGGTCCCATTTCGCGTATCGAACTTTCCCGTCGTGCCCAGCTCGCCCCGGCCAGCATCACCAAAATTGTGCGTGAAATGCTGGACGCGCATCTGGTACAGGAGACTGAATATCAGGATCCCGGCAGTCGTGGCCGTCCGGCGATTGGCCTGATACTGGATACCGACGCCTGGCACTATCTGGCGATCCGCCTGCACCGCGGCGCGATGACCTTTACGCTGCGCGATCTCAGCAGTCGGTCGCTGGTTGAAGACAGCCTGCCGCTGCCTGATGAATCTGCGCAGCCGCTACTCACTGCACTGATTGAACAGGTTGATGCCTTTTTTATCCGTCATCAAAAGAAGCTGGAACGCCTCACGGCGATTGCTATCACTCTGCCAGGGCTGATTAACGCCGCCTCCGGCGTGGTGCATCGTTTGCCGGGTTATGAAGTGCGCGATATGCCGCTGGGCGATACACTGGCGGCGCGAACCGGCTTACCCGTGTTTGTACAGCACGATATTTCAGCCTGGACGCTGGCGGAGTCGCTGTTTGGTGCCTCACGCGGTGCCCAGGATGTGATTCAGATTGTCATTGATGAAACCGTGGGCGCTGGTGTCATCAGTGGCGGTCAGCTGCTGCATAAAAGTGGCAGGGCGCTGGTCGAAATCGGCCATACCCAGATCGACCCTTACGGTCAGCAATGCTACTGCGGAAATCATGGTTGTCTGGAGACGGTCGCCAGCACCGGCAGCCTGCTGGCGCTGGCGGCGCAGCGTCTGCCTGCCCAGCCCGACAGCCTGCTCAACAATCAGCCCCTGACGCTGGCGTCACTGTGCGTGGCCGCGCAGTCCGGCGATCGCCTGGCGCGCGACACCATCGCCAGCGTCGGTCATCACGTTGGACGGATTCTGGCGATGATGGTCAACATCTTCAATCCACAACACATTCTTATCGGTTCCCCTCTTAATGCCGCCGCTGATGTGCTGTTTCCGGCGGTGAGCAATACCATTCTGCAGCAGTCACTCCCTGCCTACAGCGCGAGTATCCAGCTTGCCCCCACTGAATTTAGCGAGCCGGGAACGCTGGGGGGGGCCGCGCTGATCAAAGACGCGCTGTATAACGGACATCTGTTAGTGAAACTGTTGCAAGGTTAAGCAGACCTGAACTTGCGCTAACGCAATCCGCTCACATTCTCCATTCTTTAAAATGCCGGTTCGCAGTAAGGTTAATCACCGATTAACCGCGACGGTTTGAGAGGAGAAGTTGAGTGAACAGACTATTTGTTACCGGCACCGATACCGCAGTGGGCAAAACGGTGGTGTCACGCGCCCTGTTACAAAGTTTTATTCAGACCGGATGCAGTGCCGCCGGGTACAAGCCCGTTGCGCGCTGTGCGGTCAAAACCGCTGATGGCCTGCGTAACAAAGATGCACAGGTTCTGCAAAGCGCTTCCTCTGTCGATCTGCCCTATGAGGCGATCAACCCGCTGGTCTTTCAGGAGGAGGAGATCTGCACCCATCCGGGCCAGAATATCGATTATGGCTTGCTGACCCGTGGCTTAACCAGTCTGGTGCAGCAGGTCGATCGCGTGGTAGTGGAGGGAACGGGTGGCTGGCGTAGCCTGATGAACGACGGACGCCCGCTCTCATGCTGGGTTGTTGAGCAGCAACTGCCGGTGGTGCTGGTGGTTGGCATCCAGTCAGGCTGTATCAGTCATGCTCTGCTCACAGTAGAGGCGATAGCACGGGATGGGCTGCCGCTGGTCGGCTGGGTAGCGAATCGCATCAATCCGGGCCTGGCACAATACAGCGACATTATTGAAATTCTGCAAGAAAAAATCGGGGCGCCGCTGCTGGGTGAATTACCTTATCTGCCGCGTGCAGAGCAGCGCGATCTCACGCCTTACATCGATATTTCCCTGCTGGAGCCTGACACGCTGCACGCTGCGAGTGCAAAGATCGCCTGAATATGAAACAAACCAAGTCATGCAGGTCGGTGGTGAGTCTAAAGTTTCAGGCTGACCACTGGCTCTCTTTAAAAATTTCCACTTAACATTTAATAACCTGGCCTGCATCACACGAAAAGGTGACGTCATGGCGCAGAAAATGCATTAACTCCGCTTATCACACAGAGCCGGAGTACTTCCATGTCGCATTCGCACGAGAAAGGTTTGTTATATGGGCTCGAAGCCCGCATTGGTCCCGTCCCGGCATTTTTCGCCGCGCTGCAACATCTGCTCGCCAGTGTGGTGGGCATCATCACACCACCGCTGATCATTGGTTCAGTGCTGGGCCTGCAGGCCTGGCTTCCTTATCTGATCAGTATGTCGCTTTTTGTTTCCGGCTTAGGCACCTTTATGCAGGCCAGACGCTTTCATGGCATCGGGGCGGGGATGATCTGCCTGCAGGGAACCAGCTTCGCCTTTCTGGGCGTGATCCTGTCCGGTGGCCTCATGGTGAAAGGGCGCGGCGGTTCGCCGGAAGAGATTATGGCGATGCTGTTTGGCTGCAACCTGGTGGCGGCGCTGATTCCGGTACTGATCAGTCGCTGCGTCGGTTCGCTGCGCAACGTACTGACGCCGGTAGTGACCGGTACGGTGATCACCCTGATTGGCATCAGCCTGATTAAAGTCAGCATCACCGACTGGGCTGGCGGTCACAACGCGACCGATTTTGGCTCGCCGGAGAACCTGGCGCTGGGTGCGCTGACGCTGCTGGTGATTGTGGCCCTGAACCGTTCACGCAACCGCTGGGCGCGGCTGGTGGCAGTAGTGGCTGGCATCACGGTGGGATGTGTTGCGGCGGCCTTAACCGGCCATTTACAACTGCACGTCGCGCCGGAGAGCAACTGGCTGGTGCTGCCTGCCTTCTTCCGGTTTGGCTTCGCCTTTGACTGGACTATCTTTCTGCCGATTGCGCTGGTATCCGTCATCGCGGTGATTGAAGCGGTTGGCGATCTTACCGCCAACTGCCTGATTTCCCGGCAGCCGATCACGGGCCAGCCTTTTCAGCAGCGGCTGCAGGGCGGTATTGTCGCCGATGGCCTGAGTTGCGTGCTGGCCGCGGTCTTTTCCGCCTTTCCTAACACCACTTTCGCGCAGAACAATGGCGTGATTCAGATGACCGGGGTCGCCAGCCGTTATGTCGGTATGCTGCTGGGAATAATGCTGGCGTTGCTGGGACTCTTTCCGTTTACTGGGTCGCTGCTGCAGCAGATCCCGCCGTCAGTGCTGGGCGGGGCAACCATTGTGATGTTTGGCAGCGTGGTCGCGGCGGGTATCCGGGTGATGACTCAGACGCCGCTGGGCCGCCGAGAGATGCTGATTGTGGCGATCTCATTCGGGATTGGTCTGGGCGTGGAAGCGGTGCCGGAAGTGCTGAAGCAGTTCCCGCCGCTGATTAACAATTTGTTTGGTCATGCGGTGACGACTGGCGGGATTCTGGCGATCGTGCTCAATCTGGTGCTGCCAGACGAGGCACCTGCGTTGGAAGAGGTTGAGGCAGAAACGCTCACGGAGAGCTAAAAAGCAGAAGGGCCGATGTATCTCTCACAGACAACGCAGAAACTCAAAGCCATAGGAGCATAGGCCTGCAGCAAAGCATCACAGACTATCCGGTCTCGCCCGTTTCGCGCCGTCCTGGCGCGGGACGCTTTCCTCCTTTGACCGTGTTCCCTTCGCATTTATCTTTTGTGTTGCTGTCTGCTTTAGCCTGATGAGGGTTTCTCTGCGATTGAAAGGGCCACTGTGGCCCTTTTGTCTGGCTGGACTAGGGATTCAGACGACGACGGGTACGGCCTGAGCTGAGATAATCCGCAATATAATCCTGCGAAATCTCCCCACTGTAGCGACCGTCTTCATCGACAATCGGCATCCAGACCGTGTTGTGCTCATAGAGTTTTGACAGCACCACGCGAAGGTTCTCTTCGGCTTTACCGGTAACCTTAAAGGTATGCAGCTTCTCTTCACAACGGCCACTCACGTTACGCGCCTCACGACGTTTCACAAAGCCCAGCGGCTTGCCATCCTCATCGACCACGGTAATCGATCGCATATCGTTCTCATCCATGGTGCCAAAAGCTTCATCCAGTGGCGTCGAGCGGCGCACGGTGATAGTTGGCTGCTGATCGGTCACGTCACCCGCCTGCACCAGTAACAGACGCTTAAGCGTGCGGTCCTGGCCAACAAACGAACCAACAAAATCATTGGCCGGCGTGGCCAGCAGCTCATCCGGGCTGGCGCACTGCACGATCTTACCCTGGCCAAATACCGCGATGCGATCGCCCAGCTTCAGCGCCTCATCAATATCATGGCTCACCAGCATTACGGTCTTCTTTAACTGACGCTGCATGTCGAGAAACTCATTCTGGATCACTTCACGGTTAATCGGGTCGACGGCACCAAACGGCTCATCCATCAGCAGCACCGGTGGATCCGCGGCCAGGGCACGAATCACGCCGATACGCTGCTGCTGACCGCCGGACATCTCTCGCGGATAGCGATGCAGAAACTTAGTGGGGTCCAGTGCGACCATACTCATCAGCTCGGTGGCACGTTCACGGCACTGCTTCTTGTTCCAGCCCAGCATGCGTGGCACGACGGTAATGTTCTCCTCAATGGTCATGTTGGGAAACAGACCAATCTGCTGGATGACATAGCCAATATTGCGGCGCAGGGTGGTGGTGTCCTGGGTACTGGTATCTTCGCCATTAATCAGGATCCGGCCACTGGTGGCGGGAATCAGACGGTTAATCATCTTCAGCGTGGTGGTCTTACCGCAGCCCGATGGCCCCAGCAGTACACACATCTCACCGGCTGGCACATGCAGGCTGACGTTATCGACGGCTTTATTCGTGGTGCCGTTTTTCTGAGTAAAGGTTTTCGTCAGGTTTTCCAGCGTAATCATTATCGAATCCCCTTTGGAGTGAGCGCCTGCTGTAAACGGTGCAGCAGCCAGTCAAGAAAAATAGCCAGCAGACAAATCATCAATGCCCCGGCAATTAACATACGAATATCACTGCCGCTGATACCATCCAGCAGCAGCTGGCCCAGGCCGCCCGCGCCAATCACGGCGGCAATCGCCATCACGCCAACGTTCATCACTACGGCAGTACGGATGCCGCCGAAAATCACCGGCAGCGCCATCGGGATTTCAACCCAGCGCAGACGCTGCCAGAAGGTCATGCCGATGCCCCGACCGGCTTCACGCAGACCGTCCGGCAGATTCTCCAGCGCGGTGTGGGTATTGCGCACAATCGGCAGCAGCGAGTAGAGGAACACGGCGGTAATCGCCGGCAGCGCGCCAATGCCCTGACCGATCAGCGAAAATACCGGAATCATCAGACCAAACAGCGCAATAGTAGGAATGGTCAGCACCACGGTGGCGATACCGAGAATTGGCGTTGCCAGCCATCTGACGCGCACGATCAGAATGCCAAGCGGCACACCAATCACAATGGCCAGGCCGACTGCCACCAGCACCAGCCAGCTGTGCTGCCAGCTCAGGGTGAGCAGAGTGCTCCAGTTATCCATGATGTAGTGAAGGGTATCCACAGTGCCTCCTTACAGCATGTTTTTAGATTGAAGGAAATCACGCGCCACGTTTTCCGGTGACTCATGATCGATATCGACCCGCTTGTTCAGTTCTGTGATCGCCTCATCGGTGATCTGCGCAGAAAGCTGATTAAGCGCGGTATCCAGCCCCGGGTGGCTCGCCAGCACATCCTGACGCACGACCGGCGTCACGTTGTAGCTTGGGAAGAAGTGTTTATCATCCTCCAGCACTTTCAGGTCGAAGCCCTTAACCCGTCCATCGGTGGTGTAGATCAGACCGGCATCGACGAATCCATCGCGAATGGCGTTGTAAACGAGACCCGGGTCCATCTGCCGTATCTGCGGACGATCCAGCGCCAGGTTATAGGTCTTCTGCAGCGGCTTCATACCATCGGAACGACCCGAGAACTCCAGGTCCAGACCAAGACGCCAGTTGTGATCCGGGTCAGATTTACGCACCTGCTCAATCTTCGCAACCAGCTGCGACATCGTGCTGATACCTTCTTTTTCGGCCCGTGCACGGGTCATTGCAAAGGCATAGGTATTGTTCATCGGTGCCGGGTTAAGCCAGACCAGCCCGAGCTTTGCATCCAGCTTTTTCACCGTCTCATACGCCTGCTGTGAAGACATGGGCTGATTGATATGGTTAAAGATGATTAGTGACGTACCGGTATATTCCCAGACCATATCAATCTGCTTATTCAGCAGTGCATTACGACCAATGGTGGTGGCGATATTACGTTTAGGAACCACCTCAAAGCCTTTCTTCTGCAGCCACAGCACCGTCATTGCGGACAGGATATGCTGCTCGGTAAAACTTTTGGTTGCCATCACCAGCGGGGCGGCAGCCTGCGCCGTCTGGCTTAGCAGCAGCGTCGCAGTCAGCGCGACAACGCTTTGCTTAATCCACTTCGTTAGCATTACAAAGCTCCTTGTGGTCAGGCCGCAGCATGCGGACTCAGAAAGCGGCCCAGCGCGGCCAGCATCATATCCAGGACCAGCGCCACTAGTGCGGTGGCAACGGCGCCCAGAATCAGCGTCGGGAAGTCATTCAGATAGATGCCCGGGAAGATCAGTTCACCAAAGCTGCTGGCACCAATCAGGAAGGCCAGTGGAGCGGTGCCGACGTTGATGGCGGTGGCGATGCGCACGCCGGCGAGGATCACTGGCATGGCATTGGGCAGTTCAACCTGACGCAGACGTTGCCATTTGGTCATACCGATGCCGTTGGCGGCCTCAATCAGCGACGGAGGAACCGCACTCAGGCCAGAGAAGGTGTTGCGGACGATGGGCAGCAACGACGCCAGAAACAGCGCAATCAGCGCCGGACGATCGCCAATGCCGATTATTACCATCGCCAGCGCCAGCACCGCGAGTGGTGGCAGGGTGTTACCTACATTGAAAATCTGCATCACATATTCGGCCCAGCCACGCGCAAACGGGCGACTGAGCAGAATGCCGCTGGGAATACCGACCAGCAGAGCGAACAACATTGACCAGAAAACTAAGAAGAGGTGTTGCTGCCCGAGATAGAGCAGATCGACTTTACGTGCGACCAGCTGATCCCAGCCTAAGCCCCAGATCAGCACTGCGATCACCGCGACCACTGCAAGCAGTGCCAGACCGGCGCGTTGGGCCAGTGAAGCATTTTGCATAGGAGAATCTCCCTGATGACGATCTCAATTGTTATACGAACCCTAAGCAGTCTGACAGGAGCGACAAAAACTGCCACCGCACCCAAAACCAAAACTGCGATAAAATGTAGATAAAATGACTGTTTATCCACTCTTTTTCAGCGAATACCGAATAAGATAGGGTAATGCTATAACAGGCCTTTTTTGCACAAGCCAGCTTTTAAGCCATATATCAGGCAGATAGAAACAGGTTAAAATGGTGTTAAAGCCGCATAGCCGCTGGGCTAATGCGACAATAAAAAAAATTCATCGACTTTGGTGACACCGTCACAGATGGCGCAGAAGATGCGCACGCGCGGGAAACTGCTTTGGCTGTTTTTGCGCTAGCCTTGCAGATTAAAAAAGGAACCCTATGACTGAAAGCGCACAACTCCAGACCGGACATCGCCACTGGATCTTAATTGCCTGCATGCTGGCGATGTTTATGGCGGCCATTGAGGTCACCATTGTCGCCACCGCGATGCCCACCATCATTGCTGACCTCGGCGGTTTCTCACAGTTTGGCTGGGTCTTCTCCATTTATCTGCTGACTCAGGCGGTCAGCGTACCGCTTTATGGGCGGCTGGCGGATATGGTGGGGCGCAAAACAATGTTTTTTGTCGGGACCGCAATCTTCCTGGCGGGATCGGTGCTGTGTGGCTTTGCCCATACCATGACCTGGCTAATTCTTTTCCGGGCATTTCAGGGCCTGGGAGCAGGTGCAATCATGCCACTCAGCTCCACCATCGTGGCGGATATCTATTCGCCGCGCGAACGTGCCAGCGTGCAGGGCTGGCTCTCCAGCGTATGGGGTGTGGCAGCGATCGTCGGGCCGCTGACCGGTGCCTGGCTGGTGCAGCATTTTAGCTGGTCGGTGATTTTCTGGGTCAATCTGCCGATTGGCCTGATCAGCATGCTGATGCTGGCGCGCTGGCTACCGGCGCACCAGAAGGAGGAGAAATCGCAGCCGCTGAACCTGGCAGGCAGCGGCTGGCTTATGCTCTGCGTGACGGCCCTGCTGGTGGCGCTATTGCAGGCAGAACAGCTGGGCATATGGCTGGTGCCGTTCCTGATGTTCTCACTCTTCGCGGGTTGGCAGCTTAAGCGCCATGAGCAGCGTTCAGCGGCACCGCTGTTTCCGCTGATCATCTGGCGCAGCCGGCTTATTGTGGCCGGTAATGCGGGCAATCTGATTATCGGGGCGGCCATGATGGGCATCAGCGCGTTTTTGCCTACCTGGATCCAGGGGATTCGCGGCGGCTCACCGTTACAGGCGGGCAGCGTGCTGGCGATGATGTCGATAGGCTGGCCGCTGGCCAGCATCCTGAGCGGCAGACTGATGCTGCACACCTCTTATCGCTTTACCGCCCAGCTCGGCGCGCTGTTGCTGGTCACCGGCAGTGCCTTGCTGCTGTTCTTACAGCCTGCAAGCTCTCTCTATCAGGCGGGCTTCACGGCGTTTCTGATTGGGACCGGTATGGGGATGACCAGCACCACGTTTCTGGTCTCTGTGCAGAACCAGGCGGACTACCAGATCCGCGGCATCTGTACCGCGTCAATCATGTTCAGCCGGATGATCGGCTCGGCAGTGGGGACGGCGATTATGGGCGCAGTGCTGAACCTTAACCTGCAATGGCGACTGCCACAGGTAAAGGATCCGGTACAGCAGATTATGTCCGAATCCAGTCGTCAGCAGTTGCAACCGGAAACCCTGCAGCAGATGGTGGCTGCTATTGCGACATCACTGCACTGGGTATTCGTCGTGGCACTGGTAATAGCACTGTTTGCGGTAGGTGTGGCGTGGATGATGCCGCGTCAGCGGCCGGAACAGGCGGACTAGCAGGCAGGGCGACAGAATGTCGCCCTGATTTGACTCTGACTATTGTGCAGGCGCGTCCTGCGAACTGCCGGCACTGGCGGGGACGCTGGCTTCGTCGTCACGGCCTGTACGCTTATAAACAATCTTTTGTGTGTCGTTTTCACAATGTCCGACGACCTGACCGCCCGCCTGATCAACCTGATCGTTGGCGACGACGTCGAGACTAAAACCTGATTCAGGCACACCGTTCTGAATAATTTTCTGGCTGATATCGGCTTTCACCGACTCACAGGATGCCTGTGCCATCAGCGGCAGAGCCAAAAACGCCGCGCTTAACAAAACCCTCTGTAGCTTCATCACGTCTTCCTTATGTTAGTCGTCCGTCATTACTATAGCTCAAAATTACGGCGCGACCGGGCGACCTGAACGGCGATCCAGACAACGCAGGGTGTTAGGTTCCCAGTAAGCGTTGAGATTGAGGCTCTGCTCGCATTTGTCGCGGGTGTCAAAGGCACGATCGGTCTTATCAAACTCTTTTTCGACACGAGTGTTCACTTTATTACGCAGCATGCGCGTGTCATTCCATTGCTCTTTATCCTGGCGCGCCGCTTCGTTGCCCAGCGCGGTGCTGCCATCTTCAATGATCAGACGATTCGTGCTCGCAGTGGCAGTGAATGCCGCAGAGGAGAGCAGAAACAAGAGCACGGCAGGGATCATTTTTTTCATCACAATATCCTTTAGTTAACGCAAACACCGGCATCTGCGATGGCGGTTGCAGCGGGTACTTTACGAGCCTATCTATCCCATCAGGCGTCATTGTTGCAGTCAGTCCCGACGCGGACAGCGTGGAGAAACCACAGCGTACATGTCATACGTCAGGTACGTGAGGAGGGTGAGCACTGTCAGGGTCTGGACTGGCAAATAAAATAGCCTGATGGCATAGATTCTTAGTATATCATCGGTGTTTATTTGCCAACCAGCGGTGAGTCGTTTGTTTACGTTCAGGAGAGGTAAGGGTGCTAATTAAGACCATCTTGTTGTTTTTTGTTACAGCACTGGCGGAGATTATCGGCTGCTTTCTGCCGTGGCTGTGGCTGAAAAAAGGCGGCTCAGTCTGGCTGGTATTGCCCGCTGCGGCCAGTCTGGCGCTGTTTGTCTGGCTGCTGACCCTGCATCCTGCCGCCAGCGGACGGGTTTATGCGGCCTACGGTGGCGTCTATGTGCTCACCGCGCTGCTCTGGTTACGGGTAGTGGATGGCGTAAAATTAAGCGCATGGGACTGGAGTGGAGCACTGATCGCGTTCAGCGGCATGCTGATCATCGTTCTGGGCTGGGGACGCGGATAGCGCCAGTCCGGCGAACTGGCGCTGCAGAGCGTTACGGCTTGTGGACTTTCAGGCCCGCCAGCGTCTGGCTGACCGGCATCATCTCAAGGCTGTTGATGTTGACATGCTTAGGCAGCATGGCGACCCACCAGACCGCTTCTGTCACATCTTCTGGCGTCAATGCTTTAGCCCCTTCATAAACCTGACCCGCTTTATCATCGTCGCCTTTAAAACGCACGCTGGAAAACTCGGTGCCACCCACCAGACCCGGCTCGATGTCGGTCACGCGCAGGGCGGTGCCGTGCAAATCGGTGCGCAGATTAAGGCTGAACTGTCGCACAAACGCTTTGGTGGCACCATAAACGTTGCCACCGGCATAAGGCCAGCTTCCGGCAATCGAACCGATGTTGATGATATGACCCACATCACGCTCCACCATCTGTGGCAGCAGGGCGCGGGTCATGTAGACCAGGCCTTTGGTGTTGGTGTCGATCATATTTTCCCAGTCTTCAACGTTGGCCTTGTGCGCAGGCTCAATGCCCAGCGCCAGACCGGCGTTGTTGACCAGCACATCGATATTGCGCCATTCCGCCGGTAACTGCGCCACGGCCTCTTCAATGGTGGCACGGTTACGAACATCCAGCTGCACGGTATACAGGTTCTCGCCCAGCTCATCCTTCAGCGCTTTCAATCGTTCGGCGCGGCGTCCGGTGGCGATCACTTTGTGACCATTTTCAATAAAGCGGCGGGTGATGCTTTCACCAAAACCGGCGGTCGCGCCGGTGACAAAAATAATCATCTCACTGTTCCTTATGCCATTTTCAACGTTGATGGCTTCACCATAGCATTTCATTTCCGCTTCTGCGCGTGGAAAAGCGACCCGGCCTGTAAACGGATTTTACTTTGCTATCTGCTGCGCCTTTTCGGGGCAGTCTGCACCTTAAAAGGGCAGATGTACGAGCAGCAGGCCATGCTCAAAATGTTCAATGCGGCCCATTTTAATTAGCAACCGTTTGCATGTGCTATGCAAACGGTTGCTAAGCTGTCAGGGGCTAATTTCGTTGCGCAACACCTGGGATGGTCTTATTTATTGAAATATAAAGGATTTATTTGATGGGGGTTCTGGCACGCAGGTTGCAAGGTGTTAAAGAGAGAATCATCTGCAGATATTAAATCGCGCTTTCAGAAAGGACAAACCATGCTATCAGCAACCGACACGGCGATACGCGCCAGCTTCTTTGACTTCACTGGCGTGGCGGATCATCCCGACGACCTGGTCGGGCAGGCGCGCTATCTGGAGGATGGGGTGCTGCTGCTGCGTGATGGTCACGTGGCAGGACTGGAGAGCTGGGAGAACAGTGAGGCGATGCTGTCGGGTCATCCGGTGACTGACCTGCGCGGCAAAGTGATCGTGCCAGGTTTTGTCGATACCCACATTCATTATCCGCAGACAGAGATGATTGGCGCATTTGGCGAACAGCTGCTGGAGTGGCTGAATCACTACACGTTCCCGGTCGAAGCGCAGTATCACTGCCCCGATCACGCTGCAAAAATGTCCGCCTTTTTCCTGCATCAGTTGCTCTCTAACGGCACTACCAGCGCGCTGGTGTTTGGCACCGTCCATCCGCAATCGGTGGAAGCGCTGTTCAGCGCGGCGGAAGCCCTGAACATGCGGCTGATCGCCGGTAAAGTGATGATGGATCGCAATGCGCCCGATAATCTTACTGAAACGCCGGAGCAGAGCTACCAGCAGACGCGGGCGCTGATTGAACGCTGGCACCAGCGTGGACGGCTGAGCTACGCCCTGACGCCGCGCTTTGCGCCGACCTCATCCCCGCAGCTGCTGGCAAAAGTGCAGCAACTGCGTCAGGAGTTTCCCGATACCTGGCTGCACACCCATCTCAGCGAAAACCCGCAGGAGGTCGCCTGGGTAAAAGCACTGTTCCCGGAGCGCGAGGGCTATCTGGATGTTTATCATCATCATCAGCTGACCGGCCGACGCAGCGTCTTTGCGCACTGCCTGCACCTGGAAGAGAAAGAGTGGCAGTGTCTGCACGATACCGATTCTTCAATCGCTTTCTGTCCCACTTCAAACCTGTTTCTCGGCAGCGGCCTGTTTAACATTAAGCGCAGCTGGCAGCAGGGGGTGAAAGTGGGGATAGGCACCGATGTCGGTGCAGGCACCACCTTTAACATGCTGCAGACGCTGGGCGAAGCTTACAAAGTCGGTCAGCTGCAGCACTACCGGCTCAGTGCCGCCGAAGCCTTTTATCACGCCACGCTGGGCGGGGCGCGCGCGCTGGATCTCGACCACGCGATCGGGAATTTCAACATCGGCAAAGAGGCGGATTTTTTGGTACTCGACCCGGCGGTGTCTGCGCTGCAGCAGTTGCGCATCGGTAACAGCAAAGATATCTGGGAAAAATTGTTTGTCTTAATGACGCTGGGCGACGACCGCAATATTGCCCAGACCTGGGTCGGTGGTCGTCTGGTCTGGCAGCGCAATGCACAGGAGCAAGCGGCATGATCCAGTTTCTGTTAAACAACCAGCTGGTCAGCGAAACTGCGCTCGACCCGAATCTCACTGTGCTTAACTATCTGCGCACCCGTCAGCATCGCCCTGGCACCAAAGAGGGGTGTGCTTCAGGCGACTGTGGCGCGTGCAGCGTCACTCTCGGCAAAGTCGTCGGGGGAGAAATGCAGTATGAAACGGTCAACAGCTGCCTGACGCTGGTCTCCGCGTTGCAGGGCAAACAGCTGATTACGGTCGAGGATCTGCGTCACGGCCGCGCACTGCATCCTGCGCAGCAGGCGATGGTCGACTGCCACGGCTCACAATGCGGATTCTGCACGCCAGGTTTTGTGATGTCGCTGTTCAGCCTGCAAAAAAATACAGCGGGCTGGGATCGTCAACAGGCGGAGACCGCACTGGCAGGCAACCTCTGCCGCTGCACCGGTTACCGGCCAATTATGGCTGCCGCCGAACAGCTTTGCTCGCAGCCGGTCACGGACCAGTTTGATCACAGCGCGGCTGCCACTGTGCAGCGGCTGGAAGCACTGGCCACCCCGGAGATGCAGGAGATAGGCGGCGAAGGTCGCCGCTGCTTCCTGCCGAAAACGCCGGCTCAGCTGGCGGCAATCTATCTGGCACATCCCGATGCGAAGCTGATTGCCGGTGGCACCGATCTCAGCCTGCAGATTACTCAGCAGCATAAGCGAATCCCGCTGCTGATTGCGCTGGAGCAGGTTGCCGCGCTGAAAGTCTGCAGCGAATTTGACGATCACTACCTGCTGGGCGCAGGCGCATCACTCCAGCAGGTCAGCGAGTTTCTTGCCAGCCGGATTCCCGGCGTCAGCGAGATGCTGCAGCGTTTTGCCTCGCTGCAAATCCGCCTGCAGGGCACACTCGGCGGTAACATTGGCAACGCCTCACCGATAGGGGATGCCTCGCCGGTACTGCTGGCCCTGAATGCCAGCCTGTTGTTACAGCGCGGTGAGCAGCAGCGCAGCCTGCCGCTGGACCAGTTCTTTACTGGCTATCGCCAGACGCAGCTGGCAAAAGGGGAATTTATCCGCGCTATTCGCATCGATAAGGTGACGGTGTCACCTGATTTTATCGCATGGAAAGTCTCTAAACGGCTGGATGATGATATTTCCGCCGTGTTCGCCGCCTTTAACCTCAAGGTCGAACAGGGTGTGGTCAGCAGCGCCCGCATCGCCTTTGGTGGCATGGCGGCCACACCGCAACGCGCCCGACATTGTGAACGGGTGCTCATCGGTCAGCCGCTGAATGCCGTGACGGTGTCACGTGCCACTGCTGCACTGGAAGCTGATTTCCAGCCGCTTTCCGATTTCCGCGCCAGCAGTGATTACCGCCTTCAGGTGGCGCGAAACCTGCTACGCCGCTACTGGCATCGCCACAACGGCGAAATCACCTGCCTGGAGGTCTCCCGCTATGTCTCATAATCGTCCTGAACTCAACGAAGCCGTGATCAAGGCGCAGTATGCCGCAGAATTACAGAGTGGCGTGGGTCGCAGTCACCGTCATGAGAGTGCGGAAAAACATGTCTCCGGCGAAGCGCGTTTTATTGACGACAAGCCAGAGCTGCCGGGTCTGCTGTATCTCTGTCCGCGTCTGAGCGAGCATGCGCATGCGCGCATCCTGGGTATAGACGTGCAGCCGTGCTACGCGATTCCTGGCGTCGTGAGCGTTTTAACCTGGCAGGATGTGCCTGGTATCAATGATGTCGGGCCGCTCGAGCCGGGCGATCCGCTGCTGGCGCATGACAAAGTGGAATATCTGGGGCAGATCGTGATTGCGGTGGCGGCGGAATCCCCTGACGCTGCGCGTCTGGGCGCAGCCGCGGCGGTGATTGAGTACGACGTGCTGGAACCGCTGCTGGATGTGGAGCAGGCGCTGGCGCAGGGCAGCTTTGTACAGGAACCCCACGTCCATCAGCGCGGTGACGTAGAAGCAGCGCTGGCGCGCGCGCCGCATCGGGTCAGCGGGTCGTTTCACATTGGCGGCCAGGAGCATTTCTATCTGGAAACCCAGACGGCAATGGTCATTCCGGGCGAAGACCAGCAGCTGCAGGTTTTCTCCTCAACCCAGAACCCTACTGAAGTGCAGAAGCTGGTGGCGGAAGTAATGGGCATCAGCCTGAATCAGGTGACGATTGATATGCGCCGGATGGGCGGTGGATTTGGCGGCAAAGAGACGCAGGCGGCCGGTGTGGCCTGTCTCTGCGCTATCGTGGCGCGTCAGACCGGCCGGGCGGCTAAGATGCGGCTTTCACGCCGCGACGATATGCGCGTTACCGGCAAACGGCATCCGTTCTTTGTGCGCTACGACGCAGGCGTTGAAGAGGATGGTCGTTTGTGTGGCATCAAAATCGATCTGGCCGGAAACTGCGGTTATTCGCTGGATCTTAGCGGATCCATTGTCGATCGTGCCATGTTTCACGCCGATAACGCCTATTACCTCGGTGATGCGTTAGTTACGGGCTATCGCTGCCGTACCAACACCGCCTCGAACACTGCCTATCGCGGCTTTGGCGGACCGCAGGGTATGGTGGCGATTGAACAGATCATGGATCACATCGCCCGCCACCGTGGGCTGGACCCGCTGGCGCTGCGCAAGCGTAACTACTATGGCAAGCAGGATCGTAACATTACCCATTACCACCAGCAGGTCGAGGACAATCTGCTGGATGAAATCACCGAACAGCTGGAACAGAGCAGTGACTATCAGGCTCGTCGCGCGGAAATCACGGCGTTCAACGCCCGCAGTCCGCTGCTGAAACGTGGTCTGGCGCTGACGCCGGTAAAATTCGGCATCTCTTTTACCTCCAGCTTCCTCAATCAGGCGGGTGCGCTGATCCTGATTTACACCGATGGCACGGTACAGCTGAATCATGGCGGTACTGAGATGGGCCAGGGGCTGAACACCAAGGTGATTCAGATTGTCGCCGAAGTGCTGCAGATTGAGACCGATAAAATCCAGATCACCCCCACCGACACCGGTAAAGTGCCTAATACCTCGCCGACAGCGGCCTCCAGCGGCGCTGACCTTAACGGTAAGGCGGCGCAGAATGCGGCTGAAATCCTGCGCGACCGCATGACCGCCATGCTCTGCGAACTGCATCACTGCGACGCGGCGACGGTGAGCTTCCGCAACGGCGTGGTACGTGCCGGAGAGAAACATTACACCTTCGCCGAAGTGGCGAAGCTGGCCTGGCTGAATCAGGTGCCGCTCTCCGCCACCGGCTACTATCGCGTGCCGGGTATTCATTACGACCGGGTGGCCGGGCGTGGCACGCCATTCTATTACTACGCCTATGGCGCGGCCTGCTGCGAGGTGGTGATTGACACCTTAACCGGTGAGTCCCGCCTGCTGCGTGCCGACATCCTGCATGACGTCGGGGCCTCGCTGAACCCGGCCATCGACATTGGCCAGGTCGAAGGCGGCTTCGTTCAGGGCGTTGGCTGGCTCACCTGCGAAGAGCTGGTGTGGAGTAATAAAGGTCAGTTGCTGACTGATGGTCCGGCGAGCTACAAAATTCCCGCCATCAGCGACGTGCCGGCGGACCTGCGGGTGACGCTGGTAGAGAACCGCAAAAACCCGAAAGACACGGTGTTCCACTCCAAGGCCGTCGGTGAACCGCCGTTTATGCTGGGTATCGCCGCCTGGTGCGCACTGCAGGATGCGGTCGCCAGTGTGGCCGATTACCGGCAGCATCCGTTGCTGGATGCGCCTGCCACGCCGGAGCGTGTCTTCTGGGGCGTACAGCGCCTGACGGGAGCCGTTGATGATCTATCATGACTGGATCGGCGTGCTGCATCAGTTACGTGAAAAACGCCAGAGCTGTGTATTAATCACTGTGCTGAGTGAGCACGGTTCGGTGCCACGTGACAGCGGCAGCAAAATGGTCGTCACCCGGCAGGAGAGCTTTCTCACTATCGGAGGTGGTCATCTGGAGTTTGCGTGTATCGCTCAGGCAAGGGCAATGCTGCAGAGCGGGGCGACCGCACCACACACCGAGGATTTCAGTCTTGGCGCGCGGCTCGGTCAGTGCTGTGGCGGTAAAACCACGTTGCTGTTTGAACCGCTGCTGCAGGCGCAGCCGGAAATCTACCTGTTTGGCGCGGGCCATGTGGGACAGGCGCTGGTGAACCTGCTGGCAACGTTACCCTGTCACATAAACTGGCTCGACAACCGTCCAGGGCAGTTCAGCCATATTCCCGCAGGCGTGGTCACCTGGCAGCCGGAGGACCCGCTCGACTGCGTGGCGCAGGCGCCTGCGGGCAGCTATTTCATCATCATGACCCATCATCATCCGCTCGACTTTGAGCTGTGCGAAGCGGTGCTGAAACGCAGCGATTTTCGCTATGCCGGGTTGATCGGTTCAGAGACCAAAAACCAGCGTTTCCGCTACCGGCTGGCAGGCAAGGGTGTGGCGGACGAACCGCTGGCGCGCCTGCGCTGTCCGATTGGCCTGCCGGACGTCAAAGGCAAGCTGCCCGCCGAGATTGCGGTGGCGATTGCCGGTGAAATTATCAGCGTTTATCAGCAGCAAATCGCCTGAGTTGTGGCCTGCGCGGCAACCTGTCAGGATAAGACTTTGCGATGCCCATCAGGAGCGAACCATGAACGCCCGTCAGAATCCCTTCTTTAGCGTCAGCACACTGCCTTATCAGGCACCTCCCTTTGACCAGATTGAGGAGCAGGATTTCCTGCCTGCGCTGCAGGCGGGCATCGAGGAGAAGCGTCAGGAGATCGAGGCGATCGCCCTGAACAGCGAAGCGCCTACCTTTCTTAACACCTTCGAAGCGCTGGAGAAGAGCGGACAACTGCTCAACCGGGTGAATCTGGTTTTCGGTGCCATGACCTCGGCGCATACCAGCCCCTTTCTGCAGCAGGTGGATGAGGAGATAGCACCCCAGCTTACCGCGCTTAACGATGACATCATGCTGAACCGCCCGCTGTTTTCACGGCTCGACGCGGTCTATTTGCAGCGCGCTAAACTGGATGCCGAATCAAAACGGCTGGTCGAGGTGATCTGGCAGCGTTTCCAGCTGGCGGGCGCCAATCTGCCGGAGGCGCAGAAGCAGCAGCTCAAAGCGCTGAATCAGGAAGCCGCACGGCTCAGTACCCGCTTCACCAATAAACTGCTGGCCGCCACTAAAGCAGGCGGACTTGTCGTTAATGATGTGCAGCAGCTGGCGGGACTGTCACCGGCCGATCTGCTGGTGGCGCAGACGGAAGCGCAGGCGCGCGGGCTGGAGAAAAGCTGGCTGCTGGTGCTGCAGAACACAACGCAGCAACCCGCGCTGCAGAGCCTCGCCGATCGCGCGACCCGTGAAGCACTGTTTAAGGCGGGCGTAACGCGCACGGAAAAAGGCGATGACAACGACACCCGCGAGCTGGTGTTACGGCTGGCGCAGGTCAGGGCGGAACAGGCCCGGCTGCTGGGATTTGCCAGCTATGCCGAGTGGAAACTACAGGATCAGATGGCAAAAACGCCCAGGGCTGCGCTGGCGTTTATGCACAACATCGTGCCAGCTGCGCGCGTACGTGCCGAACGTGAAGCGGCGGACATCCAGCAGACTATCGATCAGCAGCAGGGTGATTTTACTCTACAGGCCTGGGACTGGCGTTTTTATGCCGAACAGGTAAGGCGTGCCCGATACGATCTTGATGAGAACCAGATTAAGCCCTACTTTGAGCTGAATTCGGTGCTGCAGAATGGGGTGTTTTGGGCGGCGACGCAGCTCTATGGTATCCGTTTTACTGCGCGCCAGGATCTGCCGGTTTATCATCCCGACGTGCAGGTCTATGAAATTTTCGATGCCGATGAGACGCCGCTGGCGCTGTTTTACACCGACTTCTTTAAGCGCGACAGTAAAGGCGGCGGTGCCTGGATGAGCAACTTCGTCAACCAGTCAACGCTGCTCGACAGCAAACCGGTGATCTACAACGTCTGTAACTACACCAGACCGCCCGCCGGTGAACCGGCGCTGCTGAGCTGGGACGACGTCATCACGATGTTTCACGAGTTCGGCCACACGCTGCACGGGCTGTTTGCCAGCCAGCGCTATCCGAGCCTGTCGGGCACGGAAACCCCGCGCGATTTCGTCGAGTTTCCGTCGCAGATCAATGAGCACTGGGCCAGCGAGCCGGCGGTGTTCCGCAACTACGCCCGTCACTATCAGACTCAGGCGCAGATGCCTGCTGAGCTGCATGAAAAGATCGTCCGGGCTGCGACGTTCAACAAAGGCTATGAGATGAGCGAGTTGCTGGCCGCCGCGCTGCTGGATCTTCACTGGCACAGCATCAACCGTGATTCCGCACCACAAAGCGTGGAGGGATTCGAGCAGCAGGCCTTGCAAGGCGACAATATGGCGCTGACGGCGGTGCCGCCGCGTTATCGTTCCAGCTATTTCCAGCACATCTGGGGCGGGGGCTATGCCGCAGGTTATTACGCCTATATCTGGACGCAGATGCTCGCTGACGATGGGTATCAGTGGTTTACGGAGCAGGGTGGACTAACGCGTGAGAACGGCGACATCTTCCGACAGAAGATCCTGTCGCGGGGTAACAGCAGCGATCTCAAAACGCTCTATGAAAGCTGGCGAGGCGCGGCGCCACAGCTGGAGCCGATGCTGAAAAATCGCGGTCTGGCGAATTCATAACCTAAAGGGCTGTCATGCTGACAGCCCTCCTTTTTTGGGTCAACCCAGCGGGCCGCCTTCAATGGTTTCGCACATTCCGGCCAGCACCCGCTCACCGGTTTCACTTTTCAGTGACTGATACCACTCCGCCGTGACCGCCGGGTCATGCGCATGGGTTACGTCACAGCGTTTGCGCGCTTTCAGCACCAGATCTTTTACCCGTTCAACGCGTCGCGCCTGATAGCGCAGCAGTGCATCTTCGATGCCCAGCGAATGCGAGGCCAGCGTGGAGGCCAGTACCACGGCATCTTCCATTGCCGCGCAGCCGCCCTGACCGATATCGGGCGTGGTGCTGTGGGCCGCATCGCCCAGCAGAGCAACACGTCCTTTTACAAAACGGCTGAACGGTTCGATGTCGTGGATCTCAACCCGATTGGTGGTGTCCGGATTAATCGCCGCAATCAGCTGCTGCACCGGCTCCGCCCAGCCCTGGAAATAGCCGGTCAAATCCGCTTTCACCGTGCTGCGATCCTGGGGCAATCCTTTCGGCAGCGGCACATCAAAGAAGAAGTAGAACCGATTGCCGCTGACCGGCATCAATGACACACGTTTGCCGTCATTCACGAAGGTGGTCCACTGGTCGGCGGGCGCAATGCGATCGTCAATAGTGACCAGCCCATTCCAGTTAACGTAACCGGCATAACGGCGCTCCAGCTTCTCTTCCAGCACATACTCGCGGATCACCGAATGGGTACCATCTGCGGCAATCAGAAAATCGCCGCGGGCCTGACTGTTGTCGGAAAAGGTGGCGATCACGCCGTCTGTGGTCTCTTCAACCTGGATCACCCGCTTACCAAACTGCACCCGCTCACGGCCAAAGGTATCAATCAGCATCGCCTGCAGCTCGGCGCGCGCCACCGGACAGGGATACTCGCCCACCTGTTTCACCATCGGCTCCATGCTGAAGCGGGTCAGGGGGGCGCCGGTCGTGCCGTCGTGATAAGCCATATAGGCCATATTGCCGCCCAGCTGACGCAGTGCGGTTTTCATTCCCAGCGCATTCAGGCATTTAACCCCGTTGGGCCAGATGGAAATCGCCGCGCCGACGGGCTTCATTTCCTGTACTGCTTCATAAACTTCCACGTCGATTCCGGCTTTCTCCAGCGCAATGGCGCTGCTCATTCCGCCAATACCGCCACCAATCACGATTGCTTTCATATTGCTCTCCTGTCTGCATACCTTATTCCTGCAACTTTTGTACCAGAGAGGTGCCTGCGCGACAGATTGCCATTAAATTATTTAAAATCATCACCTTATATTGAGTCAGGCCGGTTATTTTGCACGCTGGGTTTCTGACGTAGTGCACGCTGAAGTGGCAAATTGACGGACTAAAAGGGTGCATGGACGAGTAAACTGCATCCTTTGTTTCATCAATGTCGTCTTTACGGATGGAACGTCTCAGGGTCAGTAAGGCGTCAGAGGAGGCCCGCCAAACCTGTATGATCCCGCCCCCGTATATTACGTTAAAAGTTATAAACTAAAGGGACGCTTCGTCTTAATATCATTCATCATAAACAATAAAATTTTGACATAAAAATGGCGCGAATGCTGTCTTAATAATCCCCGATTCATCAAGGGTGAGTTGGCCTGACATATCTGCATACACCTGTTAATAAAAAGATAACCCTGGGAATCAGAGACAACTGTGGTCGTTTAATCACCGGGATAAATCATTAGAAAAACTGTGGAATGTGCGTCTGGAGGGGCTTTTAGGATATTGCTCAAATCTATCCACAGCAATCGCGTGATATAGATCACTCTGGACATAAAGGACTCTGGAAAATGACCATGAAAATTGGAATCACTAATAACCAGTATCCGGAGCAACGTAATATCTTAGTTAATCCGGATAACCAGTATATCAACCTGAAAAAGAGCAATCTTTTTTACTTTATTAATCCGTTACGAACCCGTTTGCTTAAAAAGAATAAAACTTTTGTCTTTCAGCCTGTGCCTTTTTCAGGGGCATCGCGGGCTGACATCCTGCATCTGTTTAACGAAGTCGCGATCACCCAGCAGAAGTGGGTCGCATCCTTTGAAACGGAGCTGCCGCGTGTGCTGCCGGTTGCGGGTGTTGCCAAGCAGGATAACCCTGAGCTGAAACGCCTGATCCCTTATCTGTTAAAAGATAACTGCCTGGGGCTGATTGCTATCTCGGACGCTACGCTGAACATTCAGATGAAGCTGTTCAAACCGGATATCGCTCAGCAAATTCGCCGCAAAACCCTGGTGCTGCATCCGCCACAGAAGCTATTCGTTCAGCATAAAGCGCCGCGACAATCCGGCGTGCTGAAACTGATTTTTGCCGGTAACGAGTTCTATCGCAAAGGCGGGGCTGAAGTGGTACTGGCAATCAGCGAGCTGATTGAAGAGCGTAAAGTAGACGAGTCGCAGCTGGATGTGCAGCTGATTGGCGATCTCGCCAAGCGTCGTAACGTGGCTCACCGCCAGTTCCAGGATGATGAGGCTTTTTACACGGGCATTGAGAACCGTATAAAACGCTATCGCTGTTTCACGCATCATTCTCAGATGGAAAACAGTGCGCTGATGCAGCTGTTCCGTCAGAGCGATGCCGGACTGTTACCGACCTGGCAGGAGACCTACGGTTTCTCGGTGCTGGAAATGCAGGCCAACGGCTGCCCGGTGATCACCAGTAACGTTCGCGCATTGCCCGAAATTAATCCCGCCAGCGCGGGCTGGGTGATTGCGAGTCCCCTGAACGCTGACCGTGAATACAGCATTACCTCGGCAGAGCTGAAAACGCAGCTGCGCCAGTCGCTGGTGGAGGGGCTGAAATCAACGATCCTGGCCATCATCGAACGTCCCGAAATGCTGCAGGAAAAAGGTGAGGCGGCCATTCTGCGTATCAAAGAGCAGCACGATACCGATCGTTATGTTGCCCGGCTCAACGATATCTACAGCCGTGGCGTAGTAAATGTCACCCAACATCCCCCTGTTGTCTCAATTTGATTAGATTTCTCTGACGGGGCGCGCCAGACTGGCCATACTTAGTGCAGCGTCCCACTGGAGAACTCTTATGAAAATTATCCTTACTCTGCTGCTGTCCGGATTACTGGGCAGCAGCGCCTTCGCTCAGCCCGCACCGCTTTTTCCGGCCCGCGCACCCCTGGTTCAGTTGACGCCCGTCGCTGCACGCTGCGATCTCTCGGCCTGCCAGACCAACTGCTACACAGAGCAATCCCACTGTAACACCCGGGACAGCGGTGCCTGCAGTTCACAGGCTCAGATGTGCGTGCAGGCCTGCGCCAGCCAATGTAAATAATTCAATTCAGTAAAGAACCCTTTTGTTGCCAATGAAAAAGTCTTTGTTTTACTTTGCGTTATTGTCTTTCTGTGCCAGCTGTGTTGCCGCCGATCTCTCTTCACAGCAGGTCACTTCTCTGGTTAAAGCCACGATCGACCCGCTGATGGAGCAGCGGGCGATCCCCGGCATGTCGGTGGCGGTGCTTTATAAAGGCCGGGCGCAGTTCGTGAACTTCGGTGTGGCCGATCTTGATTCAGGCCGCCGGGTCACGGAAAACACGCTGTTCGAGCTGGGCTCGGTGAGTAAAACGTTTACCGGTACCCTGGCCGGGATCATGATCCGCAACGGCGAAATTCGCCTTAACGATCCGGTGCAGAAGGTCTGGCCGCAGCTGACGGGTGAGCAGTGGCGACGGGTGCGCATGCTGCATCTGGCGACCTATACCGCGGGCGGTCTGCCTTTACAGCTGCCCGATGACGTCACCGATCAGGCTTCGCTGCTCAGCTTCTATCAAAACTGGCAGCCAGAGGCCGCGCCTGGCACCCTGCGTCAGTACTCGAACGCCAGTATTGGTCTGTTTGGTTCGCTGATGGTGAAGGGCGATTATGAGCAGGCGATGACGCGAAATGTGTTTCAGCCGCTACGCCTGACGCGTACCTATATCACCGTGCCACCGTCGATGATGCTGAATTACGCCTGGGGCTATAAAAATGACCAGCCGGTTCGGGTCTCGCCTGGTATGCTGGATGCCGAAGCCTATGGCATTAAATCCACCGCGCGCGACATGCTCACCTTTATGCAGGCCAGTGTGGATCCCAACCGTTTATCTTCGGGCAATGCCGTGCTACGTAATGCTATCCGCACCGCGCAGTCGCGCTATTTTAAAGTCGGGAATTTCTATCAGGGACTGGGATGGGAGATGTACGACTGGCCTGTTACTGCCGACACGATAATCAGCGACAATGATAATGGTGTTGCGCTGAAACCGCGTCCGGCGGCCCTGATCAATCCGGTCGGGCCGTCGCAGAGCGCCAGCTGGGTGCATAAAACCGGCGCCACCAACGGATTTGGTGCCTACATCGCCTTTAATCCTGAGCAGAACAGCGGCATCGTCATCCTCGCCAATAAGAATTACCCCAACGCGCTGCGCATCAGGGCGGCATGGCAGATTCTTCAGGCATTACAGCAGGGCGCGCCTGAATAATCCGCATCACGCCTGCTCGTTACGGGGCAGGCTGGCACCTGCTGTTCATTTGCGCTAAAATAAAAATCAAATGAACAGGAGGGCTGCTATGTCCATCGCCATCTATACACCCACTCAGCACCGTCCCGCTACGTCGTTGCTGCATGCCCTGAATCTGCCGGAAACACTGCCTGATGCGCATCAGCGCATTGCGGTGGGGTTCAGCAGCAGCGTGCTGAAACGCACGGCGTCATTGTCCACCTTTGATGAGGGCTGGTTATGCCGTCTGGCGGGCATCGATCGCACCACCTACAACCGCAAAGTGAAAGATCCTGAGCAGACTTTTTCGCCCGATCAGAGTGGACGCATCTATATGCTGATCCGCGTACTCTCAGCCGCCAGCAAACTGTTTCGCGACGACAGAGAGCGTCTGGTGCAGTGGCTGGAAACCCCCGCCAAAGCGCTGGGCGGTAAAAAGCCGGCGGAGATGACCACCACAGTTGCGGGCGCAGAAGCGGTGATTAACCTGATTGGCCAGCTTGAGCATGGCGTGATCACCTGATGGCGGTGCCTTTTTTTCGCCTGGTGAAGAGTGAATATGCGATGACCGCGTTTGATGGTTTTGGTGCCCGGACTTATGGCGGGCGCTGGAATTCTGTCGGAACAGTCTGTGTCTATATGGGATCGAGCCGTGCGCTTTGTGTGCTGGAGGCGCTGGTGCATCTCACCATTCAGGATCTGGCGCACAACTACTCAATGCTGGCGATTAGTGTCCCGGAATCGCTGATTACCGAACTGTCGCTGACGGCGTTACCCGATGACTGGCAGGCCGATCCTGCGCCCGCGTCTACGCGACAGATCGGTGACGACTGGCTCGCCAGTCCGGACAACGGCCTGTTGCTGAAGGTGCCGAGCACGCTAACCGGTGAATGGAATGCGCTGTTCAATCCCCGTCATCCGGCGGCGGCCGGCATCGTCAGTAAGGTGGTGGTGGAGCCGTTTTTCTTCGATCCGCGCTTTCGGCTGCAGTAGCGCACTGAGTCGCCGCTTTCCCCAGCGCCTCTGCTCACGCCTGCGATTCTGAAAGCGCCTGCGCCGCACAAATCAACGCCAGATGGCTCAATCCCTGCGGCATATTGCCGCGCCAGCTCTGACTGCGGACGTCATACATCTCATTGAAGATATCGACGTTACCGTGGCCATCCAGCCTGTCCAGAATCTCCTGCATCGCCTGTTCTGCCCGGTTTACTTCGCCCATCTTTGCCCAGGCTTCTACCAGCCAGAAAGCGCAGGCAAGGAACGTACTCTCTTCCTGCCTGACGCCGCTGTAGCGATAGAGCATGGCGCTGCCATCGCCCAGCGCCTGCTGAATCGTATGGTAGGTCGCGAGCATCCGCTGCGGATTGACGGCGTTACCATAGCTGTGTACCAGCGTCAGAGACGCGTCGAGGCGCTCGTCACTGCCGGCGTAAAAGAGGTAAGCCTGTTTCTGTTCTGACCAGCAGTGCGACTCGATCCAGTCACGGATACGGTCACGTTCCCGCTGCCATCGGCCCAGCCAGGTTGGTTCGACATGCTGACTCTCTGCCAGCGCCACCGCCCGATCCAGCGCCATCCAGCAGGCCATTTTAGAATGCGTATAGTGTTGCAGCTCTGGCAGCTCCCAGATGCCGCAATCTTTCTGCCGCCAGTGATCGGCGCAGCAGTTTGCCAGTTCGGCCAGCATGCGCGCGGTGGTGATATCCAGCACGTGTCCCGCCTCAATGAAGCGCTGCGCGGTGACCAGCATGTCGCCATACATACTGAGCTGCAGCTGGTCGCGGGCATTATTGCCGACCCGCACCGGCTGCGAGTTCTGATAGCCGCTCAGCGGAGGATAGCGCTCAGCGGGCACTTCATCGCCGTTCAGGGCATAGCAGGCGCGCAACCTGACGCCGTGACGCATGATAGTCTGCGACAGCCATGAAAACGCCGCCTTACAATCTTCCAGCGCCCCGATATAGACGAACGCTTTAATAATCAGGCAGGCGTCGCGCACCCAGGCGTAGCGGTAATCATAATTTTTCTCGCCGCCGATCCCCTCCGGTAAGGACGTCGTCGCGGCAGCGGCCAGTGCGCCGGTCGGAGAGTACCAGAGAAACTTCAGCGACAGGGCAGAGCGCTTTACCAGCGCCGGGTAGCTGCCCTCATAACTCAGGCTCTCCACCCAGCTGGTCCAGCCGGTGTGGCTGGTTTCAATCCGCTGGTCAATAGCCTCCAGCGGCGGCACCGCCAGCGGCTCTTTCTCGGTCACCAGCAGCGCGCAGAGCGAGCGGGAGCCAGCCGTGGTGCGCAGCGTGGCGCGCACCTGATCGTCATCCAGTTGGGTAATCCGAATATCGTCACTGGTGCGGAACATCGCCATGATCTCCGCGATATGAAACACCTTACCCTTCTCATTGTCGGCCACCCACGGTGAGCGGGTTTCGGCGGCGGTGCCGAAGCGCAGGGTGATCGCCATTTCCACTTCACCGGTGACACCCTCGATGCGGCGTGCCAGTTCGCACCACGGCAGACGGCCCGCCAGCGTGCTGTTAATCGATTCGGTCAGCAGCACGGTGCCGCTCTCCGTTTCAAAGCGGGTCTCCAGCACATTGCTATTGTCACGATAGCGGCGCGAGACCTGATAGGGTGCGGACGGGGCGATCTGAAAGTAGCCGCCGAGTCCGGCATCAAGCAGGCGATCAAACAGGGGTTTCGCGTCGAGATTGGGCGCGCACCACCAGTCAATGGCGCCATCCGGTGCAATCAGCGCGACCGAACGGCCTTCACCAATGGCGGCATAATCACCCAGACCCGCAAAGCCATTTTCTCTGACCGGCGAATGAAGGATCGGGTTTTTCATGGTCTGCTTCCTTATTTGACTTTTTCACTGTCGCGGGGCGTGTTGACGGGGCAAAAGCGGGACAAAAAAATGGCCGCATTATGCGGCCATCAGAGTGTGGTTACAGCGTGCCTGTGCCGCCATCAGAACACCAGACCTGACCGGAGGAGTAGCTGCTCTCGGTTGAGGCCAGGGTGACGTAGAGTGGGGCGATCTCCACCGGCTGGCCCGGACGGCCCATCGGGGTATCGGCGCCAAACTGCTTCACTTTCTCCATCGGCTGTCCGCCGCTGGACTGTAGTACGGTCCAGTATGGGCCCGGCGCCACCGCGTTAACCCGGATACCGTCGCCACCCAGCTGCTTGGCCAGGGATTTGGTAAAGGCAACAATCGCTGCTTTAGTCTGCGCATAATCGAGCAGAATATCGCTGGGTTTAAACGCCTGCACCGACGAGGTATTAATAATAGACGCACCACGAGGCAGATATTCCAGCGCCGCTTTAGTGATCCAGAACATAGCATAAACGTTGGTTTTAAACGTCGCGTCAAAATCTTCCGTACTCAGGGTACGAATGGACTCATTAAATTGCTGACGACCGGCGTTATTAACCAGAATATCCAGGCCGCCTAATTTATCGGCAGCTTCTTTAACCAGCTGCTGACAGAATTCTTCAGAACGAATGTCGCCAGGAATAGCGAAAACCTTACGGCCTTCCGCTTCGATTAATTTAATCACTTCATCGGCGTCGGGCTGTTCTTCCGGCAGGTAATTAATCACCACATCTGCGCCTTCACGGGCATAAGCGATAGCCACTGCACGACCAATACCGGAGTCACCGCCGGTAATCAGCGCCTTACGGCCAGTGAGTCGGCCTGTGCCACGATAGCTGGTTTCACCGTGGTCGGGAACCGGGATCATCTTGCTGGCAAGGCCTGGCGCCTGTTGTGGCTGGTCCTCAAAGGGAGGCTTAGGAAATTGATCCAGATCGAGCGTCTTGTTAGTTGGTGTAGCCATTGTATGCTCCTTGAACAGAGTTATCTGAGACATTAAGCCTGGCACAAATGTGATATTTGTCACATCTGACTGCTGATTCATTGAGCAGATAAAACCAGAGAAACTTAATAATGCAGATAAAGCGTAGTCACGAAATTGGAATATTGTGACGCAACATCCGATTATTTTTCAGCGCAGGAGGAGGATATTTAAAGCGAAGCGTGGAAGTGGGTGGGGATTATTTACGCGAATAAAGCGTATCGGCAGAAAATAAAACAGGACGGTTAACCGCCGCGTACTGAACCCCGCCAGACCACATCTACCGGATATATTCTGCGCTCCTGCTGCTGTTCATTTTTGGGCATCAGTGTCTCCGGTTGCGCTTCCGTCTCCACCAGCCAGGCAATGGCATCGCGGGCGAACTGTTCTACCGGCTGGGCAAAGGTCGTGAGGTTGTATGAGGCCCAGCCCGATTGCGGAATATTGTCGTGGCCTATGATGCAGAGATCCTCCGGAATGCGCAGCGCAAAGCGGTGACGGACCTCATCCATGAAGCCGCAGGCGAGCAGGTCGGTGGCGCAGTAGACCGCATCAGGACGCACTTTCCGCGTCAGCAGACGCTGGGCCAGAATCTGTCCGCTTTCATAGGAGGTCGAACCGAACCGCTCCACCTGAACTGTAACCCCCGCTTTCTGCGCTGCTGCCAGAAAATCCGCTTCACGCTTCAGCAGGCTCGGTGTGCCCGCCAGCGAATTCACAAACGCGATGCGACTGCAGCCCGCCCGGACAAAGGCGTTAACGGCCATTTCGGCAGCAGGGCGGGAGTCGAGATTGATATTGAGCGTACCGGGCAGGGACTCGTCCCGGTTTATCAGCACCAGATGCTGACCGTGTTTGTAGCAGAGCCGGGTAATGCCGCTGTCCGGCATACCGGAGAGGATAATCGAGGCGTCGGCGCGGAAATTGATCGCCTGCTGCAGCGCGGCGGAAACGCGGGCATCCGAACGGTCGGTGTTAATCAGCATCGCCACTTTTCCGGCTTCCTGAAGGTACTGGGTCATCCAGCGCACCAGGCTGGCACGGTAGGGCGTGTCCACCTCGGAAGCAATTAAGCAGACGATGCCGCTGCGGTTGCGCACCAGGCCGCGCGCCAGATGATTGACGTGATAGCCCAGCTCTTCTGCCGCTTTCATTACCCGCTGACGGGTGGCCTCCGACACACTGGCACCTGGCGTAAAGGTGCGTGAGACCGCTGAACGGGAGACGCCCGCCCGATCAGCGACATCCTGCGCACTCACGACCGCTTTAAGCTGCTGCATCTTTTTTCCCCGTCCCACCGTTGTCTGCACTGAGTCTGCCTGAAATTGCAAGGCTGTGCAAAAGATAAGCGCGGGATAAAGGTTTCAAATTTGTGACAGCGCCTGACAATTGCGTAACAACTGAATTGACAGTGCAGCGGGGGCGCCGTACTACTTTGCCTATACGTTTGCACACATGTGCAAAAGCTGGCGCGCCTGCGTCATTCTGCCCCAGGAGAACATCATGCGTTATTCCTCTCTGCTCGCTGCTGTCATTGTCTGCCCTATGGTGCCGTTTGCTGCTTCGGCGGCGGGCCTTAATATGATCTGCTCAGCGGATGTAGTGGTATGCGAACAGATGACCACGCTATTCAGTCAGCGTCATCCTGATATCAAAATCAGCATGGTGCGACTCTCTGCGGGTGAAGCCTATGCCCGTATCCGCAGCGAAGCACGCAATCCCCGCACCGATATCTGGTGGGCGGGCACCGGTGATCCGCACATGCAGGCCGCCGAAGAGGGCTTAACTCAGCCCTACAAATCCCCCCTGCTCGATCAGCAGCAGCCCTGGTCACAAAAAGTGGCAGAGATCTCCGGTTACCGCACTGTGGGCGTCTATGCCGGTGCGCTGGGATGGGGCTACAACACCAGACTGCTGGCAGAGAAAAAGCTGAAAGTTCCGGCCTGCTGGGCTGACTTACTTGACCCTGGCTTTAAAGGCGAAATTCAGATCGCCAATCCCAACTCGTCCGGCACGGCCTATAACACACTGGCGACGCTGGTGCAGATCATGGGCGAAGACAAAGCCTTTGATTACCTGAAGAAGCTCAACGCCAACATCTCGCAGTACACCAAGTCCGGCTCGGCACCGGTTAAAGCCGCCGCGCGCGGTGAAACCACCATCGGCATTGTCTTTATGCATGATGCCGTGGCGATGGAAGTGGATGGCTTCCCGATTAAGCCCGTCGCGCCCTGTGAAGGTACCGGCTATGAGATTGGTTCAATGTCGATCATCAAAGGGACACGTAATCTGGCAAACGCCAAAGTCTGGTATGACTGGGCGCTCAGCGCTGAGGCGCAGTCACACATGAAAGAGGCGAAATCGTTCCAGCTGCCCTCCAACCGCACGGCGGAGATCTCTGAATATGCGCCGCGCTTCGAGAACATCAAGCTGATTGATTATGACTTCAAAACCTACGGTGACTCGGCCAAACGCAAGGTGCTGCTGGGCCGCTGGGATAAAGAGATTGGTGCCAGCGCGCAATAACGGTGGCGTTCACCTGGCTTTCTGAGTCGGGTCTGTGCCAGACCGCGGTGGCGTAAGCCTGATGTCCGCTTCCTGATCGAGGTGATTTATGAATGCGCACAATCGTCGCTTAACCGGCACGCTGCTGGCGGGAGCCGTCGCGCTGACGCTGCTGCCCTGGTATAGCCTGGAGCAGGGCTTCTTCAGTGGAGACTGGCTGTTCAGCTTATGGGGTGATGAAAACAACGCACCGGCGCTGGGACAACTCGCGTTACACCGCTGGCTGGGCATCGCCGTGGCGCTGTGGCTGCTCTCTGCGGCCAGCATTTTTCTGCCCCCGGGTCGCACGCGCAGCACGCTGCTGCTGCTTTTCAGCGTCTGCGGTATCCTGTTTCTGGTGCTGGAAGGGCATGCCATCGGGTTCAGTGGCTGGAGCTGGCTGTGGCTGGAAAACCTCTTTGGCCCGCTGGCGCAGGGGCAACCGGCGATGGGCGCGGGCGCGCTGTTGCTGCTGACCGTCTTTTTACTGATTTTCGCCTTTGCGCTGGCGGAGCGCGGCGTGCTGAAGGGTGATGCCTTTGTGGTGGCGTCGATTGTGCTGCTGGTGGCGCTGGTTACCACCTTTGTGCTCTATCCGGTGATGAGTCTGTTTGTCGCCTCAGTGCAGGATATTGACGGCAGCTTCAAACCGGATGGACTGATTGCCAATATGCAGGACCCTGCGATCTGGAGCCTCTCCTGTTTAACCGGCGGCACCTGCGGCACGGCCTGGCGCACGCTGGGACTGGCGCTGATGACCGCCAGTGGTTCTGTGCTGCTGGGCCTGGCGTTTGCGCTGGCGGCCACGCGCACCTCGCTGCCGTGCAAGAAAGCGCTGCGGATGCTGACCATTCTGCCGATTATCACGCCACCGTTTGTTATCGGACTGGCGCTGATCCTGCTGTTTGGCCGCTCCGGCGTGGTGACAGAATCGCTGGCGACGCTGTTCGGCATCGAACCGGGCCGCTGGCTCTATGGCATGACCGGCATCTGGATTGCGCAGGTGCTGTCGTTTACCCCGATTGCGTTTCTGGTGCTGATTGGCGTGGTCGAGGGCGTCAGTCCGTCACTGGAAGAGGCCTCTCAGACCCTGCGTGCCAGCCGCTGGCGCACCTTCTCCCGCATCTCGCTGCCGCTGATGGCGCCAGGTCTGGCCAACGCCTTCTTAATCAGCTTTATCGAAAGCATGGCTGATTTCGGTAACCCGATGGTGCTGGGCGGCAGTCACGGCGTGCTCTCAACGGAAATCTTCTTCTCCGTGGTCGGCGCACAGAACGACCCGAGTCGCGCGGCGGTGCTGGCGATGATCCTGCTGGGCTTTACGCTGACCGCGTTTCTGGTGCAGCGCGTCTGGCTCTCCGGAAAAAGCTTCGCCACCGTGACCGGCAAAGGCGACGGTGGCCGTCACGTGATGCTGCCGCGTCCGGTGCGCTACAGCGTCTATGGCATGGTCATCCCGTGGGGACTCTTCACCCTGGTGATCTACGGCATGATCATGATTGGTGGCTTTGTGCAGTCGTGGGGACTGAATAATAATCTGACGCTGGATCACTATATCCGCGCCTTCAGCATCAGCGTGAATCAGGGGCAGCTGGTCTGGAGCGGCGTCGCCTGGAATTCTTTCTGGACCACGCTGGAGATTGCCCTGATCGCCGCGCCGCTCACCGCCATTGTAGGGCTGCTGACGGCCTGGCTGATTGTGCGGCAGAATTTTGCCGGCCGTCAGACGTTTGAATTCATGCTGATGCTGAGCTTCGCCATTCCCGGCACGGTCATCGGCGTGAGTTATGTGATGGCCTATAACCTGCCGCCACTGGAGATCACCGGCACCGCGATGATCCTGATCGCCTGCTTTGTCTTCCGTAATATGCCGGTCGGCGTGCGTGGCGGTATCGCGGCGATGAGCCAGCTGGATAAAAGCCTGGATGAAGCCTCACTGACCCTGGGCGCAAACAGTTTCCGCACGCTGCGTAAAGTGGTGCTGCCGCTGCTGAAACCGGCGATCAGCGCTGCGCTGGTTTACGCCTTTGTGCGGGCGATTACCTCGATCAGCGCGGTGATTTTTCTGGTCAGCGCCCAGTACAACATGGCGACCTCTTACATTGTCGGGCTGGTGGAGAACGGTGAATATGGCGTCGCGATTGCCTACTCCTCGGTATTGATCGTGGTGATGCTGCTGATCATTGGTCTGTTCCAGTTGCTGGTGGGCGAACGCCGTCTGCGCCGTGTAACCCAACCGTCGGTGATTGTTGCCGCACCCTCTGCATCCACTCTGACTCAGGAGAGAGCCGTATGACGACCATTAACGCCGGATCGGTAGTGTTTGAACATGTCGCGAAGCGTTTTGCCGGTTTTACTGCGGTGCCGGATCTGTCGCTCACTGTAGAGCCGGGCACACTGGTGACGCTGCTCGGGCCGTCCGGCTGCGGCAAGACCACCACGCTACGGCTGCTGGCCGGTCTGGAACATCCCACCTCGGGGCGGATTCTGATTGGCGGCAAAGATGTCACCCATCTCCCCGCTAACGAGCGCGACGTAGCGATGGTGTTTCAGTCCTATGCGCTGTTTCCCCATATGAATGCTATCGACAATGTTCTTTACGGGCTGCTCTCCTCAGGCATGAACAAACGTGAGGCACAGGACCGGGCGCGCGAGGGGCTGAAGCTGGTGGGGCTGGAGAATCAGGGACAAAGGCTGCCGTCTGAACTTTCTGGCGGCCAGCAGCAGCGTATTGCGGTAGCGCGTGCGCTGGTGCTGGAACCGCAGGTGCTGCTGCTTGATGAGCCGCTGTCGAACCTCGATGAGCGTCTGCGCCGTCGGGTGCGCACCGATATCCGTGATCTGCAGCAGCGGCTCGGGTTTACCGCCGTCTACGTGACTCATGACCAGGAGGAGGCGCTGGCGGTCTCCGATAAAATTATTGTCATGAAAGAGGGGGATATTGCTCAGCAGGGCGCACCGGAGACGCTTTACCATTCGCCCAATTCGGTCTTTATCGCGGACTTTATGGGGGAGGCGAATATTCTGCCTTGTGAAGTTGAAGAGGCGGATGCGGATGACGCGCTGGTCCGCCTGGGTAATCAGCGCTTTCGGGTGCGCGGTGCTGGTGCAAAAACCGGCAGTGCCCAGCTGGCGGTGCGACCGCAGTTTATTACCCTGTCCGGCGATGGTCAGGGCGCCTTGCAGGGAGAAGTGATTCACAGCACCTGGCTGGGCGACCATATTGAATATGAAGTCGCCACCGAGCTGGGCGCGCTGTTTATTATCGATCCGCAGATGGAACAGCGTCTGCCGCTCGCCACCACGGTCGGCGTCAACTTTAAGCCGCAGGGTCTTGCCCTGATTGCCCGTTAATCTGATTAACCCAAGGAGTTCACATGGAATCGCAGGAAATAATGGCGCGACTGGCTTTAGCGGAGGCCGTTGCCCGCGAAGGTGGCGCGACCGCGCTAGCATACTTTAACCGCCGCGACACGCTGGTGGTGGAGACCAAGTACGATTTGCAGGATGTGGTGTCGATTGCCGACCGTGAAGTGGAGCAGCTGATCGCCCGCCGCATACGGGATGCGTTTCCCGATGATGGCTTTCTGGGTGAGGAGTCGGGGCTGCAGACGGGACACTCTGACTATACCTGGGTGGTTGATCCGATCGATGGCACCAGCCCGTTTCTTAATGGGATGCCAAGCTGGTGTGTTTCAGTGGCGGTGCTGCGGGGTGATGTGCCGGTTATCGGGGTGATTTTCGCACCCACCTATGAGGAGTGCTACGTGGCGGCGCTGGGGCAGGGCGCGACGCTGAACGGGCGTAGCCTGCAGGTCGATCCCACACGCACCCTGCAAAATCACGTGACTGGCTTTGGTGCTAACAGCTATGTCTCTCCGCAACAGGTGGGCGAGATTGTGGCCGCGCTGCTGTCGGCGGGCGGTAACTTCATCCGTATTGGCTCCGGTGCGCTGATGCTGGCATGGGTCGCCGCCGGTCGGGTCGTGGGTTACTACGAACCTTATATGCACGCCTGGGATTGCCTGGCGGGTTACTGCCTGGTGAAAGAGGCGGGCGGCTGGTACCACCCGTTTAATATCAAAGGCGACTGCATAACCAAAGGGGCGCAGGTTCTGGCCGTGGCTCCCGGTGCCGAAGCGGACCTGCGGCGCATCGCCGGTTTGTGACCCTGTAACGCTGACTGCATGGATTATGGTCAGCGTTATTCTTTTAACCTGAGCGTTTTCGTCAGGTAATGACGCTGCATCCCGGTTTGTGGAAAATCGGGCAGGGACATCTGCTGCTGATAACCCTGTTTCTGATAAAACGGCAGAGCCTGGAAACTGAAGGTATCCACCAGCGCAAAGAGACATCCCTTCTTAATTGCTTCCTGTTCCGCAGCTTCCATCAGCGCGCGACCCAGACCACTGCCACGAAGCATTTCGTCCACCCAGAGAAAATCAATGCAGAGCCAGTTTCCTTTGCGCGAGGCGATCACGCCTCCGCGCAACACGCCTTCTGCATCTTTGTGAGAAACCGACAACGGGCCCCAGTTCTCACGGCTGATAAACTGCCGATTGTAAGCCCCTAATCCTGCCAGCAGCGCTTCCCGGTCGTGGTCGTTTTCCTGATGGGTAAGGGTAAATGTGTTCATCCTGTTCCTCTCATCTCTGTGGGTGTTTTTATCCTCTATAAGGGATAATTGTTATCTTATCCCCTATGAGGTATAAAATGGTAGTTATCCCCGTTAGGGTATAAGATGTGATTTATACCCTGCCGGGGATAACGTGTCTGCGCTATGCTTACAGCCTGTGATCCTGAAGGAGCTACCCATGATATACAGCCCGCTACAGCTGGCAAACCGGCTGAAGCTTATCCGCCAGCGCAATGGCTGGACCCAGAGTGAGCTGGCGAAAAAGGTCGGCCTGAAACAGGCCACCATCTCTCACTTTGAAAATGCGCCGGACAGCACCTCGCTGGCCACGCTGTTTAAGTTGCTACAGGCGCTGGAAGTGAGTCTGGACGTTCAGGAGAAAGAGGAGGTCGCAGCACCTTCGTTGCATGATGAGGATGAGTGGTAATGCAAAGGCTGATTGCGTGGATGAACGGCGAGCGGGTGGGCGTGCTGACCCGGCAGCGAAACGGCGCTCATGAGTTTCAGTACGATACCGGCTGGCTGAGTAATCCACTCTCCAGGCCGTTGTCACTCTCAATGCCGTTACAGGTTAAGGCGATCACCTCACACGCCGTGATTAACTTCTTCGACAACCTGCTGCCGGATAGCCCCTTGATTCGCGACAGAATCGTGGCGCGCTACCAGATTAAATCCCGACAGCCTTTTGACCTGTTGCAGGAAGTGGGACGTGACAGCGTCGGGGCGACCATGCTGTTGCCGCCCGATATGCCGCTGCCTGCACTCCAGGCCCGCTATCAGGTGCTGGACGAAGCCCGACTCGAAAACGTGCTGTCGGCCTATCAGTCCGATATTCCGCTGGGGATGCTGCGTGAAGAGACCGATTTCCGCATCTCGGTCGCGGGGGCGCAGGAGAAAACCGCGCTGCTGCTGACGGAAGAAGGCTGGAGCATTCCGGCCGGTGCCACCCCAACCTCGCACATTATTAAGCTGCCGATCGGGGAAATTAAACAGCCGGCCGCAACGCTGGATATGCGTGAAAGCGTGGAGAATGAGTATCTCTGCCTGGCGCTGGCCCGCGCACTGGGTATCGACGTGCCGCAGGCGAGCATTATCCGGGCGGGAAAGATGCGCGCCCTGGCCGTAGAGCGCTTTGACCGCCGCTGGTCACGGGATAAAACCCGGCTGATTCGCCTGCCGCAGGAAGATTTCTGTCAGGCGCTGGGGCTACCATCCTCGACCAAATATGAGTCTGACGGCGGACCGGGCATTGCGGAGATCATGCAGATACTGATGGGATCGCGCAACGCCATAGAAGATCGCTATCGCTTTATGATGTTTCAGGTGTTTCAGTGGCTGATTGGCGCCACTGACGGTCACGCCAAGAACTTCTCGCTGTTTATTGAGCGCGGCGGCAGTTATCGACTGACCCCTTTTTATGATGTGATCTCCGCATACCCGGTACTGGGCGGCACCGGACTGAATAAACGTGCGCTGAAACTGGCGATGGGGTTGCGTGCCACTAAGGGAAAGAAGACAGAGATCGACAAAATCTTCCCGCGCCATTTTATCGCCACGGCGAAGCAGGTGAGTTTTGATCGTGACAGCCTGCAGCAGATCTTCGACTTCTTTATTAAGATGTTTCCCCAGGCAGTGGTCTCGGTTCGTGATGCGTTGCCGGCCGATTTCCCGCAGCACATTGCCGACGCCATTTTCAGCCACTCACTGATTATGCTGGAGCGATTACGGCATACAGAGTGAAGGCAGGTAATATCCTGAAAAGCCTGTGTTCCCCTATATCGCTACGCAGCTGTCAGCTATGCTTATCTGATCGATTTATCAGGGGAGTAAAGGTATGAAGTGTCCGGGATGTGAAGGAGAGGCGTTTGTGTATGCCACGCGCGACGTCAGTCTTAATACCGGGAATCCGGATGACGTTGTGCCGGATGTGAAGGGCGATCACTGTATCCGCTGTGGGGCAGTAATCATGAATGCCGGCACGGCAGAGCAATATCCCGAAAAGGCGGAAGCGCTTGAGAATGCAGGCGTGCCTGTCAAATAACCTCCAGAGCCCGCTGAGTGCGGGCTTTCTTTTATCCGCCTTACCCTGTTCTGCCCTGTATAGCGGCGAATCACCCATAAAAAAGCCTGCACACGGCAGGCAAAATCGTTGCAAGGGATTGGCCATCTTTTGATAACACGCAACGAGTAAGTTGTGTGAGGGTGGCACCGTACAGGAGAAACATCAGGGTTACCCTGGAAACGGAAAATATCACACCCTCAATCTGGCCACTGGAGTACGTTATGGATGCCAATCGCTATGCCCTGGAATTGATCCCGCCGCCGCCGGTGTTTTCGGGTGTCGCCAGCCCGGTGATGTCTGATGAAACGCTGCATCGTCGTCTGGCCGCGATTATTCAACGGATGCAGCAGCAGCAGATTGCGCAGCTGATTATTTATGCCGACAAAGAGCATGGCAGCAATTTTGAATATCTGGCGGGATTTATTCCGCGCTTCGAGGAGGCGTTGCTGGTGGTGAATCAGCAGGGCGAGCTTACCTATATCATGGGTAATGAGAACCTCAAGCTGGTGCCTTTTGCACGCAATCCCGGTCACTGTCTGCATGCGCCGGTCTTTTCTCTGCCCAATCAGCCCATGCACGGGGAGCAGCCGCTGGAGCAGCTGTTAACCGAGGCCGGGATTGTCGCGGGAAAACGTACCGGGCTGGTGGGCTGGAAATTGCTTACTGGCAGACTATTCGATCTGCCGCATTTCATCTGTGAAGCAGCGGCTCAGGCGGCGGGTGGCGACGCGCAGCTGGTAAACGCGACCGGACTGTTTATTTCACCCGACAACGGGGCGCGCTGCGTAAACTGCGCCGATGAAGTGGCGTTTTATGAAGCTGGCGCTAATCTTGCGTCAACCGCGATGCTGGCTGCGCTGGATAGCGTTGAGCCGGGCGTCACGGAGAAGGCGTTAGGGGCAAAGCTGAACGCAGAAGGGCAGCCAGACACGGTAGTCACCATTGCCGCAACCGGCGATCGTTTCGCGCATGCCCGGCTTTATCCCTCTGATAAACGGATTGCAGAAGGCGACAAACTCTCGCTGACCACCGGCTATAAAGGCGGGCTGACCAGCCGTACTGCATATGTCGTCAGTAGCGCCTCCGGGTTACAGTGTCACGTTTCTGACTGGTTAACCCGGCTGGCGATCCCCTACTATCATGCGGTTGTCAGTTGGCTTGAGCAGTTGCGCATCGGGATTACTGGCGGTGAACTCTATTCGCTTATCGAAACGGTCCTGCCCAAAACGCAGTACGGCTGGCATCTTAATCCGGGGCATCTGGTGGCTGACGAAGAGTGGCTGAGTTCGCCCATTTATCCCGATTCACCCATTACACTGAAGAGCGGTATGCTGCTGCAGATCGATATCATTCCGTCGGTGCAAGGTTATGGTGGCTGCAGTATCGAGGATACGGTCGGGCTGGCCGATACAGCCTTGCGTCATGCGCTGGCGCGCACTTATCCGGAGGTCTGGCAGCGTATGACGCAGCGCAAAGCGTACCTGACAGAGGTGCTGAAGATCCGGTTGCCGGATGAGGTGATTTTGCTCTCTAACACGGTAGGGTATCTGCGCCCTTTTTTACTGGATAAGCGCCGTGCGCTGGTACGCCAGTAAAGGATTAACCGGCCGGATTCGGCCGGTAATAATTTGTAAAATTTAACTGAGAGTAAAACGCAGGCGCATCTGTCAGGATACGCGCCTCAGAAAGTTCCTGGTTGCTCTCAACAGATGAAATGGTTTACCAAAAACGCGGTTTTGTTTGCCTGCAAAACCTCTCTTGCCGCGTTTATCGCACTCTCTGTGGCGCTCATTCTTAACTTCGAAAAACCCGCCTGGGCGCTGACCACCGTGTTTGTCACTTCGCAACTCTATGCGGCATCAACCGTCTCGAAATCGTTGTTTCGGTTGTTGGGCACGCTGCTGGGCGGCATCTTTATTCTGCTCATCTATCCTGAAACCGTGCAGTCGCCGGTACTGTTTAGCCTCTGTGTGTCGATGTGGGTGACGGTTTGCCTTTATCTTTCTTTGCATGACCGCACGCCGAAGAGTTATATCTTTATGCTGGCCGGCTACAGCGCGGCGATTATGGGCTTTCCTGATGTGGATACGCCATCGGCGATTATCAATACGGTCATTTCACGTATTGAGGAGATTACGCTGGGCATCCTGTGCAGCACGCTGGTTCACCGGCTGGTGTTTCCGGTGTCGATGCATCATCTGCTGGGGCAGAGCGTCAATCTCTGGTTTCAGAACGCGCGCAAACTCTGCGATGAACTGATCAGCGGGATGGCAAAAAATAAATCGCTGGAACGGGAAGATATCCTGATCCAGATGGCGGGCTATCCGCTGAATGTTGAAACGTTGCTGACGCACTGTGTCTATGAGGGCGAAGCGGCGCGTAATGTCATCCGGCTGGTCAGCGTGCAGTATCAGCATCTGACCTATCTGCTGCCGACTCTGACCGCGATTGAGTCACGGCTGGGCGTGCTGGCTGAACTGAACATTCGTTTTCCGCTGTGCGTCACCGACGTGTTTCAGGAATTTCTGTTGTGGCTGCACCACGACCGCATTAATGATATCGCCGGGCTGCGAGAGGCGATTGCCGCCAGTCAGGCGACGCTGGAAGAGCAATGGCGGGCAGGGCAGCTGGCAACTGAAGAGAGTCTGCTGCTGATTGGTCTGCTGGAGCGCATGGCTAACTTTGTGCGTATTGCCGATGCCTATGAGAATGTCAGCGCGCGCGCCGGGGATCTTTACAGCCACGGGGATGGGGCGGCGATCCGCACTATCCGGGAACATCGTCATATTGATAAAGGTCTGCTGAGACTGTCCGCGCTGACCGCTTTTCTGGCGACCTTTCTTTCCAGCCTGTTCTGGATTGGCAGCGGCTGGGCTGACGGTGCCAATGCGCCTTTGATGGCGGCGATCATCAGCTCATTTTTTGCCAGTGTTGATTCCCCGGTGGCGCCGATGAAGTTGTTCGTGAAAGGGGTGGCGATTGCGCTGGTGGTCAGTCTGTTCTACATCGCTTTCCTGATCCCACAGGCGAATACCTTACAGGCGCTGATGATCTGCCTGCTGCCCGGTCTGATGCTGCTCAGTCTGGTGATCGCCAATCCGGCGACCAATCTGATTGGACTGAGTGTGGCCATTCAGATCCCCGGTTTTATCGGCTTAAGCCATCATTTTGTACCGAACCTGATCGTCACCCTGAATGCGGCCATCTCGTCGATGGTGGGGATTATGTTTGCCGTGGTACTGACAGCACTGATCCGCAACAAGCGACCGTCATGGATTGCCAGAAGAGCGGTGCAGCGTGGGCTGCGCGACCTGTTAGGGTTTGTCAAAATGGTGGAGCGCAACTCCGCTACGTTGTTGTCACGTCAGCAATTTATTGCCCGCATGCTCGACCGGGTGAACATTATTCTGCCGCGTAAACGGCTCGATCCGGTGCCGGATATCGTGGTGGGAGGGTATCTGATTACGGAAACCTGGCTGGGTGCTAACTGTTACGACTACTATGCACGCTATCGCGACGTGCTGGAGAGTCACCGGATTGATAGTGGGCAGATGTTTCACGAGCTGGCGCTCTATCTGAAGCGCAAGATGAAGTCGCTGCAGTTAGCGCCGCATCAGGATCTGCTGGAAGAGCTGGATCTGTTGCTGCTGCGGCTGGAGCCGATTGCCCGACAGGAAAGTGCCGCTGCCGCACCCTTAATCCATCTGTTCAATATCAGGGTGTCACTGTTTCCGCATCAGCGCTGGCCGGAGTAAAGATGCAAAGGGGGATCTGGTGGCGCTAACAGAGCATGAGCGTTAAAAGAAGGCCTTTTAGTTACATCATACGTTATACTTTTCTTTAAAATAAGGTCAGGCATCGTGCCCGTTTGTCGGGTCTGGTAATGAAAATGGCGGCTGACGTCAGCAAAAAGAGCAGGGCGCGTAACAGGATGCAGCCTGAATATTTTCAGCTGTTTACCGGAGGCTGAAGCTGATAAATCCACGCGGTGTAATGCTGATTATCTCCCGCAGAAACGCGAACTTCGACGCGATCATAACCATCCTCAAACGCGTCCAGCATTGGCCAGTGAGCGTCCAGCTGATCGGAGACAAACAGATATCCCGGCACTTTGGGGCCATGTTCATCCAGAATAATGCCAGGAAAATCGGCCGCCGCGCCCCAGCCACGCTCATAGAAAGTGCCATTCACCGAGCCTGCCAGCCATTCTCCGCCAATGTTTTCCAGGATATGGGCATTCTCGCGGCCCGGGCAGAGCGTGCCGTAGACAAACAAACGTTTCATTTTCTCTCATCATGGAATCCGTCGAAGCCAGCAACTTTAACGTGCCTGAAATCTGATGTCATGTGGCTGTGCGGATTTTCTGGAATGGAGGGATAAGCGGGCCAGGAACATGAGTCGACATGACGCGCTGTGACAAATCCTGCGGTCAAACGGCCACGCAGGCATCTCAGAATTCACGTAGCGTTGCCATTTTGGTTGAGCATACTGGAACCTCAGTGAAGCCGGAGATTCCTGATGGGATGGACAGTGCGGTATTTTCGTTATCCAATCTGATTGCGTGACGATGAGCTGCAGGATGACAAGCCGCACAGTATAAAGTCATGAGAACAGTGCGCTCAGCCTGGAAAGGTTCCTGACAACAACGAACACCCAAAAATGACAGCGCGGGAATGGCTGTGAAAGGAAGGCGGATGTCAGTCATTAAGCCTGCGAAAATTGCGCAGTCTGACGGGTGTGATAAGCTGACCGACAGAGTCAGAATCCGGGAATTCAGCGATGTACGGGCATCATAATCAGAGTACGCATCAAAGGTCGCATAATGTATATTATGTTAAATAAGGGATGTGTTTTCACTATCTCCGCTGTCAGCCCACTTTTCCTCTGACAAACCTGGGTGCTCTGGACTGACAAACGCCTCCCCTTACCTGTGCAAATCCTCAGGCCAGTAACTTAAGATACAGATCATAATTTTCCGCATCAAAACAGACTAAGTTAACCTTCTCAATTGTGCGGTTCTCATCCAGACTGTGTTTGATGACATCTAAGGCAATCGCTGCGGCGCGTTCTTTAGGGAAACCATAAATCCCTGTGCTGATGTTGGGAAACGAGACCGTTTTGATGCCGTGGAGTCCAACGAGTTTAAAACAGCTCAGGTAGGCACTTTTTAACAGTGTATCTTCATTATGTCGTCCATCGCTCCAGCGCGGACCAACCGTATGGATGACATAATCCGCTGGCAAATTCCCTGCGCCGGTAATCACGGCTTCACCGACTTTGCATCCACCCTGACGATTGCGGATTGCCTGGCACTCAACCAGAATCACTGGCCCGCCAGCGCGATGGATTGCCCCATCCACGCCACCGCCACCCAGTAACGAAGAATTGGCTGCATTAACAATCGCTTCTGTAGCTATTCTGGTGATATCGCCCTGAATTACGTTTATTTTATTCATCTGACCCCACATGTTTTACTCTGGTGATGAGCACGAATTTGCTAATCCTGTGCTTCGTTGCTGTCATAAGACAAGTTTTAAGATGTATTCAAATATAGCCTTAATCTGATGTCCGGTGTGCCGGCTTTGATGGGCTGCCTGACTCAGAGCCTTATTGATCGCATCAATTCCATCGCACCTGTCATATAAAACCGATTTAAGCCTGTCGCCGCCCTGCTTTTAGCTACTGAATTCAAAGAAGATTTAACCTGCCGATTTTTTCCTGCTGAGCGATGGTTGCACCGATGCCCGACTCTGGATTAATACAGTAAATGTATGATGTAACTAAAGACAGCTCTCTTTCTCGGAAATTTCACATTTCCTGCCACTAATTACCTCTTTGGCCTCATGCGCTTTACTCTCTGTGCACTGTCACCCGACTTCAGACAATCAATAAAGGAAACGTTGATGAAAACTTCATATGCTTTGATCGCAACATTACTGATGACCTCTGGCGCATCCGCCATCGCAGCCCAGCCTGCTGCGGCTAAAAACCCGCTGAGCGTGCACGTTCTTAATCTGCAAACCGGTCAGCCTACGGCAGGCATTGAGGTTGAACTGGATCAAAAGCAGCAGGATAACTGGGTGAAACTGGCGTCAGGCGTTACCGACAATAACGGTCGCATCAGCGCCCTGTTCCCGCAGGATAAAACCGCCAGCACAGGCAGTTACCGCGTCGTGTTTAAAACCGGTGACTTCTATAAAAAGACCAACCAGAAAACCTTCTTCCCGGAGATCCCTGTTGAATTCAACATGGAAGCCAGCGGTGAGCACTACCATATCCCCTTACTGCTGAGCCCGTTTGGTTACTCAACCTATCGCGGCAACTAATCTGCCCGGTCCGGCACTCAGGTGCCGGATTCCCCCGCTACCCGCGCCGGAAAGCACTCCACCAGCCAGTCAATAAACACCCGTAGCCGTTGTGTCACGTGCCGGTTTTGCGGATACACCACATGAAACGGATAACCCGCAGGACGCCAGTCTCGCAGGATCTCTACCATTTCGCCCTGCCGCAGAATCGACGACAGCGAATAACTGAACGTCTGAATAATCCCCAGCCCGGCCAGTCCCGCCGCCAGATGTGCATTACTTTCATTTACGCCAATGCGATGCGCGCTGGTAATCTCAATTTTCTCGCCCTGACGTTCAAATCGTAACGGAAATGGCTTGCCGGTTTGCGGCGAAAGATAACTCACCAGTCGGTGCCCGTTGCGGAGTTCATCCGGATAAGCAGGAACGCCAAATGCTTTCAGATAAGCGGGTGTCGCGCAGGTAATCAGTGTGGCGTGCCCAATCAGACGGGCAATCAGCGAGGAGTCGCCCAGCGGGCCACCCCGGATTACACAATCAATGTTATCGCTAATCAGGTTGGCCGGACGATCGGAGACGCCAAGGTCGAGCGTAATGTCCGGATAGCGGGCAAAGAAATCGGGCAGCAACGGAATGAGAATATCACGTGCGGTAGACCCGCCGATATCTACGCGCAACAGCCCGCGCGGCTTACTGCGCCGTGCATTAAAACAGGCATCAATATCCTCAAGATTGTGCAGAACACGCAGCGCCTTCTCATAGTATTCCTGCCCTTCCGCAGTGACGGTCACACGCCGGGTGGTGCGCTGAAGTAGCCGAACGGAGAGATGCGCTTCCAGCTCCTGAACCAGTTTGCTCAGCGTCGCTTTCGGCATGTTCAGCGAATCCGCCGCACGGGTAAAACTGCCGCTTTCTACTACCCGTGAAAAAGCTTTAATCGCCAGCAACTGATCCATTCCTTTCCCCTATTATCCACCCACATGGATAGTCATTTTCATTTTAGCGGATTTATCCGTCAATCCTCCGATCTTACAGTAGCCATCAATCCGGCAGCCAGGCTGACCGGGAAAAGCTAAATCTGTCAAAGAGACCATTCGGAGAAGAGCATATGAACGCATCACTCGCAGGAAAAATTGCATTGGTTACAGGCGGAACAAGCGGCATTGGCCTGGCCACCGCACGGGAACTGGCGGCACAGGGTGCGCAGGTTTTTATCACCGGCCGACGCCAGGCGGAGCTGGATGCCGCCGTCGCTGACATCGGCGGATCCGTCAGCGGCATCCGGGCTGACGCCTCACAACTGCACGATCTCGACGACGTTTACTCCCGCATCGCGGCGCAGGCCGGACGGCTGGATATTCTGTTCGCCAACGCCGGAGGCGGCGACATGCTGCCACTGGGCGCGATTACTGAAGAGCACGTTGACCGGATCTTTGGCACCAACGTGCGCGGCGTGCTTTTTACTGTCCAGAAAGCCCTGCCTCTGCTGGTTGATGGTGCGTCGGTGATCCTGACTGGTTCAACCGCAGGGACACAGGGTACAGAAGCGTTTAGTGTCTACAGCGCCAGTAAAGCGGCGGTGCGTAACTTTGCCCGTTCGTGGGCGCTGGATCTGAAAGGTCGCGGCATCCGGGTTAATGTCGTCAGTCCAGGTCCGGTCCGCACGCCAGGACTGGGCGATCTGGTAAGTGAAGATCAGCGTCAGGGCTTGTTTGATGCGCTGGCCGCACAGATACCGCTTGGCCGCCTGGGTGAACCGCAGGAGGTTGCCCGAACTGTGGCATTTCTCGCATCTGATGCCGCCAGCTTTATCAATGCGACAGAACTGTTTGTTGATGGCGGAATGGCGCAGATCTGAGTGCGGATAACAGACCCGGTTTTAACGGCAGCGGGGTCCTCACCTCGCTGTCTTAGCGCAGCGGTTTACTCGGTTAAGCCCAGCCGCATTCACAATAAGTCACGTTGCAGTCATCCCGCCTGGTAAATCCCCCGCTATAGTTATTGCCTGTCACGTCCGTCATAACACCATGGAGATAACATGAGCCAACTTTTTTCCACTGTCTCGCTGGGCGAACTTACACTGGATAACCGCATTGTGATTGCGCCGATGTGCCAGTACTCCGCTGAAGCAGGCAATGCGACCGCCTGGCACCGAATCCATCTTGGTCAGCTGGCCTTTTCCGGCGCTGGCCTGATGATTATTGAAGCCACCGCCGTCGAGGACATCGGCCGTATCTCTCCCGGCGACCTCGGGTTATGGAATGATGATAATGAAGCCGCGCTGAAAACGGTTCTGGACGATGTGCGCCGCTATTCCTCCATTCCGATCGGTATGCAGCTGGGCCATGCGGGACGGAAAGCGTCGTGTGCCGTTCCCTGGGAAGGCGGTAAGCAGATTGCGCCTGATGCCGGTGGCTGGCAAACCGTGGGCCCGTCAGCAATAAGTTACAGCGAGGGTGAAGTTAAACCGCTGGCCATGAGTATTGACGATCTGCAGCGAGTGAAACAGGCCTTTGTCGATAGCGCCCGTCGCGCGGTGCGCCTGGGTATTGAGCTGATTGAGGTGCATGCCGCGCACGGCTATCTGCTGCATCAGTTCCTTTCGCCGCTGTCGAATCAGCGCAGTGATGAGTATGGCGGTTCGCTGGAAAACCGACTGCGCTTTCCGCTTGAAGTCTTCAAAGCTGTTCGTGAAGCCGTACCCGCTACCGTGCCGGTCGGCGTGCGCATTTCCGCGACTGACTGGGTCGAAGGCGGCTGGGAAATTAAACAGTCAATTGCCTTCTCCCGTGAGCTGGAAGCGCTGAACTGCGCCTATATTCACGTCTCAAGCGGTGGCCTGTCAGAAAAACAGAAAATCAGCGTTGGTCCGAATTATCAGGTGCCGTTCGCACGCGATATTCGTGAGCAGGTGTCAATTCCGGTCATTGCAGTTGGCCTGATAACTGAACCCCAGCAGGCAGAAGATCTTCTGCAACAAGGCGAAGCTGACCTGGTGGCACTGGCGCGCGGCATTCTCTATGACCCACGCTGGCCATGGCACGCTGCGGCCGCGCTGGACGGCAAAGTGCAGGTTCCGCCGCAGTATCTGCGTTCTGAACCGCACGATGTAAAAGGTATCCTGACGCAGGATCAGTAAATGTTTACGGGCAGACCACCTTAGTGGCGGTCTGCCCGCTCTCTTATAAAATACCTTTCAGCCGCAGATGCTGGAGCAGCATGATGGTTTTGGCATCCACAATCTCACCCTGATCAATTGCCTGCAGTGCCTGGTCGAAACCGATCTCCAGCACCTCGATATCCTCGCCCTCCTCTGCTATTCCGCCGCCTTCCCCGCTGCGCTGCTGGTCGCCATATTCAGCAATGAAGAAGTAGAGCTTCTCTGTCACTGAACCGGGGCTCATAAAGGCTTCAAACACCTTCTCAACCTGGCTGACGCGAAAGCCCGTCTCCTCTTCCGCTTCGGCAACAATACGCGCTTCCGGCGAGGCGTTATCCAGCAGACCGGCGGCCGCTTCAATCAGAAAACCATCATGCCCGTTCAGGAAAACCGGAAAGCGAAACTGCCGGGTCAGCACAACCGTGCGTTTATCACGGTTATAGAGCAGGATCACCGCGCCGTTGCCCCGGTCATAGGCTTCGCGGCTCTGCTCCTGCCAGCGACCATCACGGCGCAGCAGCGAGAAAGTGTATTTCTTCAGGGTATACCAGTTATCTGACAGCAACTGCTCGTTGATGATGCGTACGCGGGGATGGTTCTGTTGCATGATGCGCTCCGGGATAAGTAGACAGCCTTCACGCTATCATGCACAATCGTGCAACTTCAAGAAAAAACATGCAGATCAGAATCATGCTATCCAGCCAACGAAAACAGAAAATACTCGCCCTGCTCGCCCAGGAAAAGCAGGTGCAGTCGCGCGACCTGAGCCAGCGCTTTGGGCTATCTGAAGACTCTATTCGCCGTGACCTGCGTGAACTGGCGGCCGAAGGATTGTTACAACGCGTTCATGGCGGCGCACTGCCGGTTTCAGCTGCGCTGGGCACGTTTGAAACACGCAAAAGCGTGCAGACGGCGTCTAAACAGATTATCGCGCAGAAAGCAGTCTCGCTGATCCAGCCGGGACAGATTGTGCTAATCGACGGCGGGACCACCAGCGCGGAACTGGTGCGACGGTTACCTGCGACGCTAAACTTTACCGCCATCACGCACAGTCCCAGCGTGGCGCTGGCGTTAGCCGATCATCCACTCGTGGAGATCATACTGATTGGCGGGCAGCTCTATAAGCATTCCGTGGTCACGGTGGGCGCAGCAATGCTGGAGTCGATCAACCGCATCAACGCCGATCTCTTTTTTATGGGCGTCACCGGTGTGCATCCGGCTGCGGGGCTGACCACCGGGAATTTTGAAGAGGCGACGGTGAAGCGAGCGCTGGCAGGACGCGCAGCAGAAACCGTGGTGCTGGCGTCCGCCGAAAAGCTGAATTCGGCGTCGGCGTTTGCCATTGGCGATCTGTCGCTGGCGAGTACGCTGGTCGTCGAAACACAGCCGGACAAGGCGCTGCAACAGGCGCTCAGCCAGCATAATGTGACGATCATCTGAGATCGTAGCAGGCCTGCAACGCAAGATGCGGGCCGGTCAGTGGTCGCTGTGTCTCGGGAAACTGCTGTGCAGCGGGTGTCATTGAGCTTTGCGCCAGAGCTACGGCAACGGCTCCCTGCTGATAAGCCTGCTCTGCCGCAGCCGCAATCAATGCAAAATAGCGCGTTGTGTCCCCGGCTTTAAATGCCGCCCAGGCACCCTCCACCAGCGCGACCTCTACCTGGCTATCGGGCTGACAGAACAGTGCCCGCGTCGCCGCCAGCGTTGATTCTGCCGCACAGAGCGCCACTGTCGGACCCGACTGACGCTGCAGCGCCTTCGCTAACATCCCATCGGTTCGCATAACCCGATCCTGCACGGAGAAATCATCGGCAACCGGCCCCAGCGTTGAGCAGGTGATCAATACGGCATCAAACTGCGGCAGCAGCGCGTTAATCAGGTTTGCGATACGGCAGCGTAACTCCGCCGTCATCCCGCTGCTGCGTTCCGCCTCTGCCAGCAGCGCAGGCATCACCAGATGATTTAATGGCGGATTGTTACGCGACAATGCGCTGGCGGTATTATCAAATATCGCAATATTACTGGCGGCGGTATGGAAGCAAAGAATATTCAGGATAAGCTCCGGTTTTTCAGAAGGTCAGCGTGCAGGTGGCCATGAGGCACGCTGGATAACGACACGATAACCATCCACATCCATAAATGTCACGCCCCGTAGATCCCAGTAGGGATTAAATGAAGGCACCCGCTGGAATCCTGCATCATCCATACAGGCACATCGGGCCAGCCAGTCAGGCTGTTGCGGCATGTAGAGCACCAGCAGATCGTCATCGGTTGTTGATGGCCGGATGGGATGCGTATGACAGAGCGTGAATTCAAGATGCCAGCCCAGCCCTTCAGCCCCCAGCATCACACCACTAAACCCCTGATGGTCAGTAAAGTTACCCATTTCTCGCAACCCCAGCCCCTGGCAATAGATCTGACTGCTTTGCGTCAGGTCAGTCACCGGTCGGGCAATACGCAGATGCTGAATAGCCATGGTTTTCTCCCTGTTGAGTTCACTGATATTTATCACAATGTTCAGAGCTTCCTGTGACGCTGGATGCGTAACCACTTCCCTGGCACTTCCATCAAAGCGCCGTTTTTTGCAAGAAGATGTGAATATCCTTCTGCGTAGTCCGGGGCCGGAAATCGCCCTGCAGTCGGCGTGCCGCTGCGGTTAGCATGCAGTTCCGGTTATCTGATAAGTCACTTTACCGCTCAGAGCGCTAAATGCGTTCCCGCTGCAGTCATCTACACTTTCCCGGTATTCATACGGTAATGCCCTGTGCATTGCCCGGCTATAAAAGGAAGACAATATGACTGAACAAGCAACCCAGAACCACGCCTGGTTACTGGCTTCACGCCCACACGGTGAGCCGACCAAAGAGAATTTCCGTCATGTGGCTCAGCCCGTCCCGGAAATCAAAGAGGGTGAAGTGCTGCTGAAGACCATCTACCTCTCGCTTGACCCCTACATGCGTGGCCGGATGGACGAAGGTAAATCCTACGCCGCGCCGGCAGAGCTGGATCAGCCAATGGTGGGCGGCACCGTCTGTCAGGTCGCCGAATCGAAAAACAGTGACTTTAATACCGGTGACTGGGTGCTGGCGCAGAGTGGCTGGCAGGAATATGCCGTCTCTGATGGCAAAGAGATTGCGAAGCTGGGCAACGATCTGCCCCATCCCTCATGGGCGCTGGGTATTCTCGGCATGCCAGGCTTTACTGCCTACATGGGTCTGATGGATATCGGTCAGCCAAAAGCGGGTGAAACGCTGGTCGTTGCCGCCGCAACCGGTCCGGTGGGCGCAACGGTCGGCCAGTTGGGTAAACAAAAAGGCTGCCGTGTCGTGGGTGTGGCGGGCGGTGAAGAGAAGTGCCGTTATGCGGTCGATACGCTGGGCTTTGATGCCTGCCTTGATCACCACAGCGCCGACTTTGAAGAGCAGCTGAAAAACGCCTGCCCGGATGGCATCGATATCTACTTCGAAAACGTCGGTGGCAAAGTGTTTGATGCCGTGTTCCCGCTGCTGAACACCGCGGCGCGCGTGCCGGTCTGTGGTCTGGTCTCGGCTTACAGCCAGCGTGAACTGCCTCAAGGCCCGGACAGAACCTCGCTGATCATGGCGGGGATTCTGAAACGCCGTATTCGTATGCAGGGCTTTATCATCTTCCAGGATTATGGTGACCGTTACCCTGAGTTCCTGGAGGCGATGCGTCCGCTGGTGGAGAATAAAAAAATCCACTATCGCGAGCACATGATTGAAGGATTAGAGAACGCGCCACAGGCGTTTATCGATATGCTGAATGGCAAGAACTTCGGTAAAACCGTGGTGAACGTCGGCGCATAATTGCGTTAGCGTGCCGCGTCACTGACGTGGCACGCCATTAATCAGTGCGGCTGCCGGGAAACGTGTTCGGCAGCCGCACAGTTAGCTTCACTGACCGCCTCTCCCAGCGTTGCGCCGACGCTCAGGCGCTGACACAACACCCCGACAAAACAATCCCCGGCACCGTGCGTGCTGACCAGTTTTACTTTCTGCGCCGCCAGTGTATGGGTTTGTCCCGCCTCGCTGTAAGCCACACCGTATTCACCCGCTGTCACCACCACTCTGGCAAAGCGTCCCGCCAGCGATTCCGCGGCTGTGTGCGCTGAGTTCAGATCCTGCACGCTGATCCCGCACATATCACGTGCCTCGATGGCGTTCACCACCAGCAGATCGATACAGCCCTCAAACGCTGCCGACAATGCGCGGGCGGGCGCGGCATTAACACAGACCGTAATCCCCCGCTGCTGTGCCGCCTGGGCCGCACAGAGATTGACCGCTTCAGGAACTTCATTTTGCAGCACCAGCAGAGAGACATCCTGCCAGAAGCCGGGCTGTTCAAAGGTCGCCAGCGGGATCTGCTGATTGGCATTGGAGACCACGACCGCACCGTAATCCCCTTCGGCATCGGTAATCGCCACGCTCATTCCGGAGGGAAGCTCATCGATCACGCTCACCTGCGTGCAATCAACACCGGCCTGCTGCAGATGATCCAGCAGAAATTGCCCCTGCTGATCGCGACCCACCGAACCGGCAAAGCGCACCGCTGCGCCCGCACGGGCCGCCGCTACCGCCTGATTACCGCCCTTTCCGCCAAACTTATAGTGACAGGCGCTGCCCATCACCGTTTCGCCTTTCTCCGGACGATGATGCGCGTCCAGCATAATGTCGTAATGAAGACTGCCGGTGACTGCAATTTTGCTCATAACTAGAATTCCCGCAGATCCTGAACCGCATGCTGGGTTTTCATCAGGTTTTTCTCCGCCCGCTTCAGGTCTTTCTTTGCGATAGCGACAAACAGCGCATCCAGAATATTGAGCTGGGCGATGCGTGACGCGGCGTTTTCACCCAGCAGATGCGATCCCTGAGAGGTTGAATTGAGGACCACATGCGCACTCTGCGCGATCGGGGATTCAGCGTAGTTGGTAATGGCGATCACCTTCGCGCCATTCTTCCCCGCCAGTTTGACCGGATCGTTCACCGCACGTGTCGCACCCGAATGGCTGATGGCGATAACCACATCGTCATCAGATAACACGGCAGCTGACATCAGCATGATGTGGGCGTCGTCATAGGCGGTCGACTTGATGCCAATCTTCAGCATCTTGTGTGACAGGTCCCGTGCCACGGCGGCAGAACCGCCCACGGCATAGAGATCGATATGACGCGCTTTAAAGATGATGTCCGCCGCACGATTAAATTCAGAGACATCCAGAATCGATAAAGTTTCTTCAATTGCCTGGATAGAGGTTCTGAACACTTTGGCCAGCAACTGCTCCGACGAATCATCCGGCTCAATTTCCGCATGCAGTCCCGCCACTTCAGACTGGTTGTAATAGATCAGGCCACTTCTGAAATGCCTGAAGCCAGTGAAGTTAAGTTTTTTAGTAATCTTAACGATCATCGCTTCAGAGACATTATTCTCCTGCGCAATCTCCTTGAGAGAGGACTGCTCGGTAATGTCGGTTCGGGCAATGATTGCCTCCGCCACACGTCGTTCTAACGGCGTCAGCTGGGGCAAACGCATACGAATCTGAGCGCCAATGGCTCGCGGATCTTGCTTCATTACTTGCCTCGGGTCGCCCGGTCAATCAACATCGCTATGATAATAATAAGGCCGGTAGCGAGCAATTGGTAAAAGGCCTGAATGTTCAGTAAGGTCAAGCCATTACGTAGCACCCCGAGGATCACCACGCCAATCAGCGTGCCGAAGATACTGCCCTTGCCGCCCATCAGTGATGCACCACCAATGGCCGCCGCCGCAATAGCGTCCAGTTCCCACAGGTTGCCGATTGTCGGCTCCGCAGCACCCAGACGACCAATCAGAATCAGCGAGGCCAGTGAGGCCAGCAGACCGGAGAAGATGTAAACCGTGACCTTGGTGCGCTTCACCGGCACACCGGCGACCCGCGCCGCCTCTTCATTACCGCCAATCGCCAGAATATATTCCCCCAGCGGGGTCTTATTCATCACCGTCCAGAGCACCAGCGCAATCACCGCGACAATCACAATCGGCGTCGGAATACCCAACAGCATGCTGTTAATCAGCGTGCGGAACTCCAGCGGAATACCGAAGACCGGATTGCCGCCGGTATAGATCAGCGCGATGGCCCGGAACAGCGACAGGCCGCCCAGCGTAACGATAAACGGCTGCAGCCCGGCATAGGCGATCAGTGAACCGCTGAACAGCCCGCACATCGCGCCCACACCCAGCGTCGCGAGGATCGCCAGCGGTACCGGCACACCCGAGGTCATCAGCGTGGCACCCAGCACCGCGGAGAGCGCCGCGGTGGGACCGACCGAGAGGTCAATCCCGCCGGAGATAATCACCAGCGTCATGCCCAGGGCAATCAGGGCGTTGATCGAAGACTGCTGCAGAATATTCAGCAGATTGGGCACCGTGAAAAAGACCGGCGACAGAAACGAAAATGTCACCACGATAATCAGTAAGCCAATTAAGGTACCGGCATCGCGTACGTTAAATTTAAGCCGCAACGCGGGTCGGGTACCCGGCCCGGTAGATGTCTGAGTCGTCATAGTTATAACCTTAAATAGTGTCAGGTAAGCGGTCAGGCGGTCTGGTCGATATCTTTAATGGCATAACGGGCGATGTTCTCTTCGGTGATCGCGCTGCCGGTGAGCTCTTTGGTAATCCGTCCCTCACGCATCACCAGCACCCGGTCAGAGATGCGCATGATCTCGGTCATCTCTGACGACACCACCACAATGGCTTTGCCCGCCTGGGCCAGTTTTTCGATCAGATGATAGATTTCAGATTTGGCGCCAATGTCGATACCGCGCGTCGGCTCATCAAACAGAAACACATTGGCATCTGCTGCCACCCAGCGGCCGATGATCACTTTCTGCTGATTGCCGCCGCTCAGCGTGCCAATGGTTTTCTCAATGTCGAGCGGGCGCAGCTTCAGGTCGCCCATGACCGTCAGCGCCTCGCGGTCCAGTCTGGCCTGACTGATCAGACCCACCGACGTGAAGCGGTGCATCGACGGCAGTGCCATATTCATCTTCACCGCCCGCTCTTTGATAATGCCCTCTTTTTTGCGGTCTTCCGGTACCAGACCAATGCCCGCTTTAATCGCCGCACGCACGTTGTGGTTCTGCACTGCGGTGCCGTTGACGCTCACCGTGCCACAGGTGCGCCTGTCGATACCGGCAATCAGCTTCAGCAGTTCCGTGCGCCCAGAGCCCACCAGCCCCGCAATGCCCAGCACTTCGCCAGCACGAACGCTGAAGTTTGCCGCCACCACCTCATTGCCACGCGTCAGATCCTCTACCCGCAGCACTTCGCGATCGGTGACAAATGCCTGATGGTCGAGCTTGTCGATCTTCCGTCCGACCATTTTGGCGACGATGCTCTCCTCATCCTCATCACTGATGTTGACCACCCCAACCTGCTTTCCGTCACGCATAATGGTGGCGCGGTCGCAGACCCGGAAAATCTCATTCATCTTGTGCGACACATAGATCAGTGAGACGCCGGTCGATTTTAAGTCGCCAATCAGTTCCGCCAGCCGGTCGAACTCGCGGGGCGTCAGGCTGGAGGTCGGCTCATCCATGGCGATGATTTTCGCGTCATCCAGCAGCGCGCGGGCGATCTCCACAATCTGCTGCTGCGACACCTTAAGGTTCCTGATCGGCGTATCGGGATCGATAGTGGGATCCAGCGTCTTCAGAATCAGAGTAGCCCGTGCCAGCTGGGCTTTCTTATCCACCCACCAGCCGCCAGCGCGGGTCAGCGGGCGACCCAGAAACATGTTCTGCGCCACGGAAAGCTCAGGCACATGCTGCAACTCCTGGTGGATCATCGCGATCCCTGACTGACGGGCGCTGAGCGGACTGCGGATTTGCACCCGGTTTCCGTTGACGCTAATCTCCCCGCTGTCCGCACCGCGCACGCCGGAGAGGATATTCAGCAGCGTCGACTTACCTGCGCCGTTTTCCCCAATCAGCGCGTGCACCTCGCCGGGCCGCACTGAGAAATCGACATCCTGTAGCGCGGCGGCGTTACCGTAACTTTTGCTGATGCCACGCATCATTAAGCGAAACTGTTCCATACCCGCTCCCGCTGACCTATTGTTGAGCCAGCAACTGACGCAACCGGCTGTTGTCTTTAGTGGAGAACGCCCCGACATTCTCTTTGGTGATCAGCGCCTGCGGTGTGGAGATAACGCGCGACAGTTTCTGTCCATTGATCAGACGGATCACCACGTCCATGGCCACTTCACCGGTCAGCACCGGGAAACTGTCTACCGTGCCAGTAAGCTCGCCGCGCTTAATGGAGGCGTAGGCATCGGAAATGCCGTCGGTGCCAAAGATCGCCACCTGTGACGCTTTGTTCTGCGCGCGAACCGCCTCTACCACGCCCAGCGCCATGGTGTCGTTGTTGGCGTAGAAGCCGATGAGATCAGGATGCTGTTGCAGAATGGTCGATGCAGCGTTAAAGGCCTGCTCGCGACTCCAGTTAGCGGGCACGCTGGCCACGATGGTGAACTTGCCGGCGCTGTCCAGCGTCTCTTTAAAGCCACGGGTACGCTGTCCGGCGGCATAAACCCCTGGCTGCCCTTCAATCACCGCCACTTTGCCGCCCTGCGGATGATGCTGAATAAACCATTTCGCCACCCGCACGCCATTATCCTTCTGGACGTTGCCGACGTAGTAACGCGCGTTCGGCATCACCGCATCATTAACATTAACCACCGGGATATTTTTACTGTTGGCGCTCTCCAGCGCAGGCTCCAGGTTGATGTCGGTCTGCGGCGAAACCAGCAGGCCGTTAAAGCCCTGCGAGATCAGGGTTTCCGCAATGGAGAGCTGACCGAGCTGATCGTCTTCATTAGCCGCCGCCTGATAGGCCACGGTAACGCCATATTTTTTCGCCGCGACCTCGTAGCCCTGACCGAGCAGACGCCAGTATTCATTGGTCAGGGTTTTCGATACCCCACCAATCTTCAATGACTTATCGACTTTTGGCAGTGCACCATATTTGGTGTCAAGCTGGGTCCAGTCGGTGCGGTCCGGTTCAGTATCGGATTGCAGGGGTGCCAGTTCTGCCGCATAAACCGTGCTGCAGAGTAGTGAAGAAGCGATAAAGGCAAGCAGGCGTTTTTTCATTTTTATAGTCTCAGCATGTGGGTAGAGATGTGATGTTCTTATGATTAATCGGCTGTCAGCGGGCCAGCATGATGTCGTTGACGATCTGCTGTGAGGCGACCGCATCCTGACGCTCAATAGCAGCCTGTAACTGCGCGTTACCGTGCAACTGGTCACAAAGTCTGAGCAGGCGCTTAACGGTGGCGATGTTGCTCTCCGCTTCACGAATCGGGTCAAGCCCGCTGGCATCCGGGAAGGTATCGAAGTAGTAGGCGCCGCGGTAGCCGTCGCGCTGCATCTGCCAGAGAAACTCCAGCGTGGCGCGCGGATTAACGGAGGCGACCATCAGGCCGTCGTCACGTTTGCCCCAGCCATCATTCAGGTCCAGCCCCAGCAGTCGTGAGCGGCGTGCCACCATCGCAGCAGCGTAAGCCGGGATCTCATTGGCAAACAGCACGTGCGCAAAATCCAGGGTGATCCCCAGATTGGCGCAGCCCGCCTCTTCCACCGCCAGCAGACAGGTAGTGGCGTTGGGGAAGATGCTGTAGGCGCGCGGCTCATTGGGTTTGTATTCAATGCTGACGTCAACGTCCGGGGCATACTCCGCCACTTCACGCACGGCGCTGACCGCATCCTCCCAGATCTTTTTATAGTCGGCCTGGAAGCAGTAATCGAAACCGTCCTGCCCCATCCACAGCGTCATCAGCTGTGAACCAAATTCCCGCCCCGCGTCAATGCCGCGCTTGGTCAGCTCGATCGCTTCGCGACGCACTTTCGCGTCGGGATGAGTGAACGCGCCGATTTTGAACTGCGGCGCATCCCAGCGCATCTGCATGCCGTTGACAGCAAGCCCCGCATCACTGATCGCCTGTCGAAGAGTGGGAATATCGCTGGTCAGATGCTGCGGAAAGTTGAGGTCGAGATGCGTTAAGCCTTTTACCTTGCCTGCGCGGGCAACCATCTGCAGCACAGAGGGCTTGCCCTGCTGATCGGGCCAGTAGAGATGTGCGCCCGAGGCGAACGAGTTGAGACGGGTAGCAAATTTCAGTTCCGACATGAGCATCAATCCTTCAGAGTGCGTATTGTGAAGTACTTTTCATATTCACGATTAGTTGTGAAGTTATGTATTAATCTACGCCTCGCGCTTCAATGCGCAAGTCTGTCAGGACGGGAAAATCCTTAAACCGCGAGCACGGTCACGAAATAGTTTCGGTGTGTTATCAGATGAAGTACAGGGAGTGCCGGGAGAATTTATCTGGAATACAACGGGTTGTAGTGAGCAGCCGGGCGTGGAGTCTGACAGGGAAAGAAATGAAAAAAGCTGAGCGCCAGGGTGGCGCTCAGCGGGACGAGATAACTTTACTTCAGACGGAAAGCGACAACGCTGTCGCCCTGCGTGGTGCCGAGCGAGCCGTGGCCGCCTGCGGCAATCACCACGTACTGCTTGCCATCTTTACCCATAAAGGTGGATGGCGTGGCCTGCGCTCCGGCGCTGAGTTCAGTCTGCCACAGCAGTTCGCCAGTGGTGCTGTCGTAAGCACGGAAGAAGTTATCTGCCGTTGCGCCGTGGAACACCAGATCACCCGCCGTCAGCAGCGGTCCGCCGTGCGCCACCATCCCCATCGGGAAACCGATCGGGAAGCGGCCAGGCAGGAAGCTGGTCTTGAGGTTTTTGGTGGTGCCGACGCGGCGCAGCCATTCGGTTTTGCCGGTGGTCAGATCCACACCCACCATCCGTCCCCACGGTGGCGCGATGCAGGGAATACCCAGTCCCGACGCCATCTGCTGGATGTGAATAGCGTAGTCGCCGTGGAAGTTCTCATTCCAGTACGGCGTACCATCTTTGGTGAAGGTACGCTGGGTTTCGGTTTCCGGTGTGCGCTTAATCAAGTTGTATTTGTAAGCCAGGCGTACCGGTGCCGCAATCAGCATCTGACGCTGGGGATCAACGGCTACGGAACCCCAGTTAAACACCCCGATGTTGCCCGGGAAGATCAGCGAGCCTTTCTCGGTAGGCGGCGTCCACGGGTTACCGTCATAACGCAGCTCACGGAAGGTGGTGCGGCAGGCCATCTGGTCAAACGGCGTGATGCCCCACATGGACTTCTCAGTCAGCGGCTGTGGAATGAAGTTCAGGCTCGAGACCGGCTGGGTCGCCGCATACTGCTCGCCTTTAATGCCATCCGTTGAGACCTTAACCTGCTCTACCGGGTAAACCGGCTCGCCGGTCAGGCGGTTCAGCACAAACAGGTTGCCGGTTTTGGTCGGCAGAATGACCGCGGGCTGCGGTTTACCCTGATAGTTGATGTCCACCAGCGAAGGCTGTGACGGGTTATCGCGATCCCACAGGTCGTGATTTGAACTCTGATAACGCCATTTGAACGCACCGGTTTTCAGATCCAGCGCCACCAGCGCATCACGGAATTTTTCGGTGTTACTGGCCGGATCGCGTTCGATACCGACTTCATCCGGCGAGGCGTTACCAAACGGCACATAGACCAGGCCGTTTTTCAGATCGGCGCTCAGGGTGGCCCAGGCGATCGGGGTATCCTGAGGATAGGTTGCCCCTGCAGCGACCGGTGCAGTGTTATCCGGGTTAGCCGGATCAAAGTTCCACACCAGACGACCGCTGACAGCGTCATAGGCACGAATTACACCTGATGGGTTGCCGCTGTTGAAGCCGTTATCCATCACCGAACCGCCAACAATCACCAGATTGCCTGCCACCAGCGGTGCTGCGGTCTGCATCAGCGCATGCGGACGCACCTCGCCCATGTTGGCACGCAGGTTCACCACGCCGTTGTCACCAAAGTCCGCGCAGGGCTTGCCGGTATCGGCATCCAGCGCCAGCAGGCGGGCATCGGTGGTCGCGTTGAAGATACGCTTGCGGCAGATCGCCGGTGCTGCGCCCGTCTGCTGCTGACCCTGTTGGCCGGCATCGAAGTAGCTCACGCCACGACAGGTCTGGTGCTGCTGCAGATAAGAGCGGTTTTTATCCGGCAGGGTTTTCCATTTTACCGCACCCGTTTCCGGGTCGAGAGCATGGACTTCGTTGTGCGGCGTACAGAAGTAGAGCATGCCGTTGGCTTTCAGCGGCGTCGCTTCAAAAGTGTATTCAGTCGCATCATCACCCTGGCGCAGATCGCCAGTGTGATAGGTCCAGGCCACTTCCAGGTCTTTAACGTTATCTTTGGTGATCTGCTTCAGCGCTGAGAAGCGCTGGCCATCGGCCGTTCCGCCATAGGCGCTCCACTCTTCAGCGGCTCCGCCGTTCGCAGAGGCGTTGCGCGGCGTAGTGATAGTGCCCTGTTGCGGCAGCGGATCGTAGAAGCAGAGGCCAACCACCAGCAGCACCATCAGCACCACTGAACCGCCGAGGAAAGGATGGAAGCGACGCTGTCCCTGATAGAGCGGACGTACCACCCACGGCAGAGCCAGCCAGACGCCCAGCACACCAAACAGGTCGCCGCGCGGGATCCACTGCCATTTGTCGAAGCCCACTTCCCAGATAGTCCAGAACAGCGTGACCCACATCAATAGCGCATAAAGCGTCAGCGCACTGCGTTTGTTCATCATCAGCAGAATCGCGCTGAGCAGAACGCCCACGCCCATCAGCGCATAGAACGCGCTGCCTCCTGCGAGCAGGAGTTGTCCTCCCATGTAAATCAGGGCGATAGCAAATATCACCATGATTATACTGGTTATTTTATTGATCATGATCCTTCCTCGGGTCATTAGCGGCGATAAGTAAGTTAAGCTGGAAACATAAATTCAACGAGATTTTAACTTACACGCGAAATATGTAAAAACGTGTTCAGGCGTAAATCATTAGTAATATTTATTATAAATATTACCTTCTGAGGTATTCAGGCCGCTTTTTTTACTTTCTGAAGGCAGAATAACGAGATATACATCACAAAATGTTAACCATAGGCTGCTAACTACCGCACCTTTTGTTCAAAGGCGAACAATTATCAGACAAGGCGCGCTTGTGTAACGCAGCCTTACGTTTGCCCGGTAAACAATTTTCAGTGTCAAATAGTCATAATGATTTATTCACCCTGCCCTGCAATAACTCTTAATGCTGAATTCGGAAAAGCCATTGACCCGTTTTTTTTCTCAGCGCGAACATCAAGGCTGATGCGGTGTGATGAATTTTAAAATCGTTTTAAAATGTCGATAACGCCGCGACTTTACTTATTTCAGGGAAAATAAAAGGCAGAGAACAGATTAATAAAATAAGGAATTTCTACGATGAAAACGATTTCAGATATTCCGTAGCCTGACACGGATTTTACCTGTGATATATATCATCACGCTTATTATTATTTATCCGGCCATCAGGCGGGATTTTCTATGGCAGCAATAACCCAGGCAGGTTCATTATGTCCGCACTTCATGCTATTTATCGCAAGTTTCGTTTTCCGTTTAAATTTATCAATGCCGCGCTTCGCTATCCTGCTGCACAGGCACAGGTAAAACGTTATTCCGTGATGTCGATTGAAGAAACAATTGATCTGTTGTTACGTAACCCACATTTATCCCTGGCCCGATATGGCGACGGTGAACTGGAAATGACCAGGTATAAAAATATCGGTTTCCAGCCATTTGATCCGAAACTCTCTGCCCGGCTCAAAGCCCTGCTGCAGCAGGAGCCAGCAGCCAATCCAGACTGTCTGATCTGCCTGCCGGATGCCTTTCGCACCACCCGCAGTATGCGAAGTGGATCGGCCCTGTTCTGGTTCTTCCATAAAGCATTTTACTTTAAACATTATGAGGCTCTGCTGAATAAACAGGTCCGGTATGGCAATACATCTGTTACCCGGCCTTATCACGATTATAAAGGCAAGCAATTATCCCGGACGATATTTGATAAATTCAAACAGCTCTATCAGGGGCGCCGGGTATTAATTGTTGAAGGCAGTGGTACACGTCTGGGATTAGGCAATGATTTACTTGAGGGGGCCAGCGACGTTAAACGTATTACCACACTGAACCGTAATGCCTTTTCTGTTTATGATCGCCTGTTTGAAACCGTTTCAGAGCATGCCGTCAACTTTGACCTGGTCTTAATTTCATTGGGCCCGACCGCCACCGTACTGGCGTATGATTTAAGTCAGCGCGGTATCCGCTGTATTGATAGCGGCCATGTCGATATCGAATATGAGTGGATGCTGGCCAGTGCCACCACAAAAATAAAAGTGGAAGGCAAAAACGTCAATGAAGCGGGCGTACTGCTGAGTGAGCAAACCACAGTGGACGATGCGACTTATCAGCAGCAGATTTTGCTGCACCTTGGCGAAATGCCGCAGAACAAGACCGCAGAAGAGGTCGCGATTGATGAAGCCGTGATTATCCCGCTGCCACATGCCAGCACCACACATCATAACGCCGCCTAGGACTCACCATCGACAGGCAACGCCTGCACTGCATTGATGCGCAGGCGAATAATGAGCGTGATCAGTGTACGCCATTCAGGGCAGGCATGGCGGCCCGCCACCACTCTCCGCCCCCTGTTTGCCGGATACATGCCTTTCCGGCATCAAATTTGCTTGAGCTCTCCTGAGACACTTAATCAGGAGAAGTGAGATGACATCCAGCCGTTACCGTTACACCCTATTTTCACTGCTGTTCCTGATCGCCCTGATCAATTACATCGATCGCGGCGCCCTGTCGTTTGCGGCCAACGCTATCGCAGCGGAGTATCACTTCAGCAAAGTCCAGCTTGGTGCAGTGCTGGGTTACTTTGGTTTTGGCTATCTGTTTGGTTCATTGTGCGGCGGCTTTCTGGCTGACCGCATCGGCACGAAAAAGGTCTGGCTGCTGGCCGGCGTGCTCTGGTCGCTGCTGGAAATCGCTACCGCCTGGGCGGGTGAACTGGGCATGGCACTGTTTGGCGGCTCCGCCATTATGGGCTTTGCTGCCCTGCGAATCCTGTTTGGTTTTTCCGAAGGACCGGCCTACGCGCTGATGAACAAGGCAATTGCCCACTGGGCACCTGATAACGAGCGTGGTTTTGCGCTGGGCATCGGTCTGCTCTCGACACAGGTTGGCGCGCTGCTGACGGCCCCGATTGCGGTTGGCCTGCTGCTGCTGACCCATGACTGGCGCATGATGTTTATCCTGCTCGGGGTGTTCTCCCTGCTGGCGATGGCGCTGTTTGCCCGTACCTTCAGTGATAGCCCGGATCAAAGTCCTCACACCAGTGCGACAGAGCGCGCGCTGATTCAGAACGGTCAGCGCCGCAGCGCGGGCGACAGCGTGCCACTGCCCTGGTGGCGCTTCTTCACCAGCCGCACACTGGTCTGCAACGCACTGGGCTACTTCTCCTTCCTCTACATCACCTTTACCCTGGTGACCTGGATGCCGAAGTATCTGCAGGATAATTTCCATTACGATCTGCATTCGCTGTGGTACGTGGCGATGATCCCGTGGAGCGGTGCCTGTATCACCGTGCTGCTGGGCGGACGCATTGCCGACGCCCTGCTGGCCCGCTTCGGTAATCTGCGGCTGGCACGTAATCTGTTTGCCGCCGTCACGCTGTGCGGCACCGCCTGCTGCTTTATGGCGATCCCGTATGTGCAGTCGGCCGCCGGAATTATTGCGCTGATGACCCTGGGCAATGCACTGAACGCGCTGGTGAATAATGTCTACTGGTCGGTGGTCATTGATGTCACCCCGAAAGCGTCGGTCGGCACCTACAGCGGCATGACGCTGGCGATTGCCAATCTGGCAGCGATTATTTCTCCCATGCTCTGCGGCTGGCTGGCGGAATACTACGGCTACAACGCGATGTTTACCGTTACCGCAGTAATCGCCTTCGGCAGCATGCTGGCGATGACACTGCTGCAGCCTGAAAAGCCGCTGGTGGCCGAGGCGCAGACCGGCGTGGCGGATGTTTCAGCGGCCTGATTTCAAACGCGCAGTTTTCCTCACACGCGGGTGATCACCCACCCGCGCAGAGTGACATTCCCTGAACCTAAGCCGCCCTGCGGCTTAACCTGGTCACACCGCAGGATAAATGGACTGTTCAGGTGTGCCACGGCGATCCCAGCGGCTGGCGATCAGCCACAACAGTGCCGTCGCAAACCAGCCGACGATCCACGAGACATCATTACCGGCAAAGATCCAGGTGAGCGATCCGTGGTGCAGCGGATTATCGATAAACGGCAGTTGCACCAGTACGCCCAGAAAATAGACGGTAATACCGGCAAGGTTCCAGCGTCCATAGCGTCCGTCCGGCTGCGACAGTGCCGGGACATCAACCCTGCCTTTGGTGATCAGATAAAAATCGGTCAGGCTGATCGCGCTCCAGGGTACAAAGAAAGCCAGCAGAAAGAGCAGGAAGTGGGTGAAAGATTTCAGGAAGGCCGGTTCGCTGAGCAGAGCAATGACGCAAGCCAGCGCCACCATCAAAACCACAAACAGAATGCGCGCTCCCCGGCTCAGCGTAGTTTGCTGCCGGAAGCCAGAGACAATAGTCGTCAGTGACATAAAACTGCCGTACGCATTCAGTGTGGTAAAGGTGATTTTCCCAAAGCAAATCGCGAAATAGATCACCATAGCCATGGTTGCCGTGCTGCCCATACTTACGATGTAACCGACCTCATTGCCTGCAAACGCACTTCCGGCAATGGCAGCAACGATCACCCCCAGCGTCATTGACGCCTGGGTGCCCAGTACGGTGCCCAAAAAGACCGAACTGAAGAGTTTCCTCGCGGAGACATCTGCTGGCAGATAGCGCGAATAGTCCGAGACATAAGGACAGAAGGCAATCTGCCAGGAGGAAGAAAGAGAGACCGCCAGCAGGAAGTTTGCCGGGGTAAAGTGCTGATTCTGCCACACGACGGATAAATCATGCGTAGTGAACAGCGTGATAAACAGATAAGCAAAAGCTAAAACGCCAATGACGCTCGCCACCTTCCCCAGTTGATGAATCACGCGATAGCCCAGCACCGCAATGATCACGATCAGGGTGCTGAACAGGATCATCCCGGTGGAATGACTGACATCGATAAGTTTAGCCAGCGCCTGCCCCGCCAGGACGGTCCCGCTGGCTGAAAATCCCACATACATCATGCACACCAGCACCAGAGGAATAACAGCACCAAACACCCCAAACTGCATACGGCTGGTGATCATCTGCGGTAAACCCAGGCGCGGGCCCTGGATAGCATGCAACGACATGATCGCTGCGCCCAGAACCTGACCCACCAGTAAGCCTGTCAGCGACCACACGACGTCCCCGCCCAGCACCACGGCCAGCGCACCCGTGACAATAGCCGTGATTTGCAGGTTGCCACCGAACCAGAGCGTAAACTGGCTAAAGGGATGGCCGTGACGTTCACGCAACGGGATGTAATCAATGGAACGGGTTTCTGACAGGCGCGGTGTCTCTGCGCCTGAATAATCTGATACAGATGATTTGACCGACATAGATTCCTCGCTGAAGCAGTGAGAGACGCGTTTGCTGAAAGAGTGACGTGCCCTATCCAGGGTTGAAGATACCTGTCTATACAACTAGTGAGGATGTCATGCGAATTGGCAAGTTACAAGGCAACCTGTCATTGGAAAATGTGATGATATCGACAGGCCGACAACGCTGATCGGGATCGCATGCGATGCCAGGCCTGTCAGGTGCAGCGTGCAGGGAGGAGGCAATACGCTGACGGTTATTCTTCCGCAATCACCCGCTGACGATGGCAGTCGGTGGGATCCAGTTTCTGTCCCTGAGACGAATAAACTTCAAGACGTGGCAGCGGCTTGCCTTCCGCATTATCCAGCAGCACCGAGTAGGTCTCGCCCTTTTCAAACAGATAGCGTTCGCCCCACTGGCGCATAGCCACTACCACCGGAAACAGTGAACGGCCTCTTTCGGTCAGGACATATTCGCTGTAGGCACTGCCATCCGAGGCCGGCGCAATCTCAAACACCCCAATCTCCACCAGCTGCTTCAGGCGCGACGCCAGAATATTTTTCGCCAGCCCTAAGTTGCGCTGGAAGTCACTGAATCGGCGAACGTCATCAAAGGCTTCACGCACAATCATCATGCACCAGCGCTCACCTATCGACTCCAGGGTTCTTGCAACCGGACACTCGCTGGTTCTCAGGGATTCCTGCTTAGCCATTTTATTCTCTCACTCTGCCGGTCTGATGAACCCAGCTTAGCCACCCTGAAAAGAAGTTGCAAAAAAAAACCACTCCGGCTAATGATATTGCTAATCCAGTTTCAAATAAAAACCAGAAGGCATAATCATGACCACGACGACATGCAAGGCTCGGGAAGCCGATCCATCGCCCGCCGCGATGCCGGTGCTCTCGCCCCGGATGATCTTTTTGTTCTCACTCACCTCTGCGCTGGCGGTCGCCAATGTTTATTCGTCGCAACCGATGCTGGAATCGATAGCCACCAGCCTGCAGGTTTCTCCCGGCACCATTGGCACAGTGGTCACGGTCACCCAGACCGGCTACGCCCTCGGATTACTCTTTCTGGTGCCGCTGGGCGACTGCATCAACCGCAAAAAACTGGTGCTCACCCAGCTGCTGCTTTCCGTGCTGGCGTTAGCCGCCGCGGCTTTCGCGCCCGACCTGATGACGCTGCTCTGTGCAATGCTGCTGGTGGGATTAATGGCGGTAGTCACGCAGCTGATGGTGGCCTGGGCCGCCATGCTGGCATCGCCCACGCAGCGCGGACAGGTGGTGGGCAGCGTGACCAGTGGCATCGTGATCGGCATCCTGCTGGCGCGCTTTATTGCCGGGATGATTGCCGATCTGGCGGGCTGGCGCGCGGTCTATCTGACGGCCGCCTGCCTGTTACTGCTGATCTCGCTGGTACTGGTGAAAGTGCTGCCTGCCACAACCGGCCAGCCGCAGCGCACCGCTTACCTTCAGCTGTTACTGTCGGTTTTCCGGCTGTTTCGAACGGAACCGCTGTTGCGCAGGCGAGGCATTCTCGCGCTGCTGATTTTTGCGGCCTTCAGTATGCTCTGGTCTTCGATGGTGCTGCCGCTGACGAATCTGTCGCTGACACACACCGCGACTGGAATGTTCGGACTGGCAGGTCTGGCCGGGGCGCTGGCGGCCTCCAGAGCGGGCACATGGGCTGACCGGGGACGGGGGCAGCGAGCCACCGGCTTCGCCCTGGTACTGCTGACCTTCTCCTGGCTGCCGATAGCCGCGCTGCAAAGCTCGCTACTGCTGCTGATAGTCGGGGTGGTCCTGCTCGACTTCGCGATCCAGACGGTACATGTGATTAATCAGAGCCTGCTGGTGGCTGCCCGGCCCGAGGCGGCCAGTCGTCTGGTCGGTGCCTATATGTGCTTTTACTCGCTGGGCAGTGCGTTGGGCGCGATTGCCGCTACCCAGCTTTACGCCCACTGGGGATGGCAGGCCGTCTGCTATGCCGGTGCTGCGGTCAGCGCCTCTGCCTTTCTTTGCTGGTACGGGTCCCGTCATGCAGGATAGCCGCGCCCTCCGGCGGACCACTTCTGAACCTGCTGCCAGAAGACTTTGGTATACAATGCCCTGCCGGTTCATATAGGTTATTTCTTACAGCCACCCTGTTCCAGGAGGAGCACATGCCTGACTATTGTTTTTTTAAAAAGGGTCACCAGATTACCGTGCTGGAGAGAGACGACAGCGAGGGCGCGGCTCAACTGTCACAGCGCGGCTACGAAAAGCAGTCTGAAGAAGTGACCGCCCTTGATGAAAACCGCGCACTGGCGCGTTTTCATGATATTCGAAATGAAGAACAGCACCGGCAGAATGCTTCTGCCCGCGGCAAAGTGTTTGTCGTATTGACTCTGGGACTGCTTAGCGTGGTGGGCTGGCTCTTTTTTAAATAGGCAGACGCGCCCTCAGTCAGCGGGAAAATGGCCCTGGAGGACCATTAACTGTCGTGCCGCTGGCAGAACGCATCGATGTCGCCGTGCTGAAAATCGGGCAGATTCGCAAGCAGTTTCTCCAGCGGCCAGTTCCACCAGGCAATACGCTGAAGGCGGGCGGCAATCGATGGCGTAAACCTCACCCGCAAGGGTCTGGCTGGCACACCGCCAACCACGCTGTAGGGCGCAACGTTTTTTGTCACCACCGCGCCTGCGGCCAGCACGGCACCATCATCAATAGTGACGCCGGGCAGCACAATCACACCGTGGCCGATCCAGACATCATTTCCGATCACCACCCGATCGGCGCGACGGGCCGCAAAGAAGCCCTGATCGCGGCGGGCGTCGGGATGGTAATACTCCGGGCAGTAAGTAAAGCGATGCTGGGAAGCGCGATCCATCGGATGATTCGGTGCGCCGATCCGCACCTGATTTGCGATGGCGCAGAAGCGCCCCACCTGGGTGTCGGCCAGGCAGCAGTGTTCGCCGACATACGAGAAGTCACCCAGCTCGCTATATTCCAGCGAACTGTGTGCCAGGATCTCACACTGCTGACCCACGGTGGTCTCCCGCATCTTCACACTTTCATCAATCCAGGTGTGGGCTAAACGGGCGGGCATAACGGCGGCAATGGACATAAAATTCCCGGTCTGAATAAGCAGCGCCCCGGCGGCGTGCTTTGCCGCACCACCTTACCCGCCCCTGATGACAGAGAATTGACACAGAAAAAAGGCGGAGTGGTTAGCTCCGCCTTGTTTCAAGTTCCGGTTAACCTGCGTGACCGGTCAGTTGCATAAGGGCAACGATGATCTGCAAGATGACCCGGATAAGATCCAGAATCAGCTTAGTCAGTTCCATCACTTTCCTTCTCCTTTTACAGGAGCGCGCTGTTCGGCAACCAGGGCTTTGACTCTACCCGCCGGGCGCCTAAGCACATCTTTGTGGAGAGGGCTGAGCGGCACTCATGGTTAAAGCCACAGGCCAGCACCACCTGATGCCTGCCGGGATTTTAAAACCGTGCCCCTGGGAGCGGCCAGTCGACAATGAGGCGATGCTCAACACCCAACACCTGTATAAACATACAGCATTTTGGCGAAACTTGAAATCCTTAGCCGCACATTTTACAATCTGGTTTGTGGAGAGTGCTGAGCACCTCGTTCGCAGCGCGGTTACCAGCCGGGTAGCGAACAAAAAAATAAAGGATTTGGCGAGATGCCAAATCCTTTTTTTATGCCTGCTTGCTGCTTAAAAAAGCAGCACAGAACTTACTTCGCGGCGCTGATACGCCAGACCGTATTCCCTGCATCATCCGCAATCAGCACGCCGCCCTGTTTGTCGCTGGCCAGACCCACCGGCAAACCACGCACCTGCTTTTCATCATCCGTCAGGAAGCCCGAAACCACCGTCTGCGGCTGACCCACCGGCTTGCCGTTTTCGAACTTCACCCACACCACTTTGTAGCCATTGAGCGGCGTCCGGTTCCAGCTGCCATGTTCACTGATAAACGCGCCGCCCCGATATTGCGGCATGTTATCGGCACCGTAGAACAGCAGGCCCAGCGGGGCAACATGCGAGCTCAGGGCATAATCGGGCTTGAGCGCCTTCTCTACCAGGTCGGGACGCTGCGGTTCGGCACGGGTATCGACATGCTGACCAAAGTAACTGTAGGGCCAGCCGTAAAAGCCTTTATCCTGCACCGAGGTCATGTAGTCAGGCACCAGATCGGAGCCGATTTCATCACGCTCATTGACCACAGCCCACAGCTTGCCGCTCTGCGGTTCCCACTGTAATCCGGTCGGGTTGCGCAGTCCGCTGGCGTAGATTCGGCTGGCACCGCTGGCCGCGTCCACTTCCAGTACCGCTGCACGGCGATACTCCGCGCCAATGCCGTTCTCGGTGACGTTACTGTTAGAACCAACACCCACATAAAGCTTGCTGCCATCGGGGCTGGCTAACAGCGATTTCGTCCAGTGGTGGTTAATCGGTCCGCCGGGCAGCTCCGTCACCTCTTCTGGCGCGGTCCGGATTTCCGTGTCGCCTTCGCGATACGGGAACTTCACCAGGCTGTCAGCATTCGCCACGTAGAGCGTATTGCCAATCAGTTGCATGCCAAACGGTGAGTGCAGATTCTCAATAAAGCGATGCTGCTCCCATTTGCCATTGACATTACGCAGCAGCGTAATGCGGTTGCCACCTGCGCCACCTTTACCCGAGGCTTTTTGCACGAGACCCATAATCAGCTGTTTAGGCCGGGTGGTTGGTTTCGGTGGCCCGTTAGATTCTGCCACCAGCACATCATTATTCGGCAGTACGTAGACCTGACGGGGGTGCTGCAGATTCTCAGCAATTTTTTCTATTTTCAGCCCGTCAGCCACTTTTGGCATCTCCCCGGCTTTCCAGGGCGTGCCTTCCGGCACCTGCATCGGCGGCATAAAGAAATTCTTCGCCTGCGGCAGTTCAGGATTCGCTCCGATCTGCTTTTGCGGATCGACCAGCGCACCCTCATCACAGCCTGCCAGCAAGGCGGTCAGGGTCAGCGCGAGCAGCGTTTTATGCGGTATGTTCATGGTGGCTCCTCCTTAAGCGCTACGCTGACGTAACGCAAGTTGCACATTCGCCAGCAGCAGCAGCGCTACCACCAGCGTCGAAAGCGTCACGCCCAGCGGGATCACAGCGGCGGCATCACGGCTGTGAATAAACGCATTGACGATAGCGATCACAATCGCCACCAGCCAGAGCCAGAAATGGCCTTTTTCCGCACTGTCACTGCCACGAAACAGATAAACCAGCGCGATGAGTCGTGGCACAATCGCCACGATCAGTCCCAGCGCGATCAGCCAGCTGGCGGCATCCGTCCAGAACTGCACAAAAGTCTGCATGTATAAGATGTCGAACAGCCAGGCCGCCACAAAAAAGCCCAGCGGCACAGGCTCCAGCAGAGCATACAGCGTCACGGCAAAGGCCGATCTTCCCAGGGTATTGCGCATGTTTCTCTCCATTTTTAACGTGAATGCGGATCGGGTCAGACGTCGCGCTGCTCAGAGCAACCGACCCCGCGCCTGTAAAATATTAGTAAATCTGAAGAGAAACAGAGGGTTTATTCGAAGGGAATTGCAAATCAGGCGGATGACGTCCCTGTCATCGCCGGTCAGTCAGGGCTTATCAGCGGGTAACGTCACCCAGTATCCTGGCTGATAAGGCAGCGGCAGGAACTTCTCGTGGAACGTGCGGAAGGTGGCGTCCGGATCCACATCGGCAAACAGATCGGGATGCAGCCATTTCGCCAGTGCCTGGATAGCCACAAACTGATACGGGCTGTCGTAGAACTGATGCCAGATGGCGTGGACGTTGCCGTTGTGCGCGACCGGTAAGGTTTTAAAGGCATCACGCATCATCAGCGCTTTCAGACGCGACGTGGCGTCGGTGACATTGGCACCCGGACCGACACCGACCCATTTGCCTACGGTGTTGTAGTTCTTCCAGTTTGCGCCGGTTACCACCACCACATCTGGCTGGCTGGCGATAATCTGCTCAGGGTTGACAGTGCCGAAGGTGCCAGGAATCAGATCTTTGGCGATGTTGCGACCGCCCGCGATCTCCACCATCTGACCAAAATTCTCATTGCCGAACGACATGCAGCACTCGTCGCTGTAGCCGCCTGCGCGGTCAATCATCACTTTCGGCCGATAGCCGGTGAAGTTTTTCAGACGCGAGGTCACAAGGTCAATCTGCTGCTGGCGGAAGGTGATGATCTCCTGAGCCCGTGCCGGTTTGTTCACCAGTTCGCCCATGATGCGGATGCTTTTCTCCGCATTCACCATCGGCGCTTCACGAAAATCGATAAACACCACCGGCACGCCTACCGCCTGCAGTTTTTCGATCAACTTGCCTTCATCAGTAGCGGCTTTGGATTCCAGATTCATCAGCACCAGATCGGGCTTCAGCGTTAATGCCTGCTCAACGTTGAACGTGCCATCTTTGGCGCCACCAAAGGTCGGTAATTTTTTGATTTCCGGGTAACGTTTCTCATAAGCCTGATACCCGTCCCAGTCGGCTTTGTGCAGGTCATCACGCCAGCCAATCACCCGTTTAAACGGCGCGTTGGTATCAAACGCCGCCAGAAGATAGATCTGACGGCCCTCACCCAGAATGATGCGTTTTGCCTCCTGCGGCACCTCGACCTGACGGCCTGCGACATCGGTAATCATTTTGGCCGAAGCCGTCCCTGCCAGCGTGAGCAGCCCCAGTGCTAAAAACCATTTTTTCATTGTAAAAGCCCGCACAAATGATAATGAGAATTATTAATGTAAAGCGGCGTTACTATTACCTAAAAGTGCTGTCAGGGGAAGTCCCGGGCACATGTTTTTTGCGGCGGCGGTTAACGGGCAGCGAGGAGGGTGAAAAGTCAGCTTCCAGAGACAAAAAGCGCAGCGTGTCGTTGCTCACAAAACGGTCAGCTTTCGTGAATATGTTCACAACATCCTGGGCAGATGCACACATATTAGCCATCAATCGTATCGTTTTGGCTAATGCGTTAATGATTTGTGAACGCTAGATTGAAAATGAAACAGCGTTTTAATAATCAGTCAGGATAGCCTGCCACAGGAGCTTAACCGTGAAGATCAGCGCCATTGATGTCACCCTTTTCACCTATCCCACCCAGCGCTGTGCCGACAGCGCTGGCCACTCCCATCCCGGTCCGGAAAATGATGCGCAGATGGCGTTACTGACCCTGACCAGTGAGGATGGCGACTGCGGTTATGCCTTGGCGCCGCCGGAAGTGGTGCGCTCCCACGTGGTTAACGCCTTCTTCCGCAAGGTGCTGATCGGTCAGAACGCCTTTGACCGTGAGCGTCTGTGGCAGGACCTGGCACACTGGCAGCGCGGTAGCGCCCACCAGCTCACCGAACGTGCACTCTCCGCTGTGGAGCAGGCACTGTGGGATCTGATTGGGCGCAAACTGAAACAGCCGGTCCACAAGCTGCTGGGCGGCTATCGCGAGAAGATCCCGGCTTATGGCAGCACCATGTGTGGCGATGAGCTGAACGGCGGCTTATCGACGCCGGATGAATATGCACAGTTCGCGGAAAAGCTGGTAGCACGCGGGTATCAGGCGATCAAGCTGCACACCTGGATGCCGCCGGTCTCCTTTGCCCCCAGCCCGGCGATGGATATTAAAGCCTGCGCGGCAGTCCGCGAAGCGGTGGGTCCCGATATCGCGCTGATGCTGGATGGCTACCACTGGTACAGCCGCAGCGACGCGCTGACCATCGGCAAAGCGCTGGAAAAGCTTAACTTCGCCTGGTTCGAGGAGCCCATGGAGGAAGAGAGCATGGCCTCTTACGCCTGGCTTGCCGACAACCTCTCCATCGACGTGCTCGGCCCGGAGAGTCTGGGCGGCAAGCATCACAGCCGCGCAGACTGGGTTCGCGCGGGCGCCTGCGACATTCTGCGCGCCGGTGCCAACGGCGTGGGTGGCATTTCCGCCACCCTGAAAGTGGCCAGTCTGGCTGAAGCTTTTGGCATGGATTGTGAAGTGCACGGCAACGGCGCGGCCAGCCTGGCGGTGGTCGGGGCAATTCGTAACTGCCGCTGGTATGAGCGCGGCCTGCTGCATCCCTTCCTGGATTATGAGACGCCGCCCGCTTACCTCAACAGCCTGATTGATCCGATGGACGATCAGGGCTTTGTCACCCTGCCCACCCGCAGCGGCCTGGGTGAAGATATCAACTTCAGCTGGATTGAGACCCACACCCTGAACCGCTGGTAATGAAGTACAGCAAATAATAATAACGCCGTTACCGCGCTGCTCTGACAACGCGGTAAACGGGAAAACCTCTGACCTGCTGGACTTTACCTATGACCCTGACACAACGATGTGGCGCGTGGCTGATCACGCTGCTGGTGCTGACGGGCAGTGCGTCAATCCAGGCGAAGACCCCGGATGACCAGCTGATCATCGGCATGAACATGAACAACCTGCTCACCCTGGATCCGGCCGCCATGACCGGCAACGAGGTGGTCGGCATTGTCGTCAATCTCTATGACGGCCTGGTGGAGCTGAACCCACAACAGCTCACCGAGGTGCGCCCGGCGCTGGCAGAACGCTGGTCAGTCAGCCCGGATAATCGCACCCTGACCTTTCATCTGCGCAACAACGTCAGGTTTCATTCCGGTCATCCTCTCACCAGCGCCGATGCGGTCTGGTCGATGCGACGGGTGCTGCATCTGAACCTGGCGCAGGCGTCGGTGTGGAAATCGTACGGCTTCAGCCGCGACAACGTTGACCAGATGATCACCGCCCCCGACGACCGCACGCTGGTGATCACCCTGCCTAAGCCAAACGATCCACAACTGGTGATTTACTCGCTGGCGGCACTGGGCAGCATGGTGGTACTGGACAGCAAAACCGTGCAGCAGCATGAGGTCGGGGGTGACTGGGGCAACCGCTGGCTCACGACCCATGAAGCGGGCTCCGGCCCGTTCCGGCTGGATGTCTGGCAGGCAAAAGATGTGCTCCGGATGAGCCGCGCGGCAGACTACTGGCGCGGCGAAGCAAAAATGTCACGGGTCGTGTTCCGTCACCTGCAGGAGTCGCAGACCCTGCGGCTGATGATGGAAAAAGGCGATCTGGATATCGCCAGCAACATGGCAATCCCGGACGTGCGCGCCCTGCGTCACGATCCCGACCTCACCATCGACGCGGTCAGAAAAGGAACACTCTACTACCTGGCAATGAGCATGAAAGATCCGCACTTTGGGAATATCAAAGTACGTGAGGCGATCCGCTATCTGGTCGATTATCAGGGCATCAATAAGAGCCTGATGACCGGCTACGGCGAACTCCATCAGCGCCCGATTCAGGCCGGGATGCCCGCCACGCTGCCCGACCCCGGTTACCGGCTTGATGTGCCGCGTGCCCGGGCATTGCTGGCTGAAGCGGGTTATCCGGACGGCTTCGACACTACGCTGCGGGTGCTGGCCGATCAGCCATTCCTGAATATCGCCATCGCGGTGCAGTCCACGCTGCTGCAGGGCGGGATTCGCGCAAAAATCATTACCGGCACCGGCAACCAGATTTATGGCGCAATGCGCGATCGCCAGTTTAATCTGCTGGTCGGACGCGGCGGCAGCGGCGTGGAGCCGCATCCCCACTCCAGCCTGCGTTCGCTGGTCTACAACCCGAACAATGCGGACAGCGCCCGGCTGACTAACTTCCAGGGCTGGCGCACCGGTTTCTACGACGCACAGCTCAACCGCATGATCGATCAGGCATTGGTTGAACGCGACAAAACCCGTCAGCAGCAGGACTATTTTGCCATCCAGCAACGCTATGACCAGCTGGTGCCTGCGCTGATGCCGATTTCACAAATGCTCGACTCCGTGGTGGTCAGTAACCGGGTGCAGGCGTATCAGCCCCATCCCTCCGCGACCACCTTCCTGCGCGACGTCTGGAAAACCCCTGAAGCCCTGGCGGGAGGCACACAATGACCCTCACTCTGACCCGACATCAGTGCCGCCGCATCAGCCATCGCGCGGTGCAGGTGCTGATTACCCTGCTCGGCCTGCTGCTGCTGACCTTTTTTATTGGCCGGGTAATGCCGCTGGATCCGGTGCTGGCGATTGTCGGCCCCGACGCCGACCACGCCACTTACCAGCAGGTCTACCACCAGCTCGGCTTTGATAAACCCTTGTGGGTACAGTTTGGCATCTACCTTAACGCGCTGTTGCATGGCGATCTCGGTCATGCGCTGCTCACCGGCCAGCCGGTGGTACAAGACATCCTGCGCGTCTTTCCCGCCACCGTAGAGCTGGCCACGCTGGCGATTGTGATTGGCGCGGGCCTCGGCGTGCCGCTGGGTGTGCTGGCGGCGGCGCGCCGTAACAGCGTCATCGACTATGTGGTGCGGATGCTCAGTCTGGCCGGTTACTCCACGCCAATTTTCTGGGTCGGCATGATGGGCCTGCTGCTGTTCTATGCCCATCTCGGCTGGGTCGGCGGCGCAGGACGGGTGGATTTCAGCCTGGATGGCATCGTGCCCCATCGCACCGGCTTTATGCTGATTGACGCTCTGCTGGCCGGCAACAGCCAGGTGTTCCGGAACGCGCTGAATCATCTGGTGCTGCCCGCCTCGCTACTCGGCTTTCACTCCATGGCTTACATCAGCCGCATGACGCGCAGCTTTATGCTGGCGCAGCTGTCGCAGGAGTTCATTCTCACCGCGCGGGTCAAGGGCCTGACCGAATGGCAGGTGATCTGGCAGCACGCCTTCCGCAACATCCTGGTGCAGTTGCTGACCGTCGTGGCGCTGGCTTATGGCTCGCTGCTGGAGGGTGCGGTGCTGATCGAAACGGTCTTCTCCTGGCCCGGCTTTGGTTCCTACCTCACCGGCAGCCTGATGCTGGGCGATATGAATGCGGTGATGGGCTGTGTGCTGGTAGTGGGCCTGATTTTTGTGCTGCTTAACCTGATCTCCGACCTGCTCTATCAGGTGTTCGATCCGAGGACCAAAGTATGACGATCTCCTTTGACACTGCGTCTGTGAGTCAATCCCGCGAGCGTCTGGCTCGCTGCCAGCGGTTTGCAGCCCGCTGCGGCTATTTCCTCTGGCGCATGGCCTGTAACCCCCTGACCGCCATTGGCGGCGGCATTGTGCTGCTGCTCTGCATTGTTGCTCTCTTTGCGCCCTGGATCGCGCCGTATCATCCGCTGATTCAGGATCTGAACAATGCGCTGACACCGCCCGGCGCGGCACACTGGTTCGGCACCGACGAGTTTGGCCGGGATATCTTCAGCCGTCTGGTCTGGGGCGCGCGCATCACGCTCTACATCGTACTGCTGGTGTCGGTCACCGTCGGGCCACTCGGCCTGCTGCTGGGCGTCACCGCCGGTTACTTCGGCGGCAAAGTCGACGGCGTGCTGATGCGCGTCACCGACATCTTCATCTCCTTCCCGAGCCTGGTACTGGCGCTGGCGTTTGTTGCCGCGCTGGGACCGGGTCTGGAACATGTGGTGATCGCGATTACGCTCACGGCGTGGCCGCCTATTGCCCGTCTTGCGCGCGCCGAAACGTTGTCGCTGCGACAGGCGGACTTTATCTCGGCGGTCCGTTTACAGGGTGCGTCGCCGCTGCGGGTGTTGTGGAAGCACATTATTCCGCTCTGCCTGCCGT
>Ga0308167_1000151_pt1 | contig 160822 bp, 164 predicted proteins | sample PhyCR1_2_FD_202138 | JGI IMG/M metagenome (GOLD analysis project Ga0308167, IMG submission 202138) | Phyllosphere microbial communities from UC Gill Tract Community Farm, Albany, California, United States - DLSLRC.R1 | ecosystem: Host-associated > Plants > Phyllosphere > Unclassified | place...
ATATAAAAGTCCTCTCTGCTCAGCATGTTGATGTCCTTTCTGGTGTGAGAACCTCAAGGAAACAACATGTTGGGTGGAGCGGACAATACTAATGGTGAATTACCGTCTTATATCACTGGCGCTAACACCGGATGCGAAGGAAATAATTTTCCGTATCATAGCCTGTATAACTTCTTATGTATTAAACGTCATTTACATGAAGGGAAACATCATGCATCAGGATGAACAATGGTCATTGTGCGGTGCTGATTGACCGCTCTTTATTAAGCGTTTCCGCGGGTAAAACTAAACTGGGACTACTGTAAATACGGATGCTTTAACCAGGGTTCAACGGCTATCAAAAAATCGGCAATTTAATTCGCGCCTATTATTCAGCGACTTATATTGTCGGGGGGCTAGTGCTGCATCGCCGACGCAGGTTTAAAGCGGCGATAGGGACTGTTAACGCCAAGGCAGGCGCAAGACCGTGACCTATGGCGTCGAACGCCTGATGGAGAGCGCTATGCCGCTGAAAGCTTTATGGATGGGCGACGCTATCGTTTAACCGTTGTAAGTTGGAGAATAAAAAAGGAACCATCAGGTTCCCGCTGGGTGCAACGTTACAGCGCAACCGTTTTGTCCAGCTGACGCTGGCAATCAATTATCGATGCCCTGTAACCGACCTTCGGTAGCCGCCAGCCCCGACCACGAATACAATCTGCCTATGAGCGTTGCTCAGCGGCGTCAACGCGAGTAATGGTCATTATGTATATTCTCAATCATTAGGTTATGTTTATGGCATAAAACAGCCCAGCTCATTGAATAGCCGTGCCGCCAGATACAACCCGATGCCGAACACGCCATGTGCCATCAGACTACGCAGACAGGCTTGCAGCGGGGATGACGTTTTGGTTGCCGCAAAGCCAAAACCAAACGCCGGCTGCATCACCAGCAGCGGTGCGATAACGCTGCTGACGCCGACCAACAGCGCCGGTGCCAGGGTTGGCGCATACAGCCATGGCCAGCCGGCGGCGGCTATCAATACCGCCGCGCAGGCCATGCCGATGGCGTAATGCAACAGCCAACCGAGCTGGCGCTCCCCGGCTATCGGCGGCGTGGTTATGATGGTTCGGTGGCAAAATTGCCCGTGCCTCATCAGGCCGACCCAGCGCCCTACCAAGGCATAATCCAGCGGTTTGATGCCGAACATTTTTCGCAGTATCAATGCCCATACATCCATAACGCCGGTGCCGAGGATACCGATAAAACAAGTGGCGATGATGGTATTGGTAGTGGTCATGTTTTTCTCTCAAGATGATGACGAGTGCAGCCAGTGATTGGCTGCGGTGGTAGAGTGGGCGTCATTGTGCAACTTAATGTTGACTTGAGGTCAAGCATGAACGAGCTGGACATTGCCGAGGTGGCAAAACGCAGTGGTTTGGCAGCATCCGCGTTGCGTTACTATGAAGAGCAAGGATTGATCCATTCGATTGGTCGTCGCGGCTTGCGCAGGCAATACCATCCGAGCGTGTTACAAACGCTGGCGATTATCAAACTGGGTCGGCAGGCTGGCCTGCAATTGACGGAAATCAGCGCCATGTTTAATGCGCAGGGACAAATGCAGATAGATCGTCAACGTCTGGCGGCCAAAGCGACAGAAATAGATAACACCATTCGGCGCCTGAGTGCGGTACGCGATGGTTTACGGCATGTGGTCGCTTGCCCGGCCAGTGACCATTTATCCTGCCCGTCATTTCAAAGAATGCTTAAACTATTGCCTGAGTAACAGGATGTTCCATCAAGGGATCTATAAATGCCATGGTGTTGAGTCAGGATTATCAAAGGGGGACAACCATAGCAGCCATGACAAAGTAAAAAATAATCATGGTACTCGCCTGAGAAGGGCGATGCGTGGCACCGCATTCGTGCGATAGAGAGAAAGAACCCGGCCGTAAGGCCGGGTTTGCAAATGCAAAGGGGAAATTAACTTGTCGCGATAGGTCTGCTTCGTTGAGGAGGTGGCTCAAATCCATGAGCCGTGTGGGGTAACGAAGCGACTCTATATTGTCGTGAAACGACACTTTAATAATAGACCGCCTTCCTGATTGAAACCATTAGAAATAATAAATTTTCTAATTTTTTATTTGTATTTCTTATGGCATTTTTCATAGATTGGCATAAGGGAAATAAAATAAAAATAAATTTTATCGGCATGCATTCAGTGATGGTAACGTTCCAGGTGAACAGTATCGGCTTCACACAGTATCATTCCCGATATATACATGCTTGGCCCCCGTTCGGCGAGGTGAAAGGCTATTTCCATTGCCTGGTATTTGGCATGCTCCTCATTTTTCGCTACCACATATACCGAGAATTTCCCTATCAGCAACTCATAAAGTTTCATAGGCACTCCGCTGGAGCATGGATTGCTCATTAACAATAATATGCTCAGGAGGGATCAGTAAATTGATCATGGAACGGGCGATGCCAGCCGTGCCGACACCAACGTCCAAGTTATGACGTAACAATTCTCCGTCATGATATTCTTGCTGCAAATAATGACGGAAGTATTTTATTACGCCGCACTCATCCTCCTTGCTGAGTTGCGTCAACAGCGTTAGCGTGGCGTCAATGTGCTGCTTCAACATGACGGTTTCTCCCTTCAGGGGATCGGTATAATGGGCTGACACGCCCGCACGGCGTGCATTGCGCAGGTTGCTGGCGTAGCAGGCGTCTCGATCTACGGGGACATCAGGCTGAACGGCAAGCAGCAAATTGACCAACAGCTGCGCATAGCCGCACAGCATGGCCGCATGGGGCAAGGTAAGGGGCGAATCGCATATGCCGATTTCGACGCTACCCAGCTCCGGCCTTGGTCTGATGGGGGAAGGTACCGCGTCAGCGGGGTCGGGTTGGTTAAACGGCGACGAATCATTCAATGCGATAAAATGCGGCAAGTATGCCTTTAGCGCCTGACAAAGATAAGCGGCCTGATTGGCGTCCTCAACGCTGACGTGAATATTCTGGCCGAATCCGCAGACAGCCCGGTGGTCGATTCGTGCCCCGCCGCCGCATAACCCGCAGTGGCAGCGAGCGGCGCTGTCTGCCAGGTTGACGGTAATACTTTTCAGCTCGTCAAGCAACGTAGCGGGCGTGGCATGCATGGTACTGAATACATTGATGACAGGCTGATTATTATGGGTTTTTATATAATCTTTCACCTTGCACAGGCTGACCACTTCCGGCACGCGATTGGCAAACTGAAAGGTAGTCAAATCGACCAATTGCAGCTTCAACTCGGTACTGATGGTGTGGCGATGGGCGCGTGTAAAAGAAGTGTGCTGCATGTTCAACTCCTCAAACGAATTGCTGTCGATGCCAGAAGAACAAATCTGTCATGGCGTACCGGCGGTTGTTGGATTGGTGCGGTACAGGCAGATTCAACGATGCCACATCAATGATGTTTATTATGCCAATTACCTACAGCCAACCCCATTGCAGGGCTGGCTGGCGGCAAATAACCTGGCAGAACGGCTAACGTCAAGCGCCGATACGCTTAATGTTGCCCGCCTTTTTTGCCAGCCTCAGCGGCGCGCTCAGGGTCATTTTTAAAGTTACCACCGCTGACCTGACCGCCTTTTTTACCTGCCTCCGCAGCGCGTTGTGGATCGTTTTTGAAATTCCCACCGCTCTCTTGACCGCCTTTTTTACCGGCTTCAGAAGCGCGTTCCCTGTCTTCAGCAAAATTACCTGAACCGCCACGATGCTCTACCATAATAACCTCCTGAATAAAGAGAGTTAATTTAATGAGGGTTTGCTGATATCAAAGAAATTAAGATTTCTCCGATCAGGTAAAACTATAGAGCCTATGACGATTTTTTCCATGGGATAGCGGTGTGATATAAAAATTTAAACCCACTGAAATTCTCTGAAATAATTCAATAACAAAAATAAAACATTTAATTGTTTTATTTAACCGTTGGGCGTATTGCGAAAATAATTACCACAATTTTCAATTTTTTATCTATTACGACCTCGAAAAATCGCTATTAAGGTCTATCGTTTATAATATGCCCGCGTGGAATGATTAACATTTTTACCGATAGCATGAGGGTGAAATAGCGGGCTAATAACCCCATCTGTTTTAAATGGGGGATATATAAGTCATTTTAAATTTGTTAATAAAATTCCTAACCTAAAGTTTGATATATCACCTACCAGCACCCCTTAGCGAGGTAGCAGCATGACATACGAAGAAAATTATCTTGACTGGCTACGTGACGCCCACGCGATGGAAAAGCAGGCGGAAACCATGTTGCGTAGTATGGCCGACCGCTTGGAACATTATCCCGATCTCAAAGCGCGCATTGAGCAGCACATCGATGAAACGCTGCAACAACAGGCGTTATTACAAACGGTTATTGAACGCAACGACACCTCCAATTCGGCGCTGAAAGATACCATGGGCAAAATGACCGCCATGGGTCAGGCGTTGGGGGGAATGTTTACTGAAGATGAAGTCGTCAAGGGCGCCATCAGCAGCTATACCTTTGAGAATTTTGAGATGGGTTGTTACACCTCGCTGATTGCCGCTGCCGAACTGGTCGGCGATACCGAAGGCGCGCGCATCTTTGAGCAAATCCGTGAGCAGGAACAGAAAATGGCCGAGTGGGCGTTGACGCATTTACCGACGGTGACCGAGCAATTTCTGGTGCGCTCTGCCACACCGGAAGTGGAAGCCAAAAATTGACCGGAGTTGATGCCGTTTCAGCCTACAGAACCGGGCACTTGCCAAGGTGCGGGGGTACTGAACAGGAGAACATCATGTTTCGACACGTAAAAAAGCTGCAATACACCGTCCGCGTATCAGAGCCCAATCCGGGCCTGGCCAACCTATTGCTTGAACAATTTGGTGGACCGCAAGGCGAACTGGCTGCGGCCTGCCGCTATTTTATCCAGGGACTGGGTGAAGACGATCTCGGGCGCCGCGATATGCTGCTCGATATCGCCACCGAAGAGTTGAGCCATCTGGAAATTATCGGTTCTCTGGTGGGTATGTTGAACAAGGGAGCGAAAGGACAGCTGGCTGAAGCCACGGAAAGTGAAGCGGAACTGTACCGTTCGCTGACCGGCAATGGCAATGACAGCCATATCACGTCGCTGTTGTACGGTGGCGGCCCGGCGTTGACCAATTCTGCCGGCGTCCCCTGGAGTGCCGCCTATATCGATACCATCGGCGAACCCACCGCTGATTTGCGCTCCAATATCGCCGCCGAAGCGCGTGCCAAAATCATCTATGAGCGGTTGATCAACGTCACTGACGATCCCGGCGTCAAGCAGGCGCTCGGCTTTCTGATGACCCGCGAAGTGGCGCATCAGATCTCCTTTGAAAAAGCGCTGTATGCGATCCGCAACAATTTCCCTCCGGGTAAATTGCCGCCGATCGAAGAATACGCCGACCAATATTTCAATATGTCGGCGGAAGGTGAAGTACGTGGCAGTTGGAACGCGGACGAAAATCTGCACTATGTTGCCGAACCGCAGCCGGCCGTGGATGGAGGCGAAGGGGTCGCCAGCGTGGTATTGCCGTTGGAACAGCAGAGTGATGTGGAGGCGATGGCCCAACGGACCCGGTCCGACCCGCGGGTAAATCCGCTAACGGGGTGCGATCTGGGCAAAAGTGGCCCGCTGGAGGAAGATGCGGCCGACAAAACCCGTTCCGGCGGTTGATACGCAGCCATTGCTGCAGTGCAGCGTCAGGTAGTCGGAACTGTCTTATAATTCAGCGAGTGTAGTATAAAGCACTAATCCATATGGCAAAAAACATAAATTATGCTAAATATTATACTGTGTCCATTATAGGGAGTTAGCAACCATGAAAAAATTAGCCTCTGTACTGTGTGTTACGCTGATTTCTGCTTTTTTAGCAGGTTGCTCAAGCAATTATGCTATCCATACAAACGACGGCCGCACCATCATCAGTGAGGGTAAACCGTCGGAGGACAATGCGACCGGGCTGATTAAGTATAAAGATGCTAATGGTACGCAGCAGCAGATCAACCGAGATGAAGTCAGAGAGATGTCTGAAATCGAGCGCTGACGTCAGCGTCATCTGACCATGCGAGCCCGGCGATTGCCGGGCTTTTTTGGGTCCTCGTCGCGTGAGAAAACGCTACGGCCAGGAGGTTGGCGCGGCTGGGGAGTCGTTAAGGTGACCGGCAATGACCGGGTAATTAACGGCGCGCTGGTTTCCGCCAGGTGTGCATTGATGTTCGGCAACCGTATCGCCATTGGCCTAAACTGTCAGTATCTATCAGGAGGATAGAAAGCCGGTGGTCAGGAACGCCGCCTGTGGGCAAGCGCAATGCGGAGGGCAGTAATCATGGCATATCAACATATTGTCGTTGCAACCGATCTCAGTGAAGATGCAGAAATCCTGTTGGATAAGGGTGCAAAGCTAGCCGGTGCCTTAAACGCCAAACTTTCAATGATATATATCGACGTCCATCATACCGGCTATTACGCCGAACTGGGGGTTGGCGCCTACAACTACACCGATCACACCTTTTCTGAACGTGCAAAAAACATTCTTGAATCGTTCAAGAAATCCTCATCATATCCTGTTGATGAGGTGATCATCGGCCGTGGGGAATTAACGGAGGAACTGAACAACGCGGCGAAAGAAAAAGGGTTCGATCTGATTATCTTCGGCCACCATCATGATATCTGGAGCCGTTTGAAGTCGTCGACGCGTCAGGCGATTAATACGCTGCAGGTCGACCTGTTGGTGATACCGATCGAAGATTAATCAACGTCATTACCGCCAATTAGCACCGAATAATAACTCTTTAGAGTTATAAAACCGCACGTTTTGACTGGCGGTCACCCTATTGCAGGATTATCCTCGAAGCGGTTAAGGATTTGTATGATTTATGCAAATACGCTTCACATGGAGGAGGTCCTATGCGTTTTGACAATAAAGTAGTGATTATTACTGGCGCAGGTAATGGTATGGGGGAAGCGGCGGCGCGTCGCTTTGCGGCCGAAGGTGCCACGGTGGTGCTGGCGGACTGGGCAAAAACGGCGGTTGACTCGGTAGCGGCGTCTTTGCCGGCAGGTAAGGCGCACGCGGTGCATATCGATGTGTCGGATGCCGCGGCGGTTGAGAAAATGATGGATGGGGTCGCAGCGAAGTTTGGTCGCATTGATGTGCTGCTGAACAACGCTGGCGTGCACGTGGCAGGCAGCGTACTGCAAACCAGCGTTGCGGACTGGCGACGTATTGCCGGCGTTGATATCGACGGCGTGATTTTCTGTTCCAAGTTTGCCTTGCCGTACCTGCTGAAAACCAGAGGCTGCATCGTTAATACCGCCTCAGTGTCCGGGTTGGGGGGCGACTGGGGGGCAGCCTATTACTGCGCGGCCAAAGGGGCGGTAGTGAACCTGACTCGTGCAATGGCGCTTGACCACGGCGGTGACGGTGTGCGCGTCAACGCTGTTTGCCCGAGTCTGGTAAAAACCAATATGACCAACGGTTGGCCGCAGGAGATCCGCGATAAATTCAACGAGCGCATTGCGCTCGGCCGGGCGGCAGAACCGGAAGAGGTGGCGGCGGTGATGGCGTTTCTTGCCAGCGATGACGCCAGCTTTATCAATGGCGCCAATATTCCGGTCGATGGCGGTGCCACCGCTTCGGATGGCCAACCTAAAATTGTCTAAGGTATAAAGCGTGGGCGCGCTCTGATAGACCGCGCCCACAGCATGCCGATCCCGCCTGGCGTTACACGCCGATGCGATCGCGCAAGGTGTAGTAGGCCGCACCGATGGCGGTGAAGGGGATTTGCAGATTACGTCCGCCAAAGAACGGCAGGTGCGGCAGCTTGGCGAAGGCGTCAAAGCGTTCCGCGTCGCCGCGCAGCAACTCCGCGATCAGTTTCCCTGCCAGATGGGTACAGGTAACACCGTGACCGCTGTATCCCTGCATATAATAAATGTTGTTTTCCAGCCGGCCGAACTGCGGCATGCGTGACAGCGTCAGCAGGAAGTTACCGGTCCAGCGGTAGTCGAGGCGTACCCCTTTCAATTGCGGGAAGGTCTTCAACAGCTTGGGACGCACCAGGTTGTCGATATCCTGCGGGTCGCGTGCACCGTACACCACGCCGCCGCCGTACAGCAAACGGTTATCGGCGGTCAGGCGGTAATAGTCCAGCAAATAGTTACAATCTTCCACACAGTAGTTATGCGGGATCAACGCCTGGGCGATCTCCGCTGCCAGCGGTTCGGTGGTTACCACCTGGGTGCCGCATGGCATGCTGCTTTTGGCCAGTTTCGGCTCCAGTTTGTCGCCCAGGTAGGCATTGCCTGCGACGATCACATGACGTGCTTTTACCTGGCCGTGGGCGGTGCTGACCAGCGCCGGCTCCCCGTGGCGAATCTGCGTAACGGCCGACTGCTCGAAGATCCGACCGCCTTGCTGGCGCACGGCTTCGGCCTCGCCAAGCGCCAGATTCAATGGATGAATGTGGCCGCCGCTGTGGTCGAGTAGCGCGCCGACATAACGATCGCTGGCCACTTCCTGGCGAATGCGCGCACCGTCCAGCAGTTCCAGTTGTGCGTTGCCGTAACGCTCCCAGTTCTGTTTCTGCTCGATCAGTGCATGGTATTGCTTGTTGTTGATGGCGGCGAAAATGCCGCCCGGCCGGTAGTCGCAATCGATGGCATAACGTTCGATGCGGCTGCGGATAATATCGGCGCCCTCGAACATCATGCTGCCGAGCATCCGGGCGCTTTCTGCGCCGTAGCGCTGTTCGATCACATCAATATCGCGGCTGTAGGAGTTGACCAATTGGCCGCCGTTGCGACCGCTGGCGCCAAAGCCGATGCGCGCGGATTCCAGCAACACCACGTCATAGCCGGCTTCCACCAGGAACAGCGCCGAGGACAGGCCGGTGTAGCCGCCGCCGACGATGCAGACGTCGCACTCCAATGACTCGCTCAACTGTGGATAAGGCTGATGAGCGTTGGCGCCGGCGGCATAATAACTCTTCACGTGTTCAGTCATGTTGTCGGTCCTTAGTCGAGTGAAATCCAGGTGGTTTTCAGTTCGGTGAATTTTTCAAGCGCATGCAGCGACTTGTCACGTCCATTGCCGCTTTGCTTGTAGCCGCCGAACGGCACGGTCATGTCGCCATCATTGTAATTATTGACGAAAACCGAACCGGCTTTCAGTTGGCGTGACAGACGATGGGCGCGCGACAGATCGCGAGTCCACAGTGCGGCTCCCAGACCGTAATCGCTGTCGTTGGCCAATTGAATCGCCTGTTGTTCACCGTTAAACGTCGTCACCGCCAGTACCGGGCCGAATATCTCCTCACGGGCAAGGTCCATACGGTTGTCTACCGCAGTCAGAATGGTCGGTCCCAGATAACCGTCATGATCGCCCAACGGGTGCGTGCGGCCGTCGAGAAACAGTGTGGCACCCTGCTGCAGGCCACGTTCAATAGCGTTGGCCACCTTCTGCCGGTGGTCGCTGTCGATCAACGTGCCCATCGCGCTGGTCGGATCGAGCGGATCGCCAGGTGTGAAGGCGGCCGCGTGCCTGCGTAGCGCCTGCAAGAACGGTTGCTGGATGCTTTCTTCTACCAACAGACGCGTTCCGGCGATGCAAACCTGTCCCTGGTTATAAAAGATACCGGCGGCGGCGTTTTGCGCGGCCTTATCAATATCCGGGCAATCGGCGAAAATGATATTGGCACTTTTGCCGCCGGCTTCCAGCCACACGCGCTTCATGTTCGATTCACCGGCGTAGATCAGTAACTGTTTGGCGACCTGGGTCGAGCCGGTGAAGGTCAGGGCGTCGACATCATGATGTAGCGCCAGCGCTTTGCCAGCATCGTGGCCGTAACCGGGCACGACGTTCAGAACGCCGTCCGGCAGCCCGGCCTGCGTCGCCAGTTGGGCGAGATAAATGGCGCTCAGCGGCGATTTTTCCGACGGCTTCAACACCACGCTATTGCCGGTTGCCAGCGCCGGACCGAGCTTCCAACAGGCCAGCTGCAACGGGAAATTCCACGGCACAATCGCGCCGACCACTCCGACCGGTTCGCGGGCGATCAGCGCCAGCGAATCGTTGCCGGTTGGGGCTATCTCGCCGTAAACCTTGTCGATGGCTTCGGCGTACCAGCGGATGCAGCGTATGGCCCCCGGAATATCGTCGCGCAGGCTATGGCGAATCGGCTTGCCGGTGTCTAGCGTTTCCAGCAATGCCAGCGTTTCTGCATGTTGTTCCATCAGCGTCGCCAGCGTTGCCAGCGTGGACTTGCGTTGCGCCGGCGAGGCCTGCGACCAGTCACCACGCTCGAATGCTTCACGCGCGGCGCGTACCGCCAGGTCGACATCGACGCCGGTTGCGCGAGCGACCTGTGTCAGCTCGCGTTGCCCGGCGGGATCGTCCACCGCAAAGGTACCGCCCTCGGCGGCGGGCAGATAACGGCCATTGATAAACAGTCGATTCTCAATCTTCAGGGCCTGCGCCCGCTGTTGCCAGTATTGCTGATGATGGAAATCCATACCTTGCTCCGTTAATCAGAATGTGGTCGGCGTGTGGGCGCTGACAATGCGACAAATGCGCGCCGAAGTGTTGCTGAAACTGTGGGGAATACCGGTGTTGATGGCGTAACTCTGGCCGGCGGCCAACGCGTAAGTCTGACCGTTGACCAACAGCATCACTTCGCCCTCCAGCAGGGTGCCGATCTCTTCCCCCTGATGCTTGATGCGTTCGCCGGTGGTGGTGCCCGGCTCATAGGTTTCGATCATCATGGCCAGCGTACGATTGGGGTCGCCGTTATGAATCAACTTCATCGATACCCCCTGACTGCCGATTTCGATCAAATCTGCTTGCTCAATCACAATTTGCGGCTCCGCAGGTTTGTCGGGCTCGGCGAAAAACGCTGACAACGACAGTCCGTACACCGTCAGCAGCTTTTGCAGCGTACTGATGGCCGGACTGACCTTGTCCTGCTCGATAGTGCTGATGGCGCTGTGGGTTAATCCAGACAGTTCGGCCACGCGGCGCTGCGACAAACCTAACTGCTGACGGATCTGCGACAGGCGTTTCCCCGGAGCCAAGCTGGCATTGCTCATTGGCGCTGTTCCTTTTCCTGGTGGTAGCGGCGGCATGCCGCGATGAAACCTTCAAACAGCAGGCGCGACAGCGCGTATTCATCGCTGTTCCACTCTGGATGCCACTGCACGCCGAGGGCAAATGGCCGATCGCGTACGCTGATGGCTTCCACCAATCCGTCGGCGGCATGCGCTTCAATACGTATGCCGGCGCCAAGGGTCTTGGCACCCTGGCCATGCAGCGAGTTGACCCAAAAGCGGTTGCAATCCGGGATCAGTTGCGAAAGCAGCCCGCCGTCTGCGACGATGACTTCGTGCGCCGGGGCATATTGCTGTTCCAGCGGCAGATCGTGATCTTCTCGGTGTTCCAACAGCTCGGGGCGTTCGTACAGGCGACGGTGCAGGGTACCTTCGGTGGCTACCACCATTTCCTGCATGCCCCGGCAAATGGCGAAAAGGGGAATGCGCCTGTCCAGCGCCAGGCGGATCAGCGCCAGGCTCAGTTCATCACGCCCAGGATCGGCGTCAGGCTCATCGCCGTTTTCACCATAAAGGTGCGGCTGCACATTGCTGGGGCTGCCAGGCAGCATCACGCCGTCCAGGTATGGCAGCAGATTTTCCAGCAAATCCGGTTCTGCCAGCGCGTGTGGCAGGGCGATCGGTAATCCGCCGGCGGCGAGTACCGCATTCAGGTACTTTTCTTGCAAGGTCTGTGTCGGATGTTGGTTTAGCCTATGGCGGCACATCACGACGCCGACGATCGGCCTGTTAAATATATTGCCCATGATATCCTCTTGGTATGTTCGAAATTATGAACGAAACACGTCTTTGCTGGCTTTTTTGTTCAATATTTAATAAATCTAGCAGTGGGTAGCCTAATATTCAAACCAAAAGTAACACTTGCAAAACAATTTTGTTGCATCTATGTTTCATTGGTGGACATTATATTGAGCATCCTGGTCGAAAACATCGACCGCAGACAGTAGTGAAAACCACTGAGCAAACATAACGGCGGGTGACCCATGCAGACCAACATCGTAGAAGTGGAAAACTTTGTTCAACACAATGAAGAAAGGCGAAGTAGCATGTTCCAGCGCGAGGTGAACAAATACCTGGAACGCTATCCGTTAACCCAGCACATTGACGTGTTGCTGACCGATCTGAACGGCAGTTTCCGTGGCAAGCGTATTCCGCTAGCTGGCTTGAACAAGCTGGAGAAGGGCTGTTACTTCCCGGCTTCGGTATTCGCGATGGACATCCTGGGCAATGTGGTCGAAGAGGCCGGGTTGGGGCAGGAACTGGGCGAGCCGGATCATATCTGCGTTCCGGTGCCGGGTAGTCTGACGCCGTCGGCGGCGGACCCGCAGTATATCGGTCAGGTGTTGCTCACCATGCTGGATGAAGATGGCACTCCCTTTGACGTTGAACCGCGCAATGTGCTGAACCGTGTATGGCAGCGCTTGCGGCAGCGCGGGTTGTCTCCCGTGGTAGCGGTAGAGTTGGAGTTCTATCTCATCGATCGCCAGCGCGACGCCGAAGGCTATCTACAACCGCCTTGTGCGCCGGGCACCCAGGAACGCAACACCCAGAGTCAGGTGTATTCGGTCGATAACCTTAATCATTTTGCCGATGTGCTGAGTGACATCGAAGAGCTGGCGCGCCTGCAAGGCATTCCGGCGGACGGCGCGGTGGCCGAAGCGTCGCCTGGGCAGTTCGAAGTCAACCTGCATCATACCGGCGACGTGCTGCAAGCCTGCGACCATGCGTTGGCCTTGAAACGCCTGATCCGCATGGTGGCTGAAAACCACAACATGCACGCCACCTTTATGGCCAAACCCTATGAAGAGCACGCCGGCAGCGGCATGCATATCCACATCAGCATGCTGGACAATGAGGGAAATAACGTATTTTCCGACGCCGATGGTGAAGATTCTGCGCTGTTGAAACAGGCGCTGGCGGGCATGATCGCGCTGATGCCGGCGTCGATGGCGCTGCTGGCACCGAACGTCAACGCCTATCGGCGTTTTCAGCCGGGCATGTATGTGCCGATCCAGGCGTCGTGGGGGCATAATAACCGCACCGTGGCGCTGCGCATTCCCTGCGGCGATCGCGACAGTCATCGGGTGGAATACCGGGTGGCTGGCGCTGACGCCAACCCCTATCTGGTGATGGCGGCCGTGCTGGCCGGCATCGTATATGGATTGGACACTCCGCTGTCCTTACCGGAGCCGGTAACCGGCAACGGACTGGAGCAGGAAGGGGTGCCGTTCCCGATCCGCCAGAGCGACGCGCTGTACGAGTTTGAGCATCAGCCGGTGTTGCATCGTTTGCTCGGCGAGCGCTTCACTCACGTTTACCTGGCCTGCAAAACCGATGAATTGGTGCAGTTTGAACGCCTGATCACCGAAACCGAAATTGAGTGGATGCTGAAAAACGCCTGATTCCGCCCATTCACTCCCTCGCGCGCGTCAGGCGTATTTTGTCGGCTATCCTGTGGCCCGGCGAGGCTGCGCGCTGCGGTTAACCATTTCTTCCAATTGAGCGTACAGGACGCTGGTGAGGAAATTCCCATGACAACAAATGTCATCGATGGTAATGAAGCGGATAAGCCGCAATTGCGCAAGTCGCTCAAGCTGTGGCAAGTGGTGATGATGGGCCTGGCCTATCTGACTCCGATGACGGTTTTTGACACTTTCGGCATCGTTTCCGGCGTCACCGACGGCCATGTGCCGGCGTCCTATCTGTTTGCGTTGGCTGGCGTGCTGTTTACCGCCATCAGCTACGGCAAACTGGTACGCCAGTTTCCGACCGCCGGCTCGGCGTATACCTATGCACAAAAGGCGATTAATCCGCACGTCGGCTTTCTGGTCGGCTGGTCTTCGCTGCTGGACTATCTGTTCCTGCCGATGATCAATACGCTGTTGGCGAAAATCTACCTCACCGCGCTGTTTCCCGAGGTTCCCCCGTGGGTCTGGGTGGTCGGTTTCGTGTTCATCATGACGGCGATCAATCTGAAGAGCGTCAACGTGGTCGCCAACTTCAATACCCTGTTCGTTCTGGCGCAGATCATGATCATCGTGGTGTTCATTTTTCTGGTGGTTCAGGGTCTACAGCGCGGTGAAGGGCTGGGAACGGTGTGGAGCCTGCAACCGTTCGTCAGTGAGAACGCCCACCTGTTGCCGATTATCACCGGCGCCACCATTTTGTGTTTTTCCTTTCTCGGTTTTGACGCGGTCACCACGCTGAGCGAGGAAACGCCCAATGCAGCCAAAGTGATCCCGCGCGCCATTTTCCTGACGGCGCTGTACGGCGGAGTGATTTTCATCAGCGTTTCGTTCTTTATTCAGCTGTTTTTCCCCACGATCGAACGTTTCAAACAGCCGGATGCGGCACTGCCGGAAATAGCGCTGTACGTGGGCGGCAAGCTGTTCCAGTCGATTTTCCTGTGCACTACCTTTATCAATACCCTGGCGTCCGGTCTGGCATCCCATGCCAGCGTGTCGCGCTTGCTGTACGTCATGGGGCGTGACAACGTGTTCCCGGAAAAACTGTTCGGTTACATTCATCCGAAATGGCGCACCCCGACGCTGAACGTGCTGATGGTCGGTGCCGTGGCGCTGTCTGCGTTGTCCTTTGATCTGGTGACCGCCACTGCGCTGATCAACTTTGGTGCCTTGGTGGCGTTTACCTTCGTTAACCTGTCGGTGATCAGTCATTTCTTTATTCGCGAAGGGCGCAACAAAACCTGGAAGGATCGCGTCCATTTCCTGATTTTGCCGCTGGTCGGTGCGCTGACGGTTGGCGTGCTGTGGCTGAATCTGGAAAAGAGCTCGCTGACCATGGGGTTGTGCTGGGCGGCTCTGGGCTTTGCCTATCTGGTATACCTCACCCGGCGTTTCCGCCAGCCACCACCGCAGTTCGAACGCCAAACCCAATAGTGACGCTGTCACATTACCAGGCGTGCAGCGGTCTCACAGCGTAATCGGGGCGTTGTCGGAAAATCTGGCTGCCTTGACGCTGTGTTGTCCGGCGCTCTGACTCTACGGGTGATTTGCCGAAACGGGGAGCCGATCTCCGTTTCACTTTTATTCTTCTCTGCGCCGTTGTACAGTCAAACGCTGGTTGAAATGAATTCATTGGAAGAGTCAAATGCCTGCGATCTCCACGACTTACCGCGCCACGCTGATGGGATTATTGGCGATTGTCCTGTGGAGCAGCGTCGTCGGCCTGATTCGCAGCGTCAGCGAAGCGCTGGGGCCGATTGGCGGCGCGGCGATGATCTACAGCGTGGGAGCGATTTTCCTGCTGGTGGTGATGGGGCTGCCCAGACTAAACCATTTTCCCAAACCCTACTTATTGCTCGGCAGCCTGCTGTTCGTCACTTATGAGATCTGTCTTTCCTTGTCACTGGGTTACGCCAACAACCGGCTGCAGGCGATCGAACTTGGCATGATCAACTACCTGTGGCCGAGCCTGACGGTATTAATGGCCATTGTGTTCAACGGCCAAAAAGCCACGCTGTGGGTGATCCCAGGGCTATTGCTGGCGTTGCTGGGCATTGGGTGGATCATGAGCGGCGAGGGGGGCTGGTCGCCGGCGCAAATGCTGGCAAACGTTCACAGTAACCCGCTCAGTTATTGCCTGGCGTTCAGCGGCGCGGTTATCTGGGCGGTTTATTGTAACGTCACCCGGCGTATTGCCCAGGGTCATAACGGCGTGGTGGTGTTCATTGCCCTGACGGCGCTGGTACTGTGGCTGCAATATGCCTTCAGCAATGAATCGGCCTTGCATTTCACGCTGCCGGTCACCGCGACGCTGCTGTGCGCCGGCATGGCGATGGGGACCGGCTATGCGGCATGGAATGTCGGCATCTTGCGGGGCAACATGACGTTATTGGCCACGGCGTCGTATTTTACCCCGGTGTTGTCCTCGGTATTTGCTGCGCTATTGCTCAGCACCGCACTGACGGTGAGCTTTTGGCAAGGCGTGGTGATGGTGATTTTGGGCTCGCTGATATGCTGGCGAGCAACTCGCGGATAAGTGCAGATATTTGATACGGCTCCCTGCGTCAGGCCTGAAATCAGCTAAGCTCAAATTACGTCTTCTGTCAGAAGGAACGTGAACCATGAGAAGCGATGTGCAGTTTATTCAGCAGCCCATTATCGACGATCAGAACTTCGGCCGGGGCGATACGGTGCGGCTCACCACCGCCAACCTGCGCCACGAATATCAGCTTGACGTCAGTATCTTGCGTCGCGAAGACAAGCGCATTATTGGTACGGTGATCGCTGCCGCGCCGAAAACGGATATCCCACCCAAAGAGTGGGAAATTGCACGTGGCGAAGAAGTGGTGTTTCGCGCCGACAATATTGCCAAAGCGGTTCCAGGCGCCCGTTGAGTTAGTCAGTTTTACTCCCCTCGCTCTCCATCTCTGCCGGCTGCGCGCCGGCATCTTCCGTCAAAAAATGTAACCTGGACGATAGCCGGCTGTTGGTGGAATTGGGCACGAATCCTGCATAAAAAACGTCCGCCCATGACAAAAATCACAGCGATTGTGAATTTGCATGAAACATAATTTGACAAATGTGAACGCAATCGATTACCTATTCGCGAAATGGGTGACTGGATCACAGATTATTACACTCGGTGATTTCTATAATGCGCGCGGTGAATGTGCATTGATTCACCGTTGGTTACGCCAGGTGTCATTCAGACTCATTTGTCATTTTTTCTAACGGGCAAGAAATGGCCCTTTAAGCATGTGGTAATAAAATGAAAAAAATAGCTCTCGCAGCAGGTGTGCTTCTCGCAGCATCGTACAGTGCATCATCAATGGCTGATAGCAAAGACAGTCAATACGTTTCAGATTGGTGGCATCAGAGCGTGAACGTGGTAGGGAGCTACCATACTCGCTTCGGACCGCAGTTGAACAACGATGTCTATCTGGAATACGAAGCCTTCGCCAAACACGAATGGTTTGATTTCTATGGCTACGTCGACGTGCCGAAATTCTTTGGCGTGGGCAATACGCCGGATCGCGGTATCTGGGACAAAGGTTCACCGCTGTTTATGGAAATCGAGCCGCGCTTTTCCATCGACAAGCTGACCGGCGCCGATCTCAGCTTCGGGCCGTTTAAAGAATGGTATTTCGCCAACAACTACATCTATGACATGGGACGCAACGATTCATCTCGCCAGAGCACCTGGTATATGGGTCTGGGTACCGACATCGATACCGGTCTGCCAATGAGCCTGTCGATGAACATTTATGCCAAATACCAATGGCAGAACTACGGTGCCGCCAACCAGAACAGCTGGGATGGTTACCGCTTCAAGGTAAAATATTTTGTGCCGTTGACCCAGCTATGGGGCGGTAATCTGAATTACATCGGCTTTACCAACTTTGATTTTGGCTCCGATCTGGGCAAGGACGATTTCACCGTCAACGGCCGTCAGGCACGCACCAGCAATTCCATTGCATCCAGCCATATCCTGGCGCTGAACTACGATCACTGGCATTACTCGGTAGTTGCACGTTATTTCCATAACGGCGGTCAATGGCAAGGTGGCGTAGATATCGGCACGCCGCAAGGGCCAATCAAGTCTACCGGCTGGGGTTACTATCTGGTGGTTGGTTACAATTTCTGATTGTGGCACTGAATATAAAAAACCCCGCATCGACGGGGTTTGAAATTGGCATATACCATTGAAATATAACGGATTATATTTCACGCTATCCACATAGCATCCACCAGGCCCCGCAATGCGGGGCTTTTACTTTGTGGTGCCATCTCACTACATTGCGGCACTATCACAGCGCTTCTATCGATCCTTTATTTTCAACTTTGCAAAACTTCCAGCACCGTATTAAACCCCCGCCAAGCCGCGCCAGCGCTGACTACGCGCCACCATTTGCAAGGACAGTCAAAAGCCGATCGCCTCGGCTAGATCCTCACGGAATGCGAAATAGATCCTTTTAATTCATTACGTTAACTTTTCCAGTAGCCCTTTCGCGCGTTGTCACTTTTGCAACTTGTTGAAAACCATTGCAATGCGCGCAATGGCGAATCCTTCGCAAGCGGCCAGGCACGGCGCGGCCTGGCGTGGGCAATTGCGGAAAAGATCCTTTGCAAAAATTTTATGACGTGAAACCGGCAGGCGGGTGCGGTGTAGCGCGGTTTCCGTGGCGCGGCGGCTCCGTGCCGTGGGTTTCTGTGCGTTCCGTGGGGGCGCTGAGCGACGTTCGGAGATCCGCCCGATGCGGACGAGCAAAAGCACCAGCGGCCTGTGGTAGGCCGCTGGTTGCGTTTAAATGGGTGGGCTGTTGCCCGCTACTCGATCAAGTGGGCGTACTTGCCTTTTAGTGCGTTGGCCGTGACTGACGTCTGGCCTATCTCGCCGCTGTTGGTGGGGGTGCCGGTGTTGCTGTGGGTGTGGTTTGCCGTACGCTGCGCCAACTCGTCGATCAGGTCAAGCGTTTCAGTCAGCAGGGTGAGGAGGTTGGTCACGCCATCGCCTATCGATGTCTTGCCCGCCTGCAACTGCAAAACAGCGGAAACACTCTGGCGCACGCCGGCAATGCGTTCGGTCAGTGCGCCGCCAATATCAACCGTTTTACCCTGGGCGATTTTTTCGTCTGCCGCCCTGGCGGCCGTTTTCATGCTGCCGCCTGTGCCGACGGTGTAGTCTCCGCGTGCGATGTGTGTCACTGCGCCGGCGGTGGTTCTCGCTGTACCCAGCACGGTCTTGCTGTCATCTGCCTGGACGGTGATCTCACGATCGATAACCTTTTGCGTTACCTTGTCGGCTTCAACCATTCGCGTTGATGACACTTCTTTGATTGCCTGGTCAGTTTCGCGATGCCAATCGCCGGGGGCGGTGACGCGTTGGAACACGCCAGCACGTTGCTGCTGAAGCTGCTCGCCCGGTTTAATGCCGGGTAGACTTGCGTTGTTTGGCAGTACCTGGCGAATAAATGGTTTGTCCTGTCGCCCGTCTTGGAATGCCAGCTCTACCAGCGTTCCTGGCGGTGGGTACTGCATGAATCCACATTCATCGCCGCCCATTGTTACGGGTAGCGGTACGGCGGGATAGGCTGGTGTGCCCTTGCTGTCCTGGCCGTTCTCGTCAAGCAGCTGCACGCCAACGGCATATTTCGGCCGGAATGGATCGGCAATATCGCCGAGGTTGGCGGGTTCAGCGTAATTCTCAACGCGGGCAAATTTTGGCAGATGCAGGCCAGAAGCGATCTCCGGGTTCAACTGCTCAAGTTGGCGCTGAAACGGCGCCTTGATTTTAGGTGCTCCGCCGGCAGTGAGAGGCGTCCAGGTTAACGTCATGTCGCCATCTTTGATTGCTACGCGGGTAATGCGCTGGCCGTTCACCATAGCACCAGGGCGCACCGATGCGATTAGCGGCAATGTAATAGAATTGCCCCCGCCAGCGGCAGCGGCGTATTCATTCGGGATCTCAACCGGCAGGCCAGCAAAACGGGAGTGCGGCCAACTGCCCAGCCAGACACTGCCGTCAGGCAACTGCTGCCAAATATAGTCCGGCACGGCAAAGGCTTTCCCCAGGCTGTTTAGCAACTGCCAGCCGGTGCCGCTGTGCACAAAATGGGGGATGGGGCGTTCGGCATAGTCGGCGGTCGGCAAGATGAATTGCACGCCGCTGGATTCGGTCAGCTCTTGCGCCACCTGCCGCAACGTTGGGTGTTGCAGGGACAGCGGCCAGCGCTTTTCGAACACCCCGGACATTTCCCGCACCAACAAACGCCGGAAACCATTATCTGCCGGCTGATCCCGTTCAACGTAACCAGTAAACCAACGAAAGGCCGTGGTGTTATAACCAACGTCGAAGCGAACGATCGCGCCGGTAGTGTCTGTGTCCGTTTTGGCGGTGATAAACCCGCGCCCGGTATCGGACAGGTCAATTACGATTTCATAGTCCGAAACTTCGGCATCATTGGGGCCGATTTTCATCGTAACGATGGGTTTCATAGCGCCCCCAACTTATCGTCGACTTTCTTCAGGATTTTCTCGAAGCCAGTCAGTTCCTCGCTCTGTTCGGCCGGTTCGTCACTGGGGACGGCCGTTGTGCCCGCCGCGCCCTGCGTTTTAGTCGTGCCGCCTGGCGCGCTTGCTGCCTTGCGGCCCTTCGATTTTTCGGCAGTGCTGATCTGCTCGGTCAGAGTAAAGCTGATTTTCCAGGCCAATTTGTTGTCTTGCTCAGTGGCTTCGATGGTGCCGGAAAACATGCCCATACGCATGTTGATAGCCTGGGCAACCGGGCAGGCGATACGGTAACGCTTGCCCCCACCGCCGGGGCCTTTGGCTTCTGCCAGGGTGTAAATGCGTGACAGCAGTTTGGCATCCTTGAAATCGACCAGGCCGGACACGTTTAATTCCTTGGCCTTGATACCGTTCTCTGATTGCGTTGTGCTGGATGATTGCCCTGATTTGTCTTTGGTTTCGATGGTCATTTTGGGCGATATGCGAATATCTTTTAGTGGTATAGCCTCGCCATCCAAGGCCAACATAATGATCGTCATGGTTGCACCATCCTCAGCAGTTCACCGACTTCACCCACAAACAGCGCGCCCAGGGTAAAAATAGCGTCAGGCTCCGGCACTGCATTTAACATGTTGTTGGCTATGCTGGCCGGGTGTCCTGCATCCGAAAACATCCAGGCATCAACGCGAACCGCCTTCAGTTCGTCAAGCGCCTGCGCTGCCTGTTGCTGCGCTTCACTGGCGGCGGCTTCCAGCGCCTGCAAGGCGTTGGTAATGTCATCGAATGACATACCGCCAGCGGCAGACTGGGCCGCCTCCGCGATACGTTGTGCATTAACAGCGGCGCGCGTGGTGCTCAATGAGAGCGGCGCGACATCCGGCAAGCCGAGACTTTGCGGACCAGGCAGCTGCATTTTTGTTACAGCCAACTCGGCCTGTGCAATCGCTTTGCGTACCGTTTTTTGCAGATCAGGCAGCGGCAGCAAGGTCGCAAATTGGGTGAGTTGCGTTAAGAACGTTTCGCTTTGTGTGCCAGTGATCAAGAACGCCACGGATCCAGGCGTGCCGCCGGCATTGCGTAGCCTGCCAGCTAGGTATTTGACGGCGTTCTCTGGGCTTAGGTAGTTGCCCGACGGTGTCACCTGGCCGGCCCCGTATGTCCAGGGGTTAACGGTGAGCAACGAACAGGCAATCGAGGCCATATTGTCGGGAAACCCCAGTGTGACGCGCTGCCACATTATGGCCGCTCCGGCCAGACAACGTTCGGCGCAGTGTTAATATCGACGCGGCTTAATTCCAAACGGTATTTTTTCCATGCAATAAGCGCGGCTGCTTCCGCCTCGCTTGCGCTTTGCAATTCGTCAGCATCTTGAAGCGGGGCGATCGCGGCGGTGGCATCGCTCATGCGCTGCGCTAATTCATCCTTTGCCGTCGCCACCTGCGCCGTATGTAATTGGTCTTCATCCGTTACCCATTGCTTGCCATCCCAATGATCAAAGGCGGTATTGGGTGGGGTGACCGTGCATCCTTCAGGCAAGACAAAATATGCATCAGGTACGGTCTGTGCATGGCCATCCGCCGTGTAATAGGTTTGGCCTGTGCGGTCTTCGATTTGTTGCCATGCGCCATTACTAAATAGCAGCACGTTCCCCGGGGTGGCATCTGGCGGCGCTACCGTTACCGCGTCAGCGGGCAGGGGGGCTAATTCCATCATGACGTATTCGCGGCCGTGCGTATCCCAGTAGACCGAACCGCGAAAATCATCAACGTATTGCCAGCGTGTGCCATCCCATACGCCGACCTGGCCGGACTTAGGGCTGCATTTCACCGTAGTGCATTGGGCGGGCAGGCCAGTATGCGGGGCGACATAAAAATTTAGCGTACCGGTAAAGACGTTGTTTTCATCAAAATTGTAAACCCACACCCAGCGTGGCACGGGGGAAAACTCGAAATTAGTGCTCATTATGCAAGCCTCACTATGTAGTTAAATGCGATGTTTTTGACCGTTGTTTCCGGGTTTCCATCGGCCAAAGCACGGCCAGTATGGCCGTGTTGCCCGATCGCCACATCGTGCGTGTGATCGGGTATCGGCTCAACCAGGCCCGCATTAGTGAACCCAAAACCCTCTTCAAGCGTGTGCCGGTTACTGTCACCGCCATCAAGGGACGTATTCGAGCGGTACGATCGTAATTTCAACTGGTAGGCACCGCCTGGCGTGGTCTGGCGCGTGCCTAAGTCTGCGCTATCGATTGCCAAGTTGTGACCATGGCTTTTGTTGCCATCGGCTTCGAAACTGAGCGGCGCACGCCCTGCCGGCATGCCCTTAATCGTCTGGCCGCGCATGTCGGGGAGCACGCCATTTGGGAATGCCTGCGCGGTGCGAGGGTATGCGGTGGTATCAAAACTTTGTCCGACCATGGCCGCGTATCCTGCCAGCGGGGTGCTTCCTGCCCAGGGCACTGGCGCGATCAAGGTGTCAGTAAGGACAGCGAATTGCCCGGCTTTACTTTGGATCCCGCCGGTCTGGGTGTTGAATTCCCAGATACATTCGACACCGCCATCACCGATAGCATGGATCACGGGGTGCGCATGCTCATCAACGCCAGGCAACAAATAGCCATAACTGATCGTTGTTGGCCAGCCTTTCCCTTTACGGTTCCCTTTCCCTTTAACTAACGGCACGTAATGCCCGCCGGGGCCAGATTCCCAGTTGAATACTGGTTGGTAAAAGGGGGCTACGGCATCAAATTGGTGGGCGAATCCACCACTGCCAACGGGATAAACATCTTGTGTTGTTCCGTAATAATCAGCCGTGATAGTGCTTTTAAGCATTAGCGGGCCGGTCATCGTGTCGCCGGATTTCTTCACGTACCGATCATCAACTGCGCCGACTCGACGCAAGTCCGTGACGCTGCCGTCGGCATTAATACGGGCCAACTGGGTAACGTAATGCGCAAACCCCTGCTCGTCGGTGTAATCGACAAGGACATCAGCGGCGGTTAGCTTTACGACAGGTTCCCAACGGCTGGTCACCTGGCCTTGCAGGCTTACATCCGCCCAGACCAGCGTCGGCGTGTCGCTGACAGCCACCGGCGTGCTAACCGGCAGAATGCCACGCAACCCACCGATGTAACCAATGCCAGGCGCTGCCTGGTAGGTGTCCGCGCTGCGGCTGACCAGAAATCCGTCGTCAAAGAATGCACCGGAGCCGTAAATATCGAAATTGGTCAGGCGTTGGCGTTCGTCAAGGCCAGCCAGGCGCGCGGAGAAATCAATTTGCCAGGTCTGCGGCGTGACGTTGATTTGGGTTGTACCGGCCGCGCCGTTGAATTCCATCGCCAGTGTGCGCGTTAGGGTGTTGCCCTGGTCTTGCCCGCTGGTTGCGATTTTGCGTTGGGTGCGGGTATGCACAATCATGCACAGCGTGTCGCTGGCCTGGTCAAGTAGTCCGATCCAGTTGTAATCGAAGTTGCCGACGGTGGTATCGAGCACAACGGAAAAGACCACGGCGTTATTATTCAGCGTACCGTATTGCAGGACTGGCGCGGTATGCACGATGTTCGCTGCCTGTGGCATCGCCTCGTCTCGGCTGACTTCGACGTCAGGATCCTGCTCGGGGATGTAGGCAAAAACGAAAGTATCAGGCCGTGCCGGTAGCTGCTGTGCCGTTTGGCTAGCCGCCCATTGTTCGTATTTTCGTGTGATGATGGCTGACATAGCGGCCCCTTTTTGTTTCTGCAGCATGGTTGTTAGCGTCTATGGCCAACACAGACAAATCCAACTTTGCTGCCTGGTTAAACTGTCAAGATTTCGCCGGCTTCGGTCATGATGTATTGCCGGCGTTCGGTAATGATTGCGGCATCAACACCGGGGCGACCGACAAACAGCTGATGATCGTTATCGAAGTGCCCCGCACGGGTGCCGATTTTCGCCACGTTCAATACTTCGAAGCGATAGCGCCGGCAGGTGCGGCCGTACTTGCGGATAATTTCATTCATCAAGGTGGCGTTTGCCGCCAGCTGGTTATCGTTCACGCGGATAATGATCACATCCCAATCGATGCCCGGTTGGCGCTCCAACTGCTGAACATCGCCGATTTGCAGCCGCTCAAAAATGTTCGCGAACCCGATCAGGCCGCCGCTGTCCTGTGCGTTAAGAAACGCATATTTCACGCGTAGCCGGTATAACCAAAGCGGCTCCCCCTCAAAGCGTTCAATGTCGCGTTGATAGGCCAACAGATTCAGGATCTGGACTGTGCAGGTTTCCGGATCGGTCTGCTGCAAAGGAAACGAAATCCAGCCCTTGACCTTTACCCAGAACGTGGCGCAGGCGGCGGCCAATTTTTTCGGCTCGCCTTTATTCATCCAACTGGGCAGGGTGATCACGGGTTTATCCATTGGTCAGCACCACGTTTAACGACGACAGGCGAGGCACTGACAGACCGCTGATAATGTCATCCAGCGAAAATTTAATAGATTCCAGCGCGGAAAAGGTTTCGTGTAATTCCTCGCCCAGGCGCGAAAAACTAAACCGGCTATGCGGCCAGGTCTTTGTCACATCAAAAGTGGCATTTTCCCGGAATGCGCAGCGGATAAAGTCGGCAATGTCTTTTTTTAGCTTGGCTTGCTCGTCGTCGCTGAGATTCAGCGTTGCGAACATATACGCGGTCACATTCAAATCGTGGTGGGTTTCCGGCATCGCAAAGCAGCGCATATCGTCGCCGTGTCCGTGATAGCCCTGAATCATGATGTGATCGTTAACCGCGGCGATAAAGGAGTCTGCCGGCACGCCGGTATCAAGCAACAAATAGGCGTTAGCCGTGCCAGGGCCGCGCGGGGCGTCATGTTCAAAGTAAACGCGATCGGTACTCAGTCCGGCCACGCTGGCGATCATGCTGCGGTAAACGGCGTCAATGTGATAAGAACCGACAAGGTTATATTGATTGCGGCACCGGTCACGCAGTTCGTCGTCAGATTCTTTATCTGCACCCGGCACCGATAACCAGTTTTCCAGGTTTTCAACGCGCGTAATGCCGGGGATCTCGGTTGGCAATATCCGAAAATAGCCCGGTGCTAAGTTATAGGCGGTGCCAGCATCTTCAGCCTTAACGGCGATTGCCTGGCTGGCCGTTCCGGGGGTGATGACGACTTCGGCGACGGTGACAACCCGGTAAATTTTGTCGTCAATGCGTTCGGTCTGGATCACCGTGCCGGCCGGGATAGTGAGCAGTAATGTCGGGTCTGCTTTAAAAAATGTGATGACGCCCTGGGTAAAGGTGGCATCTTTGCGCGATAGATTGACCGCCCAGGCGAATAAATCCAGGTAAGCACCTGTCGCGGTGGCGAGGTACATATTCGCCATCACCACGTTAACCAGGATGTCTTTTAACCACATTACCGGCAGCGTGACGATAGCGGTGATCAGACGCCAAAACGGCGACATTGGCGACGTATTGGTGATTAAATTTTCATCGTCCACTACGGCCTGAAACTGGGCTTTGACCTCGGCTTCAGTGGTTGGCATACCGCCGGCACGTAATGCCGCTTCGAAATCAACGTCAGGTTTAGTCGTCATAAGTGATCCCTGTGGCTATTGGGCCAAAGTCGTATGTATCGGCAGTGACCAACAGATGCCCGCTGGATTGTTCCGTAACCTGCACCGTGGCAGGAATAATGCGGACATCGTCCTCCGCCAGCATGCCGATCTGCATAAAAATATCCGCGCGCAACGTCGGGCTGCGCTCGGCAACCAGCTGCGTGGCGAGGCCGCTTTCCATGATCGCGTGTTTAATGTCCTGGGCTACGCTCATGCGGTTATTGCACAGCTCTGGCTCATTGCCGGCGTTCAATGTGAAGTCGCGGCCTGTGATCAGCAGGTCGATATAAAGGGGTTGATCAGCCATAGCCGTATAACTCCATATTTTCCTGTAGCGCCTGCGGGGTTAGCGGTTGCGTCACGTTGTAATTGATTTGGCCGATTGTCTGGCTCTTGGCATTGTTGTTACTCGTTGCCTGCGATACCTGGCCCATGATCCCGCCTCTGCCGGTCGACTGCACATTGCCGCCCGTTAATATCGGTTGCCCGCCGGTGAGGGCGCTCGACGCCGGAACGTCAGGAACAACGCTTTTCATCTCGATGTCGATGCCGGGGATCATGTTGAGTTTTTCAACTATCCAGTTGTAGGTTTGGGCAAAGTTGTTTTTCAGGTAAGCCCAAAGACTGCCGAACGCATCACCGATGGTGCTGGCAAAGTCCTTGAATGCCTGCACCGGTGACAGCCCCGCAAAGAAGGCAACCACGCTCTGCCAGCCAAGCGAAATAGATGCCCAGACGTCAGCGAAGAAACCGCCGACTTGGCCGGCCGTATTCATCAGCCACTGAAACGCAGCCGTATTCATGATTGCGGTCTTGAGGTCGTCCCAATATTCAATTAATGCCCATACGCCGAGGGCGAGCAGGGCGATCAGACCGATAATCAAAAGTACCGGCCAGGACATGAAATTGACGGCCAGCCCGGTAAGGAAAAAGGCCAGGCGTAGCGCCAGCAGAACAGGACGGAAAAGCTTCAGCACAATAAGAAAGCCCATCCACAGGAATTTACCGACGGCGAGCGCAATATTTGCCACAGCGAAGACGGCAACCAATGAGGTAATGCCAATGGCCAAGTAACCAATCCACCGAGCAATGTTCTTAAATTTTAAAAGCCAAGCGGTCGCTTGTGTGCCCATGTCGGACATGCGTTGGATCAGCGGATTAATCACGGGTAATAACGCGCCGCCTACGGCGATACGCATGCCTTTCCACACCTGAAGCACCCGATCGAATTGGTTGGTCATGTCGGCGGCCATCTTTTCGGCATTCTTCATGCCGTTGATTTTGCCTATTTGCTCGATGTTTCTTTTTAAACCGTCGGTGTTCTGCGCAAGTAACTTAATGAGTGAAACCGCCTCATCGGATCCGAATGCTTTTTTAAGCATGTCGGAGTCGGCGACTTTTCTAATGTCGCCGTACTTTTTCTGGATCAGCGTCATGATGTCAACGATGCCTTTCATCGAACCGTCCTGGTTGACGAACGACAAGCCGAGCGTTTTCTGGGCGTTCCCCACACCTTGCAGAAATGCTTTGTATTTTGTACCGGCTTCGCTGCCTTTCATCGTGGCTTGTAACTCGCCCAGGATGGAAAACTGCTCGGACATACTGATCCCGGCAGCAGTGGCGTTGGCACCGAGCGAAGTAAAAGCGTCGGACATCTGCTTACCGTCAGATTTGAAGACGCGGACAGCCTCGGCCGTTTGGCCGGTCATCATCTTCACCCACTCAGAACGGCCCATTTTATCGGCGGTATTTCGAAAGATGCCGTACATCGTACCGATGTAATCGGTAATGGTATTGGCATCGGCGCGGGTGCCTTTTGCCAAGACGGAGCCGGCCGTGGTGAAGGTGCGCAGCTCTTTATCTGATAGCCCGTCAATAGCGCCGGCAATTGAAGCGGCTGAGGCAACGAACCCGGCGGCGGATTCGCCGTATTTCATGCCAAATAAAATAGCGGTATTGCCGAGGTTTTTCAGGGCGGTGTCAGCAACGCCGATCGATTTCACTTCAGCAAGGGCGCGTTGCATTTCGTCAGCGGGGCCAAGGATGCCCATAATCGACTGTGCGACGCCCCACAAGGTGGCACCGCCAGCAACCATTTGCCCGAATGCAGCGCGGGATTTGCCGGCGAAGTTGTTCAGCTCACCGCCGGCCAGTTTCAGAGGGCGCGAAAATTTGTCGACCAGCGATAACATGACTTCTAGCTGTTTCATTACGCACCCTTGAACGCCTTGGCTATCCCGTTATTTACTGCGACCGCCATGTTTTGCCAGTAGCGATTATCAATCCACATTGCCCTGGCGAGTGATTCCTCGTCGTCAGGCTCGCCAGGCAGGTATCGCCGGCGCAGGATCAGCAGCTGTTCCAGTTGGTTGCCGTCGATAGCCTGCGCGCGGCGGGTTAGTTTTTTACTTCAAATTCCAGCTCAGGCGAGTAAATCTCGTTGACCTTACCGACCAGTTTCACCGCGCCACCTGGCAGAGCGAGGATCTGTTCCAGCGCTTCTTTGCTACCCGGCTGCACAATGCGACGTAAAAAGTTGGTTGCCGGGGCGACTTTGTTGTCTGGTGCCATTTCGTTGATGAACTTGTTGTATGCGGTGACGTTCGGCTCGAAGACCAGCTCCAGACCGTTGACTTTGATCTCAATTTTTACTTTGTCGCTCATGGGGTTATTCCTTTTTGTCTCTGCTCTATTTCAGCAGCCAGTTGGTTATGCCTGGCTGCGCACGGGGGGTAAATCTTTCGGTATTCTTCCAGCGCTGCGGCGAACGCTTCGCCGGTGTCACTGCCCAGGCGCGGCAGTGTTTCCGGGCATCGGGCCAGTAAATTGGCCTGATAGGGTACGTTCGGCGCGGTCGGTGGCGGCGTTGAACAGCCGGACATAATCAGCAGTAGCACACACGTTGCTGAATACCGGCTTAACCACTTCAGTGCGAATAACCCGCTCGGTGTGCGTTTCATTGGCGCTCAGCTCCGCTAATTTGCTTTCCAGCAAGCGGGCCGACTCGCCCGCCATGTGTTCGGTATACCGGCGGGATTGCTCCGCGCCGGCGTGGGCCGCGCGTTCGATCACAAGCTGCTGGCTGTCGCTATACAGTCCAGCGGCGAACCAACCGGCACAGAACATAGCGGCCAGCAGGGCCAGCAAGGCGAACGGTTTGGCCTGGCCCATCAGCGAACTCCGTTATGCTCAAGGCTGAAATGGTTGCCATCCGGGCGTGATTTGAAGCGGCCACCCCAGCTACCGCCGAGGCTTTCCCAATACTCACCCAGCGGTAAATACGCCTCGGTTTGGGTCTGGTACACGCCGTTAATAAACAGGTTGAAGTCAACGGCGAGGCGTTGCGTATGCAAGCTGTTTGCGATGCCTGCCCCTGTTTTGGCATTGCGCGCGGCCTGTTCAGGCGTTCGATAGGCTTCGCCGAACGTCAGCCGGTAACCATGGTCGCCAGCCCAGGTGATCAGCTGTGCAACCAGCGCGGTAAACAGCTGCTGTTTTTCACTTAACGTCATGATTGCCACCCCCTTGCACAAACTTATTTCCGCGTTGGCGTAGCCAGCGCTCAACCACCTGGTAGCCGGCAATGCCCAGGGCAGCGCCGATACCGTTGATCGCTACCGGCGACAGGTCAGGGAATTGCACCAAGGCCACCCCGGCAATCATGGACACGCCAGCCCCCAGGATGATGCGACCGAAAAACAGTCGCGGGGTCAGCGGTTCGTCGCTGCTTAATACCTTGCCGACCGCTATTGCCGCGCCAATGAGGGCCAACGTTACAATTTTCTTCTCATGGTCTTGCATCGTGTTACCCCAGCAGATCCCGCGTATCGTCTGCTGACAGATACGGAATACCGTTAAGATGCACAAAGTTCGGCGATGTCACGATGTACTTGATTTTGTGCTTCGTTTTGTCCGCGCTGGTCGGGTCGATGTTCAGCAGATCGGAGATCATGATCTTGCAGCCGAACGCCTCGACCTTCATTTCCTCGTCGCCGGCCTTGGCATAGAACAGGAAATCTTTCGGCGGAATACCGCGCCAACTGCCGGCACTGCGTGCTGACGCCTGGGCGGCGATCAGGTTTTTGCTGTCCAGCTCGATCTCGCCGTCGGCCTCGACGTCGCCGTCGGTGTAGCCATCCGGCACACCACGGGTTTTCGTCACGGCGGTGTTATCGGTAATGTTCAGCGAGATGCTTTCGGCATGGATGGCGACGCCTTCCATATCGAAATCAAAGCTCATGCCTGAAATGCGTTTACTCATGGGTCGTTACTCCGTCAGGCTGGTGTCGAGCAGGATGCCGATCGAAATCGATTTCGGGCTGGCATACGGCCGCGCAGTCATGAAAATTTGCACCTTGGTATTGTTCAACCAGGTGATCACTACATCGCCATCTTTTGGCGGTTTCACTTCGCCCGGGAAGGTCACCCCATTGATCTGGGATGAAATCGCCATCTCTCGCAGCGGTTTGCTGAAATAGGTCTGGTGCGCTGCGATACTGCTGTCCGATGAATTCAGCGACCGATCCGCAATTTTCGGGATGGACAGCAGACGAACCCGGCGCGCGGCTTTATCGACGGTGCGCAGGTACTCAATCACTGAGTAATCGCCGCCTTCAACTTCCAGCGTTAGGCCGTCTGACCAATACAGGCCATCGTAATCGGCGTACCACATAGGCACGCTGTAGCGATTGGCGTTCAGCGCCTGCAACACCGCCAGATCTAGTGGTGCCCCGGTGCCATCAGTTGGCAGTTCATCGCTGCCCATGTCGACCAGCGCGCCGGTTCGAACACGGGCGGGGCTGTCAGCAATAGTTACCGAACGGTTGCACAGACGGCCCGCCAGGACACCCGGTTCATTGCCCCATAAACGCGGCACCAACTGGACGCTTGGCCCCGCGATGCCGTCTTGCAGCGTGGCTAACCGCGTGTTGTATTGCGCCCAGGTTTCATCTTCGGCAGGCCCACCGACGGACAAAATCGACCACAGCCAGCGGCTGTCTTTGCTGATAAGGTCAGCGCGCAGCGTCACGGCGGCGTTAATGTCGGCCTTGTCGGCGGTATCCATGCACAACACGAACCCCTCAACGGACGCGGTTTTCTGGGCACTTTTGACGGCGTCTACCCAGTCGGCGGTAACAGCATCGGCGGCCAGGATCGCTACATAGCCAAACCAGTTGCTACCGGCGTTCCTGCGGGCTGCGGCAATGTTGCTTTTCAGCACGCTGTCAGCGGCACCCAGTACGGTGTCCAGATTGGTATTGCTGTTCAGCGGTTGCAGCGTGCCGGCATTGGTGGTGCCGACACCGACGAACAGGAGAACCCGCTCAATTTCGGTCGGCGTGCCCTGGTACTGATTCAGCTGGTTAATTTCTACACTCGGCCAGGTCATAGTTTCCCCTTGATATCCTGTGCTTTGACTTCCCAGCCGAACCCGATGCCTTGCAGCTGGCGGGCCAGGATCTTGTTAAATTCATCATCACTCACGCCGAGAAACACGCGGCTGGGAATGTCGATTGTCCATGCGGTTTTACGGGCTGTTCGGCTCAGCTTCTTAATCAGAAAACCGGCCTTTTTCATGGACATTTCCGCAGTGATGTAACTGACTGCCGGCTTAACCCACTTCCCGTTCCACCACACCTTGTAACCCAAATCGCGCAGGCGCCTGGCTTGTCGGCGCGTGGCGTTCTTTCCTTCCTGGCTGGGCTGGCCGTTATAACTCGATGCCCTAACGGTGATCTGCGCCCCTTCCTGGTGTACCGCGCCAATTACCCCGGCCGGCATGCGGCGCGAACCGCTACGATAATTGCCGCCATGAAGGTAAATCCGCACCGCCTCAAGCTCTGGCATTTCCCGAACCTTGAGCAATTTCGGCAACTGGCGAAGCATCTTGCGTCGCCCGCGTTTACGTGCCGGCCAGGCGCTGCCGTCCGGGGCCATCTGGTTGCGGGCGTTTCGCTTTGACGCCGGAATAATTCCGCGCTTGGCTATGCGCCATAACAACCGCTGGCGTTTTGCCTTGGGTACTTCGTTATCTTTCAGCGCCTGCTTGAGCGCGCGCAGCTGGTTTTTATTCAGCTCGCCGTTAACGATCGTCGCCATCACTTACCGGCGCGCCCGTGGCGTCCGCTCCAAAAATGACGGCCTCATCGGCCATATCGTAAATCGGATCAACCACGCCCCAGACCTGCCCATCCAACGGGATGTCGCCGTTGTCATCTGGCCGAATGACAATCTCATCGACCAGGGGAATGGTGATGGTCAGCAAAGCTGATTCCTCGTCATACAGTTCGATCTCAATGTCGGGGTCAGCCAGGTTCAAATCACTGCGCGCCTCGTTGGCACCATTCATTAACCAGGCCAAGACCAGGGCAAACAGCACCGCCGGATCCAATTCGCGATAGGGGTATTTCTCCCACTCCAGCACGCCGTCATACGTGGTCACACCGATACGCCGCTGGCCCTTGCCGATGTTTTTTAGTGCCGGCGTTAGCTTCTGATTGTCCATCCAACTATCGAACGCTTGCACCCGCGTCGGAAGTTGCTCAACCATGAAGGCAGTTAACTCGCTTAATTGGCTCATGAGAGCGACACCGTGGCGCGGCCAAGACCTAGGATCGCGCGCACTGCCTGGCTTGACTCGGTCAGTAGGGCCGAACGGGCGAAGGATTCAGCCACATCAGCGCTCACGCCTTCCGGTGCATTCCCTTTCCCCAGCCGGCTCAGGCTCGTTACTTCGCCGATCAGGTCAGCTTTAGCCAGGGCGTAGACCGCTTTTTTATATTGCGCGGTCGTCTGGTTCTCGGCGCTCACCCGTGCGCCTGGCAGGTCGGCTGCCTTTGCGAATCCCACAGCGCGCTTCGATTCCTCAAAGCTGGTTAGCCGGCGGTTGATGTCACCAATGGCGGCTAATACTGCCTGGATCGCCGTGTCGCCTTGCAGCTGCGGCGGCACCTTACGTTGCAACTGGAATTCGCCCAGGTTCAGATCGGGCCAGAAGCTGTCCGGCCCTTGTTCGATATTGACGTCCTGATAATCCAGGCTCTTACCGCTGAAGCCGAGAGAACTCACAGCACACCCCCATTTAAAGAAGCGGGCTGACCAGCATCCACGGCGTGATTAGCCAAATCGGCGTCACCCTCCGCTGCGCCCGCTCCGCCGTGCGGCAGTCGTTTGTTCAGCGCACGCATGCGCATCTCAATTTTTTCGCGCAACGTCTTCACCCCAACCGGCGGGTGATAGGCGTAGGCTTGCGCCAGCAGTTCGTCTGCGGCTTGCAGGACGCCGGTATCCTCGATAGCCGAGGGCAGCGGCCGGCCGTTGTTATCACGTAACAACAGCAGGGCGGCAAACTTGAACCACTTCGCGTTTATTTCTTCGTGAAGCCGCCATTTCTCGCGAATGTTGGTAAAGACGCGGGAAAAATACGGCTCAACGTTACGGCCGGCCTCGGCCTCTTGTTCTGCCCAGACCAACACGTTGTCGGCAACGAATGCCGGGAACTTGCTGCGGATGTTGTCCGGCGTGGGCTGATTCTGTTCGATGGCAATCTCTGCCCATTCCAGCGCCTGATCGAAATCCCCCACATCGAACAACCAGATCACGCAGTACGCAAACACCGGGTTGGTGTAATGCTCGCCTTTGGCGAGGTACTGCTCCACCGTAGGCCGCCATTTCGGCAGCAGCTTGCGGCGTTTCATTTCCACCCGGTCACGGATTGTCGGCAGCGCGCGTAACCGTTCCACATCCTGCTGCAATTCGCGCAACTGGATATGAAGGCTGTCAGGGTTGGCGCTGAGCGCCTGGCCCTGGCTTAACGCTTTCTGCGTGGCGATCCTGGCGTTATGCCGTAGACCGGGTGAAATGCTCATTGTTAGCCCTCAGCCGGCGGCGTGACGGCTTCCTCGCCGACGATGGTGACGGCGGATTCATCGATCGCGCCGTACAGCTCGCGATAACCCAGTGCATAACCTTCGTTGCGCAGATATTTGTTTTCGTACTGCGCGCGGTCTTCCACAAATTCAACCTTGCGCTGACGCGTATTGCGTTGGGTCAGCACTTGCAGGTTGGCCGGAATGGTGACCGCTAGACGCTTACCAGGCATAAACGGAGGGATGGAAGCACGGCGGCCGGCGACGGAGTCGGCCAGCAGCTGCGCAGCGATTTTCTCGGTCGGCTTGTCAGCTTTGCCGTACAGGCGGAATTGCTCAGCAGCGACCAGGTCAGCGCCAACCATGATCGTAAGGCGTGGATCATTACGGAATTCCTGCGGAATTTTGGTGTTGATGATGTCGGCTGCTGCCGCGTCCAGGGATTTATAATCGCCGCTCGGCCCGATGGTGACCGGGTCGGTGATGATTTGGGAACCGCCGTTAAACTCTTTGGCAAGCTGGTGCCAGCCTTTGTTAACGTCTTGGCCTAACGGGTTGGCGTCCGGATCGGTGGTTGCGGCAACGCTGGTGCCGTTAAAGCCGATGCGCAGAATATCCAGCGAGAATGCCTGCATAGTGAACGCATTCACCAGCTGCATAAATTCGCCAGCGTCGCCGCTGTTCGCCCAATCGGAAAGGGTTTCCCAATCCAGATCGACCGCTGAATCGGTTTTTGCCAGGGTGTAGGTGTTGCCGGAGACACCAATCTTGCGATGGAATCGGCCGCCTTGTGAACGCCCGGTATGCAGACGCGATGCGCCAACGTCAACAACCTGTCCGCTCATTTGGTCAACGTCGCGCATGGTGATGAATTGCAGGAAATCGAGCGACTCTTGCAGCGCTTTACGGATGGCGGTTTCCATCGGCGGCGTTACCGCGTAATACTTGGTGCGATCAGCCGTTTCAGGCAAGCCGAGATTTTTAAACAGGGCGCTGAAATACGCGTCCATACCCTTGCGGGCGCTGTCGCTTAACACTGATGCTTGTTGAGACATTGTTTTTTCCTTCTTCCCGCCGCCGATAGCAGCGTATTAATCGATACGATTGACGGTTAAACGATCATCGTTGCGACGGTGTTTTCTTTTTCGCCTGGATTTTGCGCCGGCAACTTACTGAATGTTTCATCCAGCTTTTTAAATTTCGGTAGCAGCTCGGGCAATCCTTCAAACAGCTGTTTCGCGCTGTCAGATTCCAGCAGCTTTTTGACGTCAGCAAATTGCAACTTAATGCTATTGAAATCTTCGGCCGCTTTTTTAACGGCCTCTACGTCAGAGCATAACTTGTTATATTGCGTTTCCATTTCGGCAACAGCTTGCGCTAATTGCGCGATAGCTTCATTGGAGAACGTATTTTCATTTTCCTTTTTAGGCTCCGGCTTTTGTTGCTCCGGCTCTTTGATGCCGAAAAGGGTACGCCAATTCGCTTTTTCACCAGACATGTATTTCTCTCCCGGCCGTTCTGTGACCATATTGATAACAAACGGCACCGGAGCACCGTAGATAGCTTTGGATTTATCTGCATTGAAACGGATACGGGTTGTGCCAACGCTGGCCGGCGAGTCGGTCACTGCTAGACCTTCCAGATAGCACTTGCCCGTCCCACGGAAATTCGGCTCTGGCTCGATAGAAGAAAACAGAAGCTGGCCGCGACGGTTGGTGTAAATCAAATCATCGGTTGGGCACATGCGCGCATACAGCTTCGCGACACCGTCTTCTTTTTCGGTTTTCAGTTCCAGCACTTCCCCGGAGTTGCCCCAGTAGCGTTCGTGGTTCGGCCAAATGAGCGCGGTATAAAGTTCCGGATCATAGGTTTCGGCCATTTCAGTTAACCAGGCTTCGGGGATCTCGCGCCCGTCAACAGTTTCGCCAGCTGTAGCAATGCAAATCCAGTCTGTCATTAAATGTGATGATGGGCCGGGCATAGAGTTATCCGTTTAAATGAATGCAATAAATAAGATGTGAGGCGAGTATTACGGATAATTATTTATACGGCGAACAGTTTTGTTCTGATTAATTCGGATATAAGCGCTTAACCGAATGAAACCGATTTTTAATTATCATCAAGCCAATATTTGCCCTGCATAATGCAGTCTATGGCTATATATCCCGATTCAATTAAAAAGGTGGCACGCTCGCTTTATTTAAAAAGCTGGACGCCAAAAGAGATCGCCACCGAACTTAAACTAACATCTGCCCGCATTGTTTATCATTGGGCGGAGCGTTACGGCTGGTCGTCATTATTGGTCGAGGAAAGTGTCGAGGATTGCATTCAGCGCCGGATCAGAACGCTTACCCATCGCGACAAAAAAAGCGATCTGGAAATGCAGGAACTTGATCGGCTGATTGAGCACCACGTCAAGTTAATCGCCCAACGAAATAAGCACGCCGAAAAGCTGGCCGGCGCGCAAGCAGCTGCCACACAAGGCGAGAGGGGCGGCACCGGCTTTATGGCCGCAGGGGAAGACGCGAACCCAGGACGTAAAGGGAAAGGGCGCGGCCGAAAGAACGACGTCAGCGAGATGACAAAGGAACGCTTTGACGAGTTCGCAGCTAACCAGTTACTGACCTATCAGAAGACGTTACGCGCTAATAAAGACCAATCAATCCGCAACTTGCTGAAGTCTCGCCAGATTGGTGCGACCTGGTATTTTTCCTGGGAAGCGCTGGAAGACGCCGCGCTGACCGGTGACAACCAGATTTTTGTTTCTGCATCGCGCCGGCAAGCTGAGATTTTCCGCCGCTATATCGTCAAGTTTGCGCGCGAAATGTTCGGCGTGACGCTATCCGGTAACCCCATCACGTTGAGTAATGGCGCAAGCCTGATTTTCTTGTCAACGAACGCCAACACGGCCCAGGGGGAAACCGGGCATTTCTATTGTGACGAATATTTCTGGGTGCCTAAGTTCCAGGTATTCAAGGATGTGACCAGCGCTATTGCCACGCATGACAAATGGCGGCGGACTTTCTTTTCCACGCCGAGCGCAAAAACCCACGACGGCTATCCGTTCTGGACGGGTGACGAATGGAAAGGCAGCGATAAGAAACGCCAGGCGCTGAAGTTCCCTGACTTTGACGAACTGCGCGACGGCGGCCGCCTGTGCCCGGATGGGCAATGGCGCTATGTCGTGACGCTGGTCGATGCCTGTGCCGGCGGGTTGGATAAATACGTCACGCTGGAGCGCGTTCGCAATGAGCACAGCGTCGACGCATTCAATCTGCTGTACATGTGCATATTTGTCGACAGCGGCGACAGCGTCTTCAAGTTTGACATGCTGGCGCGATGCGAAGTTGACCCGGCCACCTGGCAAGATTTCGACCCAAAATCAAAACGGCCATTCGGCGATCGTGAAGTGTGGGGCGGCTTTGACCCGGCGCGTAGCGGAGATACGTCAACCTTTGTCGTTGTGGCTCCCCCGTTGTATGACGGCGAGCGGTTCCGGGTATTGGAAACGCACCACTGGCAGGGGCTTAGCTTCAAATACCAGGCCGAGCAAATCAAAAAAATCATGCAGCGTTACCGGATGACCTACATCGGGATCGACGTCACCGGCATCGGGCGCGGCGTTTATGAGCGCGTCCAATCCTTTGCCCCGCGCGAAGTGCGTGACATCCATTACAGCGCGGAAAGCAAAACCCGTCTTGTGTTGAAAATGGTCGACCTGGTCGAAGGCGACCGCATTGAATGGGATGCCGAAAAACGCGGCATCGCCGGCAGCTTCCTGGCCATCCGGAAAAGCGTCACAAAAAGCGGCAACGCATTGACCTTCGTCGCCGAACGCAGCGCTGAAACCGGCCACGCGGATGTGTTCTTTGCCATATCCCACGCGGCAATTAACGAACCCCTCAACTTTGACACCAGGCGCAAATCGACCTGGGCATTTTCTTCACAGGCGGCAGCATGAGCAGAAAGAAAAAGAAACCGGCACAGCAACAGGCATTCTCTGCCGGCTTACCGATCCCCGGTGACCGCAGCACAATTTTCATCGGCCCGCCTGAACTGATCCTCACGAGTGGCACTGATTATCAAGATATTTGGTATGACGACAGTTACGACCATTGGACGCCACCGATCAACCGGCTGGCTTTAGCACGCCTGGCAAATGCTAACGCGCAGCATGGCGGAGTGTTGTACGCCCGCAAGAACATGATCACGTCGAGTTATGTCAATGGCGGACTGACACGCAAGCAATTGGAGGCCATGACGTTCGACTTGCTGACGTTCGGCGATGTGCCGCTGCTGAAGGTGCGCAACGGCTGGGGCATGGTTATCGGCTTGTACCCACTGCCGGCTATGTATCTGCGTCGTCGCAAAACAGGCGAGTTTGTCATTTTGCAGAAAGGCCAGCCGCTGATTTATCCGGAATCAGACATCATTTTCTTTAGCCAGTACGACCCCCAACAGCAGGTTTACGGCCTGCCGGATTATATCGGCGGGATTAACAGCGCGTTACTCAACAGTGAAGCCACGGTCTTTCGTCGTCGTTACTACGCCAACGGGGCGCACGTTGGCGGCATCCTTTACACCACGGATCAAAACCTGTCTGACGAACTCGAACAGGAAATCAAAAAGAAGATTGAGAGCACAAAAGGGCTGGGCAACTTTCGAAACATGTTTATCAACATCCCCGGCGGCGATAAGGAAGGAGTTAAGTTTATCCCCGTGGGTGACATCAGCGCCAAAGATGAATTTGGCAATGTGAAAAATATCAGTGCGCAAGACGTGCTGACTTCGCACCGGTTCCCGGCCGGTCTTGCCGGCATCATTCCGCAAAATACTGCCGGCCTTGGCGACCCCGTCAAATCACGGGAAACCTATCGACAAGACGAGGTGATCCCCATTCAACGCATGTTTATGGAAACCGTCGCAGCCGATCCGGAGGTACCCGCGCGCATGCATCTTAATTTTGATTTTTCAACACCCACAGGGGAATAACCATGGCTGACGAATCGCCACAAGAAACCCGCGTTTCAGATCTGCCGATGTCCGGCGCGTTACAGGATAATGACCTCATTCTGTTAACGGTACAGCGGGGGGATGCTTACGACTCCAAAAGCATCACCGTGCTTGACCTGAAACGCATGCTCAATATTGCAACGCAAGAAACCCTATTTTCTGAGAGTGGGCATTTTGCGGCGCGCTCTTTGGATGGGAAAAATGGCTTTGTGCTCGATGGCGATTTTGGTGCCTGGTTTGCCGGTCTACCTCGACCGTTGCAGGAGTATTTATCTGGGGTTATGCCGAGCAGCGAGGCAAATCAATACCCTGATTATCATGAAGTCTTTTTATCGGCGGATAAGAAAGCACTACGGCTAACCGATGATAACGGTGGTTTGTGGCTGTGCGGGATTGACGAGGCCATCCAGAATAGACTCGACGGTCTGTTGTCTTCTTCTATCAGTAAGGGCATTACTGGCTGGCAATGGCTGGCGCTCAGTAAAAACCGCAAAGGTTTGTTTGGCTCTGATGATGATGGGGGCTTCCACGTTCCCGGCATCAGCGGCCCGATTCAGGATATTTTGCTTGAATTGAGCGGTGGCAGCGGGCCAAACGTAAAACCTGAAGCCGGTTCCTATGTACTGAAATGGGGCGATCGTAAAATCTGGGGTGAACGTCCTGTGCTCGGTGCGGAAAAAATCTCCGATACTGGCGCACTGCTGCGCTATCTACCCGGCGGCGAAGCCTCAAGCGGTAGCGGTGTTGTTTTCCACCGCGGCGGCCGGGAAATGCCAATTGACGCCGTGGCATTTCGTATCATCGCGTTTATTGGTCAGTCATTGAATATTGCGTCCGATGCCGGAAACATTCCTAACCCTGGCAGCTATAACAAAGTGAACCGCGATACAGCGCTGCGCGGCCGTGCTATTACCGTTAACGGTGGGAAACCTGAATTTACCAGTGATGCCGATTCGATTATCAGTGATGATAACCTGGATAAGCTGGCTGATATGGTCAACCCGAATTATCGGCAAGGTCACGTGATCCCGCTGACTAATCGCCTTATCTACGATTGCGACGCGGCAAGCCTGCCGCCTTCAATCTTCTTTTCTGCGAACAGTTCCAGTGGTGGTAAATCCTTTGCTGAAATCTGGAAAGGAACAACGCCTTACACCAATGGCTTACGCATGGTTCAACGTGGGGCTGACATCGCCGCAGGCATTGGCAAGCCGTGCAGTGTCGATTTCGTTTTGTTTGCCCATGGGCAGACGGACAACGGTAACGGTACGAATACCGCTCCCGGCGCTTACGCCAGCCGTATGACACAGCACTTTGCAAACGTGACGACTGATTACACCGGGATCACGCATCAAACCAGCGGGCCGTTGTTTGTCATTGACCAATGCGGCAGCAGGATCACCACGGAACGCGGCGAGGTTGACAATGAAGGGAACCCCATCGATCCCGAAATCCTTTTCAATTTCTCCATTTCAGCAACTGACCAATGGGATTACGTAAAAGCTAACCCTGATACATCGCTGATGAATGCGTCTGAATGGCCTCTCAACTGGCAGCTGTCCGACGGTTCGCTATCCCACCTGAATAACTGGGGCAAAGTGATCCAGGGTGAGTACATGGCACAGGCACTATTTTGGCATTACGACCCCGCGACACCTTCCCCCTGGTTACCGACACACGTTAAATCGGTAACCCTGGATGGCACCACATTGATCACGCAGTGGCATACGCCATACGGTGAGTTGGTTCGCGATGTCACCACCTTTGGCAACTGCGCGAATGATAGCTTTTCCCTGCAACTGGGCAGCGCCAATATTGTGCAAGTCACGCAGGACGGCAACACGGTATCCATTGAGCTTGACGCCGTTCCGTCATCGGCTGACGCCCTACTGATCGGTTTCACCAACACCACGCCAGCACCGAACGGGTATATTTACCCAATGGTGCCTTTCCGCGATTCATCAACATTGACCTCACGCTGGTATAAGCCGGATGGGGTTAATTTCTATCCGCTTTACAACTGGGGGATTTTACAGCGCATCTCCCTGGAGGATTTATAATGCACGGTACCAACTCAGGTAAAAATTACTTTGGTTTTCGCGATCCGGTTCCTTTCACTATTTGGACACCTGAAAGCCTGTATGAAGCACATAAATCGAGAGTTACCGCCGCCGGCGGCATTATCCCGGATGAAGCCGGGTGCCTGGCTCGTTTTAAATTTATCGTGGAAACTGGCTTGCTGGATAAGGTCGTGACCTGGATTAACCCCGCGTTTGGCGTCAAGAAAAACGCCGACAACCAGATCGAGAAACTGTTTGCATTGCGCGGCAGCGATTTCACTGCGCAGATGCAAAAAGCGGGCGCCCCCGTTCTTTACGATGATAGCGGTGCGGCACCGGCGGCAGTGGTGCAAATCACTTCTTCAGGGGGCGGGTATTTGGTATCTGATAACGTGACTGTGCAACGGGGGGATGCATATCTCATTGGCGCTAAATTGTCTGACAAGAATCGCGCCGATGTCCTGGGGCTGACCGTTGGGCAAAGCCTGAATAACCTGCCGATGGCTTACGCGCGAACTATGATCCAGAATCAGCAAGCCATTACCGAGGCCTGGCGTTATGGTACGCGCGACAGCGATTGGAAAAACGGCAATCCGACAGGTGGCCCGGTGGGGGCAGCGCGCATGCCTTATGATGACTATATCCCGTCCGCCGGCTTGTTTGATGTTGCGGGCGGCGCTGTGCATGGTTATGAGGGCGGCAAGTTGATGAATACGGCGACTTCAACGACGGGGAAACTTGCCGATCTATCTGCACAATCTGCCCCGATTTATGTTGGTGGGGGTTATGCCGGCGGTGAGGTTGGAGCTTGTTACGGCACATTGCGCGAAATTGTTTTCTTACACACCGCAACCAAGGCGGACGCTAGCCTGATTTCTCGCCTATAACTTACTGACGCTTTCCCCCGAAACGGTTAAAATATAACAAACAGCTGTCTCGGGGGTTCTATGTCACGCAACTTAAAAATCATTTGCACCGAGTGCAACGCACCGGCAATCGTCAGTAAAACCAACCGTAAAACTGCACAGTTTGCCGACCTCTATTGCCAGTGCAGTGATGTAGAGTGCGGTCATACTTTCGTTATGAATATGACGTTCTCGCACACCCTAAGCCCCAGCGCGCGGAGTGGGCGCGGCCTGGTCAAGTCGCTACTTAGCCTGCTGCGACCTGAAGACAAACAGATAGCCCTCGACTTGCTTCAGGGCCAGCCCGGATAAAAAGAAACCCGCCGATTGGCGGGTTTCTTTATGCATGTTTCATGCGTTCATTAAGCGTTTCTACAATGAAGGCATTCACAGAAACTTCGTTTTCGGCGGCGGCCTGGTTCAGCCGTTCCCCGAAAGATTCCGGGTAGCGCAGGGTGAACGTCTTGATTTTTTCTTGACGCGCATATGGCTCGATGCCGGTGGCGCTGCAATCGTCCAGGTATTCGCGCAAAGAGATCTCACCCTCGGTCTGTAGCCCCTGAATGCTGTCAGAAACAAAATCACAGTAACCGGTCAGGCCGAGAAATTTACCACGGAACGCGCCGATCTCCGGCACATAGCTGATTATCGCCGGTTGCCCGGCGATCACGATGGTGTTCGGTGTTGCTGCTGCTGTCTTCGTCATGGCTTAACTCCTATGCTTTCCAGCCATTCGCGGAGGTTGACCACCGCGCCTTTATCCGTGTCCGGCGATGGGTGGGGGCGGTGAAAATTGGCGATGCTGCCATTTAGTAGGAACTTGCATCGTGAACCGCGACCCTCTTTGACTTCCCCGCCCAGCGCTTTAATCAGTGATTCCACCTCTGACCATTTAATCCCGGATAGAACAGGTGTTTTAAAAATCTGTTCTAACGTGCTTTTTTGTCGCTTCCTTAACGCTGAAACCTGTTCTTTCATTTCTCAGTCCGTGAAGTCACTTTGTGAAGTCATTATGTACATTTGAAAATGTGAAGTCAACTTGTGAAGTCATTATTTTGAATGTACTCCCAACAGGGCCGCCAGTATGGCGGTTCGCTCGGCGGCGGGTAGGGCAGCGTAGTTTTTCGCCCAGCGCTCAGCCTTGCGCTTGATGCGCTGGCGATCGATGTAGTTCGCGCCAGCAAAGGCATGACTATAAGCAGCGCCTTCGGCAAAGTTCATCCACAGTTGCTCGGTGCGCGGCCCTCCGCGAGTCATTACTTGAAACTGGATGCTGCGCCAGCCTGTGAGCAGTTCGTCATAGAGCGCCGACGGGTAGCCGGAAATCATGACATTGGCGGGCACTGTACGCAGCACGTCGATCAGGCGGCGGTGATCGTCGGCGGTATATTCATGGCGATACCGCGCGCGGCTGGTGCGGGTTTCCGGCAGGTAAGGCGGGTCGACGTAGATCAGCGTTCGGCCGTGCTGTTCGAACGGGGTGGCGCGCAGTAATTCCACTGCGTCGCCAACTTCTATTATGAGGCGTTCCGCCTGGCCATCCAGAAAATCCGGGTTTCCCTGACAAAACGTTTCGACGGTTTCGGGGTCAATATCCCAGCCAATGGTGCGCACCGCAGGCGGCTTTTTCAGCATAATGGCACCGCCGCCCAGGTGTGTTTCGATGTACGTATCATGCGGCGGCATCTGACTTATGATTGCCTGGTATGCGCCGCTTGCGGCCTTGCTCCCCAAATATCCCATACTGTCGGATCCCCATAGTTAATAATGACCATGCTGCAGCACAGCGTTTTATGTCTATGTGGTACCGGCGGTACCACATAGACAAAATCGACATGGCCAGAACAGACAATTTTGTCTATGTCTACCGGCCGGCATCGCCGGTTATGACGATGGAAGGTGGCGCAGTTCCTCGACGCGTGTTAGCAAATCCAGCGATTTACGGCGATGATCCGGCCGAACAACAGACAAGCTACCGTCATAATTCGCGCGATAGCGCTGGCCGCTCACGTCTAATACCGCGCCAGCAGCCAAGGCATTGGCTTCGTGATGGGTCAACGCAATGCCGATACTTAATGCGAAGTCGGTGATCAGTAACGCGCGTGGCTCCAACTCTTTTTGTGCCTGCTCTCGCAGCAGATTTTTACGTTGAGCCTGTTCCGCAGCGTGCCGTTCCTCGTCGGATAACGGCGTTATTTGTGGTGATGTGACGCATTCAGCCTCAGCCTTTAATTGTCGGAGCAGCGCCCGCCTTTCTTTACCGCTTAAGTTCTCGAAATCGATCGGCGTGTCAACTGGCACAGATGGCGCTGACTGTTCTCGATGCGCCTGACTCGTGGATAACCTTCCGTCTGATTTGTTTGTTTCTTGCTCAGGCGGACAGTTATTGCCACGAGTCCAAGGGGCGGCGGCTGAGCCGCCTCCCTCAACGTCAACCCCCTGGCACCCGGCTTCGCCGGCCGCCGGTTTACGTTTGCGCTTCAGCGTCCATGTGTCGGGGTGAGTGCAAATGCGTGACATTTCACCGATCAGGGGTGACCAGACGCCAAATATCTGAATGCCGTGCTCGCCGTAGTCGTTGGGTTTTTCTGCTTGTAGGTAAGCCGTGTGGACAATGTGATCGCTGCGTGGTGTCAGTACGCCGCCTTGTTTGATGATATATGTTGCGATGCAACCGGCATCGGCTGCGTTCATTACGTCATCCATGGCTTTATCTGTCAGGCGTTGCACTTTTTTGGCATCGATACCTTGCCGATCAAGCTGGGTCGCCAGGCGGCGCAACTCACGGTAAACCTGCCGTGATGGGATGCCAAAAAATTGGAACTGGTGCACGCGGTGTAGACTGGCCCAGCCGAGTGCGTGCTCGACCGTATCTGCCATGCTCTTGCCGCTCTCATGATCCACGGGCGGCTCGCCGGTGTCTTTATTGGGTTTTCGTAATGGTTCGGCGTCCAGGTTTTTGCCGATATAGGTTGCGATATAGCTGATGGGGGAACCTTTTTCTGCCGTGATAAGTTCCGTTTTAAATCGTGGGGTAATGTCATTGCCCAGCTCTGCGCGATCGTCGCGAATAGCGAACGCCTGCATGATGCTGACAATCGCGTCGCGGTCATCTGGCCGGCAGAAAACCATCATGTGCCAATGCACTGTACCGTCGTGGTGCGGTTCGGCTACGCGGATCCCATACCAGCGCAGCCCTTGGCGGTTCAGTTTTTTGCGCACGCTGGCAAAGAAGCGGTTGACCAGGTAATCGTTGCTATCGCGAACGGTTTCCGCTGTCCACTTTGGATTGAGTCGCCCATTAATCAGGGTGGCATGAAAGCGGGAAGGCGTGGTGATCGTGCACCACACGGCGCAATCGCCGCGCATTTCTGCTATATCCTGCATGCCCTTAACGGTAGTCATCATCTCGATTCGACGGTGACGCGGGTTACTGGGACCAGAATAAAAGGCGTCTTCCAGATCGATGGAAAAACCATCTTCGTTCGTTAGCTCGTAGGCTTTCAGAAACTCCCGTGTACGGCGGCGTTGTTCGCGGTAGTGGGTCAGAGCGTCGGCGCTGATATAAGCAGAATCTTGTTTGCGCACCAGGCCGGCGGCGCGCAACAGCTCTTCACGCCAGCGGCAGCGCAGCGACCACAACTTGGTGAACCACCAATTCGCGCAGCACAGCCTGGCAATGGCTCCGGGGATCTTGTCATAGGGTGGCTCACCACGGCGGCGCAGATAAGGGTTCAGCGCATGCCAGCATGGTGGCGTAACGTTGAAGCGTTCGGCTTCAGTGCCCAACGAGACATACACATGCAGTATTTGGCCTAACGTGGCATCACCGGAAAGGTGGCGCTTGCTTTGCTGGTCGAGTAGCGTTTCAAAGTGGGCGGCGGTGAATGTTGCCAATAATTTAACCGCGCGTTTATCCAGCTCCGGCAAGCGCAATAAATCGTCTAGCCGTTCGCGACGGGCAACAAGCCGCAAGCCGAAAGTAAGTTGCTTGTCCTGCATTCTCTCAATGCGGGTCAATATGGTTTTCACCGTCCGCAAAATATAATTGCGTGATAGTTTCTCGCTGTTAGCTTTTTTGCTTTTACGTATCGCACTGATACGGGCAAGCAGTGGTGAGCGAATGAAATTTGGCTGCGCCATCAAGGCACCGATCACAGCCTGCTCTTTTCCCTGGTTGCGGCGCTGCTGCTCTAACTGATGGCGTTGGGAATCAAGATCGCGCTCATTATCAGCGGTGACCTCTATCCAGCGTTGCCGACGTCGCTGGGCATCGGTGAGCAGCCGCTCTTTTTCGGTGTCTTCGGTGTAGGGGTTTATCCCTTGCTTTGGGGCATTCCAAGGATAGGTATATTCAGATGTAACCGCGCCGCTGCCCGGATAGGGTAGCGGCGGGGATGGCTCGTAGCGACCGGTGGGTTTATCGGTCATTGGCAAGCGGTCACTTTCAGCATGTAAACGGCCCCAGCTCAATGCTCAGCATGACGTAACCGGGTTTCCATGGTGAAAGGTCAGTAACATGCGTCACGCGCACCCAAACAAAAGCACCGGAAAACCCTTCCAGTCCGTCTTCATCAGCAGCCACGCCGAACTCATAAAGGCACAACATATCGCCGATTTTGAAATTGCGATCGTTCAGGCGGAACTCGGCTTTTTTCTTGCCGTCAACAACGGCTGAGAAAAATTCCGGCAACACTTTTAACTCATGCTTTTTCATGCAGGCGCCCTCATGGTTGCGATAATTTCCCGCGCCGGCTGGCGGCCGGCAGCCTTGCAACTGACGGCGCGCGGTGCGGTGATATGCGTGATCTGGAAGTCGCCGTAAATATCGAGCGTTTCCTCGGTGTGGCTGTTTGAGGCAACGACGTGACAGCCGCGACGGGAAGCGCGGCGAAGCACTTCAGCAAGCCGCTGCTGGTCAACCAGCGAAAAACCAGCGGCGTGGTAGTTGGTGAAATCTGCTGTTTTCGATGTAGGGACGTAGGGCGGATCGCAATAAATCACGTCGCCGGCGTTTGCCATTTCTATGCACTCTTCAAAATCCAGGCAGAGGAAAAGCGCGCGGTCAGCCTTTTCGGCAAATGCGCGGATCTCCGCTGCTGGGAAATAGGGCGATTTATATTTCCCATATGGGACATTGAAGCCGCCGCCACGGTTGTAGCGGCACATGCCGTTGTAACCGTGGCGGTTCAGGTATAAGAAAAGCGCGGCGCGGTAAAACTGATTACCGGTTTTATTGAAGTCTTCACGCAGTTGGTAATAGGACACAGGATCGTTTTCATCGCGGAACAGGGACGCGGCGTAACTGATAAAGCGGTTAGGGTTTCGCTTTATCGTGTTGAACATGTTGATCAGGTCAGGGTTAATATCGCCCAATAGATAGTTGCTATAGTCGGTATTCATAAAGACCGTTGCCGAACCGGTGAACGGCTCAACCAGGCGTTTACCGGCAGGTAAATGCTGGCGCAGCGTGTCGATAATGCCGGCTTTACCGCCGGCCCACTTCAAACAGGAACGGATCATTTATTCCGCTCCTTTGTGGTCAGGCTGTCAGCTGTCTTCTCCAGCCAATTAATAAAGGATGTATCCTCGGCAGCCCCTTTCATGAAAGCGAGCGCCTTCCCTAGGCACGCCTCTAATTGCTGCGACTTCTCTTTGGCCTGCTGCAACAGTACTTCTTGCCTTCTGAATGTTCTTTCCCATTCATCCAACTGGCGGTTTTGTACTTCAATGAGTTCCCGCGCCTCGTCGAGCTCCTCCAAACCTCTTTCGTCACCGAAAGGAAGATCGTCAACTTTGATTAAATCAACAATGCGCAGGACATCATCTTCAGAGAATGGCGCAAAATTTGGGTATGTTTCATTACAGGCGTTAATGATGGAAATAACACCGGCTTTATATGGCTCCAGGTGTTCGATGCGCTGACGCTGCTTTTCAGCAGATTCTTTTAGTTCTGCGATGTGCTGACCTATACCGATACGGCCACCTTTAAGCAAATTGATAATTTCATCTTGGTGCTTAATGATGCGCTTGGCTTCAACTACGGCATCATGGGCGCGAGGCTCCCAGGCGGCAACTTCAGCAGCATGGCTTAGCTCATCCAGGATTCTGGCCGAAAAGTTAGGAGTGTTTTCTCCGGCCATCGCCTTGATCACGCCGAGGGTGGTCAGGCAATCGGATAGTGCACGGTGCGGCGTTCCTTCAATGATGACGCCTTGCTGTTCAGCGGCGGCGGTTAACTTCTGCCATTTGTACCCGCCGCGCTCGCTTTTCTGGCCATAAAATTCGGCATAGGCCAACATGGCGCATTCAAACACCGGCCGCCCAATACTGAAGTGGGTTTTGATACACCAATTGTCATTAGTCTGATCTAACAGCCGAGTGTCATATTCGCTGTTATAAATAACAATTTTTCGGCCGCTAATGATGGGGTAAAACTTAGAGCACACCTCCGGCCACGATGGTGCATCAGTCAGCATTTCGTTAGTGATGCCATGAATGGCTACCGCAGAGGTAGGGATCACGCTTAGCGGTCTTACCAACGTGTTGAGCAGAATCTTGCCGGTAGTGTCTATCACGGCGATTTCGACTATCTCGGCGTCTTCGCCAAGCCCAGTGGTTTCGGTATCCAGTATCAGGCAGTTATCGCGTAACCATTGTTGTGCTTGCTGTTGTGGTGTCATGGTATATCTCCGATTTGATTAATCGTAATTACGTTGTTCAGGTGAGATTTCTTTTTTGCTGTTGAAAGCATGGGATAATCTAAACCAGCGATAACCCAACCAAGTGAGCAGGCCCACCCAGATGGCACCGGTGATAATGGAGGCATATATAGCGAACGTTATTAACATGGCTTTACCTTTTTAGGCGTGAGAGAACCCCGACGCATATAAATGCGCCCGCATTTTGTTCAGTTGGTTTAATTGCTAATCAGACGTGGTTAATCGCAGTCACCGATATTTGAAAGCGTCGGCACCTTTTGGCCTAGCCTCTGTAACTCTTTAATGCCGCGATATATCGCGCGCCGTTCTTCTTTGCTCATTTCCTCAAACCTCATTGATATATGTTTGGCGGAAAGCTTCACCCGGCTATCGATGTTCCCCAGGGTGCATACGGCTTTTTTCTGGCTATCCATCAGCCCGTCATAAAATACGGCGGTCGGGTTGATGCGTTTGGCTGTGGCAAGAAGCTGCTTAGCGGTTATCAGGAACTTGCCAACTGATTGAACTTGCTCTGTTGTCATGCCGCCCATGGTCACCTCACATATTCTTACCCATCAAAAAGCGCACGGGGTGACGCCCCGAAACGTGCGCTTTGTGTTGGGTGCCGGAGCCTATCCCGGCGCAAAGGCGATTTATTCGGATGCTGCCTTGTTGTTCAGTGCTGGCCATGCCAGCACAACCAGCGCGCCGACAAAGAACAGATCGCCGACCGCAGAAAGCACATAGCTGGTGAAGTCCACGGCCACAACCATGAAGGCCAGGATCAGCACGCCGATCAGGCGCAGGTTACTGAGCAGCGCGCGCATTACAGGTAATCTTCCACACGCAAGCCCAGACGGCGGCCAACTTCTTCGAGAACTTTTTGTTCGGCCGGCTCGATCTCGCCGTCGGCCTCGGCAATCGTCAACATGTTGACGAATACTTCCTCGGCTTCGGTCGGGGTGTTTTTGATGTCTTCAATTTCGCGCAAGATGTTCATACGGCCAACGCGGAAACCGGCTTCCAGCTGTTCAGTAAAACGGGTGATCAGCGCGGTGATTTCATTACCGTAATGACCAAGGCGCGGGTTAGAGCGCAGCAGCTGATCAAGCTTGGCGGTTTCTTCCTTCTCGATCTCGCCATCAGCAGCGGCAACCAACAGACAGCCGCCAACGATGGCTTCCATCAGATCGCGGTTCTCTACCTTCTTCAGCTCAACTTTCGCCGCAGCGACTTTCTTACCAAATCCTAAAAAACCCATAGTTGTTACCCTCAGTTGTTGCCATGATTAGCAACTGCCTGCTTCTGCCGCACACAGTTACCTATTAAGTTGCCGGGGTTTAACCACTCCCGGCGCGGTGGTATTCTGGCGTTTCCACACGACCAGAAAGGAATGCTAAATGTCTGAAAAGAAAGTGCCTGTAATAATCCCTGGTGAACTTGAACTCAGGGAGTTTAATCACCTGGCTTGCCTACGTTTTCACTACCATTTACCAAATCAGGAAAAACTACCGGCGGCAGACGAACTGTTTACCGGTCTGACTCTTGAACAAGCCAAAGATACTGTTGAATTTCTTCAGGCTTATATTCAGCGCGAAGAAACAATCCGCTCTGCTGGCTCTCCAAATCAGAAGCATTAATAAACAGCACTTGACCGTGCTCTGAGTAAATACGGCGCATGCCATTATCCGTGGCATCGCCTTTTAAACCCTTCTGGTTAAAACTGTTCATTGTGCGAACCTTTCGTTAAAAGCACTCTGTAAACGCTGGTTTTAGAGAGGGCTTTCACCCTCAGGCGAATATCCCCATCAGGCGGGCGAACCAGCGCGGGCGAGGGCGGGACATAAACGGTTTGCGCATGCCTGGGATAAACTGCACATCGGTAGCCCGTGGCTGAAAGTGACGGCCGTCTGGGGTTTCAATCCAGCCGCGTTGGTGGCGTCGGTGGGTGATCTGCTGGCCGTTGGTCAGCATAGCGGCCAATGATGGGCACTGCGTCATTTCCATGATGGTGATACCTCTTCAATTTCTTCAGGGAAAAATTCAGGCCGCTTTCCGTACCGCTTCCAATGCTCGGCGGCATCGCGCAGCTTGATGGTTTCGTTACTTGCTGCATAACCGGCCGCAAGAGCGAGATCGAGCAGACGTTCGGCTGCCCATTCGATTTCGCTGGGCGAATAAGCGGGACACCGGCGGCTAGCATGCTGCTGCCGGATCTCGTACATACGAATCACGCGGTTAGCAGCGGCAAAGAATGGGGCGTTCATGCTGCTGACTCGCTATTAAACAGATTCAGCCCCATATCGTCGGCCAATCTCTTCGCCTTCTTAATCCAGCCTGCTCGCCAGTCTTGGCGTTCTGGTGGCAGTTTTCCTGTCGCTTCGTGAACCATTTCTAACCATTCATTCCACAGAATAAACAGGCGACGTGTGCTGCCATCAGCACCCATAACTTCGCGTTCAGTGACCATTGGTAACAGGCGGCGATCCATCATGTGACGAACTGCGGATTCGCTCTTGCCAGTACGACGAGAAAACTCGGCAGCATTGATCGGATCGGGAATCTTAAACAGTGCGCTCAAAACTGCATCTTTCATGTGATAATCTCCATTGTTGGGGCATTAGTCTCAGTTAATGCCCCAAGTTTACGTTTCTGTTTTTAATTTAATACCTACATTGGAAATTTGCAACATGAATATGACGATAGGGATAAAACTCAAATTGATGAGAGAAAGTGAGCGCCTTACAAGCAGGCCAGAAGTGGCAAGAATGCTTGGGATTGGAAACGATGCGCTTTGGCGTTATGAGGAAGACAAAACCGTTCCGAATGCTGAAATCATCACAAAGCTGCTCAATTTAGAACCATTTGAGAAATATGCGCTGTGGTTCATTACCGGAAAAACGGCACCCGAATCAGGGCAAATAGCTCCAGCACTTGCGTATCACATGGAAAATACCAACAAAAACAAAGAGGTTGGCTAATGGAAATTTGTGACAAACTGAAATTAATTAGAGAGAGCGAGCGGCTAACAAGCTTACCGGATGCGGCCGAAATGCTAGGGCTCAATCGAGATGCTTTGTGGCGCTATGAGTCAGGAAAAACAATACCTAGCACCGCAGTGACTATGGGTATCCTCAATCATCCACGGTATGAAAAATATGCCCTCTGGTTTATCACCGGAAAGGTAGCCCCTGAATCCGGTCAAATCGCACCGGCTCTCGCACACTCTGGGCTAGAGAAAGAAAACTCTCAGCACTCAGACCAAAAGACTGGCTAAGCATTCACCTTGCTTATCTATTTGAAAATTACCGCGTAACAGCCTGTTACGTAGTGAAAGATAATGTGTTTACCGGAGGTGTCAGCTATGACCGTTAAGCTGCTCGAAGGTGGACGCTATAAAGTGGATATTCGACCGCGTGGGACGGCAGGACGCCGTATTCAGCGGGTGTTTGATAAAAAGGCTGATGCTGTAGCTTTTGAAAAATATGTTATCAGCAACATGCACAACAAAGATTGGCTGGATAAACCAGCAGATCATCGGCGGTTAAGTGAGTTGCTTGCCAGGTGGTGGGATCTAGAAGGGCGCAGTCATAAGTATGGCGAGAAGCGACGCAGTGAGCTTGAGAAGCTAATTAGCGATATGGATAATCCGCGGGCCTCGCAAATGACTAAAGGATTCATAACTGAATATCGGTCGCAACGATTGTTTAAGGGAGTCAAGGCTTCAACGATCAATCGCGAACTTACGACGCTGCGGAGTATGTTTCGAGTGTTGATTGATGCAGAAATTTATCATCACGAAAACCCGTTAAAAGGTTCCCCGGCTTTAAGAGAAGAGAAACCGGAAATGACGTACCTGACGGAGAACGAGATAACTCGCCTTCTTGCCGTGTTGTCAGGCGATGCCCGACGACTGGCTGTATTATGTTTAAGCACTGGCGGGCGTTGGGGGGAATCACAGAACGTGCTGGCGCAAAACGTTATGCATGGGAAAGTTACCTTTACAAAGACAAAAAACGGACGAGCACGGTCTGTGCCGATATCAGATGACGTGATGAAGTATGTCAAAACTAAAAGCACGGGACGGTTGTTTGATGTGAACTATTCCGATTTTCGTACGACACTCAAGTCGATAAAACCAGATTTGCCCAAGGGGCAGGCAACACATGTGCTCAGGCATTCTTTCGCCGCTCATTTTATGATTAACGGTGGGAATATTCTCACGTTAAACAAAATACTAGGGCATGCGAAAATTGAACAAACGATGGCGTATGCGCATTTTTCACCTGACCATTTGAACGATGCGATCTCCCTAAATCCTTTACGTTCGGTCATCCACATTTCATCCACTGATATGGTGGATGCTGGCTAACGCTGACACCCCATAATAGGCATAACAATTTGATTCGTAAATAAAATCAATAATTATCAGTAGTAAAAAACCCCGCATCGACGGGGTTTTTTATGGCATCACTGCATGACTTCGACAGGCAGGTGCTTAACCGGCATAACCAGTCGTCCCTTGATGACATAGCATTCGTTGTCGATCCAGCGGCGGATCTGATCGCTGCTTACGCCTTCCGCCTGCGCGTAGCGGTGAAGATCGCCGTTAAAATGCAGAGTGATGTATTCCATGAGGGTCATTTGCATTACTTTTGCTCCTGAACGCCCACCCGTTGCCAACCTGGCCACCGTGGGAGGTTAAGGTTTCTCAGCCGTCAAATTTAAGATATTAACCACGAAATCTCAACATAAAGCACCAGTTTGGTGCAGACGCGGCCAAAAGAGAAAAAGAGTCCCGCACCAAGCGGCGGGAAAGAGACGTGTCTTATCCTGTTTGGATCACATGAAAATTTGAGGCGTGACGAAAAAGAGCATGCTAACTCTTTTTTGTTACCTGACCAAAGTACGGCATCGCTTATTACGTCGCAAGAAAAATCTTAGGTAAACGCTCAGTAAAACCGAATGGTTATGCATTATATATTGCTGGTGGCGATCGCCACGGCAGTTTGCCCCGCGACCCACGGAGCAGGGGGAAACAATATAAGAGTTTTCCGTATACTTTATAGGGTAAACTACACTTATAGTAATCTCAGTTCCCCCACGCAGGATGTTACATCATGAAAAAACGTCGTATGACCCTGACAGCTCTGGCGCTGTGCGTATCACTGGGTATGAGCGCAGCACCGGTTTTCGCTGATAAAGGCGGTAATGGCAACGGCGGCGGCAATGGTAACGGTCATGGCAACAGTGCAAATCATGGCAACCATGGCAATGGTAATGGAAACGGTAAAGGTAACGGTAACAGCGGCGATCATGCCAAAGGTAAACAGGGCAAAGGCGGCAATAACGACCTGGTGTCCGTGAACCTTTCTTACGATCGTGTGCGCCCGCTGGCTCTCAACTATGGCCTGACCGGCTATCAGGCTCTGCCTCCGGGCATTGCCAAGAACCTGGCACGCGGCAAGCCGCTGCCTCCGGGCATCGCCAAGAAAGCCGTACCGGCGTCCTTGCTGGGCCAACTGCCACATTATCCTGGTTATGAATGGCGCGTTGCCGGCGACGATCTGGTGTTGGTAGCGCTCAGCACGGCGATTGTCGCTTCCGTAATTAACGGTGTTTTCGACTAGCACGCAAGCAAACATATCAAGCCCTGCTCCGGCAGGGCTTTTTTGTGGGCGAAAATAAAGATGATCCGCCTGAACGCATTGCATTATATTGCCTGATTCGCAGACGGAAAAAACAGAGGGATTATGTTTAAAATTATGCTGATAGCGGGTTTACTGTGCAGTTTCTCCACGTTGGCGAACGAGGCTAAGCCGATCGCCGAAACCGTCAACCAGCGACTGTCATTGATGAAAGACGTGGCCGGCTATAAAGCGCAGCAGCATTTGCCGATTGAAGATCTGGCCCAGGAAAGCAAGGTGTTGGCCAGTACCCAGGCCGAAGCCGAAACGCTAGGGCTGGATGCTGCCACGATTAAACCGTTTGTCATGGCGCAAATGGATGTCGCCAAGGCGATTCAATACCGGTATCGGGCCGACTGGTTATCGCAGCCGGAACAGCACTGGCAGCCGCGCCCGCTGAACCAGGTGCGGCCGCAGATCGCGCGCCTGAGCAGTGCCATACTGCAACGGCTGGCGCAGCGCTTGCAGGCTGGGCCGATTAGCGAAACAGAGCGTCAGGGGTTCGTCAACGCACTGCAACAGCATAATCTGAGCGATGCCGATAAACAGCGGCTGTTTGACGCGCTGCTGGCGGTGAGAACCCGCAGCACGCCCTAGTCTGGTTTAGTCGGTACGGCCGGTGGTGCTGCGTTGAAAGGTCAGCACCCGGCTGCGGTTGGCGATCAGATCGACGCTATAACCCCGGAAATACAGACAGAAACGTTTTAGCCAGGGGCCATCCTGCGATTCAACCAGCATGCGGCCATGGCCCAGCGAGCTTAACCTGCCGATCTGCGCTGCGGGGCCAACGCCGATATGTATCCGATCGCCGCGGATTTCAAACGCAGTACGATACTGCGGGTGATACCACACTCCCTGTACGTGTTTCAGGCAATCGTTATTCAGCGTTACTGGCAAGAAATGCCGTGTGACATGTCCCACTTCACCTTCGACCGCTTCTCCATTCCAGCGCAAACGCATCGGCATATGCGCCGACAGCGATACGGCATAGCCATCCGTTCCTTGGTACAGTGGTTCGCTGATACCCAAATAGGCGACGTTGCCGTCGTTGACTTCCAGCCAGTAGGGCTCAGCCACGCTGGCATAGATGCCATCGGGTATGGCATCACTGCGCGGCGGCAGGGTTTCCCCCAACAAGGCGGCCATCACCTGCAAGGCGATGTTGAAACTGTCGCAATCTTCGCGATTGGCTACCAGCACCATGCCCGCGCTGCGATCGGCTGCCAGCAGGAAGTGGGTTTTATAGCCGGCATGCGAACCGCCGTGCCCCAACAGGCGCTGCGCTCCCAACCTGGTATGCGCCATACCGAGGCCATAATCGCTGAGCTGGCCATTGGCTAAACGCCGCGCAGCGCTTAACTGCGCCAGTACGCCAGCGCCTGGCCCGCGATCTGCCAGCAGAGACTGCAGCCAGCGGGTCAGGGCGTTGGCGCTGCCGGTCAGGCTGCCCGATGCCGATAGGTGTAGTCCGTTGCTGGCCAACTGCCAGCCGTGAGGCGTGGGCCAATAGCCGGGCACCAGTCCCGCAACGATATCGAACCAGCTCTCAGGCGCCCTCAGTTGGACTGCCAGCGGCTCGGCGATGTGTTGTTGCACCAGTCGATCAAACGTGTGACCTTGCGCGTTCAGCGCGGCCTCCACCAGCCGATAACCGGTATTGCTGTAACTGATTTCACTGCCGGGTGGGAAGTTGAGCCGGTTCAGACCATAAACAAACTCCAGCACCGGCGTGGCATCGCTGACGGTATGTCCAGAAATGCCAAGCAGGCCGAGGGTTTCCCGTACGTCGGGCAAGCCGCTGGTCATATCCAGCGCCTGGCCGACGCGAACTTTCGCCAATTCGCCGCGCAGCTGTGGCAACAAATCGCCGATAGGTTGATCGAGCTGCAACGCGCCATCGACGGCGTTAAGCGCCAGCGCAGCGAAGATATGCTTGGTGACCGAGGCATAACGAACCACGCTGTCGGCGCTAAAGGGGGTGCCCTGGGCCAGATCGGCCAGGCCGGCACAGGCGACGGCCTGCGTCTGCTCGGCGTCAAACAGGATAATCGCGCCACCGGGCTCGCCTGGGCGTTGCCAGTCGGCCAGCAGCCGTTCGGCGACAGCATGGGCCTGGCGCCAGTTTAGCGGGATATCGGACATGGTAGCCTCCAGAGTGACATGACGGACTGCATCAATTCCAGTCTCAGCAGATGGCTACTGGGACTGATAGGGATTGGCACGGTTCAGTCAGATGTTTCTTATTCTGCCGCAGGCAGTGGTTTTGCGCCGATTGTGGCGCAGCACGCGCGTCGGCAGCCGCCGTTTTGTGCGCTGGGGTAAAATGGGAACGCTGTTTTAGTTAAAACTGCGAAGCAGTACGCAAATTGCACATCAGATGCCAGCGTTGTTGGCGCTTAACCGGACGCAGCAGGATGGGGCAGGAAGAGGCAGGGTGCCTCCGGGCCAGGAAAGTGACGACCCGGAGGATAAATTAAGTGGGCAATCAGCGTTGTGCTGCGCCCCAGGCAATCATGGTTTCAAGCAATTGCTGCAACAGACGCTGTAGCGGCGCAGCCCGTTCGGCGTCAAAAGCGAACGGGTATTGTTCGGACATATAATTCACCTGCGCCAACTCCAATTGCACCGCATGCTGGTTTTCAGCCGGTTTGCCATAGGCACGCGTGATATAACCACCTTTAAACCGGCCATTAAGCACATAACTGAAGCGTTGTTGATCTTCGCAACGGCGCAGCAGCCGATCGCTCAGTGCGGTGGCACAGCTTTCACCTCCGTTGGTACCGAGGTTGAGATCCGGCAGTTGGCCGTCGAACAGCCGCGGGATCACCGACGCGATAGAGTGGGCATCGAACAGCATGGCGTAGCCGTGTTTGGCTTTCAAGCGTGCCAGCTCATCCTGTAATTGTTGATGATAGGGATGCCAGATGTGTTGTAAATAGCCGGCGCGTTCCTGCTCTGACGGCGCTTTACCCGGCTGGAAGCTGGCGCGGCCATCAAACAGCACGTCGGGAAACAGACCGGTCGTGGCGGTGGTATACAGCGGCTTATCGTCAGACGGGCGGTTAAGATCGATGACAAAACGCGAATAATTGCCCACCAGCAGGCTGGCGCCCATCGCCCGGGCGAAATCATACAGCTGGGGAATGTGCCAGTCGGTGTCAGACAGCGGCCGTGCATCGTCGGTCAGGCCGGCTTCAACCGCGGGCGTCAAGCGGGTGCCGGCGTGCGGAATGCTGATCAGCAGCGGTAGAGTGCCGGTATGAAATTGAAACGGATCGCGAATGGTCATTGACGTACTTCTCCTCGGAAAATCACCGTACAGGGCAGTTGCCCACCCAACCAATAAGCCAGTTCAGCCGGGCGTGATAACGGCCAATGGACAAAATCCGCCACTTTGCCGCTTTCCAGCGAGCCGTGGCTGTGCTGTAACCCCAAGGCCCTGGCGGCATTGAGGGTGACGCCAGCCAGCGCTTCTTCCGGTGTCAGACGGAACAGCGTGCAGGCCATGTTGATCATCAGACGCAGCGACAGAGCCGGCGACGTGCCCGGGTTGGCATCGCTGGCGATGGCCATTGCCACCTGGTGTTTACGGAACAGCGCGATCGGTGGGCACTGGGTCTCACGCAGCAGGTAATAGGCGCCTGGCAGCAACACCGCCACGGTACCGGCGGCGGCCATCGCCTGTGCATCCTGTTCGGTGGCATATTCAAGGTGATCGGCAGACAGGGCGTGATGACGCGCCGCCAACGCGCTACCGCCCAACGCAGACAGCTGCTCGGCATGCAGTTTGACCGGCAGACCGGCACGCTCGGCGGCGGCGAACACCTTTTCCACCTGCTGTGGCGAAAAGGCCAAATGCTCGCAAAAGGCATCAACCGCATCCGCGAGCCCGGCCGCGGCAGCTTCGGGAATGATGGTATCGCACACCAAATCGATATAGTCGTCAGCCCGACCGGCGTATTCCGGCGGCAACGCATGGGCTGCCAGACAGGTGGTTTTTACCTCGACCGGCAGCAGTTCGCCCAGCCGGCGTGCCACCCGCAGCATTTTCAGTTCGCTTTGCGGCGTCAGGCCATAACCGGACTTGATTTCAACGCAGGTCACGCCTTCTGCCAGCAGCGGTTTCAGGCGAAACAGCGCCTGCTGCAACAGCTGTTGTTCGTCGGTGTCGCGGGTGGCCTTCACGGTGGAAACGATACCGCCGCCCTGTGCGGCGATCTCGGCGTAGCTGACGCCGTTCAGTCGCTGCTCGAATTCGGCGCTGCGATCGCCGCCAAACACCAGATGCGTATGGCAGTCCACCAGGCCTGGAGTGATGATGCCGCCGTCAAACTCTACCGTTTTGGTCGCGCTAATCGCTGGCAACGCTGCACGTTGGCCAATCCAGACGATGTTACCGTCGCGTACCGCGATGGCCCCGTCATGCAGAATGTGATATTTGCCGTCGCGCATGGTGACAAGGTCTGCGCCATACCACAGGCTGTCGCAGTGAATTTCGGAGGACATGGTGACCAACTCCCACATGGTTGTATATACAATTAAAAACAACCTAGCGCATTCATCGGCATGCGGCAAGAGCAGGGCGGGAAATTTGTTATCAGGATGTGATCGCCGGTAACTAACGGGGGCTATCGCCCCCATCATCTCACACCTCGTTGGTGAAGCGGCCAAACAGCTGATAGCGGCTGCCGGGATACAGCAGGCGGGCAGAGGTCACCACGGTTTTCCCTGACCAGGTGCGGCGATGAATCAGCAGGCAAGGTTCGTGATCCTCCAACTGCAGCAAGTCGCGTTCCTGACGGGTTGGCGTCACCGCTTCGACGATATGCTCGCCGGCGGTCAGCGGCGCGGCCTGGGTCAGGTAGATGTAGGGCGTAACCCGATCGAAATTCTGCGCCATATAATCGGGTGCTGCCAACGGATTGACACAGCGGTTTTCCAACTGCACCGGCATCTCGTTTTCGTAATGAACGATCTGCGAGTAAAACAGCTGTTGTCCCGGCGAAATGCCCAGCGCGCTGGCTTCTTCATCGCTGGCGGCTCGCGCCTTGAACTCCAGGATCTTGCTGCTATGGCGATGACCCCGCGCGGCGATTTCATCGGCGATGTTATGCACTTCCAACAGTGCGGTATGCGCTTTGGCTTCGGCAACAAAGGTACCGACGCCCTGCATGCGGATCAGGAAGCCTTCGCTGGTCAGTTCACGCAGCGCGCGGTTAATGGTCATACGGCTGACGCCGAGCTCCGCCACCAGTTCGCTTTCCGACGGCACGCGCTGATGCGGTTGCCAATGACCCGCACGGATTTGATTGACGATAGCCTGCTTCACCCGCTGATAAATGGGGGCAGGGGTATCGCTCATTGCAGCAGCCAGCTGTAACACGGTCGGTTGATCCACCACGACGTTAACCTCGTCAAATAAAAATATCATAACACCAGTTTACTGTTGCTGCTGGCGTATGTATATGTATATACAAGTAGTGGTCAATTAACCAGAAATATACAATTGGCTTACAAATGCGCGTGTCGCGCGCTTTCGCCCTTATACCAACGTTGGAATACTGCCATGCCTGCTTATTTTGCTCCCCGTGCATTGCTTGCCACCGGCTGGGCCCATGATGTCCGGCTGGACGTCGACGCCCACGGTTTTCTTGCCAAGGTTACCCCAAAATCGAACCCGGAAGGCTGTCTACGTCTGCAGGGTGACGTGGTTCCCGGCATGCCTAACCTCCATTCCCATGCGTTTCAACGCGTCATGGCCGGGTTGGCGGAGGTGGCTGGCAACCCGCAGGACAGTTTCTGGACCTGGCGCGATCTGATGTACCGCCTGGTACAGCGTCTGACGCCGGAACAGGTCGAAATTATCGCGCGCCAGCTGTATATCGAAATGCTGAAGGGGGGTTACACCCAGGTGGCGGAGTTCCATTATCTGCATCACGATGAGTACGGCAGGGCATATGCCGATCGTGGCGAAATGACCGGGCGGCTCAGTCAGGCGGCACGGCAGGCGGGGATCGGCATGACGCTGCTGCCGGTCCTGTACAGCTACGCCGGATTTGGCGCCCAGCCGGCGCAGGACGGACAGCGGCGTTTCATTCAGGACGTTGACGGTTATCTGGCGCAGCAGCAAACCCTGGCCGGGCAACTGGCCGGCGTGCCGTTGCAGAACCATGGGCTGTGCTTCCATTCGTTGCGTGCCGTGGAACTCAGGCAAATGGAGCAGGTGCTGGCCGCGTCCGACCGTGCGCTGCCGGTGCATATTCACATTGCCGAACAGCAGAAAGAGGTTAACGACTGCCTGAGCTGGAGCGGCCAGCGCCCGGTTGCCTGGCTGTATGAACATCTGCCGGTTGATGCGCGCTGGTGTCTGGTGCATGCCACCCATCTGGATGACGGTGAACTGGCGCAGTTGGCGCGCAGTCAGGCGGTGGCCGGGCTGTGTCTGACCACCGAGGCCAATCTCGGTGACGGCATCTTCCCGGGCGACCGCTATCTGCAACAACAGGGGCGTTGGGGGATCGGCTCCGATAGCCATGTATCCCTCAACGTGGTGGAAGAGTTGCGCTGGTTTGAATATGGTCAGCGGCTGCGCGATCGGCGCCGCAATCGTCTGACCACCGCACAACAGCCAGCGGTAGCAGATGTGCTGTACCAGCAGGCGTTGCAGGGCGGTGCGCAGGCATGCGGCGTGGCGCTAGGTCAACTGACGGTCGGTTATCGTGCCGACTGGCTGGTGCTGGACGGTAACGATCCCTACCTTGCTGCCGCGCCTGATGCCTCCATTCTCAACCGTTGGCTGTTCGCCGGCGGTAAAGAGCAGATTCGCGACGTGTTTGTCGGCGGACGGCAAGTGATCGAGCAGGGACAACATGCGCTGCAACAGCAGAGCAGCGCCGCGTTTATGCAGGTGTTGAAAACCTTCCAGCAGGAGGCGTAATGCCGTTTAACCGTTTCGAATTCAAACAGCTGCCGGTCAGCCCGTGGCGTAACGGCGGGGGGGAGACGCGCGAAATCGTCAGCCTGCCGCTCGGCAACGCGGATTTTGACTGGCGCGCCAGCATTGCCACCATTGCCCAGGCGGGGCCGTTTTCTGCCTTCAGCGGCATCGATCGTTCGATCACACTGCTGGAAGGCGACGGCGTGCATTTATACAGCGCCGGTCAGGTCGATCATCGTTTGACGACGATTGGCGAACCATTTGCCTTTTCCGGCGACCTGGAGGTGCAGGCGCAATTACCGGGCGGCAGCAGTCAGGATTTCAACATCATGACGCGGCGTGGGCGCCAGAGCGCCGACGTGCAAGCTGTCGTAGCCGCTACGCCGTTGCCAACGGGTCATGCCGGCGTGATCTACGTCCTGCGTGGCGACTGGCAATTGCGCCAGCCGCAGCCGCTCACGCTGCATCCACGGCAGGGCGGCTGGTGGTCAGCGATGGACCACGCCAGCCAACTGGTGCCGTTGACGCCAAACGCGTTGGCGTTATGGGCTGATATTAGGTCGCACCACCCGAGTGGTGGCTAACGGCTGCGCATTCGGCTAGAGTCGGTGGCTAAGTTATGGGATTATTTGCCTTTACATACCATTTGACGCTGAGAAGGGTGCATGGCCTCGCTGAAAGACGTAGCAAAACTGGCCGGCGTATCGCTGATGACGGTATCGCGTGCCATCAACGAACCTGGCAAACTGCGTGCCGATACCTACCGCCGGGTGAAACAGGCCATTGATCAATTGGAGTACGTGCCGGATCTGGCCGCTCGGCGTATTCGCGGCGACGGCGGTCGGGTGCAGACCATCGGCGTGCTGGCGCTGGACACCGCGACCACGCCGTTCTCGGTGGAAATGATCCTGTCGATTGAAAAAACCGCGCGTGAACACGGCTGGCAAAGTTTCGTGGTTAACCTGTTTGCCGATGAGTCGGCGGAAAAAACCGTGGACTTGCTGATGGCGCACCGCCCTGACGGGGTGATCTTTACCACCATGGGGCTGCGTGAGGTTACGTTGCCGACCAAGCTGCTGGATAAACGGCTGGTGCTGGCGAACTGCCTCAGCGCCGGTAGCCAGGTGGCAACGTACATCCCCGATGACGAACAGGGCCAGTATGACGCCATGCGCGCGCTGATCGCCAAAGGCTACCGCGCGCCGCTGTGTATCCATCTGCCGCAAAGCACGCCGGCGGCGATGCTGCGGCGGCGTGGTTTGGAACGTGCCTGGCAGGAAACGGGCGGCGATCTGGCGCAGTTGAAGCAGTATCATCTCGACCTGACCGGTGGTGATGAACACTATCGCGACTGTGTGGCACTGTTGACGCGCCATTTTGCACCGGGGCGTAAAGAGTGCGACGTGGTGGTGTGTGGCAATGACCGGGTGGCATTTCTGGTGTACCAGACGCTGTTGGCGCAGGGCTGGAAAATACCGCAGCAGGTGGCGGTGTTAGGGTATGACAATATGGTGGGCATCGGTCAGCTGTTCCAGCCGCCGCTGACTACCGTACAGTTGCCGCATTACGAACTGGGCCGGCAAGCGGCGCTGCACCTGATCGAACAACGCGAGCATCGCGACACGGTGCAGGTGCCATGCCCGCTGTTGTTGCGTGGTTCGATGTAATCCTGCCGTTGGCGGGCCCGCTACGGACCCGCCCTGGCGATTACTGCCAAATAGCGTTTAGCGCCCAGCCGGTAATTTCACCAAAGGTGGCGCTGCCGCTTTCAGCGAACAGACTGATGCGCCGATCGCCGTCGCTGGGGTAGATGCAACTGGTCAGGCAGGCTTCACCACGATTCACGAACACCTCTATTGAAGATCGATCGACAAAAATGCGCAGCTGCAGCGTTTCGCCCACCGGCAACGGTACGCTGCGGCAGCCGCACAGCCCGGCGTCGTCGCTGAAACGCTCAACCACCAGGCGACGTGCCTGATTGTCAACGTACAACCGCACGGCGCTGCCAACGCTGACGCCGTAACGCTCCGCATCGCTGGCGTCGATGGCCAGGCTCAACGCCAGTTCTTGTATCCCGTCGCCGAGCAGCAACTGCCGGTTGGCGAACTGTGTGGCGCCAAAGCGCTGTGCTTCGCCGCGCAATGCGCTGAGCTCGGTTGCCGGATTCATCAGTATGCTACCGTCCTCGGCCTGCGAAAGTTCGCGCGGCAAGGTCAATGCTCCGGCCCAGCCGTGCGCTTTGCTCGGCATCGGCGACTCCCACATGTTCATCCAGCCAAACAGCAGGCGGCGGCCATCGGCGGCGGTAAAGCTCTGTGGCGCGTAGAAATCGTGCCCGGCGTCAAGTTCGACAAACGGTTGGGTCAGTTCGAAGTCGCTACCGGGCTGCCAGTTGCCGAGCAGGTAGCCGCTCTGGAAGCGATTGCGCTGGCGGTAGCCGTGCGCCGTCAGACCCTGTGGCGAAAAAAGCAACAGCTGTTGTTCCCCCAACGGGAAGAAATCCGGGCATTCCCACATGTAGCCCTGCGATGGTTCCTCCGCCGTCGCCAGGATGCGATCAAAGCGCCAATGACGCAGGTCGTGGGAGCAATACAGTCGTATCTGGCCGAGGTCGTGCCGCTTGGCGCCCACTACCATCCACCATTGGCCATCCTGACGCCACACCTTGGGATCGCGGAAGTGCTGGATGCCATCCGGCGGCGTCAGCACCGCGCCGTGTTTGGTGAAATGTACGCCGTCCTCGCTGGTGGCCAGGCATTGCACCTCGCGTAGCTGGCTGTCGTCGCCTGGCTCACCCAGCCAGCGGTGACCGGTGTAGATCAGCGTCAATACGCCGTTATCGTCGACTGCGCAACCGGAAAAACAGCCGTCGAGGTCATCGCTGTCACCGGGCGTCAGCGCGATCGGCATCGGCTGCCAGTGCACCAGATCGTGGCTGATGGCATGTCCCCAATGTATTGGCCCCCAGTTTTCGTCATACGGATGGTGCTGGAAAAACGCGTGATAGACGCCGTTAAAGCAAATCAACCCGTTGGGATCGTTGATCCAGCCGGCGGCGGCCGCCAGATGGAAGCGCGGGTAATAATCGTCCTTACGCGTGGCGCGCAGCATTTCTACGGCATGATCGGCTTGGGCTAAAGTATTTTTCATTGGCTTGGCTCACTTACGGGATGAATGTTCGGTTTACCGTCGGCCGATTCGCCGCGCAGCAGGAAACAGGAAAGCAGGGTGGTGCAGGCCACGGCGCACCCCATCAGCAGATAGGTATCGGCAAAGCCGATATGGTCGTAGCCATAGCCCGCCAGCGGCGCCAGGAAACTGGCGGCAACCTGGCCGATAAACTGGAAGCCGACCAGGTACAGCGTGGAGGACAGGCGGCTGTCGAAGCGGCTGGTAATGTATTTGAACAGCGCCACCAACAGGATCGGTAGTTCTACCGCATGCAGCAGTTTCATCGCCGAAATCATGATGGCGCCGCTGGCCAGGCCGGAACCGAACATACGCAATGCCATCACGCTACTGGCCAGCAACAGGCTTTGCTTGATACCGATGCGGTTGACCAGCAACGGGGCGAGGAACATGCCACCGGCCTCGAGAAACACCTGCAACGAATTGAGGAAGCCGTACATTTCGTTGCCCTGCTGCGCGCTTGAGAACTGAGAGGCAAAATAGACCGGAAACTGCTGGTCGAAAACGCCGTAGACGCTGGTGCCGATGACGAACACCACCAGTGCCCAAAAGCGCGGCAGGCGAAGCAGGTCGAGCGCGTCCTGCAAACGCAGGTTGTCCGGTTTGCCATACTCCAGCGCCGCCATGGCGTTGGGTTTCAGCACCTGCACCTGGCTGAGCAGCAACAGGAACAGCACTGCCGAACCGGAAGCCAGCCAGAAATTGATATTGGGATTAATGTTGTAGATAAATCCGGCAAAGAAGGTTGCGCTGGCCCAGCCGAGCGATCCCCACATGCGGGCGCGGCCAAACTCGAAGCCGACAATGCGGCTGACGCGCTCGGTGTAGGATTCCAGAACGCCGATACCGGCGTTGAATGCCAGACTGATGAACACGCCGCCGACCAGAGCACCCAGCGCCAGGTTGAAGCGCAGCAGCGGTGCGTAGGCATAGATAAAGAACGGACCGGTCAGCACCAGCAGCACGCCGATAAACAGCAGCAGATGCTTGCGCAAGCCGAGCTTGTCCTGAATAAAACCGTATAACGGCTGGATAAACAGCGCCATCAGCGACATGGCGGAAAAGATTAGCCCGGTTTCCGCGCCTTTCAGCCCGATTTTTTGATGCAGCCAGATGGCGATCAGTGAAAAACTGGATGACCAGGTAAAGAAAAAGAAGAACAACAGGCCGCTCAGTAGCAGATAGTATTTTTTTGTTTCGCGGTTCATGACCATGTCCCAGTGAGGAAAGTTGGCGTTATTGTTAACGTTAACTTTTGCGCTTTGGAAGATGTTCTGCGCCTTGTTTGCGATGTTAATCACAAAAGTTAACGTTAACATTTGCGATGCGCGATCGCCATCACGAAATAGGGCTATGGCCCTGCAAGCAGGGCCATAGCCGTTAGCGTTCGTTCAGCGAGCGCAAATGGTCGTCGCGCCGCAGTGTCATCAAGGCCAGCAGGCTGACTAATGAGGTGGCGACCACGTAGTAGGCGGGAATATCAATATTGCCGGTTTGTTTGATCAAGCCGGTGATGATCAGCCCGGCAGAGCCGGAAAACACCGCATTGGACAGTGAATAGGCCAGCCCGAGGCCGGTATAGCGCACCCGGGTCGGAAACATTTCCGCCAGCATTGCCGGGCCGGGGCCGGCCAGTAGGCCAACCACCGCACCGGCGCTCAGCACGGCGATACCTTTGATTGCCAGCGAGGTTTGCACATCTTGCAGCAGATGCAATAGCGGAAAGGTGAACAGGATCACCGCCAGCATGGCGGTCAGCATCACCGTTTTGCGCCCCCAGCGGTCACTGAGGATACCGGCAGGCAGGATGGTCAGAGCAAAACCGACGTTGGCCAGCACCGTAGCCACCAGCGCCTGCTGGAAGGTGGCATGCAGCGAGGTTTGCAGATAGGAGGGCATCACCACCAGGAAGGTATAACCGGCGGCCGACCAGCCCATCATGCGGCCAATGCCGAGCAGGATGGTGGTCAGCACGCCACGCAGGCTGGCCGCCGGGGCAGAGTCGGACTGTGGGGACTGTTGCGCCTGGGTAAAGGTGGGCGTTTCTTCCAGCTTCAGACGCAGCCACAGTGCCACCGCGCCCATCGGCAAGGCCAGCAGGAAGGGGATACGCCATCCCCACTGGTATAATTGTTCTTTGCTCAGCAGCGCGGCCAGCAAGGCGACCAGACCGGCGCCGGCCAGCAACCCGAGCGCCACGGTGAGCGATTGCCAGGCACCGTATTGCCCACGTTTTCCGGGCGGGGCAAATTCGGTCATCAACGACACCGCGCCGCCAAACTCGCCGCCGGCAAACAGCCCTTGCAACATGCGCAGCAGCGTCAGCAGCAGCGGTGCGGCAACGCCGATGGCGGCGTAGGTTGGCATAACGCCGATCAGCGCCGTAGCCAGCGTCATCAGCAGCAGTACCGCGATCAGCGTCGGGCGACGGCCAATGCGGTCGCCGATGCGGCCAAAGATCACCGCGCCAATGGGCCGGCAGAAAAACGCCAGCGCGAACGCGGCGTAGGTCAGTATCAGGCTGGTGATCTCGCTTTCGCCTTGCAGAGTGAAAAAGTTGGCGGCGATAACGGTTGCCAGAAACCCGTAAACGCCGAATTCATACCATTCAATAAAGTTGCCAACCGAACCGGCCAGCAATGCCTGTCGCGAACGACGGGCATCGATTACCGCTGTATGCGCTGCCATTGCCTTCCCCGTTAATCTGTTATTGTTCGACCGTTCTAAATTTAGATGGCAAAACAATCAATTGATTTCTGCGGTAAATGCGATCGTGACCGGGACGGATGGTAAACGGCTAACCGGATAATCGTGAACGGGGCATGACAGGCTGCCCCAGAAGATTGGAGCAAGGGCGCCGTGGCGCCCTTGTCGTTTACAGCGTCGGCCCGGCACCCAGCAGTTTTTCGCCGGCTGGGGTAACGGTGTATTTGGCGAAGTTATCGATAAAGCGCTGTGCCAGATCTTCGGCCTTTTCTTGCCACAGTGATTCGTCGGCGTAGGTTTTGCGCGGATCAAGAATCGACGGATCGACCCCCGGCAATGCGCTCGGTACCGCCAGCCCGAAGATCGGCAGGGTAAAGGTGTCGGCCTGATCGATGTCGCCGCTCAATATCGCGTCGATAATGCCGCGAGTGTCCTTGATCGAGATACGTTTGCCGCTGCCGTTCCAGCCGGTATTGACCAGATAGGCCTGGGCGCCGGCGGCCTCCATGCGTTTCACCAGCACTTCAGCGTACTGAGTGGGATGCAGCGTCAGGAATGCCGCGCCGAAACAGGCGGAGAAGGTTGGTGTCGGCGTGGTGATGCCACGTTCGGTGCCGGCCAGCTTGGCGGTGAATCCGGACAGGAAGTGATACTGGGTTTGTTCCGGCGTCAGGCGTGATACCGGCGGCAGCACGCCGAAGGCGTCAGCGGTAAGGAAAATGATTTTCTGCGCATGACCCGCTTTTGATACCGGTTTGACGATGTTGTCGATATGGTAAATCGGGTAGGAGACGCGGGTGTTTTCCGTTTTGCCGGCGTCATCGAAATCGACGGTGCCATTGTCACGCACCGCCACGTTCTCCAACAGCGCGTCGCGGCGAATCGCCTGGTAAATCTCCGGTTCGGCCTGCGGCGACAGCTTGATGGTCTTGGCGTAGCAGCCACCTTCGAAGTTGAACACGCCGTCGTCATCCCAACCGTGCTCGTCATCACCGATCAACTGGCGTTTCGGATCGGTGGACAGGGTGGTCTTGCCGGTGCCGGACAGGCCAAAGAACACCGCCACGTCGCCCTGTTGGCCGACGTTGGCCGAGCAGTGCATCGAGGCGATGCCCTTCAGCGGCAGCAGGTAGTTCATGATCGAGAACATGCCTTTCTTCATTTCGCCGCCGTACCAGGTACCGCCGATCAGTTGCATACGTTCGGTCAGGTTAAAGGCAACAAAGTTTTCAGAGTGCATCCCCTGTTGCTGCCAGTCCGGGTTGGTGCACTTGGCGCCGTTCATCACCACAAAATCCGGTTCAAAGTCTGCCAGTTCGTCGTCGCTCGGGCGGATGAACATGTTTTTTACAAAGTGCGCCTGCCAGGCGACTTCGGTAATGAAGCGTACTTTCAGACGGCTGTCGGCGTTGGCGCCGCAGAATGCGTCCACGATAAACAGGCGTTTGCCAGACAGTTGTTCGCCAACCCGCGCTTTCAACTGCTGCCAGACCTCTGGCGACAGCGGCTGGTTGTCATTCTTACCGGTACCGTTATCGGACCACCAGACGGTGTCGCGGGTCGTGTCGTCGCGCACGATATACTTGTCTTTTGGCGAACGACCGGTGAATTCACCGGTATCCACATTGACGGCGCCCAGGCTGGTCAGGGTGCCGCGCTCCAGTGCCGGCAAGTCGGCGCGCGTCTCTTCGTTGAACAGCAGTTCATAGCTAGGGTTGTAGACGACATCGATTGCGTGGTGAATACCATAACGTGCGAGAGTTTGAGGGGTAACAGCGGTTGAAGACATATTCTACTTCCTTATTGGCGATATTATGCCCGTTTTCAATATGCGGCGGCGTATTGAAATACGGGTTCAGATGTAGCTGACCGGATTCAGCTTGCACCGCTCCGATTCTTATTAATGAAAGGCCTGACGACAGGCTTTCCCGTATAGCATAGCAGCGAATTTTTGACTGATTAATTTAATTACAAAATGCTGACGATAATTAATTAAAATCAACCTTGGCGCAGGCTCACAATATTTAATTTACGCGAGTCAATTTTGTTCTGATTTTTTATTTTTTATCATATCGTCAGGGTTGTCTAGTGTTTTATCCACAAATAAGAATCCATCCCATCCGGTCGTAGGGTTGTGATTAATTAGTTGTTTTTATTGATTAATTAAGCTGATTACCATTCGGCGAAGCGCTTCAATCCCGACACTTTCCAGCAGGGTGAATAATGAAACAGTTAAACGCAGAACTTGCCTGTGAGAAAAACACAGCGCAATCGGACTCATCCGGAATAATTAATCAATTACGTCAATTGGATATCGGTGCGGTGCCGGTAGCCTTGTTTATCACTATTAGTGCCATCGTGGCGGTTTCCGCTTATGCCAACTTTTTGCCCAAAAACATGATCGGCGGCTTGGCAGTGATCATGACGCTGGGTTTTGCATTGGCGCAATTAGGCAAAAGCATACCGCTGCTGCGCGATATTGGCGGTCCGGCAATTTTATGTCTGATGGTACCGTCGGTACTGGTGTACTTTGACTTCTTCCAGCCAAACGTCATGGCTACGGTACATTTGCTGATGAAGGATGCCAACCTGCTGTATTTCGTTATCGCCAGTCTGGTGGTCGGCAGTATTCTGGGCATGCACCGGGTCATTCTGATCCAGGGCATGATACGGATGTTTGTACCGCTGGTGGTCGGAACGGTCACCGCAGTGGCCACCGGACTGCTGGTGGGCAAACTGTTTGGTTTCAGCTTCTACCACACCTTTTTCTTTATCATTGTGCCGATCATCGGCGGCGGCATTGGCGAGGGTATTCTGCCGCTGTCGCTGGCCTATTCCGCCATTCTGGGCGCCACGCCGGACGTGTACGTTGCGCAACTGGCACCGGCAGCGGTGATGGGCAACATTTTTGCCATCGTCACCGCCGGGGTGCTGGCGCGTATCGGCATGCAGCGCAAGGCGCTGAGCGGTGAAGGTATGCTGATCCGTTCGGCGCAGGAGAATGCGGTGTTTGCGATAAAAGAGCAGGGGGGGCAGGTGGATTTTCAACTGATGGGCGGTGGCCTGCTGGTGATTTGCGCCTTCTTTATCGTCGGCGGGCTGTTTGAACATATCGTGCACATTCCCGGTCCGGTATTGATGATTCTGTTTGCGGTATTGTGCAAATACTGTCGCATCATTCCGGCCAGCATGGAAACCGGCGCGCACAGTTTTTACAAGTTCGTGTCCGCAGCTCTGGTGTGGCCGCTGATGATTGGGTTGGGCATGCTGTATGTGCCGCTGGAAAGCGTGGTGGCGGTATTTTCGCTTGGCTATGTGATCGTCTGCGGATCGGTAGTACTGTCGATGGGCGTGGTGAGTTTCCTGATTGCGCCCGCTTTGAAAATGTTCCCGGTGGAAGCGGCTATCGTTACCTGTTGTCACAGCGGCTTGGGTGGTACTGGCGACGTGGCGATTTTGTCGGCGTCCAACCGCATGGGGTTGATGCCGTTTGCTCAGATTGCGACGCGTATTGGCGGCGCGTCAACGGTAATTGGCGCAACGCTATTGTTGGGCTGGCTGATGTAAAGCCTCGGAGGATAAATGCCGTCTGATGATAAAATCGCGATAATTCTGATTAATATCGCCACGTTAGCGTGAGACACTGCCAACCGGATGCTTGGGCTTGCATACCTTGAGCATCTGCCGAATCGCCAGCCGTCCGGTTGGCGATTCACTTTTCTCCCTTCAGCATGTTGATGGCGGCACCGATCAGGATGCGGCGTTCAATATTCTGGCTGCATGCCAACTGCTGTGAAAGATGTTTTGCCAGCGATTCTACCGACAGCGTTTCGCCCCGGTGACGCATTTGCATCACGCTGTCGCCGATCAGCCGTGCCACTTCGTCCCAGACGGGTTTGATCTCCTGTTCCGAGAACATCATCGTTAACCTCGGTTGGGTGATTTTTGCTCAATGTAGCAGTTGGCGCGGCTATTCGCCACCGATGCCGGCGACCAGGGCAAACAACGGCAAGGGGAAGCGATAACGTGAGGTGTGATAGTGGAAATTAACCGAATACCATCGCCGCCCAGCGCAACAGTAGCAGCGCCAGACAGATCAACAACAGAATCAGGAACATTTTCCAGTGTTTGCTGCGCATGCGCTTGCTTGCCACGTGTTCCTCCTTATGCCTTACGCGCTGAAATACCAGATGGCTAAAACAACCATGACAATAACGACAAGCGCAATGACTTTTAATAAATCACTGAAGGTGTCATCGGGATCTTTGTCGCTGTCTTTCATGTTACCGCCTGGCCGCCGGCCATGGAATGGGTGAACGTCCAGTATGCCTGTTGCGTCGGCGCAGGCACAGGGATTTAGGGTAAAAAACCGGTAAAGATGCTGCAGGCGTAGTGAAGACACACGCAGCGGATGCGGGCAGCGGCCTATCCGGTGTACTATTCTGTCTGCAAAGTGACTCAAACAGGGCAATAAACATGGCGAAGGCGCTACCCAAACAGTACGAGAATGCCGAACGTTGGGCATTTGCAGATTCAGAACAGTTGGCGGACCAACTGGCGGCGTTGATTGTCAACGGTACCAAGACCGCGACCTGTGCGAACCTGGACCAGGACGGCATTCCGCAAAAAGGTGATGTTTTTGTGGTGGTCAACGGCAAGGGCGAGCCGGTTTGTGCGGTGGAATTGACAACGGTGGATCTGACAAGCTTCGATCAGGTTGACGAGGCGCATGCCTATGCCGAAGGGGAAGGCGACCGGTCGCTGGCCTATTGGCGTCGGGAGCATCAGCGTTTCTTTGAGGCCTACGATCTGTTTTCCCCCAACATGTCGCTGATCCTGATGAATTTCAAGGTCATCGAGACGTTCTGAGGTGACGAAACCGGTACCTTACTGCTGCCAGTGGGCCACGCCGGAGCTGGCGGCGCAGCTGATAGCCGGCGATGCCCGTCTGGCAGACGACCTCAACTGGACGCGTAGCGGGGCGCTGACGCAGGCGGAATACTGTGAGTGGGCCAATCACGTCTGCGGCATGGCGTGCCTGAACATGGTGCTGCGCGATCGCGACGGCGTGGCACCGCCGGTGTTGGAACTGGCGCGACGTAGCCTGCCGTACGGGGCTTACCAGCGTCAGGGGGATAACATCAAGGGGCTGATCTACGCGCCGTTCGTCCGATATGTGGGGGAACAGTTTGGGCTGCAGGCACAGGTGCACGTCGATCTCAGTGCCGAACAGTTACCGCTCTTGCTGGCATCCCGACGTTATTTCATTGCCTCGGTGCATCCGTCTATCCGCCAGCCGCACCAGACACCGCCACATAAAGGTGGGCATCTGGTGCTGGTAACGGCGGCGGACGGTACCAGGTTGCGCTTTCATAATCCCTCGGGAGACAGCCTGGCAACGCGTGAGAACGTAACGATGCCACTCAACACCTTTGCGCGATTCTTCGCCGGGCGTGGTATCGCGCTGGCATAAAAAAACGCGCTGTGTCTTTCAGCAAACACAGCGCGTTTTCCTGGCGTACCATCATGCCACGCGCATCACCCAGGCGTCGGCCTGACGATCGTAATGCTGTTTGTACAACAGCAATTGTTTGCCGTTCAATACTGCCGGGATGCTGGTGTGTTCATCCCAGCCGTCCAACTGCATGCACAAGTCAGGATCGGATTTACACGGGATGGTCAGAATACCTTTGCCTTCAGCCTGCTCGGATGACGTAGACAAATACGCATCATCGACCTCAAAGCTGCCTATTTTCACTACGGATACACTCATGAAGACTCCTTGCTCAAGCGGGACGTAAGAGGTAAGACCAGTTAGAGGCCGTCATAATGAGCATAGTCAATGGTGCAAAAAATGCCACAGTAAACATTTAACCTGGCACTATTGCCGGCATCAGGCTAGCCGGGCTGAATATCCCATCACGGAACTGACGTTTTGCTGGTAGCCACCCACTGGCCTTTCACTCTGTGTCGCATTCAGCGCCGCCTTGGCATTAACCCGGCTCCTGCGCCGCTCTGCTGGTGGTTACCGTGCCAGACGGTGGGGGAGTTGGGTAGAAAGCGGGTTGGCGGCAAGATATCAACATTGCCGCCGGAGGGACGTTACTGATGGAAATCCAGTACGCCATCACGTACCAGTTCACGTGGCAGGTTGTTTTTTATCCGGCTGCCGATACGTTTGGCGATGCCCAACGGTTGATGCTGATAGGTAACGATGCATTCATCACCCTGCGGCGGCGGCTCGGGATACAGGTCGCGCCCGTGAAACCACTCCTGCGCCAGCGCGGCGTCCAGCTCAAAGGCTTGCTTTGCGTGACCATCGGCCAATGCCAGCACCGCCTCGTGTTGCCAGCGGAAGCCTTTCGGGAAGCGTTCTGCCAGTTTCAGGCCAATGCGTGAGAAGCGTACCTTGCCGATCAGCGGCTCCAGCTCGGCCGGGAATAACCAGATTTCCTTATCGCGCGCCCATAGACGATGGTCATGCCGATCCCAGCTCAGGCCAACGGCTTCCGCCGCCTGTTGCACCAGCGCACCGTCTTTGCCGGACAGCGGCGAGAAGGGGAATTTGCCCACCTTATAGCCTGGCTTTGGCAGCGGCGCAACCGCATGATGCTTGCGCAGGCGTGCGACAAAGAACCCTTCGCTGTCATAGATTTGCGGGAATACGTGCAGGAAACCTTCGTCGGTCAAGGCCTGGTGCGCGCCGGGGAACAGGTCGCCCAGCGGTTCAACGCTGACCGCCGAACCGTAGTTGGCCAACAGGCTGTTAATCACCTGCTGGTTTTCCTGTGCATTGAGCGTACAGGTGGAGTAAACCATCACGCCGCCGGGCGCCAGCGCATGGAAGGCGCTGTCGATCAGTTGGCGTTGCGTTTCGGCAATGCTGTGCACGCTTTCCGGCGACCAGTTGCTCATGGCGTCGGGGTCCTTGCGCACCACGCCCTCGCCAGAGCAGGGAGCATCCAGCAGGATGGCGTCAAAGGACTCCGGTAGAGCGGCGCCGAATACCCGGCCGTCAAAGTGGGTCAGGGCGGCGTTTTTCACCCCACAGCGACTGAGGTTGGCATGGAGCACCTTGACGCGGCTGGCAGAGTATTCGTTGGCGACAATGCCGCCACGGTTATTCATCAATGCGGCGATCTGGGTGGTTTTGGAACCGGGAGCGGCCGCGACGTCCAGTACGCGACGGGGCGTTTCGCCTGCGCTGAACAGTGCGCTGACCGGCAGCATGGAACTGGCTTCCTGAATGTAGAACAGGCCGCTCAGGTGTTCCGCTGCGCTGCCGAGTCGCAGCGCGTCGTCGTCTCGAGTGATCCAGAAACCTTCTGCGCACCAGGGGATCGGCGCCAGTTGCCAGTCGTAGTCCTTTACCAGCGCCAGGAAGCCGTCAACGCTGATTTTCAGCGTATTGACACGTATGCTGCGGCGCAGCGGGCGTTGGCAGGCGGCGATGAAATCCTCCATCGACAGTGCGGCGGGCATGATCGCGCGCGTGGCGTCGAGAAAGGCTGGGGGCAGAAGTACGCTAGCAGATTTGGCCACGGGTAACTCTTATGGACGGTCAAAATGAGGGCGGCAGTGTAACATAAAGCGAGGGGCAGAGAGTATCGGCAGGGCCGCACGGTGGCAGCCCTGCCGTCTGGCGGGGTTAATTGCGCGGGATTGCCGTCCCCCATTCCTTCCAGTCTTTCGGCTCTTCCGCCGTCAGCAGGAAGTGCTTGCCGGCATTGGCTTGCGGCGCCAATGGAATGGTCGGTGGGGTAGCGAAGGCGATACCGCCGCGAATGAACTGTTGGAAGGTGCCGCTCTTGATCACACCGCCGGTCAGGCCAAATTGCAGATTATAGCCGGACGCCAGCCAGAACACGCTGTTGTTACGCACCAGGTGCTGGTACTTCTTGCTGATACGCAAGGCAACGTGGATGCGATCGGACATCGCACCCAGATAGAAACCGGTCACGGTACCTACCTCGATGCCGCGGAACAGCACTGGCGTACCGATTTGCAGTGAGCCGGTTTCTGCCGCATCAAGCACCACGTTCAGACCATCCATGTAGCGCGAGTCGGTGATGGTGGCTTCCTGGAGTTCGAAGGTGCGCAGGGCACGTCCACTACGACCCGGTTCGACGTTGATGTACGGTTGCAGCAGGGTGTCGAGGTTGCTGACGCCGGCGGCGGAGATCTCCGGTGAGACCACCGAGAAACGCGTGCCGAAGCGGGCGAAGGTATCGACATATTCTGGGTATAGCACCGCTTTCGCCAGCACCTCGTTGCGTTCCGGTGCCAGCTTCAGCGACTCGACCTGGCCAATGTCGATACCCAGATAACGGATCGGCATGCCTGGCGACAGCTTGCTGGCATCGTAGGTGCGTAGCGTAATCTGGCTACCCACCGCACGGGCGGCGGTTTCATTGGCATACAGCAGCCGTTTGCTGCCCTTGTCCAGTGTCACACCCTGCAGATTGTCGAAGCTGATGGCGCCCTTTAACGCCCGGTTGAGCGGCGACGCCTGCACCGTCAGCCCGCTGCCGTTGAGCTGCACCTTGGCTCCGCCTTCGGCCCAGAAAATGGTCTGATTGGTCAGCAGCTTGCGATATTCCGGGCTGATATAGATATCGACGTCGAATTCGTTCGCCTTTGGCCTGACGTCGACGATTTCACCTACCTGGAATTTACGGTACAGCACCACAGAACCGGTTTGCACATCCGGCAGGCTGTTGGCGGTCAACGTCAGGGTCGGCTTGGGTTTGTTGCCGATGATGCCTGCTTCGGCACGTTCCGCATTGCTATAGAGCGGATACTGGGTCGCCGGTTCGCCCTTGCTGCCCGGTATGATGCGTACACCACCGTCGATCCACTCCTGCGCACTGGCGCCAAGCACCTCCATACCGTCGAGACCCAGCTTGACGTCTACTCGGCTGTTGACCACGAACTTGCTGTCCTTGTGGATCAGCGCACGGTATTGCGCTTCAATCGCTGCGCGGAAGTTGACGCCGTCATCGGTCAGGGTGCGGCTAAGGATCTGACCGACCCGGATGCCGTGTACGATCAGCGGCTGGCCAACGTCAATGCCGTAGCTCTGTGGCGCCGTCAGCGATACGGTGAGTACCCCGGGCTGTTGCAGCAGCGTTTCACTGCTGTCCAGTACGTTGAAATGCTGTTGTGGCTCGCCGTCGCCGGGGATCAGCTCCAGCGTATTGCCGGTCAGCAACTGGCTCAGCTTGGCGTCGTTCAGGCTGATGCGCGGGCTGCGCATGGCAATACGCGTACCGCTGCGCATCAGATCTACCACCGACGGATCGATCGTCAGTTCGCCGGTGACCTTACTGTCGGGCTGCAACGTCAGTTTGGTCAGGGTGCCGACCTGCAGGCCCTGATAGATTAGCGGCGTATGGTTTTCACTCAGGTTTTTGCCACTGGGCAGATCGAGGGTGATGTTGACGCCGCGCTGACTGTGCGCCAGATCGGGATAGAGGGTGTAATTCTGCTCGGCCTTGGCCTGTTGCCCCTGTGGCGGCGAGTCGAAGGCAATGGCGCCATTCACCAGCGCGGCCAGGCTTTCCATTTGCACCGAAGCGCCGGCCAGGCTGAAGTCGCCCTTAAAGCCGGAAACGTTCCAGAAGCGGCTATTGTCCTTCACCAGGTTGGCGAAACGGCGATCGATGAGTACGTCAATGGTCACCCCCTTGTTGCCGGCGGCAATGGTGTAGTCATACACCTTGCCCACCGGGATCTTGCGGTAATAGACCAGCGAGCCGGTATTGAGCGAGCCAAGATCGTCGGCGTGCAGATGCAGCATCAGTTCGCCGGTGTTCAGACGGTATTTCGGTTGGGTATCGAGCGCCGTAAAGTGAGTCTGTGGTTGACCGCCGCCCGGCATCATGCCGATGTAGTTGCCGCCGACCAGCGCATCCAGCCCGGAAACGCCGGCCAACGAGGCTTTGGGCGTCACCAGCCAGAACTGGGTACCGTCGCGCAACGAATCTTCCAGATCGCTTTTGATGCTGGCTTCCACCACGATTTTACGCAAATCCTTGCTCAGGCTGATGGTCTGCACGGTACCGACGTCGACGCCCTGATAGCGCACCGGCGTACGCCCGGCGACGATGCCGGCGGCCGACTGGAAATCAATGGTGACGGTGGTGCCGCGCTCCTGGAAATTGCTATACACCAGCCAGCCGGCGATCAGCAGGGCGATAAACGGCAATAACCAGAAGGGTGAAATGCGGCGCTTGTGTTTGACCCGCGCTTCAGTCGTCGTATTCGGCGTTTCCTGTTGCATGTGCATCCCAAATCAATCGGCTATCCAGCCATTCAACGGCAAGAATAGTCAAAATGACCGCAGACCCAAAGTAAAAGGCTGCCGGCCCCATAGTAAATGATAATAATTGCTCGCGATTTACCAGCGACATCATCAGCGCGATGACAAACAGATCGAGCATCGACCAGCGGCCAATCCACCTCACCAGGCGCAGCAGCCGAATACGTGTTTTCAGGCTGTGCGAGGTTTTGAAATGGATGCTGAACAGCAGGGTGATCAGCACGATGACCTTGGTAAACGGCACCAGCACGCTGGCGATAAACACAATCGCGGCAATCGGCATATTGCCCGAGGTTGCCAGCGAGACCACGCCGGAAAAGATAGTATCCTCCATTCGTGCGCCGTTGGCATAGATTATCGAGATCGGCAGCAGGTTGGCCGGGATCAGCAGGATCATTGCCGCAATCAGCGCCGCCCAGGTTTTTTGCAGGCTGTAGGGTTGGCGGTGGCACATGGCAATATGGCAGCGCGGGCAACGGCCGCGCGAATCGGCATAGCCGGTATAGTGGCACGATAAACAGACGTGCAACGCCGACGGCGCCCCTTGTGGCTGTTGCTGCGGGTAGTAGCGTTCCCACAGCTGTTCCAGGTTCATGTGAATCAGGGTCAGCAGGCTGAGTAACGTCAGACAGAGATAGGCAATCAACGCGCTGCCGGCCGCGATGTCGGCATACTCTTTGACTTTTATCGTCGCTACCGCCATGCCGATCAGATAAATATCCAGCATGATCCACTCTTTTAGCCGTTCCAGCATCAGCAACACCGGGCGCAGATTCATGCCTAGCCGATGACCGATACGCAGATACAGCAGCGACAGCACCAGCGTCAGCGGCGCGCCCATGGTACAAAATGCCACCATACTGGCGGTGATCGGATCGCCCTGGCGACTCATCTGCCAGACGCCTTCCAGCAGACTGGCGTGAATATGGCTGCCGAGCAGGCGAATGCTGATCAGCGGTTCGGTGAAGGCGAACGGCATCAGCAGCAGCATGGTTACCGCCAGCGCCGTCAGCCGGGTCATCGACCAGTCGCGGCCATTGACCACTTTGGCATTGCAGCGCGGGCAATAAGCGGCCTGGTTGCCCGCCAGTGGCGGCAGGATAAACAGCAGGTCGCATTCGCAGCAGCGCTGGTGGCGCGCTGTGCTTAGCGGGCCGGTGATCGCGTGTATCTTCATCATCAAAACTGCTCTTTAGCCCGCAGGTCTATTTAGCGTAGCTGGAAAATAACGCCGTCTTTGCCATCGTGTTATAAAGGAAGGTGGCAAAGCAGGTAAACGGGGTTTCTGGCTGGCAAACATACCCTGTCGGGCAGGGTTTTGTGAAGCAACAGATGATTAACCTTGTGACTATACGCATTTAATGCTTATTTTATAGGGGCTAAGCCTCGAGCTTAAGGCTATCTACAGAGTGTTAATGGTTACTACATGACAAAAGAACAATTCTACGCGGAATTCAAACGCGATCTGGTGGCGCTACTTGACGGCGAAACCCATTTCATCGCGGCGCTTGCCAATGCCAGTGCGCTGATCAATGAGCGGCTGGATGACGTCAACTGGGCCGGATTTTACCTGATGGACGGCAAGCAGCTGGTGCTCGGGCCGTTCCAGGGAAAAATTGCCTGCGTGCGCATTCCGCTGGGCAAAGGGGTCTGTGGCACCGCCGCAGCAGAAAACCGCATTCAGCGCGTCGGCGATGTGCATGCGTTTCCTGGCCATATCGCCTGCGACGCCGCCAGCAACGCCGAAATCGTGCTGCCGCTGGTGGTTGGCGGTCAGGTGATTGGCGTGCTGGATATCGACAGCACAGTTTATCAACGGTTCGACGAGCACGACGAATTAGGCCTGAAAGCAGTGGTGGCGGGGCTTTGCGCGCAACTGGAACAGTGTAATTGTGCGAAATACGTCACTGTAGCGGCAAGTTGATCTACGGTTAACGTGGCATTTAGCGATGGCGTCATTATAATGGCGCCTGTTCATGCCTGCGGCTTGTTGGCAACACCGTTGTAATCAGGAAATTTCATGGAAAATCAACCTAAGTTGAACTCTAGTAAAGAAGTTATTGCTTTTCTTGCCGAGCGCTTTCCGCTCTGCTTTAGCGCCGAAGGCGAAGCTCGTCCGCTTAAAATCGGTATTTTTCAGGATCTGGTGGAGCGCGTGCAGGGGGAAGAGAATCTGAGCAAGACGCAATTGCGTTCTGCACTGCGCCTGTATACCTCTAGCTGGCGTTACCTGTATGGCATCAAAGTCGGCGCACAGCGTGTTGATCTGGACGGTAACCCGTGCGGCGAACTCGAACAGCAGCATGTCGACCATGCCCGCCAACAGCTTGAAGAAGCCAAAGCGCGCGTTCAGGCACAGCGTGCCGAACAAAACGCCAAAAAACGTGAAGCCGCCGGTGAATCCGCTGCCGCTGAGCCTCGTCGTCCGCGTCCAGCCGGTAAAAAACCTGCCGCTCGTCGTGAAGGCGGCGCTGCGCCGGAAGGCCGCAAGCCACGTCCACACACTCGCCCGCAGCAAGCTCGTCAACCTCGTGCCGCAAAAGAGGAAAACCAGCAGCCTCATGTGCCCGTTACGGATATCTCTAAACTGCAAATTGGCCAGGAAATCAAAGTCAGAGCAGGTAAGAGCGCGATGGATGCTACCGTACTCGAAATCGCTAAAGATGGCGTACGTGTGCAGCTCTCTTCCGGTCTGGCGATGATTGTGCGCGCAGAACACTTGCAGTTCTGATACGGAGGCCAACCAAGGCATGAACAAATTAGTCAGATTAACGGCAGTCGCTGCCTTGATGTGGGCTGGCGTCAGTTACGGTGCGGACACCGCCAACATCCGCATCGACCAACTGCCGCAGCTGCATCAGGAACCACAGCATGCAACAGTGAGTGAGCGCGTAACATCGCGCTTTACTCGCTCCCATTACCGGCAATTCGCCCTGGATGCCGAGTTTTCCGGCAAGATCTTCGATCGCTATCTGAACATGCTGGATTACAGCCACAACGTGTTGCTGGCATCCGATGTTGCGCAGTTCGCCGATAAGCGCCAGTCGTTTGGTGACGAGCTGAAGACCGGTAAGTTGGATACGCCTTACGCGCTGTTTAATCTGGCGCAGAAACGCCGCTTTGAGCGTTACACCTATGCCTTGTCGTTGCTGGGTAAGCCAATGAGCTTTACCGGCAATGACACTATTGATATCGACCGTGGCAAAGCGCCGTGGCCGAAAGACAAAGCCGAACTCGATCGTCTGTGGGATGCCAAGGTCAAATATGACCAGTTGAACCTCAAGCTGACCGGCAAGAGCGACAAGGAAATTCGCGAAACGCTGACCAAACGCTATCAGTTCGCCATCAAACGCCTGACGCAAAGCAACAGCGAAGACGTGTTCCAACTGGCGATGAATGCCTTTGCGCATGAAATCGACCCGCATACCAACTATCTGTCACCACGCAATACCGAACAGTTTAATACCGAAATGAGCCTGTCGCTGGAAGGCATCGGTGCGGTATTGCAAATGGATGACGACTACACCCTGATCAATTCGATGGTGCCGGGCGGCCCGGCGGCGAAGAGCAAATCGATCACCGTTGGCGATCGGATTGTCGGCGTTGGTCAGGCTGGTAAAGGGATGGTGGACGTCATCGGCTGGCGTCTGGACGACGTTGTTTCACTGATCAAGGGGCCGAAGGGCAGCAAGGTGCGCCTGGAAATCCTGCCAGCCGGCAAGGGCACCAAGACGCGCGTGGTCACCCTGACCCGTGAGCGCATTCGACTGGAAGACCGCGCGGTGAAGATGACCATCAAAACCGTCGGCAAGGAAAAGATTGCGGTGCTGGATATCCCCGGCTTTTACGTTGGCCTGACCGATGACGTCAAAGTTCAGCTGCAGAAGATGGCCAAGCAGAACGTCAAGGGCGTGATCATCGATCTGCGCACCAACGGCGGCGGCGCGCTGACCGAAGCCGTCTCGCTGTCCGGTCTGTTTATTCCGAGCGGCCCGGTGGTGCAGGTGCGCGACAACAACGGCAAAATTCGTGAAGACGCCGACACCGATGGCGTGACCTACTACAAAGGGCCGCTGGTGGTGCTGGTCGATCGCTTTAGCGCGTCGGCTTCGGAGATTTTCGCTGCGGCAATGCAGGACTACGGTCGTGCGCTGATCGTCGGTGAGCCGACGTTTGGTAAAGGCACCGTGCAGCAATACCGTTCACTGAACCGTATTTACGATCAGATGCTGCGTCCTGAATGGCCGGCGCTGGGCTCGGTGCAATACACTATTCAAAAGTTCTACCGCGTTGACGGCGGCAGTACCCAGCGTAAGGGCGTCACGCCTGATATCCTGATGCCAACCGGCGTCGATCCGGCGGAAACCGGCGAAAGCTTTGAAGACAACGCCATGCCGTGGGACAGCATCAATGCCGCCACCTATACCAAGGTCGGCGATATGAAGCCATTTGTGCCTGAACTGCTGAAGGATCACCAGCAGCGCATCGCCAAAAACCCAGAGTTCCAGTACATCGCGCAAGACATCGCCCATTACAAGGCGCTGAAGGATAAACGCAACATTGTTTCGCTCAATCTGGCCCAGCGCGAGAAAGAGAACCACGACGATGACGCGACCCGCTTGCAGCGTATTAACGATCGCCTGGAGCGTGCCGGCAAGAAACCGTTGAAATCGCTGGATGCCTTGCCGAAGGATTACCAGGAACCGGATCCGTACCTGGATGAAACGGTGCATATCGCGTTGGAACTGTCTCATCTTGAGAAAGATCAGCCAGCCACACAACCGGCCGCCGCCAAATAACGCGGCGCTGGCAGAAAGTAAAACGCACCTTCGGGTGCGTTTTTTAATGCTGAAATTAGGCGTTGCGGTGCAGGGATGATTTCATCGTTGTGAGTCCGTTGCCAATCTCATGCACCATGTGCATTTTTCAACCGGCAATCCTTAATGGCGTACCTGGTGCAAACAAAACGTCACTTTCGCGAACCACGATAAAAACCCACCGTTATCCGCAACAATCGTTTACAATTTACGAAACTGGCAGCAAGCGCCGTTTTTGTAAAGTTTCGTATTTTTAGTGGGTTAATGGCGGACAACGCTTGAAACTGTGACAGATGCCCATACGATCTGGGTATCCCAAGCAGCGTTTTGTTAACATTTATGAGGAAGTAAACATTTTATGATGCGTATAGCTCTGTTCCTGCTCACCAACCTGGCGGTGATGTTGGTTTTCGGGCTGGTGCTCAGCCTGACAGGAATCCAGTCCAGTAGCGTTCAGGGCCTGATGATCATGGCCGGTCTGTTCGGCTTCGGCGGTGCGTTCGTTTCTCTGCTGATGTCCAAATGGATGGCGCTGCGCTCCGTCGGCGGGGAAGTGATTGAACAACCGCGTAACGAAACCGAAAACTGGCTGTTGGAAACCGTGCGTCGTCAGTCGCAGCAGGCGGGCATTGCCATGCCGCAGGTGGCTATCTATCATGCGCCGGATATCAACGCATTTGCTACTGGCGCACGCCGCGATGCCTCGTTGGTTGCCGTCAGCACCGGCCTGTTGCAAAACATGAGCCGTGACGAAGCAGAAGCGGTTATCGCGCACGAAATCAGCCACGTGGCCAACGGCGACATGGTGACCATGACCTTGATCCAGGGTATCGTGAACACCTTCGTGATCTTTATTTCCCGCCTGTTGGCGCAGGTGGCTGCCGGTTTCCTGGGCAACCGAGACGGGGAAGGCGAAAGCAACGGCAACCCGATGATCTACTTCGCGGTGTCAATGGTGCTGGAGCTGGTGTTCGGGATTTTGGCGAGTATCATCACCATGTGGTTCTCGCGTCACCGTGAGTTTTATGCTGATGCCGGCTCCGCCAAACTGGTCGGCCGCGAGAAAATGATTGCCGCATTGCAACGGCTGAAAACCAGCTACGAACCGCAGGAAGCGGGTAGCATGATGGCATTCTGCATCAACGGTAAATCCAAGACATTCAGTGAATTGTTCATGTCGCACCCGCCGCTGGACAAGCGTATTGAAGCACTGCGCTCCGGGCAATACCTGAAGTAGCCTCAAGCCAGCATGTAAACAGAAAACCCCGGTTAACCGGGGTTTTTTATGCCTGCTATTTGGCGCTGGGTTCAATCGTGCCGGCGGGGGATTGCGTGATGCGCAGACAGCTGACCATGGCGGCCAGGGTGGCGAAGCTGCCGGCCAGAATCAACGCCGCGTGGGTTCCGCTGGTGGGGAACAGGTTGAACATCAGCGCCACCAGCGCAGCGCCGGTCGTTTGCCCCAGCAGGCGTGCCGTGCCCAGCATGCCGCTGGCGCCGCCGCTGCGGTGGCGCGGTGCGGAGGAAATAATGGTGTGGTTGTTTGGTGACTGGAATAGCCCAAAACCTGCGCCGCACAATGCCATGCGCCAGATAATGTCCAGATCGTGCGGGTTCGGCGGTAACAGTGCCAGCAGGAATAGCCCGAGTGCGAACACCGACAACCCAATACCGCCCAGCAGACCGGCGTGGATATGCTCCACCAGGCGTCCGGCCAGCGGCGCCATGACGATAATCGCCAACGGCCACGGCGTCAGCAATAACCCGGTAGCCACTTCGTCACGCCCCAATGCGCCTTGCAGGAAAAACGGCAGCGACACCATCGCCAGCATTTGTGCGGCAAACGAACAAATGGAGGTGCCCATCGACAGCGCAAAGATCGGGATACGCAGCAAATCCACCGGCAGCAGCGGAGATTCCTGGCGCAGCTGGCGGCGCACGAAGAAAAAGCCAATCAGCAACAGCGCCGCCATTTCGGCGGCAATCAGCCATGGGCTTTGCCCCTGCGCCACGCCACCGATGGCGGTGATCAATAAACCGAACGTCAAGGCGTTCATCACCGCGCTAAGCGGATCAAAGCGCTGTTGGCGGCTCTTCTGGCCGTTGGCCGGCAAATAACGCATACCCAGCAGCAAGGCGACAATGCCAATCGGCAGGTTAATGGCGAACAGCCATTGCCACGATGCCAGAGACAGGATCGCCGCTGCCACCGTAGGACCGGCGGCGGATGCGAAGGCGACGATCAGCGAATTGATGCCGATGCCGCGGCCAAGAAAGCGCTGCGGATAAATAATACGGATTAGCGCAGTATTGACGCTCATGATCGCCGCTGCACCAAAGCCTTGCAATACGCGGGCGATGGTCAGGCTGAGTAGTGAATCGGACAGGGCGCAAAACAGCGAGGTAATGCTGAACACCAGCAGGCCAGCCTGATAGATGCGCCGATAGCCAATCAAATCGCCCAGCGAAGCCAGCGACAGCAACGATACGGTAATCGCCAACTGATAGGCATTGACAATCCAGATTGAACTGGCGGGGCTGGCGTTGAGATCGCGGGCAATGGTCGGTAGCGCAACGTTGGCGATCGCGCCATCGAGCACGGAAACGGTAATGCCGAGAGCAATGGCCAAGATCGCCCCGTAGCGCTGTGGGACGGGCAAACCGTCGGTGCAGGAACGCGTCATAGTATGGAGAATTATTAAACTCAGAGAAGGTGACCATGCTAACAGTTTTGTTGCCGAATTCATCTGCCATTTATCCGACAATTGTAAACGTCGATGAGTAGCAGATTATTCCTTGGCATCCATTGCATAGCGCGGATTGTTCCGCTTATACTGAAACCCTTGTTCAAATTTCTTAAAACAGAAATAGGTGAGTAGGATTGACCATGGCTAACGCAGATCTAGATAAACAACCGGATTCTGTTTCATCGGTGCTCAAGGTGTTCGGTATCTTGCAAGCACTGGGCGAGGAGCGCGAGATCGGCATTACCGAACTGTCTCAGCGGGTGATGATGTCTAAAAGCACCGTCTACCGTTTCCTGCAAACCATGAAGTCGCTGGGTTATGTAGCGCAGGAGGGAGAATCGGAAAAATATTCTCTTACCCTCAAACTGTTCGAACTGGGCGCCAAGTCGTTACAAAATGTCGATCTGATCCGCAGCGCCGACATTCAGATGCGTGAGTTGTCCAACCACACCCGTGAAACCATTCACCTGGGTGCGCTGGATGAAGACAGCATCGTATACATCCATAAAATCGACTCCCTGTATAATCTGCGCATGTATTCGCGCATCGGCCGGCGTAATCCGTTGCACAGTACCGCCATCGGTAAGGTGCTGCTGGCATGGCGTGACCGTGCAGAGGTGAACGATATTCTGTCTCAGGTGGAGTTTACCCGCAGTACCCCGCATACCATTACCAGCGCCGCGGACCTGTTGCCAGTGCTGGATAAAGTTCGTACGCAAGGGTTTGGCGAGGATATCGAAGAGCAGGAAGAAGGGCTGCGTTGCATCGCGGTACCGGTGTTCGACCGTTTTGGCGTGGTGATTGCCGGGCTGAGCATCTCCTTCCCGACCATTCGTTTTTCGGAAGATGCGAAATCCGATTACGTTCGGCAGTTACATAACGCCGCGCGTATTATCTCGCAACAGCAGGGTTATCACGATTATCCGTTCTGACGGTGCGATGCTCTCATCGCCGATGATCAACGAGCGACAGGCAGACATAAAAAAACCGGCGTAATCGCCGGTTTTTTATTGCTACGGGCAAGGTTACTGGTGAACCAGTTCCGCTTCGTCTTCGCTGTTCATGATGCTTTTGTCAGTTTGCTTCATCAACTGGCTGGTAATGGTGCCGGCGGTCATAGATCCACTGACGTTCAACGCGGTACGACCCATGTCGATCAGCGGTTCAACCGAAATCAGCAGTGCGACCAGCGTCACCGGCAGGCCCATTGCCGGCAGCACGATTAGCGCGGCAAAGGTCGCGCCGCCGCCCACGCCAGCAACGCCGGCGGAGCTGAGGGTGACGATGCCAACCAGCGTGGCGATCCATAACGGATCCAGCGGGTTGATACCGACGGTAGGGGCAACCATTACCGCCAGCATGGCCGGATACAGCCCGGCACAGCCGTTCTGGCCAATAGTGGCACCGAACGAGGCGGAGAAGCTGGCAATCGACTCTGGCACACCCAGACGGCGCGTTTGCGCTTCCACGTTAAGCGGGATACTGGCGGCGCTGGAGCGGCTGGTAAAGGCAAAGGTGATCACCGGCCAGACCTTGCGGAAGAACTTGGCCGGATTAACGCCGGTGAACGACAGCAGCAGCGCGTGTACCGCGAACATGATCGCCAGCCCCAGATAGGAGGCGACCACAAAGCTGCCCAGCTTGATGATATCGTGAATGTTGGAACCGGCGACCACTTTGGTCATCAGCGCCATCACGCCGTACGGGGTCAGTTTCATCACCAGGCGCACCAGTTTCATCACCCAGGACTGCAGCGTGTCAATGGCATTCAGAACGCGTTGGCCTTTGGCCTGATCGTCTTTCACCAATTGCAGTGCGGCGACGCCAAGGAAGGCAGCGAAGATCACCACGCTGATGATTGAGGTTGGGCTGGCCCCGGTCAGATCGGCAAACGGGTTCTTCGGCACGAACGACAATATTAGCTGTGGTACCGTCAGATCGGCCACTTTACCGACATAGTTGCTCTGAATTGCCGACAAACGCGCGCTTTCTTGCGTACCTTGTACCAGTCCTTCGGCGGTCAGGCCGAACAGGTTGGTCACCAGCACCCCGACCAACGCGGCGATCAGCGTGGTAAACAGTAGTGTGCCAATGGTCAGCACGCTGATTTTACCCAACGATGACGCATTATGCAGTTTGGCGACGGCGCTCAGGATTGAGACGAACACCAGTGGCATAACGATCATTTGCAGCAGTTGCACATAGCCGTTACCGACGATGTTGAACCAGCCGATAGATTCTTTCAGTAATGGATTGTCTGCGCCATAGATCAGTTGCAATGCGAGGCCAAATACCACGCCAACCATCAAACCGACCAGAACTTTTTTTGCCAGGCTCCATTGCTTATGGCGAGTTTGCGCCAACAGCAAAAGGAGGGCGACAAAAACCAGCACGTTAATTACGAGCGGTAGATTCATCCCCGTGTCTCCAATATCTTTTTTATAGTTTAAAAATGGCTACGCACCACGATGTAGCGATGTCGATATGGTATCAGTTTGCGCGGCGCCACCCTTATATCCAAATCGAATGTGATATAACTCACAGTAATTTTTTGCTTAATAAATCGCCGATATGGATATAAAAACGCCGATATTTCGTGATCACAGTCTAATATTTTTCAACTGCTCAAAATACGACTGCACCGGAATGGTGCAACCCCCTTGCCAGTAGATGGCGAACGCGACCAGACAAAGACACAGGGCACGTTCCAGCTGATTGCCCTTTTGTGAATTTAGCAGCGGCAGACGAAAACGCCAGCGGCAAGGCCATAGCAGGGGGACGCCGGCGGGGGTGAGCATGTCAGCCAGCAGATGGCTGAAGTAGCCGATGATCATGGCATGCAAGACGTCGGGGGGAATAGGCCAACTGCGTGGTACATCGAGGCTAAACAGCATCACGCCGCCGACGATAGCCAACAGGCTGTGGGTAAAGCCGCGATGGCCGAAGGCCCGCGCGATAGGGATCGCTACCCAGCGCAAGCGTTGGCCAAGTACCGATTTGGGATGATCGATATCCGGTAATAAAGACGTCAGCAGGGCTGCGGGTATGATATGCCACCAGTCGCCGTTGGCCAGCACCGGTGTCACTTCTGCTTTCTTGGCGAAGATCGCGCAAGCGACAGAAAAAATAAGATGTCCTTCCGCAGTCATGCTGTTGCAATTCCGGCTGGTAAACTGGTAATTTATCCAGTATATGGGGATTTGCACAGTAATGGAATGGGTGACGCTGTAACTAATTGTTTAAATCGCCGAATTTACAATGAGTTGGACAGTTTCCGCGCTGCCGGTGATGCGATGACCCTGCGGCAAGCAACCAGGACTCCATGCGGAGCCCTGGTCGGAATGATGTTGCGGGGGATCACCGTGCCAGCCAGCCCCCGTCGACCGCCACGGTATAGCCATTGACATAATCAGAGGCGGCTGACGCCAAAAACACCACCGGCCCCATCATGTCCTGCGGCAGTCCCCAGCGGCCGGCAGGGATACGATCGAGAATCGCCTGATTACGTTCCTCATCGGCGCGCAACTGTTGAGTATTGTTGGTGGCCATGTAGCCAGGCGCGAGGGCATTGACGTTAATGCCGTGTTTGGCCCACTCATTGGCCAGCAGGCGGGTTACGCCCATCACTGCGCTCTTTGAGGCGGTATACGACGGTACGCGAATACCGCCCTGGTAAGACAGCATGGAGGCGATATTGATAATTTTGCCACCGGATCCCTGCTTGATAAATTGACGTGCTACCGCTTGCGACAAAAAGAACACGGTTTTGATGTTCACATTCATCACGTCATCCCAGTCTTTTTCGCTGAAGTTAATTGCATCTTCGCGGCGAATAATACCAGCGTTATTGATCAGAATGTCTATACGGCCGAATTCGGCAATGGCCTGTTCCAGTACGCTGGGGATCACCGCCACGCTGCTCAGATCGGCCTGTAGCGTCAGAAAGCGGCGCCCCAGCGCGCTGACCCGATCGCGGGTTTGTTGCGGATCGCTGCGGTTAACGCCAATGATATCGCAACCGGCCTGCGCCAGCCCGATTGCCATACCCTGGCCCAGCCCGGTATCACACCCGGTCACCAGCGCCACTTTACCTTTTAGATCAAAGGAATCTAGAATCATAGCCAGCTTCTCTCGTGGTTCGAAAAGGGGGGATCAGCGCAAGTCGCTGACGGCGACGTGGTCCATATCGCCGAAGACCTGATTCTCGCCAATCATGCCCCAGATAAAGGTGTAGCGTTTGGTGCCAACGCCGGAATGGATTGACCAGCTCGGTGAAATCACCGCCTGTTCGTTGTGTACCAGCAGATGTCGGGTTTCCTGTGGTTGTCCCATCATATGGAATACTGCGGTGTCCTGGTCCATATCAAAATAGAAATACACCTCCATACGCCGCTCGTGGGTGTGGCAGGGCATGGTGTTCCACAGATTGCCTTCCGCCAACGTGGTCAGGCCCATGGTGAGCTGGCAGGTCGGCAGCACGTCCGGCACGATGAATTTATTGATGGTGCGGCGATTGCTGGTGGCGTTATCGCCCAGCGTTTGCGGCGAGGCTTCCTCCAAGGTGATTTTCCGGTTGGGATACGCGGTATGCGCTGGCGCGCTGTTGTAGTAGAACTTGGCGGGGCGACGGGCATCGGCGCTGCTGAATTCAACCTGTTTGGCACCCTGACCCACATACAGTGCCTGCTGATTGCCAATCTCATAGCGCTGTCCATCCACCTCGATGGTACCGGCACCGCCGATGTTGATCACGCCCAGTTCGCGGCGCTCCAGAAAATAACTGACGCCCAGTTGCTTACCGACTTCGTCGCCGATGCTGACCGTTTTATTCACCGGTTTGATTCCACCAACGATAATCCGATCGATGTGGCTGTAGGTCATGGTGTACCGATCGGCCTCAAAGATGTTTTCGATCAGAAATTCGCGGCGTAATCCGGCGGTATCGAGCTGTTTAGCATGGTCGCTGTGAATGCTTTGACGGACGTCCATCTCAATGCCTCGCTTGCTGAAGTGACAGGAAGAAAGCACCGGGTAAACGGTGACGCTGCGTGGCAGTGACAGCGGCGACCGACAACCCGGCGCTTTCTGTTATGGCGACAGCATAGGGTGGTCGGTATGCGAATTCAATAAAAATGAAATAATGTTTTATTTAATTTTGACGGCGGTCTTGGTTTTTGACCGACAAGGCAAAAACGCACTGCCTGGTCGGCAGTGCGCAGTAAATCATAGGAAGGCGGGGGGATTATCTCAGGTGTGCCGGCGTCAGCTGCTCGAGCGACGACAATTGGTGATCTGCCAATGCCCAGCGCGGATCCTGGCGGTATTCCTGTGCCGGGATCACTATCGAACGCATACGCGCCGCCTTGGTAGCGATCATGCCGTTGAACGAGTCCTCCAGCGTAATGCAGCGCAGTGGATCGCTGCCCAGACGTTCGGCTGCGATCAGGTAAACTTCCGGGTGCGGTTTACTGTAAGGCAAATATTCCGCCGAAACCAACCGATCAAAATAGGGTTCCAGTTCAAACATTTTCAGTACCTGCTGTTGCATATGCAGCGGCGAGGCAGACGCCAGTCCAATATGCAGGCCCTGGGAGCGGCACAGTTCAAGCGCTTGCTGCACGCCCGGCAACAGTGGGCGCGTTTCGTGCACCAGTTCAATGGCGCGTTCAATAATGCGTGCCGATACCTGTTCCAGCGAAGGGCCTTGCCATGGCATGGCCTGATACCATAGCTTGACCACCAGATCGATACGCAGGCCCAGGGTGTCCGGCAGATTGTGCCGATCGGAAAGGTCGAGGCCAAGCGAACCGAAAATATCCAGCTCTGCCTGCAGCCACAGCGGCTCGGAGTCAATCAGTAAGCCGTCCATATCAAAAATTGCGCTTTCAATCTGTTGCGAATAGGCCATTAGCGGTCACTCCTGCGGGCGCCATAAGGAAATATTGACCTTACTGTAGCATTGTCGCCGATGTGACTAAAACTTTTGCCGCCGCTGCCTACGGGGAATTGCCGCCAGACGCTGTGCCAGTTTGCGTAATTTCAGCAGCCAGCGTTGATCCTGGCGTTCGGTCACCTGTTTCAGCATGCGGGTATAGTCCAGCACCAGCCCCGGCGTCCAGGTCATGCTTTCACCGCGGCTGCGCAACATCGCCAACACCCACAGGTTAGGATCCAGCAACAACATCAGAAAGCGTCGCCATAGCTGTCGGCCGCCCAGTACGCCTTCCAGTGCGCTGTCCAGCGCGCTAATCACCGTGGTTGAGCAGTTGCGTCGCGTCAAGTTGTAGGTATCGTCCTGGCGGTAGTGCTGCCAGAAGGCGAGCAGAGCGCTGGAGTTATAGCGGCAGAAGTGAATGTGTTTGTCCGGTGGGCACCATTCGGCCGTTTCTTGTTGCAAGCTGGGCAGAAAACGGCCGGCGACGTTATTCTGCTCCCCGGCATGCAGCAAGCGGCGAAAGTCCTGTGCCGACCGATCGATTTCATCGCGCGGATAATGGCTGATATAGATATCAGGAGCCCGTTCCAGCGCCGCATGACCGGTAGAGATCACGCCTGAACCATCGACTGCGGCAATGTAACGGTCAACGATATAGCGACGGCGTGCATCTTTCGCCGTGCCAAGTGGGGTCCAGACATATACCGTCAGCGGCTGGGTAGCCGTGTGTGACGGCGATTCGGTATCTTGTCGATTCAGGGTAAAGTGCATCAGGCGGCGCGAAATGCGCAGCAAAGCCCAGCCAGAGAGGATCATCATCAGGCCAAGGCAAAAGGGCACCGTCATGCGATGCGGTGCCGGCCAGCCGATAAAGATCATCAGCGACAGTAACAGTTCGCCGCTACCGGCCAGGGCGACAATCTTCCAGCGGCTGTGCTGGATCACGGTTGAGGACGCGATGCGCACCACGCCGTCCAGCAGCAACGCGCTGCCGAATACCACGCTAGAAACGATATTGCCGTCGGCCGGCACGTCGAGCACCAGAAATGCCATAAAAATAAACCCGAGGCCCTTCAGCAGCACCGGCCGGCCGCTGCCGCCAATCACCAAAGCCGCCGAGATGGCCACCACCCCCTCGAGTGCCAGCATCAGCGCCAACGCATCCAGCGCCAGCAGTGAACGCCCGTCCTGCAACACATCGATCAGCATCAGTACGCCAACGATGATCCAAAACCAGCCAAACAGCTGTAAAGCGCGACGTTGCCGGTGCAGTGCCTGGGCGCCGAGCAACAAGACGATCAGCCGAATCATTATCGTTCCTTTTATAATGCCTTGGGATAACAGTATAACGCGATGCGAAAAAACAGCGCTGTCGTCGTACTTAGACGCTAAGCTGTTGATATCGGATAATTCCACCCGATCTGTGTAAAGAAAACGGTGGGCGCAGCCCGGCAACAACGGGTAGACTTAGGCCATTACGGCTGCGTCGCTAACAAGGGGAATCCATGACGTATCAACAGGCAGGGCGTATTGCCATCATTAAACGTATCCTGGGATGGCTGGTATTCATCCCGGCGTTGCTGTCGACGCTGATTTCACTGCTCAACTTTATCTATCAACACAGTGAGAAAACCAAAGGCATCAATGCGGTGATGCTGGACTTTGTGCATGTCATGGTGGATATGGTGCGTTTCAATACACCGTTTCTTAACCTGTTCTGGTATAACTCGCCGGTGCCGAATCTCGATAAAAGCCTGTTCAGCGGCGGCAACCTGATGTTTATCGTTATCTATTTCCTTATCTTTGTCGGGCTGGCGCTGTGCGCTTCCGGCGCGCGTATGTCACGACAGGTGAAGTTCATCCGCGAACGTCTGGAAGATCAGTTGATCCTTGAACAGGCCAAGGGCAGTGAAGGGCTTACGCGTGCTCAATTGGAACAGCGTATTACACTGCCGCACCACACCATTTTCTTGCAATATTTCCCGCTGTATATTTTGCCCATCGTGATAGCGGTGGTGGCCTATTTTGTCATCAAACTGCTGGGAAGCCTGGCCGGCGGCGCCTGATCGACGGGCTCGCGACAGGTAAAAACAGGGCCCGTCACGGGCCCTTTTTTATGGTTCAGGGTGTAGTAGGCTGTCGATGGCGCGCTGCGCTGCGACCAGGTGCTGGCCGCCAAACAGGTTGCTGCGATTGAGCAGATAATAGAGCTGATACAGCGGCTGACGTTCGATAAAGTCGGCGGGCAACGGCCAAACGCTTTGATAGCCATCATATATTTGCGGCGGCAGTTCCGGGTACAACGGTAGCATGGCAAGATCGCATTCTCGATCGCCCCAGTAGCAGGCGGGGTCGAACAGCATTGGGCCGTTGGCAGTCATTGCGCAGTTGGCTGGCCACACATCGCCATGCAGCAAGGAAGGCTGTGGCTGGTGGTTCTGCAAACGCAGGTAGACGATGTCGACCAGTTCATCGATATCACCGAAGGTCATGCCTTTTTCCGCCGCCAGCTGTAGCTGCCAACCGATGCGCTGTTCGGCAAAGAATTCGGCCCAGCGGCGTTGCCAGGCATTGGGCTGCGGTGTGGTGGCAAGATCGTTATCAAAATCGAGGCCGAACTGCGGCTGTTCGCTCCACTGATGCAGACGTGCCAGCTGTTGTCCGAGACAATGGGCGCCGTGGGCATCCAATGGCTTGAGCGTCTGGTATTCCAGCAGCAGGAAACTGTAGTCGCGATCGCTGCCGACGCCGTAGACCGCCGGCACGCGCACGGTTTTGCTACGCGCCAGCAATGCCAGCTGATCCGCTTCGGCGGTGAAAATAGGCAGCAACTCGCGGGCGTCGCACTTGACGAACACCTCGCTGTCACCGTAATTCACGCGCCACGCCGGGTGGATTTCGCCCCCCGGCAGTTCAGTCCTTTGGCGGATTTCTGCGTTGCCAAGATGTTCACTTAACAGACGACTAACGGCTTGCCACATGGTATTCCCCCCTCTGTGTTGCCTGCTGTTTCATTAGCTTAGCGTCTTTGACATGGTGAAAACACGATATGGCGCACAGCCGTGCGTTACCGTTGGCGTATTTGTCACAATCGCACATCTGGTCAAAGTATATACGCTATTGATTAATTTAAATACTCCTGTGCCGAGGTTAGTTTTTCCTACTGCTAGGCGCGGGGAGCGCGCGAGCGGGATTTATCATCCAGCAGCGTACCTTCGTGACGTTGTAACGGTTTAATGCGACTGTAGAGCAGGGCGATGACGAACAGCACGGCCTGTACGATGACGATGCATGGTCCGGTTGCACCATCGATATGAAAGCTTATCAAGGTGCCGAGCACGCAGGAAAACACTGACACCACGGTGGCAACCAGCAGCATGCGGTCAAAACTGCGACACAGCAGGAAGGCGATAATCCCTGGAGCTATCAGCATGGCGATCACCAGAATCACCCCCACCGCCTGCAACGAGGCGACAATGGTCATTGCCAGCAGGCACAGCAAGCCGTAATGCAGCAGTTTGACCGGCAGGCCAATTACCCGTGCATGGCTGGGATCAAAGCAGTACAGCATCAGATCCTGGCGCTTCAGCAGCACCACCGCCAGCGTAATACCGGCAATCAGCAGCGTTTGTTTCAGTTCGCCGTCGGTGATGCCGAGCATGTTGCCGAACAGAATGTGACTCAGGTGCTGATCGGTATCCACTCGCGAAAAAAGCACCAGCCCAAAGGCGAACATGCCGGAGAAGACGATGCCCATCACCGTGTCTTCCTTCACCCGGCTGTTTTCCTTTAGATAACCGGTGGCGAGTGCGCAAAATATACCGGAGAGAAACGCGCCGATGGCCAAGGGAATACCGAGAACGAACGCCAGTACGATTCCAGGCAGTACGGCGTGTGAAATGGCGTCGCCCATCAACGACCAGCCCTTGAGCACCAGATAGCATGACAGTACCGCGCACACCACGCCGGTGACGATGGCAGCCACGATCGCCCGTTGCATAAACGGATAGGCGAAGGGCTCGCTGAGCCATTGATATAACATTTCCATCAGCCTTCCTCCCCGTGGTGTTCAGCGCGCGCCACCCGACGTTTGCTCGCCAGCAGGCCATGTTTCGGTGCCAGCACAAACGCCAGCAGGAATACCACGGTTTGCAGGGTGACGATCACGCCGCCGGTGGCTCCATCAAGGAAGAAGCTTAAATAGGCGCCGATACCGCTGGTCAGCGCGCCGATAATGATAGCGATGATCACCAGTCGGCTAAAGCGGTCGGTCAGTAAATAGGCGGTTGCGCCAGGGGTGATCACCATGGCGATCACCAGAATGGCGCCAACGGTTTGCAATGCCGCAACGGTACAGGCGCTGAGCAGGGTAAAGAACAGGATTTTCAGCCGCAGCGGCGACAGGCCAATCGACACCGCGTGACTCTCGTCGAAGAATACTGCCAGCAGGTCCTTCCACAGCAGGCACAGAATAACCAGTGAGACACCGATGATAATCTCTACCTGCAGCACGTCCTCATCGGCGATGCCGAGGATATTGCCAAAAATAATCGACTGCACGTTAACCGAGGTCGGATTTAGCGAGACGATCAGCAGCCCGACGGCAAAAAAGGTGGAAAAGATAAAACCGATAATCGCGTCTTCGCGCAGACGGGTAACGTGACGTACCAGCGTCATTGCCAGCGCCGCCAGCATGCCGGTAAAGAATGCGCCGGCGGCGTAGGGCAGCCCCAAGGCATAAGCGCCGGCAACGCCAGGCACCACCGAGTGTGACAGTGCATCGCCCATCAGTGACCAGCCTTTCAGCATTAGATAGGCCGACAGGAACGCGCAGGCGGCGCCGACGATGGCGCTGACCCAAATGGCTTTGACCATGTAGTTGTAATTGAAGGGTTGCAGCAGAATCTCCAGCATCAGGATTGTTTCTCCTTTGGCTGGCTTTGCGCTGGTGGATCGCTTTTGGTGTGACCGTAAAATACCGCCGGCCGTTCGTCGTCGGTCAGCACCGTAACAGTACGCGGATCGTTATCGTCATGCAGATCCGGGCCGGACAGGTTGATATGGCGCAACACGCCGCCAAACGCCAGCTCCAGATTGCTCTGGGTGAAGGTGGTTTCGGTCGGGCCTGCGGCCAGCACCGTGCGGTTGATGAGTATTACCCGATCGCAGAATTCCGGCACGCTACCCAGATTGTGAGTGGAAACCAGAATCAGGTGGCCTTCGTCGCGCAGCGCGCGCAACAGGTCAATAATTGCGTTTTCGGTTTTGACGTCAACGCCGGTAAACGGCTCGTCCAGCAACAGTACGCTGCCTTGCTGCGCCAGCGCCCGGGCTAGAAATACGCGTTTTTTCTGCCCGCCGGACAGCTCGCCGATCTGCCGCTTGCGCAGCTCGCTCAAACCGACGCGCGCCAGCGCGTTATCCACGCGCTGACGGTCGTCTTTGGAAGGAATACGCAGAAAATTCATCTTGCCGTAACGCCCCATCATCACCACATCTTCCACCAGTACCGGGAAGTTCCAATCAACGTCTTCCGTTTGTGGGACGTAGGCAATCAGGTTTTTCTTCAGCGCATCGGCAATCGGTTTGCCGCTGAGCAATACGCGGCCGTGAGTGGGGCGCACCAGCCCCATAATGCTTTTAAACAACGTCGATTTGCCGCTGCCGTTCACCCCGACCAGGGCACAGATGGCGCCGCCGGTGAGTGAGAAGCTGGCGTCGTAAATCGCGGTATGGCCGTTGTTGTAGGTGACGGTGACATCATCGACGTTCAATTCGGGTCGGACAAACGCCTCAGCGGTCATTGATTAAATCCTTTGGCAATGGTCTGCACGGTTACATTCAGCAAGTCTATATATGTCGGTACCGGTCCGTCATGGGCAGACAGCGAATCAACGTACAGCACGCCACCGTAGTTGGCCCCGGTTTCCTTTGCCACCTGTTTGGCCGGTTTGTCGGAAATGGTACTTTCGCTGAACACCACCGGAATGTTATTGGCGCGCACCGCGTCGATAACCCGCCGCACCTGCTGCGGTGAGCCTTGCTCGTCGGCGTTGATTGGCCACAGATAGACTTCCTTCAACTGATAATCTTTCGCCAGGTAGCTAAACGCGCCTTCGCTGGTCACCAACCAGCGCTGCGCCGCCGGAATACGCGACAGTCGTTCACGCAGCGGGGCGTCAAGCGCGGCAATTTTTTCTGCATAGGCTTTGGCGTTGCGATTGTAGGTTTCGGCATTGGCCGGATCGTACTTCACCAGCGCTTGGCGAATATTATCGATATATACCAGGGCGTTGGTGGGTGACATCCAGGCGTGCGGGTTGGGATTGCCATTGTACGGCCCTTCGCGGATCGGCAGCGGCGTAATGCCTTCGGTAACCACCGCCGCAGGCACCTGCTTGATATTTTCGAAGAAGCGCTGGAACCAACGCTCCAGGTTCATGCCGTTCCATAAGATCAGATCCGCGTGCTGCGCCTTGACGATATCGCGCGGCGTGGGTTGATAATCGTGAATTTCTGCGCCGGGTTTGGTAATGGATTCGACCACGGCGGCATCGCCGGCCACGTTTTGCGCAATGTCTTGAATAATGGTGAAGGTCGTCACCACGCGCAGTTTCTTTTCGGCCAGCGCAGGGTGGCTGAACAGCGCGGCAGCCAGCAGCAGTCCAGGCAGAACAAACGGGCGCAGCCATCGTGTTGCGCGTTGCTCAAAGGGAAATGCGTTCGGTTTCAGTAGCATGGTGACTTCTCCTTGTTTAAATGAAAATGATTATCAATATCATTTATCATGAAGTCAAGCGTCACAAGCAACTGACGACAGGTTGATTCCAGCATCAACAAATAATACCGTCCGGTGAGTTATAGCATTTAATGTATCCGTATGTAACTAGTTATCGGTGTGTAACTGTTTAACATACTCGTCATAAGTAGATATCGACACTTCTGGCGTTTTTCCTAACGCAACCTGCCCGAGTCCTTGTGCCAGTTTTTCGGTATCTGATTGATCCAATGAGGTTATCAGCGCAAAGCTATTGCTGCCCAACTCGTGCGAAACTCCGTCTTTATCCGTCAGCGCAGTGGTGAAACCTTCGCGGGTCAATTGTCCGGTAAGCTTCGCCAAATCAGTTAATCCTTCTTCCTGGTAGCGAAAAGTCACCACAAAACACCTGGTCGCAGATTGACTCATAAATCACCTCTTGGTATATGGATAGCATGAGAATAGACCAAAAAATGAATGCAGGCGTCCTTACACGTTGCCTCTGCTACGCAACTCATTGAAAGGAGTGAGGGATTCTGTGAAAACAAAAATTGGTTGCCTGATGGCAATTACGCTTTTGGCGGGGTGCGCGAAAGACCCGCAGACAACCAGCAGCACAACGGGCAGTGGCACAGGCAAGGGAGGGTGGTTGCAGCCGCCGCCGCAGGCACCGGTCAACCGCACCGGCACCCCGGTTGCCTACAACGACTATATCAGCCAGGCCGCCAGCCATTACGGCGTGGATGAAACGCTGATCAAGGCGATTATCCAGGTTGAATCCGGATTTAATCCAAGCGTGGTCAGCACCTCCAATGCCGTGGGGCTGATGCAGTTGAAAGCCTCTACTGCCGGGCGTGATGCCTATCGTATGAAGGGCAAAAAGGGGCAACCCAGTTCGCGAGAATTAAAAGATCCGGCGGTCAATATTGATCTGGGAACGGCCTATATCAATATTCTTCAAAGCCAACAGCTAGCCGGGATTACCAACCCTAAAACTCTGCAATACGCTACCATCGTCTCCTACGTCAATGGTGCTGGCGCGATGCTGCGCACCTTCTCTTCGGACAAACGGGTGGCGGTGAACCGCATCAACCAAATGAGCCCGGACGAGTTTTACCAGCACATACAGAAGAAACACCCAGCACCGCAGGCGCCGCGTTACCTGTGGAAGGTGACAACCGCTTACCAGGCGATGCAGCAATAACCCGAACCCGTGAAAAACCGGCGCCTTCCTGGCCGGTTTTTTTACTTTCTTAAGCGCGCAAACCCGTCGAATATCTCATTTTTCGTTATTTCTCCTGCCGTTAGCCAGAAAACAGCACAAAAAGTCAATTTGTCGGCTGTGGTCAATTCTTTGCGTCCATTCAATAAGTTACCGGTAACATTTTTGCTAAAGATTATTTTTTGGCCTTCAATAAATAGACAAAAAAGTTACAAATTATGTTTAAAACCCACATCAACCGCACGGTTGAGGTTAAATAGTTGTGATTATCTTTGGATGGAATGTGATATGTCGGACGATAAAACTAACAATTCGCGGCGCGATTTCTTACTCAAATCGATGACCCTGATCCCTGCTGCGGTGATTGGCGGCAGTAGCGTCGGGGCTTTGACCGCGCCGGCAGCCGCCAATGCTGCCAGTAACACACCCGCAACAACTGACGCTTATCAACCCACTTTCTTCACGCCGGAAGAGTGGGCCTTTATCAACGCCGCGGTGGCGCGGTTGATCCCGGCCGACGATCGTGGCCCAGGCGCGCTGGAAGCTGGCGTGCCGGAATTTATCGATCGCCAGATGAATACTCCCTATGCCACCGGTGCCATCTGGTATATGCAGGGGCCATTCAACCCGGACGTACCTAAGGAGCTGGGTTATCAGTTACCGCTGGTGCCAAAGCAGATTTACAATCTGGGCATCGCCGACGCCGACGGTTACAGCAAAAAGCAGCATGGCAAGGTGTTTGCCCAGTTGGATGGCGCACAACAGGACGCGATGCTGAAACAGATGGAAGCTGGTGAAGCCGAGTTCGAACAGGTGCCCGCCAAGCTGTTTTTCTCCTACCTGCTGCAAAACACCCGCGAAGGTTTCTTCAGCGATCCGATCCATGGCGGTAATAAAGACATGGTTGGCTGGAAGCTGATTAATTTTCCGGGTGCGCGCGCCGACTTTATGGACTGGGTTGAGCGAGGGGAACGTTATCCCTTCCCACCGGTTTCGATTCGTGGGGAGAGAGGATAACAATGGCAACGCTAATGAAGAAAAAGGACGTGGTGATCGTCGGGTTTGGCTGGGTTGGCGCCATCATGGCCAAGGAGCTGACCGAAGCGGGGCTGAACGTGGTTGCGCTGGAGCGTGGGCCGATGCGCGATACCTACCCGGACGGTTCCTATCCGCAGGTTATCGACGAACTTACCTATAATATTCGCCGCAAACTGTTCCAGGACTTGTCGAAAAGCACGGTGACCATTCGCCATAACAGCAGCCAGACCGCGGTGCCATACCGTCAGTTGGCGGCATTCCTGCCGGGTACCGGCGTGGGCGGTGCCGGACTGCACTGGTCTGGGGTACATTTCCGCATCGATCCGATCGAACTGCGCATGCGCAGCCATTATGAAGAGCGCTATGGCAAAAACTTCATTCCCAAGGATATGACCATCCAGGACTTCGGCGTGACCTACGACGAGCTGGAACCGTACTTTGACAAGGCGGAGAAGGTGTTTGGCACCTCCGGCAGCGCGTGGTCGATCAAGGGGAAAGTGGTTGGTGCAGGCAAGGGGGGCAACCCGTTCGCGCCAGATCGTTCCGACGATTTCCCGCTGCCGGCGCAAAAGAATACCTACTCTGCGCAACTGTTCCAAAAAGCGGCGACCGAGGTCGGTTATCATCCATATAACCTGCCGTCGGCCAATACCTCGGACTCTTACACCAATCCATACGGCGCTCAGATGGGGCCATGCAACTTTTGTGGCTTCTGTAGCGGTTACGCCTGCTACATGTATTCCAAAGCCTCGCCGAACGTGAATATTCTGCCAGCGCTGCGTATGGAGAAACGTTTCGAGCTGCGCACCAACGCCAACGTACTGAAAGTGAACCTGACCGACGATAAAAAACGCGCTACCGGCGTGAATTACATCGACGCACAGGGGCGTGAAGTGGAACAACCGGCCGATCTGGTGATCCTGGGAGCGTTCCAGTTCCACAATGTACACCTGATGCTGCTGTCCGGCATCGGCAAACCGTACGATCCGCTGACCGGAGAAGGGGTGGTGGGGCGTAACTTTGCCTATCAGAACATGACCACCATTAAAGCGTTCTTCGATAAAAACGTGCACACCAATCCGTTTATCGGTGCGGGCGGCAACGGCGTTGGCGTTGACGACTTCAACGCAGACAACTTCGATCACGCCAAAGAGGGCTTTGTCGGCGGCTCGCCATTCTGGGTCAACCAGGCGGGTACCAAGCCGATTTCGGGCTTGCCGACACCGGCCGGCACCCCGGCCTGGGGCAGCGAATGGAAGGCGGCGGTAGCGGATGCCTACACCCATCATGTATCGATGGATGCGCACGGTGCGCACCAGTCTTACCGCAACAACTATCTGGACCTCGACCCGAACTACAAAAACGTGTTCGGTCAGCCGTTGCTGCGCATGACCTTCGACTGGCAGGAAAACGACATCAAGATGGCGCAGTTCATGTTCAACAAGATGGCTCCGATTGCCAAGGCGATGAACCCGAAACACATTATCGGCAGTCCGAAAAACGCCGACAGCCATTTTGACACCACCAGCTACCAGACCACCCACATGAACGGCGGCGCGGTGATGGGCGAAAACCCGCAGACCAGCGCGGTAAACCGCTATCTGCAAAGCTGGGACGTACACAACGTGTTTTCGATTGGCGCGTCTGCCTTCCCGCAAGGGCTGGGCTACAACCCGACCGGCACCGTCGCGGCGCTGGCGTACTGGTCTGCCCGGGCTATCCGCGAGCAGTATCTGAAGAACCCAGGCCCATTGGTGCAGGCATAAGGACGGCGAGTGATGAAAACAATTGTTTCTGCACTGGTTTTCAGTGCGCTGAGTGTGTCGGCCTTCGCGCAGGATGCGACGGTGAGCAGCGAGCTTATCAAGCGCGGTGAGTATCTGGCGCGTGCCGGCGACTGCGTGGCTTGTCACACCAATGGCAAAAGCGGCAAAGCGTTCGCTGGCGGTTTGGCGATGGAAACGCCGATCGGCACCATATATTCCACCAATATTACGCCAGACAAGAAAACCGGCATCGGTGACTATAGCTTCGAGGATTTCGATAACGCGGTACGTAAAGGCGTCGCCAAAAATGGCAGCACCCTGTACCCGGCGATGCCTTATCCGTCGTTTGCCTTGATCAAGGAAGATGACATGCGCGCCATGTATGCCTACTTTATGCATGGCGTACCGGCAGTGGAAGAGGCTAACCGTGAATCCGACATTCCGTGGCCGTTGTCGATGCGCTGGCCGCTGAGCATCTGGCGCGGCGTGTTCGCCCCGACGCCGGCGGACTTTGTCGCCGATGCCAACGCCGATCCGCTGATCGAGCGTGGGCGTTATCTGGTTGAAGGGTTGGGGCACTGCGGTGCCTGCCACACGCCACGCAGCATCACCATGCAAGAGAAGGCGCTGAGCAATAACGAGGGCGATGACTACCTGTCCGGTAGCAATGCGCCAATCGACGGTTGGGTTGCTTCCAGCCTGCGCGGCGACCATAAGGATGGGCTGGGCAGTTGGAGCGAAGCGGAGCTCACCGAGTTCCTGAAAACCGGTCGCAACGACAAGGCCATCGTGTTTGGCGGCATGAGCGATGTGGTCGAGCACAGCCTGCAATATCTGACCGACGAGGATCTGACGGCGATTGCCCGCTACCTGAAAACGCTACCGCCAAAAGACGGCAAGCAGCAGACAGCGGCACCGGTAGCGGACAGCGTGGCGAAAGATCTGTGGCGCGGCGACGACAGCAAGCCTGGCGCGGCGCTGTACGTTGATAACTGTGCGGCATGCCACCGTACCGACGGCGTGGGCTACAAACGCGCCTTCCCGGCCTTGAAGGGCAATCCGGTCGTACAAACCGACGATGCAACTTCGCTTATCCACATCGTATTGACCGGCAACACCACGCCAGCGGTGAAGGGGGCGGTGTCCAACATCACCATGCCGCCGTTCGGCTGGCGTCTTGACGATCGGCAGGTGGCGGATGTAGTGAACTTTATCCGCTCCAGCTGGGGCAACGACGCCAAGGCCATCAGCGCCGCCGATGTTGCCGATGTACGTAAGGATCGCTCGATGATCCGTGATGAAAAGGCGATGGGCAGCGCCCAGGTGCCGGATCACCCGGACGCGGCGAAGTAAGCTTGCTTGCTGATGATAAAGGCCTCGCAAGAGGCCTTTTTTTGGTTCATCGCGTATTAGCGTGAACCAATAGAAAACGGCAGTCAGAACGTTTAGGTTTATATTCGCCAAAACACCCCCTAAACCTTCAAAACTACCGTCTCTATGAATGCTAACCTGTGTTCCCTGTTCTGGCGCGGCTTTATCGTCAATTCCTTCTCACATCCTTGGCCTCTTCGCCTACCATCGCCACATTTTCTGCTGAATAAATGGCCATTCTTTGGTTGATGTTGCTGATAAAGTAGTCGGTCAGCCGCATAAATATAGACCTAACCTGCATTTTTAATTATCCTTTGCCGTCTTTTTATCAGTCACAAGAATGAAATTCTGCGTTAATGCATTGTTTTTTCTATTTAGTTTTCGCGGAGAGGGATGTTCCGTTGAGCGCAATCGCTGTCGTTACAGATTAGGGTAAGTTGTCTCATGAGTACTATTTCTCCAGATTCAGGCACGCTGGCGGCGACGCCATCGGCCAAATGGAATAAAACCGACTCCGTTTGGATGTTTGGCCTGTATGCTACGGCGGTGGGTGCCGGCACGCTGTTTTTACCGATTAACGCCGGGCTGAATGGCCCACTGGTGCTGCTGCTGATGGCGCTGTTTGCGTTTCCGTTGACCTATTTGCCGCATCGGGCTCTGAGCCGTTTTGTTCTTTCGGGCTCCAGCCGCGATGGCAATATTCACGATGTGGTGGTCGAGCATTTTGGCGTGCTGGCCGGCAAAATCATCATGGTGCTGTACCTGCTGGCGTTCTTCCCGATCGTATTGGTGTACAGCATTTCGATCACTAACGCGCTGGACAACTTCCTGATCCACCAGTTTCACGTTACGCCACCGCCACGCCTGTGGCTGAGCCTGGCGGTGGTGGCAGTGCTGAACCTGGTGCTATTGCGTGGCAAGGACGGTATCGTTGCGGCGATGGGCATTCTGGTATTCCCATTGTTGGTTTTCTTGATGGGCATTTCGCTTTATCTGTTGCCGCATTGGAATACTGCCCATTTTGTCAGTGGCTTGGCGAGCACTCGCGTCGATAGTCCAGCGTTATGGCATTCACTGTGGCTGGCGGTGCCGGTGATGGTGTTTTCCTTCAGTCATGCGCCAATCATTTCGTCTTTTGCCTCAACGCAGAAGAGCCTGTATGGCGATAAGGCAGAACGTCGTTGCGCGCGTATCATGCGCTACAGCTATGTACTGATCTGCATTACCGTGCTGTTTTTTGTTTTTAGCTGTGTGCTCAGTTTGTCTTATGACGATATGCAACAGGCGAAGGAGCAGAACATCACGGTGCTGACCACGCTGGCGAATAAGTTCTCCAGCCCGTTTATCGCCTATCTTGGGCCGGTAATGGCGATGCTGGCGATGGCCAAATCGTTTCTTGGCACCTCACTGGGGGTAACGGAAGGGGCGACCAGCCTGATTGACGGCCTGACGCGCGCCATCGGTAAGCCGTTGGCGGCACGCACCACGCAGCGTATTTCCGCGGTGGTGCTGTTTCTGCTGACCTGGGCGGCGACGGTATGGAACCCGAGTGCGTTGCATATTATTGAAACCATCAGCGGCCCGCTGATTGCGGCAATCTTATTCATCCTGCCGATGTATGCGGTGCGTACGGTGCCCGCCATGCGCCAGTATCGTGCGCTCAGTAACGTCTTTGTGCTACTGATGGGGCTGATTGCGCTGTCGGCCCTGATTTATGGTCTGATATAGTTTTGCCGGCGCACCCGATGCGGGTGCGCCGTTCCCTCCGGTTACAGCTGTTTTCAATTAAACCGTCGCAAAAAACCGTTCAACTTTGATAATGCAAGCAATTCTCATTACTATTCCCTGGTTGATATTTTCGCTAAGGAGTTTCATGTGCAACGTCGAATGACCTCGCTGCTACTGGCCTGTGCTGGCATTTTTTCCACCCAGGCGCTGGCGACCAGCTATCCGCTGACGCTGACCGATACCGCAGGGCAGAGCATCACGCTTAAACAAGAGCCGAAACGCGTGGTGGTACAGGATGGGCGCGATATTCTGACGCTGGCGTTGTTGGATCGTGCCGATCCGTTTAGCCGGCTGGTGGCGTGGAATAATCTGCTGAAGAAGAGCGATGGGGCGACCTGGGACATTCTGAAAAGCAAATGGCCGGAAGCCAACAATGTCATCGACATGGGGTTTAGCGACAAGGGCGAAGTCAATTTGGAAAGCGTCATTGCCAAGCAGCCCGATTTGATGATTGCACAGTTGCGTTCCAAGCCGTCACTGGAGCAGACCGGTGTGTTGGCGCAGTTGAAAAGCCTGGGGGTACCGGTACTGTTTATCGATACCATGCTAAAGCCGGTAGAAAACACGCCGAAGAGCGTCACCTTGCTCGGTGAAGCGCTGGATCGTGAAAAAGAAGCCAAGCAATACACCGACTATTACCAACAGCATTATCAGCACATCATCGATAAAACCACATCCGTTGAGCCCAAGCCGCTGGTGTTCGTGGAAGCCAAGGCCGGTCTGAATGGGCTGGAATCCTGCTGCTTTACCCATGCCCACGTTGGTTGGGGCGGTATGGTGGAAGCGGTGGGCGCGCGCAATATCGGCTCTGAACTGCTGCCGGGCGCTACCGGCGATGTTTCATTGGAAAAAGTCATCAGTATGAAACCGGATGTGTACATCGTTTCCGGCTCGCAGTGGGCTAGCAAAACCAACGCCGCGGTGCCTTTTGGTTACGGTGTCACTAAAGAGCAGGTGGATGCCGCATTTGCTCGCATGAAGCAGCGGCCGGGGTTTGCGCAGGTCAAGGCGATCAAAGACCAACGTTTCTACGGCATTTATCACAACTTCTATAACCATCCATACAACATCGTCGGGCTGGAATACCTGGCGAAGTTTATCTACCCCAGCCAGTTCCAGGATCTTGATCCGGCGAACACCTACAGCGAGATCCTCAAGCGCTTTACCGAAGTGCCTGAAGGCCAGGGGATCCTGGGCGCACAGGCGCCAGCCGGCAAGTAATGACGGTATCGACGGTGGGAAGGCCTCTTCCCACCGTATCATCGCCAGCAGCTAGGGTTGTGCGCGGCCAGTCAGTAAGCGCCCGGCGTATAGTTGGCGATCAGTTCCAGAATGCCGTTGATAATAAATTGCACACCCATACACACCAGCAGGAACCCCATCAGACGTGAAATGGCCTCGATGCCGCTTTGACCGACCAGTTTCATGATCGCGCCAGAGCTGCGCAGGCAGGCCCAAAGGATCAACGATACCGCTAAAAACGTCGCCACGGGTGCCGTCAGCAATACCCAGTGCGCAAAGCCGAGGGTGTTTTCCTTGATGCTGGAAGCGGAGCTGATGATCATCGCGATGGTGCCCGGCCCGGCGGTGCTGGGCATTGCCAGCGGCACGAAGGCGATATTGGCCGAGGATTTACGCCGCAGTTCGGTGGTTTTAAGTTCGACCTCCGGTGCTTCATCAGGTGTTTGCTGGGGAAACAGCATGCGAAAACCGATAAAGGCGACGATCAGCCCGCCGGCAATACGTAAACCGGGAATCGAAATGCCGAAGGTACTCATCACCAACTGACCGGCGTAAAACGACACCGTCATGATAAAGAACACGTAAATGGATGCCATGCGCGACTGGTTGTTGCGCTCTTCACGCGTCATATTGCCGGAAAGTCCCAACAACAGTGCAACGGTCGTCAGTGGGTTAGCCAGAGGCAACAGTAATACCAGCCCGAGCCCAACGGCCTGGAATAATTGCAAAATGCTGTACATCGAACCCCATCTCCTGAACATGCTGAAACGTTACCCTGTATTCAGGGTAGCCTGTGTACTCGTTGCGGCAAACTGTTATTTATTCGATGGTGAATACGGACAATTGACGGCGTCACGGGCTGCCAACCGGAGGAACGGCAGCGTGGCAAGCGACAGGCTTGCGGCTCCTGAGTTCGTCAAGCGTCAGGCCAACAACTATAATTATTCCTTTCTTGCTAACCGAGCGGGATTAATCACAGGTGGAGGCACGCATGAAACAACTCATTTTATTGGGCGCAATTCTGTTCGCCACATTTGCCGGCTTTTCCAGTGCTGAAGACACACCGTCGCAAGCGCCCGCCAGCGAAAATGGTCGCTCGGCCGCGCCCGCCGCAGAGAATGACGAGCAGGGCAGCGGCATCACCGAGCGCGGTATCAAGGGGCCGGGATCCCTGGGAGCCAGGGGCACGGAAGGGGCTTGTGCAGAGCTGTGCACCGAGCATAAACAATGCCTGACCAGCGTGCCGACCAGGAATTGCGACGATTCGGCAGCCGAATGCCAGCGTTGCCTGACGGAGCAAAAAAACCAGCCTGGCAACAAAAAGTAGCCATCGGCAGCCCGCTATCCTGGCCGGCGGCAAGCGCGGGGGACGAGCTTGGTCTCTGGCGTTTGCCTGCGCCGGCAGTGCTCGGCGACTCACGTCTGGCGGTTGACCTATTTGCCGCACCTGGCACCGAACCTTATGCATTACGCCGTCGTCAGCTTCGTCGACAGCGGCGTTCGAGATATCCATTGCCAGCGCCGTCGTTTGCGCTATTGTTCCGCCGCCAATGTTACTTTCCCGTTCGCCTCCCTTGTATGCCTGCTGAACTGGCCGCGGTGATTGTATGCCGCACTCAGGCAGCGGCGTATCTCCGGCAGCTGCTGAGCGCGCAGCTGCGTGGTATTTAGCATGGAATATCAAAAAAGGTGGCTGGATGCACCGCTTCTTTGGGTGCTACAATCGCCGTTCCGTTATGGCGTAACAACATAGTGCATTTTAAATTGTGTACCTATGCGTGTATATATTCGGCAGGGTAAAGCCGGATAGCGTCGATAACCTCATGTAGTTAAACGATATTGTATTTCTTCATGTGATCTGTCGTGTGGGTCACCACTGTAGATAAGGAATTATTAATGCCTGTTATTACTCTTCCTGACGGAAGTCAGCGTCACTTCGACCATGCCGTTTCCCCTATGGATGTTGCCCGTGATATCGGACCCGGTCTGGCTAAAGCCTGTATCGCCGGTCGGGTAAACGGTGAACTGGTCGACGCCAGCGATCTGATTGAATCCGATGCGCAATTGGCGATCATTACCGCCAAAGATGCCGAAGGCCTGGAAATTCTGCGCCACTCCTGTGCGCACCTGCTGGGTCATGCCATCAAACAGCTGTGGCCGAACACCAAAATGGCCATCGGCCCGGTAATCGACAACGGTTTCTATTATGACGTTGACCTTGACCATACCCTGACGCAGGAAGACCTGGATCTGCTGGAAAAGCGGATGCACGAATTGGCCGACAAAGATTACGATGTCATCAAACAGAAGGTCAGCTGGCAAGAGGCCCGTGACGCCTTTGCCGCCCGTGGCGAAAGCTACAAAGTGGCCATTCTGGATGAGAACATCAGCCATGACGATCGTCCTGGCCTGTATCACCATGAAGAATACATCGACATGTGCCGCGGCCCGCACGTGCCGAACATGCGTTTCTGCCATCATTTCAAATTGCAGAAGATTTCGGGCGCCTACTGGCGCGGCGACAGCAAAAATAAAATGCTGCAACGCATCTACGGTACCGCCTGGGCGGATAAAAAGCAGCTGAACGCTTATCTGCAACGTCTGGAAGAAGCTGCCAAGCGCGACCACCGCAAAATCGGCAAGCAGCTCGATCTGTACCATATGCAGGAAGAAGCGCCGGGCATGGTGTTCTGGCACAACGACGGCTGGACTATCTTCCGCGAGCTGGAAGCCTTTGTGCGTATGAAGCTCAAAGAGTACCAGTATCAGGAAGTGAAGGGTCCGTTCATGATGGACCGCGTGCTGTGGGAAAAAACCGGGCACTGGGAAAACTATAAAGACGCGATGTTCACTACGTCATCAGAAAACCGTGAATATTGCATCAAGCCGATGAACTGCCCGGGACACGTACAGATCTTCAATCAGGGCCTGAAGTCTTACCGCGATCTGCCGCTGCGCATGGGTGAGTTCGGCAGTTGCCACCGCAACGAACCGTCTGGCTCGCTGCATGGTCTGATGCGCGTACGTGGATTTACCCAGGATGACGCCCATATCTTCTGTACCGAAGATCAGGTGCGCGCCGAAGTCAACGAATGCATCCGTATGGTCTATGATGTCTACGGTACTTTTGGTTTCGAAAAGATCGCGGTGAAGTTGTCCACCCGTCCGGAGAAGCGCATCGGTACCGATGACATGTGGACCCGAGCCGAGGAAGACTTGGCCGCCGCACTGACCGAAAACGGCATTCCGTTTGAATATCAGCCGGGTGAGGGGGCCTTCTACGGACCAAAAATTGAATTTACCCTGCATGATTGTTTGGATCGTGCCTGGCAATGTGGTACCGTGCAGCTCGATTTCTTCTTACCGGGCCGTTTAGGCGCGTCGTACGTCGGCGAAAACAACGAACGCGTAGTGCCGGTAATGATTCACCGTGCCATTCTGGGCTCCATGGAGCGTTTCATCGGTATTCTGACCGAAGAATACGCCGGGTTCTACCCGACCTGGATTGCCCCGGTACAGGTGGTGGTGATGAATATCACCGATAGCCAGTCTGATTATGTCCAGCAATTAACCAAAAAACTGCAAGATGCAGGTATTCGGGTGAAAGCAGACTTGAGAAATGAGAAGATTGGCTTTAAAATTCGCGAACATACTTTACGTCGAGTTCCTTACATGTTGGTGTGCGGTGACAAAGAGGTCGAAGCAGGCAAAGTTGCCGTTCGTACCCGTCGTGGCAAAGACCTGGGGAGCCTGGACGTAAATGAAGTCGTAGACAAGCTGCAAAAAGAGATCCGCAGCCGTAGTCTTCATCAACTGGAGGAATAAAGTATTAAAGGCGGAAAACGAGTTCAACCGGCGCGTCCTAATCGCATTAACAGAGAAATTCGCGCGCAAGAAGTTCGCCTAACCGGCGTCGATGGCGAGCAGATTGGTATTGTCAGTCTGAATGAAGCTCTTGAAAAAGCTGAGGAAGCGGGCGTTGATTTAGTAGAAATCAGCCCAAATGCCGAACCGCCAGTTTGCCGAATCATGGATTACGGCAAATTCCTCTACGAGAAGAGCAAGTCGACAAAAGAACAGAAGAAGAAGCAAAAAGTTATTCAGGTCAAGGAAATCAAATTCCGACCTGGTACCGATGATGGCGACTATCAGGTCAAACTACGCAACCTGATTCGCTTTCTGGAAGATGGCGATAAAGCCAAAATCACCCTGCGTTTCCGTGGGCGTGAAATGGCGCACCAACAGATCGGTATGGAAGTGCTTAACCGCGTCCGTAAAGACCTGTGTGAAGATTCTGATCTGGCCGTTGTCGAATCCTTCCCTACGAAGATCGAAGGTCGTCAGATGATCATGGTGCTCGCACCCAAGAAGAAACAGTAAGGCTTCCAAGTAATGAATCCCGCGCGGCGCTTGCGTTGTGCGGGTTTTATTCGCCTCACTGATTCGTTGTTTAACAATGCGAAGTGGATTTAATTAAAATGCCTAAGATTAAAACTGTACGTGGTGCAGCCAAGCGCTTCAAAAAAACCGGCAGCGGTGGCTTTAAGCGTAAACATGCTAACCTGCGTCATATTCTGACCAAAAAAGCAACCAAGCGTAAACGTCACCTGCGTCCAAAAGGCATGGTGTCTAAGAACGATCTGGTCCTGGTTACTGCGTGCCTGCCGTACGCATAAGCCACTTTTTTTGAATCAAGAATAAGACTTTAGGAGAGAGCATATGGCTCGCGTAAAACGTGGTGTAATTGCACGCGCACGTCACAAGAAAATTTTGAAACAAGCGAAAGGCTACTACGGTGCCCGTTCGCGCGTTTATCGTGTTGCCTTCCAGGCAGTAATCAAAGCAGGTCAGTACGCTTACCGTGACCGTCGTCAACGTAAGCGTCAGTTCCGTCAGCTGTGGATTGCACGTATCAACGCAGCTGCCCGTCAGAACGGTCTGTCTTACAGCAAATTCATTAATGGCCTGAAAAAAGCCTCTATTGAAATCGACCGTAAGATCCTGGCTGACATCGCCGTATTCGACAAAGTGGCCTTTGGCGCACTGGTTGAAAAAGCGAAAGCAGCACTGGCGTAAGTCAGTAGAAGAGGGAGCTTGCTCCCTCTTTTAATCTTTGTAATCCAACAAATATTGACTTTTATTGGCTGACGCTATATCACTGGTGTTCAACCAATGCATAAGGTAACGCAAGCATGCACGCTGCTATTTTCCGTTTCTTTTTTTACTTTAGCGCCTGATTTCAGGAGGCTTTGCGCGTAAGAAAAGAAACGAAAAGTAGCGCCTAAGCCTCCCCTGTGGAGGCTTTTTTGTTTTTGTCCGTCTTCTTCGCCTTTCAAGCCGTAGCGTTGTTGGCTGCACCCGTTTACCCCAGTCACTGACGTGAGTAAGCGTCTGGGGATGCTCAGTTGGCTGCCTGGCTACGACGTGAAATTCTTTGAAGATTTGCGAAAGGCGTGTTCGAATAATAGATAACAATTACTTAGGGCCATATCGGCCAAAGGAAGAGGAAAGCAATGCCACATCTCGCAGAGCTGGTTGCCAATGCCAAAGCAGCCGTAGAAGATGCCCAGGATGTTGCCGCGTTGGATTTGGTACGCGTCGAATATTTAGGCAAGAAAGGCCATTTTACCTTGCAGATGCAATCGCTGCGTGACTTGCCGGCAGAAGAACGTCCGGCGGCCGGGGCAGTGATCAACCAGGCAAAACAGCAGGTTCAGGATGCGCTGAATGCACGCAGGAACACGCTGGAGTCTGCTGCGCTGAACGCCCGTCTGGCGGAAGAAACCATCGATGTCTCCCTGCCGGGACGTCGTTTGGAAAACGGCGGTCTGCACCCGGTAACGCGCACCATCGACCGTATTGAAACCTTCTTTGGCGAACTGGGCTTTTCGGTTGCCACCGGTCCGGAAATTGAAGACGATTATCACAACTTTGACGCACTGAATATCCCAGGGCATCACCCGGCGCGCGCCGATCACGATACTTTCTGGTTTGACGCCACGCGCCTGCTGCGCACCCAGACTTCCGGCGTGCAGATCCGCACCATGAAGAACCAACAGCCGCCAATCCGCATCATTGCACCGGGCCGCGTGTATCGTAACGACTACGACCAGACCCACACACCGATGTTCCACCAGATGGAAGGGCTGATCGTTGATAAGAACATCAGTTTCACCAATCTGAAAGGTACGCTGCACGATTTCCTGAACAACTTCTTTGAGGAAGATCTGCAGGTTCGTTTCCGCCCATCTTACTTCCCGTTTACTGAACCGTCCGCCGAAGTGGACGTGATGGGCAAAAACGGCAAGTGGCTGGAAGTTCTGGGCTGCGGCATGGTGCACCCGAACGTATTGCGTAACGTGGGTATCGATCCGGAAGTCTATTCCGGCTTCGCCTTCGGTATGGGCATGGAGCGCCTGACGATGCTGCGTTACGGTGTCACCGATCTGCGCGCATTCTTCGAAAACGATCTGCGTTTCCTCAAACAGTTTAAGTAAGGCGGGAATATCACATGAAATTCAGTGAACTCTGGTTGCGCGAGTGGGTAAACCCGGCCGTCAGCAGCGAAGCATTATCCGATCAAATCACCATGGCCGGCCTGGAAGTGGACGGCGTAGAACCCGTCTCCGGTGCCTTTAACGGGGTGGTTGTCGGGCAGGTGGTTGAGTGCGGTCAGCACCCCAATGCCGACAAACTGCGCGTTACCAAGGTTAACGTCGGCGGCGATCGTCTGCTGGACATTGTCTGCGGCGCGCCAAACTGTCGTAGTGGCCTGAAAGTGGCGGTGGCCACCGTCGGTGCCGTATTGCCGGGTGATTTCAAAATCAAGGCCGCGAAACTGCGCGGCGAACCGTCGGAAGGCATGCTGTGCTCATTTTCCGAGCTGGGTATTTCCGACGATCACGATGGCATCATTGAACTGCCGGAAGACGCGCCAATCGGCAGCGATATTCGTGAATATCTGCAGCTTGACGACAACACCATTGAAATCAGCGTCACGCCAAACCGTGCCGACTGCCTGGGCATCATCGGCGTTGCGCGCGACGTCGGCGTATTGAACCAGCAGGCATTGACCCTGCCGGACATGAGCCCGGTTGCCGCGACCATTAGCGATACGCTGCCGATTCGCATTGAGGCGCCAGAGGCTTGTCCGCGTTATCTGGGCCGCGTGATCAAAGGTATCAACGTCAAGGCGCCAACGCCGCTGTGGATGCGCGAAAAACTGCGCCGTTGCGGTATTCGTTCAATCGATGCGGTGGTTGATGTCACCAACTACGTGCTGCTTGAGCTGGGTCAGCCAATGCACGCCTTCGATCTGAGCCGCATTGCCGGCGGCATTGTGGTACGTATGGCCCACGAAGGCGAAACCCTGACGCTGCTGGACGGCAGCCAGGCCAAACTGAACGCCGATACCTTGGTGATTGCCGATCATCAACAGGCGTTGGCGATGGGCGGCATCTTCGGCGGCGAACACTCTGGAGTCAATGACGCTACGCAGGACGTCCTGCTGGAATGCGCATTCTTCAGCCCGTTGTCGATTGCCGGTCGTGCGCGTCGCCATGGTCTGCATACCGATGCCTCACACCGCTATGAGCGCGGCGTTGATCCGGCCTTGCAATACCAGGCAATGGAACGCGCTACCCGCTTGCTGGTTGCCATTTGCGGCGGTCAGGTTGGCCCGGTGATTGACGTGACCAATGAAAGCAGCTTGCCGAAGCGCGCGACTATTACGCTGCGTCGTGAAAAACTGGATCGCCTGATCGGTCACCCTGTGCCAAGCGAACAGGTGAGCGACATCTTGCGCCGTCTGGGCTGTGAAGTTAGCGAGCAAGGCGAAAACTGGCAGGCAGTGGCGCCAAGCTGGCGTTTCGATATGGAAATCGAAGAAGATCTGGTGGAAGAGGTGGCGCGTATATACGGCTACAACAATATTCCTGACGTGCCGGTGCGTGCCGATCTGGAGATGACCAAACACCGCGAAGCGGATTTAACGCTGAAACGCGTGAAAACTCTGCTGGTCGATCACGGCTATCAGGAAGCGATCACCTATAGCTTTGTCGATCCTAAAGTTCAGGCGCTGCTGCACCCGAATGAAGACGCGCTGATCTTGCCAAGCCCGATTTCGGTTGAGATGTCCGCGATGCGTCTGTCGCTGTGGACTGGCCTGTTATCTGCGGTGGTGTATAACCAGAACCGCCAGCAGACCCGCCTGCGACTGTTTGAAAGCGGCCTGCGCTTTGTGCCTGATAGTACGGCAAATCTGGCTATCCGTCAGGACGTCATGCTGGCAGGGGTGATCGCCGGCCATACCCATGACGAACACTGGGATCTGGCAAGAAAGCCGGTAGACTTCTATGATTTAAAAGGAGATCTGGAATCTGTACTCGAGCTGACGGGCAAATTGTCCGACATTCAGTTCAAGTCGGAGGCCAATCCGGCATTGCACCCGGGGCAGAGTGCGGCAATTTATTTGCACGGTGAGCGTATCGGTTTCATCGGTGTGGTTCATCCGGAACTTGAACGTAAACTGGATCTTAACGGCCGTACCGTGGTGTTTGAACTGGAGTGGAACAAGGTCGCAACCCGCGTCGTGCCTCAGGCGAGGGAGATTTCTCGCTTCCCGGCAAACCGTCGAGATATCGCTGTGGTGGTGGCTGAAAACGTTCCGGCAGAAGATATTTTGGCAGAGTGTAAGAAAGTTGGCGCAAATCAGGTAGTTGGCGTAAACTTGTTTGATGTGTACCGTGGCAAGGGCGTGGCAGAGGGTGATAAGAGCCTGGCTATCAGTCTGGTATTGCAGGATACCGCTCGTACACTGGAAGAAGAGGAGATAGCAGCTACCGTTGCAAAATGTGTAGAGGCTCTAAAACAGCGATTCCAAGCATCCTTGAGGGATTGAACCTATGGCGCTTACTAAAGCTGAAATGTCAGAACACCTGTTTGAAAAGCTCGGGCTTAGCAAACGGGACGCTAAAGACCTGGTAGAACTGTTCTTTGAAGAGGTCCGCAGAGCTCTGGAGAACGGCGAGCAGGTGAAACTGTCAGGTTTTGGCAATTTTGATCTGCGTGACAAGAACCAACGTCCGGGACGTAACCCGAAAACCGGCGAGGACATTCCTATTACGGCGCGCCGCGTGGTGACTTTCCGTCCGGGGCAAAAGTTGAAAAGCCGGGTGGAAAACGCGAGCCCGAAAGAGTAACTTGCGTAAAACAAAAAAGGCCGCTACTGCGGCCTTTTTCTTTAGTATCACGGTTTATTGACCTGACAATAATCAATCCTCTTGTCGTTATTTTATTTTACCTTTTGTGCATAATCTTTTTGCTTGGCAGTAATTGCGGAGTTTTCTTATTGTCTTAGTCTTCTTTGGTACTTCTTTAATAAGATAAAAAAGGGGGCGTGGCCCCCAGACGATTAACGACGATCGTAATGGTGGTGTGAGTCGCCTGGGCCACCATAATGGCCGCCGCCCCGGTGCGGCCCGAAGCAGCAGGCGCTGAGCGTGGCGGCCAGCAGGGTGATGGTGATGAACATTCCGATACGTTTCATAATAATATCTCTGGTTGAATTTCATGGGGCTATAAATACCGAGCGAAGCTACGGTTGGTCAGTAAATGGTTATATACCGCTAGCGCTTATAGTAATTAAATAACCTTGATTTAAACGTAAGCATTGCGTAAAGGAGTTGCAAACGATACGAAAATAGGCCAAAGAGCAATAGGCGATAAATAACCTCCTTGTTATAAAAGAGCCAGCTGCAAAATAGAGAGAAGACGTAAATGAAAAAGAGGCTGTTGCTGGTATGTTTACCGCTGTTGCTGCCGTTGGCGGCGCAGGCGGAGGTTTCTATCGATATCAATGTACCTGGCGCATCCGTGCATCTTGGCGATCGGGATCATCGCGGGTACTACTGGGATGGCTACGACTGGCGTCCGCCACAATGGTGGCATGCCCACCAGGGACGGGGCTTTGGCGAACGCAATGCCCGCGGTTATTATTGGGATGGCGGTCGTTGGCAGCATTCACCGCCGCGCGGTTATGGCCCAGGCGGTAATGGCGGGCATCACGACGGTGGCCAACGCCATGATGACCACCACGATCGTCCGCAGCATGATGACCATGACAGAGGGCCGGGCAATAATCACGACCGCCATGAGCACGCACGGGGAGAGGGCAATGGCAACGATCGTGGCGCTCGACACGATGACCGGCCTTATTCGCAGCATGGCAACGGCGCGCATGGCTGAGTATTGACGCCGCGGCGGTTGATTTTGCGTTCATCAAGCGTGAGCGACAGCATCAGCCGCCGTTTTCCCTGGTTTCTGCTTTACAAACACTTCCCCTGACGGCGCTAACCCCCTAATATTTGACCCAAGACGTCAATTATCTGGCCATTCTCACGGCCGACAGGGAACTTCCACGCGTATGCCGACCAGCCAGACTTTTACCGTATTGCTGCAAAATCAGCGTCAGCGTGACAAACGTCAGCTATTGTTGCTGAGTATCGGCGTGACATTGGCGTTTGTGATTAGCCTCAGCGCCGGCGACGTTTGGTTATGGCCAACCCAGTGGCTCAGCGAGTCCGCACAGCTTTTTGTCTGGCAACTGCGCTTGCCGCGTGCGCTGGCCGTGTTGCTGGTCGGCGCCAGCCTGGCGGTGGCCGGTGCGGTGATGCAGGCGCTATTTGAAAACCCGCTGGCGGAGCCGGGGTTGCTGGGGGTCGCCAACGGTGCTGGCGTAGCGCTGGTGTTGACGGTGTTGCTGGGTAACGGCCTGTTGCCTGTTGCCATGATGAGCCTCAGCGCGATTATCGGCGCATTGCTGATGACCTTTCTGTTACTGAGCTTCGCCCGTCGGCGTCGCTTGACCAACGCACGTTTGCTGTTGGTCGGGGTGGCGCTGGGCATCGTATGCAGTGCACTGATGACCTGGGCGGTCTATTTCAGTTCCAGTCTCGATCTGCGCCAATTGATGTATTGGATGATGGGCGGGTTTGGCGGCGTTGACTGGCGACAAAAATGGTTGGTATTCGCGTTATTGCCGGTGTTGCTGTGGTTATGCGGGCAGGGCAAGGCGCTTAATTTTATGGCGTTGGGTGAACTGCAGGCGCGTCAGCTCGGTCTTTCACTGCACCTGTGGCGTAATATTCTGGTGATGGCCATCGGCTGGTTGGTCGGCGTCAGCGTGGCGCTGGCCGGCGTGATCGGTTTTGTCGGGCTGGTGATCCCGCATATATTGCGCCTCAGTGGCCTGACAGACCAGCGCTACCTGCTGCCAGGGTGTGCGCTGTCCGGCGCCGGCGTGTTGCTGGCGGCGGACGTAGTGGCACGTATCGCCTTGCTGTCTGCGGAGCTGCCGATTGGCGTGGTCACCGCCACGCTCGGGGCGCCGTTATTTATCTGGTTACTGACCCGCGTAAAGAGCGTAAGGTAACCCTTCCGTTCACCTGCAATCAAAACAACAGGATACCTACTTATGACGCAATCCATTTATCAGATCCCAGTCGATACCATTGAGCACCAATCGACCACGCTGGAAAAATATCACGGCAGCGTACTGCTGGTGGTTAACGTGGCGTCGGAATGTGGGCTGACCAAACAGTACCAAGGGCTGGAAAGCCTGTATGAAACCTATCACTCGCAGGGGTTTGAAGTGCTCGGTTTCCCATGTAATCAGTTCCTGGGGCAAGAGCCGGGCAGTAATGAACAGATTCAGGCTTTTTGTCGCGGCACCTTCGGTGTGAAATTCCCGATGTTCAGCAAAATCGAGGTCAACGGCGAGCAGCGTCATCCACTGTACCGGGCGCTGATTGCCGCCGTTCCGGAAGCGGTTGCACCGGCAGGCAGCGAGTTTATGGCGCGTCGCATCAGTAAAGATCAGGGACCAAAACAGCGTGGTGATATCCTCTGGAACTTCGAGAAGTTCCTGATTGGCCGTGACGGTAACGTTATCCAGCGCTTTGCACCAGACATGGAACCGGAAGATCCGATCATTACGGATGCGATTAACATGGCGTTGGCAAAGTAAACAATGGAGGACGGCATGCTGCAGCTCGACCAGGTTGGGGTCACGGGGCGTCTGGCGCCGTTTTCGGCACATATTGATGCTGGGCTGCAGGTGCATCTTATCGGCCCGAATGGTGCAGGTAAAAGTACGCTGTTGGCACGTCTGGCGGGTATGCTGCCCGGGGAAGGTGAGATAAAGCTGGCTGGCCGCGCGCTGGCCGCATATCCGGGCGAGCAACTGGCGCAGCGACGCGCCTACCTTAGCCAGCAACAGCCGCCGGTGGCGCTGATGCCGGTGTTTCAATACCTGGCGCTGCATCAGCCAGCGGGCGTTGACGAACGGCCGCTGGAAAGCACCATTTATTATCTGTGCCAGCGCCTGAAACTGACGGACAAGCTGTCGCGTATGCTGACCCAGCTCTCCGGCGGCGAATGGCAGCGTGTGCGCCTGGCATCGGTATTGCTGCAGGTATGGCCGACCATCAACCCGCACGGTCGGTTATTATTGCTGGACGAGCCGACCAATAGCCTGGACGTGGCGCAGAAAGTGGCGCTGGATCGCCTGCTGCGCGAGTTTTGCCAAACGGGTCGCTGTGCGCTGGTATGCGCGCACGATCTTAACCACACGTTGCAGCAGGCCGATCGGGTATGGTTGCTGCATGCCGGTCAGGTGGTCGCGCAGGGAGCGACCCGCGATGTGATGCAACCTGATAACCTGTCGAAAATCTATGATGTCGATTTTCATTTGCACGCGGTGGGCGACCAGCGCTGGATCATGACCCGTACCGCGTAAAATGACGTATGGCATTATTATGACAGTATCAACGGATGGTAAACAAACATAACTAAAATAATTGAATAGCCTGCCGGTTATTATTCCCTTCCTGATGGCAGTTATGCGGCCTCGCTTGAAAATAATCGAATTTTTCCTATACTTATTTAAGTTCAATGAAATTAAGTAACTCATTGTTATTTATTTATCCAGTTGTTTTTTAACATTATTTTATTATTGATATAAAAACGGTATTGGCAGTGGATTGGCTTAAGGAAATAATTTTTTCTTAAGGTTTAGTTAAGCTTCAACCCGTAGATTGGCTATAAAACCACCGAAGTGATTCTCTCTTGCGTTTAATGTCCGTTAAATAAAAGAGATTTACAGTGGCGCTAAAGCAAATCCGATACGTTTGGGGTTAACTATGGAACAATTCCTGCCTTTTTCACGCCCGGCAATAGGTGAGCTAGAAATTGCGGCGGTCGAAAAAGTATTGCGTTCAGGCTGGATCACCACCGGCCCACAGAACCAACGGCTGGAGCAGGATTTCTGCCACACCTTCGGTTGTCGGCATGCCGTTGCCGTGTGTTCCGCTACCGCCGGTATGCATCTTGTACTGATGGCACTCGGCGTGGGCGCGGGTGATGAAGTGATCACCCCGTCACAGACCTGGGTGTCCACCCTCAACATGATTGAACTGCTTGGCGCAACGCCGGTAATGATCGATGTCGATCGCGAAACGCTGATGGTCAGCGCCGCCGACGTCGAAGCGGCGATTACCCCCAGAACCAAAGCGATCGTGCCGGTCCATTATGCCGGCGCGCCGTTGCCGCTGGACGCACTGCGCGCCGTGGCGCAACGCCATAATCTGCCGCTGGTAGAAGATGCGGCGCATGCGGTTGGCGCCCGCTACCACCATCAATGGGTCGGCGCTCAGGGCACGGCAATCTTCTCTTTCCATGCGATCAAAAACCTTACCTGTGCCGAAGGCGGTCTGATCGCCACCGATGATGACGCGCTGGCTGAACGCCTGCGCAGCCTGAAGTTTCATGGGCTGGGCGTCGATGCCTTCGATCGGCAACGTCAGGGGCGCAAGCCGCAGGCGGAAGTGGTGGAACCCGGTTACAAGTACAACCTCTCGGACATTCACGCAGCCATTGCGGTGGTGCAATTGCAGCGTCTGCCGCAGTTGAACGCGCGGCGTAGCGAACTGGCGCAGCGCTATCTGGCCGCGCTACAGGATTCGCCATTCCAGCCGCTTGGCCAGCCAAACTATCCGCATCATCACGCCTGGCACCTGTTTATGGTGCGCGTTGATGCCGAACGCTGCGGTATCGATCGTGACACTCTGATGGAACGCCTGCAGGCGCAAGGCATCGGCAGTGGTCTGCATTTCCGTGCCGCGCACACGCAGAAGTTCTACCGCGAACGCTACCCGCAACTGTCGCTGCCCAATACCGAATGGAACTCTGCCCGCCTGTGTACGCTGCCGCTGTTCCCCGATATGACCGACGCAGATGTCGATCGCGTGGTCAATAGCCTGTTTTCTATTGTGGAGTTTTCCCGTGTCGCGCGTTGAACTGATTAAAAAAGTGTCCGTGGTCATCCCGGTATTCAATGAGCAGGAAAGCCTGCCGGCATTGCTGGCACGGACTGACGCCGCCTGTAAACAGCTGTCGCAGCCTTATGAAATCATTCTGGTGGACGATGGCAGCAACGATGACTCGGCTGAACTGCTGACCGCCGCAGCCGAACAGCCAGGCAGTTGCGTGATTGCCGTATTGCTGAACCGTAACTATGGCCAGCATTCGGCCATCATGGCCGGTTTTAATCAGGTTAGCGGCGATCTGGTGATTACCCTCGACGCCGATTTGCAAAATCCGCCAGAAGAAATTCCGCGGCTGGTGAGCGTCGCCGAGCAAGGGTATGACGTGGTTGGCACGGTTCGCGCCAACCGTCGCGACTCCTGGTTCCGCAAAAGCGCCTCGCGGGTAATCAACATGATGATCCAGCGTGCTACCGGTAAATCGATGGGTGATTACGGCTGCATGTTGCGCGCTTACCGTCGTCACATTGTTGAAGCGATGCTGCATTGTCATGAGCGCAGCACCTTTATTCCCATTTTGGCCAATACCTTTGCACGCCGCACCACCGAGATTCAGGTGACTCACGCCGAGCGTGAATTCGGCGACTCCAAATACAGCCTGATGAAGCTGATCAACCTGATGTATGACCTGATCACCTGTCTGACCACCACGCCGTTACGTTTGCTCAGCGTGGTGGGCAGCGTGGTGGCGCTGTCAGGTTTTTTACTGGCGGTGATATTGATCGTCATGCGTTTGCTGTTGGGGCCTGAATGGGCGGCGGGCGGGGTGTTTACCCTGTTTGCGGTGTTGTTCACCTTTATTGGCGCACAGTTTGTCGGCATGGGGTTATTGGGGGAGTACATCGGTCGTATCTACAACGACGTGCGTGCTCGTCCGCGTTACTTTGTTCAAAAAGTGGTCGGTAAACAGCATGACCACAACACTCAGGAAGAAGAATGATGAAAGCTATTGTATTTGCTTACCATGATATTGGCTGCGCCGGTCTGAAGGCGTTGACTGAAGCGGGTTATGATATTCAGGCGGTATTTACACATACCGACGATCCTGGTGAGAACAACTTCTTCTCTTCCGTTGCGCGCATTGGCGCCGAGTTGAATTTGCCGGTGTACGCGCCGGAGGACGTCAATCACCCGTTGTGGGTTGAACGGCTGCGCGAGTTACAGCCTGACATCATTTTCTCGTTCTATTACCGTAACCTGCTCAGCGACGAGATACTGTCTCTGGCCCCGCAGGGCGGTTTCAATCTGCATGGCTCGCTGCTGCCGCGCTACCGTGGCCGGGCGCCGATCAACTGGGCGCTGGTTAACGGCGAACGGGAAACCGGCGCCACGCTGCATAAAATGGTCAAGCGCGCGGACGCCGGCGATATCGTCGCCCAGCATGCGGTGGCGATTTCCGCCGATGACACCGCACTGACGCTGCATCGCAAAGTGTGCGAAGCCGCACAGGTGGTGCTGCGCGAAGCGTTGCCGAAGCTAAAAAACGGTACGGCGACCTTCAGCACGCAAAACGAAGCCGAGGCCAGTTACTTTGGCCGCCGTACGCCGGCAGACGGCGAGATCCACTGGCATAAAAGCGCCGCCGAGATCCACAATCTGGTGCGCGCGGTGACCGAACCGTATCCCGGGGCGTTCAGCTATCTCGGCCAGCGTAAAATGACGGTGTGGCGCTCCCGCGTGCTGGATATTCAGCATGACAAACAGCCGGGCACGGTACTGAGCAATGCGCCGCTGGTGGTCGCCTGTGGTGACGGTGCGCTGGAAATCATCGCTGGGCAAAACGAAGCTGGCCTGTACGTGCAAGGCGGTCGACTGGCGCAGGAGATGGGCATCATGGTTGATGCGCGTCTGGCGGCGAAGCCGGACAGCGTGGTGCAACGCAGAACGCGGGTGCTGATTCTGGGAGTTAACGGTTTTATCGGCAACCATTTGACCGAGCGTCTGCTGCGTGAAGATAGCTATGAGATTTACGGCCTGGATATCGGTTCAGATGCCATCAGCCGCTTTATGGGCAATCCGCACTTCCACTTTGTCGAGGGTGATATCAGTATTCATTCGGAATGGATCGAATATCACATCAAGAAATGCGACGTGGTGCTGCCACTGGTGGCCATCGCGACGCCAATCGAATACACCCGCAATCCGCTGCGAGTGTTTGAACTCGATTTTGAAGAGAACCTGAAAATTGTGCGTGATTGCGTGAAGTACAACAAGCGCATCATCTTCCCGTCAACGTCCGAAGTGTACGGCATGTGCGACGATAAACAGTTTGATGAAGACACTTCACGTCTGATTGTCGGGCCTATCAATAAGCAACGCTGGATTTATTCGGTATCCAAACAGTTGCTGGATCGGGTTATCTGGGCCTACGGCGTGAAGGAAGGGCTGCGTTTCACGCTGTTCCGTCCGTTCAACTGGATGGGGCCGCGCCTGGATAACCTGGATGCGGCGCGTATCGGTTCGTCGCGCGCCATCACCCAACTGATTTTGAACCTGGTGGAAGGTTCGCCGATCAAGCTGGTGGACGGTGGGGCGCAAAAGCGCTGCTTTACCGACATCAATGACGGTATCGAGGCGCTGTTCCGTATTATCGAAAACCGCGATGGTCGTTGCGATGGCCAGATCGTCAATATCGGCAATCCAACCAACGAGGCCAGCATCCGCGAACTGGCGGAAATGCTGCTGGAAAGCTTCAATAATCACCCGTTGCGCGATCGCTTCCCGCCGTTTGCCGGTTTCAAAGACGTGGAAAGCAGCAGCTACTACGGCAAGGGTTATCAGGACGTTGAACACCGAACGCCGAGCATTAAAAACGCCCGTCGTCTATTGGACTGGCAGCCCACCATCGCCATGCAGCAGACCGTGGCCGATACGCTGGATTACTTCCTGCGTACCACCGCAGAGGCAGGTAAGGTGACATGAAGCGCGTCGGCTTACGCGTTGACGTCGATACCTTTAGCGGCACCCGTGACGGTGTGCCGCGTTTGCTGAGTCTGTTTGAGCAGTATCAGATTCAGGCCAGCATCTTCTTCAGCGTCGGGCCGGATAATATGGGGCGCCACCTATGGCGCCTGTTGCGGCCACGATTTTTGTGGAAGATGCTGCGTTCGAACGCGGCGGCGCTGTACGGCTGGGATATTCTGCTGGCCGGCACCGCCTGGCCGGGGCGGAAAATTGGCCGCTCGCTGGCGCCGTTGATGAAGCAGACCGTCGACGCCGGTCATGAAGTGGGGCTACATGCCTGGGATCATCAGCGCTGGCAGGCCAACGCCGGTCGCTGGAGCGACGCCGAACTGACGCGGCAGATCCAACTGGGGCAGGATGCGCTGACGGCGGCCATTGGCCAGCCGGTAAAATGCTCCGCGGCGGCCGGTTGGCGTGCCGATACGCGGGTGCTGGATGTCAAACAGCGCTTCGGTTTTCACTACAACAGCGATTGCCGCGGTACGCAGCCGTTCCGCCCGCAGTTGAGTAACGGGCGCTTCGGTACGGTACAAATTCCGGTGACGCTGCCGACGTTTGATGAAGTGATTGGCAGCGAGACCAGCCTGGCGAACTTTAACGATTATATTTTGCAGTTGATGGAAAACCAGCGAGGCGTGTCGGTATACACCATTCATGCGGAAGTGGAAGGCATGTCGCAGGCGGCGATGTTCGAACAGCTATTGCAACGGGCGCAGCGGCAGGGGATTGAATTTTGTCCGCTGAGCCGGCTGTTGCCACAGGATCTGACCACGCTGCCGGCGGGCCGTGTCATCCGCTCGCCGTTTCCTGGGCGAGAAGGCTGGTTAGGCTGTCAAAGCGCATTAAAGGATGATGAATGAAGGCATGTAAGAATATTTGGGGTGGATTGCTGACCCTGTTTTTTGCTCTGGTGTATCTGCTGCCGCTCAACGGCCGTCTATTGTGGCAGCCGGATGAAACCCGTTATGCCGAAATCAGCCGCGAAATGCTGCAACGTGGCGATTGGGTGGTACCAAACCTGCTTGGTTTGCGCTATTTCGAAAAACCGGTGGCCGGCTATTGGTTGAATAACATTAGCCAATGGTTGTTTGGTGACAGCAATTTTGCCGTGCGTTTCGCCTCGGTGTTCAGTACCGGTATTACCGCGTTGCTGGTGTTTAGCCTGGGCTGGTTGATGTGGCGCAATATCCGGCGCGCCAGCCTGGCGACGCTGATATTCATGTCGATGGTGTTGGTGTTCAGCATCGGCACTTACAGCGTGCTTGACCCGATGATCGCGCTGTGGCTGACCGCTGCGATGGCCAGTTACTATCTGACGCTGCAAGCCACTACCATCAAGGGAAAATTGGGCGGCTATCTGCTGCTGGGGCTGGCCTGCGGCATGGGCTTTATGACCAAAGGGTTCCTGGCGCTGGCGGTACCGGTGATCGCGGTGTTGCCGATTGCCATTATGCAGCGGCGTTGGCGCGAATTGCTGATTTACGGCCCATTGGCAATCGTGACAGCGGCGTTGCTCAGCCTGCCGTGGGCGTTGGCCATTGCCGAGCGCGAGCCGGATTTCTGGCACTATTTTTTCTGGATTGAACATATTCAGCGTTTTGCCGAAGACAATGCGCAACATAAGGCGCCATTCTGGTATTACCTGCCGGTATTGATGGCCGGCGTGCTGCCGTGGTTGGCGTTGCTGCCGGGGGCGTTGCTGAAAGGCTGGCGTGAACGAGCCAGGCGTCCGGAACTGTTGTTCCTGTTGAGCTGGGTGGTAATGCCACTGATTTTCTTCAGCATCGCCAAGGGCAAATTGCCAACCTATATTCTGCCGTGTATGGCGCCGTTGGCGTTGCTGATGGCCGCCTATGCCGAGGACGCCGTCGCCGCGTTGCACCATCGCGTGTTCAGAATCAATGCACTGCTCAATGGGGCATTTGGCCTGCTGGGGATAGGAGCCTTGCTGGCTATAGGTCTTGGGTTGTTGCCGCGCCTGCATCTGTTTAGCCAGCAGGAATGGCCAAAGATCATCCTCGGTATCATCGCCTTCACCGGCTGGCTGCTGTTTGCCGTGGTATCGGTGCGTGACGGCACCAGACGCTGGAGCTGGGCGGCAGCCTGCCCGCTGCTGCTGTGTTTGCTGATCGGTTATACCATCCCGCAACAGGTCATTGACTCCAAACAGCCGCAGAACTTTATTCGAGCCAATCAGGATGTGCTGGCGCACAGCCGTTATGTTTTGAGCGACAGCGTTGGGCTGGCCGCCGGTTTGGCCTGGCAGCTCAAGCGTAGCGACGTATTGATGTACAGCGAAAAGGGCGAAGTCAGCTACGGGTTGGATTACCAGGATGCGCGTAGCCGTTTCGTCAGCGATGCCGATTTCCCGCAGTGGCTGGCTCAGGCTCGTCGGCAAGGCAACGTTTCGCTGGTGTTACAGCTGTCCCGCGGGGAAAGTGTGCCGGCCAACCTGCCACCCGCCGATCAACTGCAGTTGATGAACCGGTTTGCGCTGCTGTGGTATCAGCAACAGCCATGACCGGCTATCTGTTGGTGCTGGCGGCCTGCCTGCTGACCTGTGCCGGCCAGCTGTGCCAGAAGCAGGCAGCGCGTTGCTGGTTGTTGCCGGTTGAGCTGCGTCGCCGCCACGCGCTGCGCTGGCTGGCATTGGCCTTGCTGCTGCTGGCGCTGGGGATGCTGGTGTGGCTCGGCGTGTTGCAGCGGCTGCCGCTCAGCGTGGCGTACCCGATGCTCAGCTTGAATGTGGTTGCGGTGACGCTGGCAGCGCGATGGCTATTCCATGAACCGACCACGTTACGACACTGGTGCGGCGTGGCATCGATCGTGTTGGGGATTGTGCTGATGAGTCTTGCACCATGAAAGGCTATGGATGGGGCATCGCCAGCGTACTGCTGGTTACGCTGGCGCAATTGCTGATGAAGTGGGGCATGGTGCAACTGCCACTGGTGCTGTTTGCCGACGGCGTGCTGACATTGCTACGCCAGCACGCGCTGCCGTTGCTGGCAGTCAGTGGCGGGGTTTTCGGTTATGCCCTATCGATGCTGTGCTGGTTTTTTGCCTTGCGGCATTTGCCGTTAAACCGCGCTTATCCCTTGCTCAGCATCAGCTATGCGCTGGTCTATCTGGCCGCGGTGGCGCTGCCGTGGTTCAATGAATCGGCGACGCTGCTGAAAACGTTGGGAACCCTCTGCATCCTGTTCGGCGTCTGGCTAATTACCCGCGGTGGCGCAAACAAACCTGCCGATTAACGCAAAAAAATCGTACCGTGCCGCTTATCATCTTCATCACGCTTGCCTTTTTCCTCGCACGAGGGATAAATTATGCCCAAAAGCATGTGGCAACGGATTCAATAAAGGGATATGTAGGATGCGTACACTATTTTTACTGGTCAGCCTGGTTCTGGCCGGTTGCAGCAGTCACGCACCACCGCCCAGCGGCAAACTGGCGGATTCGATCGTGGTCGTGGCGCAGTTAAACGAACAGTTACGTCAATGGCACGGTACACCGTACCGTTACGGCGGGCTGGATCGCGGCGGTGTCGATTGTTCCGGCTTCGTCTATCGAACCTTCCGCGACCGTTTCGATATGCAACTGCCGCGTTCGACCGAAGCGCAAACCGAGCTGGGCACCAAGGTGTCGCGCGATGAGCTGCTGCCGGGCGACCTGGTGTTTTTCAAAACCGGTCACGGTGAAAACGGTCTGCACGTCGGCATTTATGATACCAACGATCAATTTATTCACGCATCCACCAGCCGTGGCGTGATCCGCTCCTCGCTGGATAACGTCTACTGGAAAAAGGTCTACTGGCAGGCGCGCCGCATCTGATCCGCGCCTTTTTCGATAAGTTAACCCGTTGTTTTCCGATATAATGGCAGCATCTCCTGTTTACTTCAGCGGTGACTGCCATGACCTCCCTGCGTTTATTGATTTCCGACTCTTACGATCCCTGGTTCAATCTGGCGGTGGAGGAGTGCATTTTCCGCGAGATGAACTCGCAAGTGATACTGTTCCTGTGGCGCAATGCTGAAACGGTGGTGATAGGCCAGTCGCAAAACCCGTGGAAAGAGTGCAATACCCGGCGGATGGAGCAAGACGGTATCCGCCTGGCACGCCGCAGTAGCGGTGGCGGCGCGGTGTTCCACGATCTTGGTAACACCTGTTTTACCTTTATGGCCGGCAAACCGGGTTACGACAAAGCGGTATCGACCAACATTATTTTACAGGCATTGTCACGACTGGGAATTAACGCCAGCGCGTCGGGGCGCAACGATCTGGTGATTGAGACCGCCGACGGCATTCGCAAGATTTCTGGTTCAGCCTACCGCGAAACCGCAGATCGCGGTTTTCACCATGGTACGTTGCTGCTGAATGCCGATCTTAACCGGCTAGCTGATTATCTGAATCCCGATCCGAAAAAACTGCAGGCTAAAGGTATCACCTCGGTGCGTTCACGGGTCGCCAATCTGGCGGAGTTTGCCCCTGGCATTACTCATCAACAGGTGTGCGAGGCGATTATTCAGACCTTTTTTGCCTACTACGGCAGCAGCGCAACGGCGGAGGTGATTTCCCCCGACGCGTTCCCCGACTTGCCCAACTTTGCCGATCAGTTTGCCAAGCAAAGCAGCTGGCAGTGGAATTTTGGCAAAGCGCCGGCGTTCAGTCATCTGCTCAATGAACGCTTTAGCTGGGGCGGGGTAGATATCTTTTTCGACGTCGAACAGGGTGCAATCACTCGCGCGCAAATTTTCAGTGATAGCCTGCAACCGGCGCCGTTACAGCAGTTGGCCGGCTTGCTGGTGGGTTGTGCCTACCGCAGCGACGCGGTGGCTGCGTGCTGTCAGCGGTTGTTGGCAGATTATCCGCAGCAGGCAACCGAACTGCAGCAACTGCAACGTTGGCTGAGCGAGGTGATTAAATAACCGCAGCGGCAGATTAAGAGCACAAGATTGGCAAAAAGCAAGGCGAGCATTTTTTATCGAATTCAATGTCAAGAATAAACGCTGAAATTGATATGTAATCAGTTTTAATCAATTGTAACGTTAAACGCACAGATGATAAAAAATGCCGCCTGAGATATTTCTTAAAATCATGCCGATTTTTCTAATAAAAACAAGATGGCTAAGTCAAATTGTCAGCACAGTTATATCACTTAAGTGAAATATCGATGGTAAATCGACGTTGACGCGCCCGTTTGTCTTAAGTGTAGGCTATTCTTAACCACCACACGGCGTATCAGATATAGCCTTGAACTATCAATTAAAACCGATTTTATTGGTATTTACATTGATATTTCCGATTAATCTTACAGGGATTGATCGATAAAATATATTGATATACGATGAGATGCTCGCCATTTGGCCTCTGGCATTAAAATGAAAATCCAATTTGAAGCCGACTTTATTAGTCGCTATGTTTTCCAACCGATTTATTCTAGCGATGGACGGTTGTTAGCGGTAGAAATCTTGAGCCGATTCGACAGCCTTGACGGCGATCTGGCAATGCCAACGGAAATTGGGGTTGGCTTATTAACTCCCCGGCAGAGAGTTGCGCTATTTAATGAACAACTGCTGTTAATAGAGCAATACGCATCATGGTTTATTGAACATCAGGTGTTATTGAGTATCAATATCGAACAAAGCGTAGCAGAACTGATCGTTAATGACCGGCATGTTGCTCAGCGCTTGCAACGTTTACCGTTTATGGTGTTAGAAATCAGTGAGGGTTTTCCGCAACTGTCAGCAGGGAAAAAAAATGTCACGCTTTGCTGGCTCAGTGAGCGGTTTACGCTATGGCTGGATGACTTTGGCTCCGGCAAGGCACCGCTAAATGCGTTGTATGATGGCCTGTTTGACTACGTGAAAATAGACCGGCGATTTTATTGGCAGCTGTTTGCTCACCAAGGCTATGACATGATAATTGATTCGTTATTAAAGAATATCAATTTACTTTGCCACGGAACGATCGTCGACGGAATAGAAGATAAACACCACTTTGATAAACTGATTGATGCCGAGGTTTTTGGCCTGCAAGGTTTTTTATGGCCTAGCGTCAGTGTGGATAATCTTGATTCGCTACACCCGGTTCCCGAGGTGTTTAACAGCGAAAAACAATAGTTATTTATAGTGTGATGGGCTGTCCATAGCGAGCCGTCGAGGTGGCGTTTGCTATCGTGAGGTTAAACAGTACGCAGCAGCGGAATAGGGAGCCGGGCAGCATTTTTCCTTCCGTTGTGAGTTGTTATTCGTCGTCAACCTTTCAGCGTGCAAATATATTCTGCCAGCACCGTCACCGTTACCTGCACACGGATGCCGCGCAAAGCCTGATTGAGCCGTAACTGCCTGTGCGGCGGCGGGTATCCCCTGCATTTCCTCGGTGTTAATCAGCGCATTCTGGCTCTACACTACAGTGAACGGAGGGCCTATGCCGCAGTTCGAAAACGCATACCACCAGCAATTGCCTGGTTTCTACACAGAATTAACCCCAACCCCGTTGCAGGGAGCGCGTTTGCTGTATCACAGCGAGCCGCTGGCGCATGAGCTGGGATTGGACGACAGTTGGTTTACGCCAGACAATGTGCCGGTGTGGGCCGGCGAGCGGCTGCTTCCGGGCATGCAACCGCTGGCACAGGTCTATAGTGGGCATCAGTTTGGCGTATGGGCCGGGCAATTGGGCGACGGTCGCGGCATTTTGCTCGGCGAGCAGCGTTTGCCGGATGGCCGCAGCATGGACTGGCATCTCAAGGGCGCAGGTTTAACGCCGTACTCGCGTATGGGCGATGGCCGTGCCGTATTACGCTCGGTGGTACGTGAGTTTCTTGCTTCGGAAGCGATGCATCATCTGGGGATCCCTACCAGCCGTGCGCTGACCATCGTCACCAGCGACCAACCGGTGTATCGCGAGCAGCCGGAGCGCGGTGCGATGCTGATGCGCATAGCGGAAAGCCATGTGCGATTCGGCCACTTTGAACATTTTTATTACCGTAAACAGCCGGAGCAGGTTCGCCAGTTGGCGGATTTCGTGATCGCCCGCCATTGGCCTGCATTAGCCGACAGCGCCGACAAATATCTGCTGTGGTTTACCGAGGTGGTTGAGCGCACCGCGCGTCTGATGGCCGACTGGCAGACCGTCGGTTTTGCCCATGGGGTGATGAATACCGACAATATGTCGATCCTGGGGATTACCATCGATTATGGTCCATATGGTTTCCTTGACGACTATCAGCCGGGTTACATCTGCAACCATTCGGATCATCAGGGGCGTTATGCCTTTGACAATCAGCCGGCGGTGGCGCTGTGGAATCTGCATCGTCTGGCTCAGACGCTCTCCGGACTGATGCGTGTCGAGCAGTTGGAAGCGGCGCTGGCGGCCTTTGAACCGGCATTAATGCAGGCCTATGGCGACAAGATGCGCGCCAAGCTCGGCTTCTTCAGCCAGGAGAAGCAGGACAACGATTTGCTGACCGGCCTGCTGAGCCTGATGACGGCAGAGGGGCGAGATTATACCCGAACCTTCCGTCTGCTAAGCGAGGTTGAACAACTGCAAACGCGTTCGCCGCTGCGCGACGAGTTTATCGACCGTGACGCGTTCGACCGCTGGTATTTGCAGTATCGCCAGCGTTTGTTGCAGGAGCAGGTCAGTGATGAACAGCGTCAACGGGCGATGAAAGCGGTGAATCCCAAGCTGATTTTGCGTAACTATCTGGCTCAGGAAGCGATCGAAGCGGCGCAGAAGGATGACATTGGCAAACTGGCACGCTTGCACCAGGCGTTATTGACGCCGTTTGACGACGATCCGCGTTACGAGGATTTCGCCGCGCTGCCGCCGGATTGGGGCAAACACCTGGAAATATCCTGCTCGAGCTAAGCTGATGGATCAATGCCTCGCGCTGCGACGAGGGCATTGATCACCTTGCTGCGTCTGGCGTTATTGCCGCAGATAAATCTGCGGTAATGATGTCGTTTCCGGATGCGCCATCACCCCGACGTCTGCCTGATACCAGCGGGTGAGCTGTTCGGCTTGCAATACTTCTGCCGGGGAACCGCTGGCCACCAGGTGTCCCTGATGCATAAGCAGAATGCGATCGGCATACAGTGCCGCCAGATTGAGATCGTGCAGTACGCAACACACCGCCAGCGGCTGCTGTCGGGTCAGCGAGCGCAGTAGCCGCAGCGTATGTTGCTGATGGTACAAGTCTAGCGCCGAGGTCGGTTCATCCAGAAACAGCCAGCGTGGCGAAGGAGTCGCTTGCCATAGCTGCGCCAATACCCGTGCCAGCTGCACCCGCTGCTGCTCTCCACCTGAAAGCTGACGATAATCGCGTTGCGCCAGGCTTAGGCAGTCGGTCTGCTGCATCACCTGTTGCAGCGCCTGCTGCATATCTCGCCGGCCGTGCGGTGCGCGCCCCATGGCGATCACGTCTTGCACGCTGAACGGAAACGCCAGACTGCTGTGCTGGCGCATCACTGCCCGCACCTTGGCCAGTGACGTCGGCTGCCAGTGTTCCAACGGCTGGTCGAGTAGCAGACATTCCCCGCAGCTTGGCTGCAAATAACCGGTCAACAGGCGCATCAGGGTGGATTTACCGGCGCCGTTAGGGCCGATAATTGCTACCATTTCACCGCTGGCAATGTTCAGTGAAACGTCATTGACGATACGACGCTTGCCGAGTGTATAACGCAGCTGTTGTGCCGTTAGGCAGGCGGCACTAGTCACCGAGTCTCTCCCGCTGGCGTATCACCAGCCACAAGAAATAAGGGCCGCCGATCAGGCTGGTCATCAAGCCCACCGGCATTTCCGCCGGGGCGACCAGAGTACGCGCCAGCGTGTCGCTGACCAGCAGCAGACAGGCACCACCCAGAGCCGAGGCAGGCAGCAGCCAACGGTGATCGCCGCCGAGGCGCATACGCACCAGGTGCGGTACCACCAGACCGATAAAACCGATTACCCCACTGACCGCCACCGCGGCACCGGTCAATAATGCACTGAGCAACAGCAGTTGCAGTTTGACGCGCTTAACGTTTACCCCGAGGTAATGGGCTTCTTCATCGCCTAACTGCAACAGATTAAGACGCCGTGCCTGCAATAGCGTCAGTAACGCGGCTGGCAGAATCAACGACGCGGCGATCGCCAGCGTTGGCCACTGCGACTGGTTGAGACTGCCCATCATCCACAGCGAAAACTGTCGCAGTTGCCGATCGCTGCTGATATAAGACAGCACGCCAATCGCCGCCATGCACAGCGCGTTGATGGCGATGCCCGCCAGCAGCAGACGCGACAGGCTGCCATGACCGCTACGGCTGATGCCGTAGATCAATAATGACACCAGCAGGCTACCGATAAACGCCGCCAGCATCTGGCTGTACAAGGCGATGGCCACCGGCAGGGTCAGTGGCAGGATAATCGCCAACGCCACGCACAGCGCGCCGCCACTGCTGATTCCCAGCAGGCTTGGATCCGCCAGCGGGTTGCGGAACAACCCCTGCATCACCGCGCCGGACACCGCCAGCGCACACCCGATCACCACCGCCAACAGTACACGTGGCAGGCGGATGTTGAACCAGATGTGCCAGGCGGTATCGCTGAATGGCTGTTGCCATAGCGTAGTGAACGACAGCGTCAGGGCGCCGTAATTGGCGGCGACCAGCGCCAATAGCGTCAGCGCCAGCAACAGACCGCCAATCACCAGACATGGCGAGGTCCGAGCGCGCATTACCGCTGCTCCGCCGCGTGACGCAGTTTGGCCAGCGCCGCCGGTGTTTGCAGGCCGAAGCCGAGTAACGCCATGTCGTCAACGATCAGCACGTGACGGTGCTTGCCAGCCGGGGTGAGGGCAATGCCTGGCAAACGCCATAATTGCTGCAACCCACCGAGGGATTGCACGCCGTCGGTGGTCACCAACAACAGGTCGGGCGCACTGGCAATAACCCCTTCTTGTGACAGCGGTCGATAATGGTTAAAGCCTTGCATGGCGTTGGTCAGACCGGCGGCGCGGATCACCGCGTCAGCGGCGGTCTGCTGGCCGGCGGCCATCGGCGTGATACCACCGTGGCTCATCACGAACATCACCTTGACCGGCAGCGGTTGGGTGTTGACCGCCGCCAGTTGCTGACGATAGCCTTCGGTCAGCTTTTGCCCCTCGGCGCGGAGATTCAACGCGGTGGCGACGGCGTTGATTTTTTCCGGCACCGCATCCAGCGTGGTATCACCGGGAATGAGTACCACCGGCACCTTGCTTTCCTCGAGCTGTTTGAACACCAAGGTTGGTTGAGCCAGTTCGCTGGACAATACCAGCGTCGGTTTCAGCGCCAGAATGCCCTCGGTGTTCAACTGTCGCATATAGCCGACGTCCGGCAGCTGTTGCAGTGCGGCAGGATACAGGCTGGTGCTGTCGCGTGCGACCAGCCGATCGCCGGCACCAAGCGCATAGACGATTTCACTGACGTCGCCGCCGATGGAAACAATGCGCTGCTGCGTCGCGGTGGCACCAAACGACAGCAGCGTCGTGCACAGGGCCAACGCCTGGATGATGGAGGTTTTCATGCGGCGATGTCCTTGGCGCGCAGAGCGGCAATCTGCTCACGCCATTGGGTCTGTTCCGGCTGACCTTCGGTGCGTTGACCATATAACTGGGCGATCTGCGTACCGTCGGCGGCAAACAGCTCCAGGCTGGTGACGATGCCGTCTTTGGTCGGCTTGCGCGTGATCCAGCTTTCGGCAATGGCTCCGCCGATCAGATGCAGGGTAAAACGCCGGTTGAACACGTTAATCCAGCCGTCTTGCGGCATCAGACGCTCAATTTGCCCGGTGAAGATCTGCACGCAGCCACGGTTGCCGACAAAAATCATGATTTCATTCTGCGCCTGATGCGCCGCCGCGAGGATCTGCGCCAGCGCCTGGTTATCCACCTGATAAGCCAGGTCGTCGCCCACGGCACGAAACGCCTGCTGGCGAGACAGGTGATGGCGGTTGAGCAATGCGAAAAATTGGTGCACGTCGGTCATGGCGCGCCATTCGCGGTCGATTTGTGCGTTGTCCGGCGTGGCGTCGGCTGCTTTTGTCGCCGCCGGTTGCAACGCCAGTGGCGGATTGTCTTCGCCGGCATGGCGTTCTATCAGCGCCATCCAGGCGGCAAGGTCGGTTTCTTCGGTGGTATACACCTTGTGCAAGGCATCGCCCTGATGGTCGAAAAATTGAATGCTGTGGCGCACGCCACGTTTATTGGTTTCGCTCAGGCTGAAGGCGCTGGCCCACTGGTTGAGGAACAGCCGCAGATCCAGTTCGCGCGGATTGAGAATCAGTCCGGCGTGACCGTTCAGGTGCTGGTGCTGATAGCGTCCCAGTTGTTCATGCACCGCGTAGGCGTTACGGGTGATCGATTTGGTGACGCCGACCTGCTCCAACTGGGTAAGCAGACTGCGGGCGTCGCTGTGCAGGCGGCGAGCATCATGGCCGACGCGAGCATGGGTCAGTTCCGCTTCGCTAACGCTGAGCAGCTGCGCCAGATCGCGGGCATATTTACCCGGGTTGTCGATTTTCGCTTGCTGATAGCGGGTGTAGAGTGCGTTATTCATCCGTGTTCTCCTGACGTAATAGGGGAGTGGCGGGTGCCGGCCCGCCGAATAATCAAGTGATTACCACTGGTAGCTGACCAGCAGTTTGGCGTTGCGGCCATCCTGCGGAATGCCCAGTGGCGAGTAGTATTCTTTGTCGAAGGCATTGCCCAGCACCACGGTGGTGGTGACGCCTTGCCATTCGGCACGACCCTTATAGCTTAGGTAGAAGTCATTAACGCCATAGCCGGCCTGCTGTGCGCTGCCGCTCGGCACCTGTGTGGCGCGCTGGGCAAAGGTGGCAACCCAGCCGGTAGACAGGCCGGTATCGGCGATCGGTAGGTCCAGCGTGCTGGTGACGGTGTCGGGGTTGATGCTGGCGATCCATTCGCCGGTGGCCTGGTCTTTACCGCGCGTACGGTTATAGGACAGATCCCAGCCAAACCCTCTGGTTTTGTAACTCAGAGTGGCATCCCAACCCCAGATCTTTGCGCGTTCGATGTTGGTGGAATAGGTGGTGCAGCTAATGCAGTATGGCCCAGTTGGACCGCGTCCCAGTTGCATGGTGACGCCGGTGGAAATGTAATCTTTGGCCTTGGTATCAAAATAGCTGGCTTTGAATTGCAGATTGTCATCAGCCAGTAACAGATCGTCGAAGCGCAAACCAAAACCGTATTCCTGCGTGGCGTTGGTTTCCGGTTTCAAGTTTGGGTTTGGCACCCAGTAGTTGGTAATGGTGGTCGGCCCCATCGGGATGGAAAAGTGCTTGGAGTCATTGTACATCTCGCCCATGGTTGGCGCGCGGAACGCCTGGGAATAGGAACCGAACAACATCAGCCAGTCGGTCGGCGTGATGCTGAGCGCTCCGCGCGAAGACCATTTATCAGCGTTGACGTCGTCATAGCCGTTACTTTGCCCCTGATAATCGTCGTAACGCGTGCCGGCCAGAATCGATACCGGCAAGTCGCGCAGCGTGATTTCATCCTGCAGCCAGATCGAAGCAAATTTGATCTCGGCCTGTGGGAAGCTTTCGGTTGCGCCACCCGGCGTTTGTTCCTGCTTATAGGCTTCAGTTCCATAGGTGAACAGGTGGGATGCAGGGCTGTCGACGAACAGACGCGTGCGGTTTTCCAGTTTGGCGCCACGTGTGGTCTGCTTGCGCGCCTCATCTTCACTGCCGCCAGTATGCGCGTTGATCTGCACTTCGGAGTAATACACCTTGGCTTCGGCATCCAGCCAGTGCTGGCCGAGCGGATTCAGTTGATAGCTCAGTTGTCCGTCGCGTTGAATGGTAGAGCGGTCGGTCATAAGATTGCTGGCGGACGCGGCAGACTCCTGCGGGTTTTTGGGCTCCTGGGCACGATTGTTGTAATAACGCAGGTTACCGCTCAGCGACTGGTTTTCGTCGATACGCCAGGTACCTTTGGCCAACAGATTGCTGATGGTTTCGTCATTGGGCGCATCGAAACCGTTGCCCTGACGCAAGTCACCCACGTCGCGGGTGCCGAATGACAGCAGGCCGTCAAGCGTGTCGGTTCGCCCATAGGCGCTGGCGCCCATGCCCAGGCTGTGATCGCCGCTGGCGGCGTTGCCGAAGACCCGGTAGCCGCTGTTACGGCCCGGCCGCAGCAGATCGGCGGCATCGACGGTTTCATAAGACACTACGCCGCCAAGTGCGCCGCTGCCGTACAGTAACGCAGCCGGGCCGCGTACCACCTCAACTCGTTTTACCAGGCCTGGGTCGAGAAAAGTACCGTTGATGTGACCGGTGTCGGTACCCTGACGGATACCATCGACCAGAATCAATACGCCGCGCCGATCGTAACCGCGCATCGAAACGTCCTGCCCATTGCTGCGGCCAGTGCCGCTGACGGTAATGCCGGGCACCTTGCGCAGCATATCGGCGGCGGAGGAGGCGGTCTGGCTTTCCGGGCTGTCACCGTTAATGACGGTGACCATCATCGGCGCTTCAAAACTGCTGCGCTGATTACCGGTGGCGACCACGGTGAGGGTATCGTCTTTACTGACGGTCGTTTTCGTGGGCGCATCGTGGGGGGTATTGGCGAAAGCCATCGCCGGCAGCGCACAGGCGACAGCCAGACTTAAGGTTGAAAAGCGTAGTCTGGTGGTAAAGATAAGAGGCATGGGCAACTCTCCGTATGCTGTTAAACATATCAATAGATTTGCTGGCTGCCTGGATCAAACGATCGGGGTGGCTCGCAGGGAAGGTTTTTTATTTTTACTTGGTCAGGATCAATTTTCCTGCTTTGGTCTGGCGCAGCTGATAGCGCTGCCCTTGATGCGTAATAATGGCGATGCCGTCTGCGCCCAGCAGCTGTTGGCTGTCATAACAGGGTATCGGCAGGTCGCTGTGGATGGCGATTGACGAGCCCGATGGCGCAGGATTCTGGTTCGATTTTTCCATAGGTTCGGCCTGAAAAACAAACTTCAAATGGTAATTAATATCAAAGTGATAATCATTATCATGTGAACATTCGGTTACATCAAGGAAAATTTCCTTACCGAGGGAACCTTTTTGCTTACACTGCATCTGGCAGTGGAACGACGCGGGGGCGCCCAAACGCCATAGGGTTACTTCAGCAGGGTCTCGATGCGATCGAACAGTTTTTCCGGCTTGGTGATCGGCGCAAAGCGGGTGACACGCTGGCCGTCGGCGGTCAGCAAAAACTTGGTGAAATTCCATTTGATGCGCTGAATGCCGAACAGCCCAGGAGCCCGGCGCTTCAGCTCGCTGAACAACGGGTGTGCGCCTGGCCCGTTAACCTCGATTTTGCTGAACAGTGGAAAACTGACGCCGTAGTTCATGGTACAAAAACTGGCGATCTCCAGGGCATCGCCCGGCTCCTGCGCACCGAACTGATTGCAGGGGAAGCCCATCACCACCAAACCGCGCTGGCGATAGTATTGCCACAGGTTTTCCAGGCCACGGTATTGTGGGGTAAAGCCGCATTTGCTGGCGGTATTGACCAGCAGATAGGCGCGTGCCGGATAGTCCGACAGGGTTTTTGCTTCGCCTTGCAGCGTAGTGCAGGGGATGCTCAACAGTGAAAGGCTCATGCAGGGAACTCCAAATCCTGTAGCTCGGGCGAGGCGGCGTTTTGCCGGTTACTACCAGTATAGATGCGCATTGAACACCGTATCACCGGGGCAGGCTCACCCCGGTGAGGACGGATTAAAAGCGGCTATCGACCGCATCGGCCAGCATTGCCAGCAGTTGCTCGCTGTCGGACCAGCTCAGGCACGGATCGGTGATCGACTGGCCGTAGGTCAACGGTTGGCCGGCGACGATTTTTTGCGTGCCTTCCACCAGGAAGCTTTCCGCCATTACGCCCACCACGGCGGCAGAGCCGGCGCGAATCTGCTGGCAGATATTCTCGGCGACGTCCAGTTGGCGGCGATGCAGCTTTTGGCAGTTGCCATGGCTGAAATCAATCACCAGGTGTTCCGGCAGGTCAAACTCGCGCAGGCTATCACAGGCGGCGACGATATCCGTCGCATGGTAGTTCGGCGTTTTGCCGCCGCGCATGATGATATGGCCGTAAGGGTTGCCGCTGGTCTGGTAAATGGTCATCTGGCCGTTTTTGTCTGGCGAAAGGAACATATGGCCGGCGCGTGCGGCACGGATGGCGTCAATGGCAATGCGGGTATTGCCGTCGGTACCATTTTTGAAACCGACCGGGCATGACAGCGCAGACGCCATTTCACGGTGGATTTGGCTTTCGGTAGTACGTGCGCCGATGGCTCCCCAACTGATCAGGTCGGCAATATATTGCCCGATCACCATATCAAGAAATTCGGTGGCGGTCGGCAGGCCGAGTTGATTAACGTCGAGCAACAGTTTGCGCGCCATTTCGATGCCGCGATTGACCTGATAGCTGCCGTCAAGATCGGGATCGGAAATCAAGCCTTTCCAGCCCACCACGGTGCGTGGTTTCTCGAAATAGGTGCGCATAACGATTTCCAGCCGATGCTGATAACGTTGGCGCAGTCCATTAAGTCGGCTGGCGTAATCCATGGCTGCATCCAGATCGTGAATGGAGCAGGGGCCGATCACCACCAGCAGGCGCGAGTCTTCGCCTGACAGGATCCGTTCAATGCGTTTTCGTGACGCCGTCACGTTATCCGCCACTGCCGGTGAAATCGGCAGCTTGTCCGCCAGCGCTTGCGGCGTAACCAGGCTGTCGATGCGCGCGGTCCGCAATTCATCTGTTTTGTGCATGATTATCTCTGAAACTGTTCTTCTCTGCGGCAGGAGTACCGGGAAGTGATGGCGATCACAATAACGCAAAAACGGCCGATTTCAACCGTTCAACGCGATAACTGTTGAGCAAAACCGACAAAAATTGATAAATACCGCTGGCGAGGAATGTTCGGCAGCGGTTTGCTGCCGAGCAGGGTTAAAACATTCGACGGCTCATGCCGAGAATATCGAGAATTTTGGTGGAAATTTCCTCGACGGAGTAGTTGGTGGAATTCAGATAGCGGATTTGATTTTTACGGAACAATGCTTCGACTTCGGCAATTTCCATCCGACACTGGCGCAACGACGCATAACGGCTGTTTTCGCGGCGCTCTTCACGAATGGCTGCCAGTCGTTCCGGGTTAATCGTCAGGCCGAACAGTTTATGTTGAAACGGCTTCAGCGCGGCGGGTAAATGCAAATTGTCCATATCGTCGGCGATAAACGGGTAGTTGGCTGCACGAATGCCAAACTGCATGGCCAGATAGAGGCTGGTAGGGGTTTTGCCGCAGCGCGATACACCGAGCAGGATCACCTGCGCCTGATCGAGGTTGCGTAGTGAAATACCGTCATCATGCGCCAGCGTGTAATCAATGGCCGCGATGCGCGCGTCATATTTGCCCAGGTTGCTTTCCGTCAACCCATGGGTACGATTGGGCACCGGTGTCGGTTCGACATCCAGTTCCCCCTGCAACGGGCCGACCAGCGCCTGCACGATATCCTGGCAGAATCCTTCGCTCTGGGTGATGACGTTACGTACTTCCGGCGAAATGATCGAATAAAACACCAGTGGCCGCACGCCGGTCTGTTGATAAATTTCGTTGATTTGCTGGCTGACGGCCCGCGCGCGCGCTTCGGTTTCGACAAACGGCAGGGTAAAGGTGGTTGCCTTGACCGGAAATTGCGACAGTACCGCGTGGCCGAGCACCTCGGCGGTGATCGCCGTGCCATCCGAAATATAAAATACGCTTCTTTCCACCCGTGACTCCTTAACTGAAAAATACGTTTCCTGCTGCGGCAAGGCGATGGCCTGTCGTTCAAACATAATGGGCTCCAGAGTATTCGGCGGTAAAGAGGCTAGCAAAAAAACTGTGATGCCAACGGATTCCACAGTGGTTAGCCAACCGAAAAGCGCAAAAATAAGAACATTCCGGCAATTTTGGTTTTTGAAATTGAATTTTGATTTTTATAAAAAGCGATAGCCAATTATTCTCGGTCGATTGAGCTGTATATCGATGATAATTTCAACAGAAGGCTGGTAATTCGCCCTGCTGTTAAATAAGAATTGAAAATATACGTAATTTGTTGAATTTGCGTGTTTTAGCGCGCCAGAGACCGGTTTCTGCGGCAAAAGACCGTTTAGGTAATTCTCTTAAAATCCATTTTCTTCATCGGGTTGATCGATTCACCTTTCCATTTCTTATGGATGATTGTGCTAGTCTGGTTCGGCCCCAAATAAGGGCGAACAACGCAATTGAATTAAATCCGTCTATACCCTACTGATAGCAATAAGGATTGTCTCGATGTCCAATAATGGCCCAGACTTGCGTAATGTGCTTTGGTACAACCAGCTTGGCATGCACGACGTTGACCGTGTTGGCGGCAAAAATGCATCGCTCGGTGAAATGATCACCAATCTGTCCGATCTGGGCGTGGCCGTGCCAAATGGCTTTGCCACTACTGCCCAGGCGTTTAACGATTTCCTCGAACAAAGCGGTGTCAACCAGCGCATTTATCAGTTACTGGATCAAACTGACGTTGATGACGTCACCCAACTGGCCAAGGCCGGCGCGCAGATTCGCCAATGGGTTATCGATACCCCGTTCCATGCGGAGTTCGAGCGCGAAATCACCCTGGCTTATCAGCAATTGGCCGATGGCGAACCGGAAGCCTCCTTTGCCGTGCGCTCTTCCGCCACCGCCGAGGACATGCCCGATGCGTCGTTTGCCGGCCAGCAGGAAACCTTCCTGAACGTGCAAGGCATCGATGCCGTGATGATTGCCATCAAACACGTGTTCGCATCGCTGTTCAATGACCGCGCCATTTCCTATCGCGTGCATCAGGGCTACGATCACCGCGGCGTGGCGCTATCCGCCGGCGTGCAACGCATGGTGCGCTCCGATCTGGCATCGTCCGGCGTGATGTTCACCATCGATACCGAATCCGGTTTTGATCAGGTGGTGTTTATCACCTCGGCATACGGTTTGGGTGAAATGGTGGTGCAGGGTGCGGTTAACCCGGACGAATTCTATGTGCACAAGCCGACGCTGCTGAACGGCAAACCGGCCATCGTGCGCCGCAATGTCGGTTCCAAAAAAATCCGCATGGTGTATGCGCCGTCGCAGGACCACGGCAAGCAGGTGGCGATTGAAGACGTGCCAGAGGCGCAACGCAATCGTTTCTCTCTGAGCGACGATGAAGTACAGGCGCTGGCGCATCAGGCAATCCTGATTGAAAAACACTATGGCCGACCGATGGATATCGAGTGGGCGAAAGACGGCCACACCGGCAAACTGCTGATCGTCCAGGCGCGTCCGGAAACCGTGCGCTCCAATGGGCAGGTGATGGAACGCTATCAACTCAACGGCAGCAGCAAGGTACTGGTAGAAGGCCGCGCCATTGGTCATCGTATCGGTGCCGGCCCGGTGAAAGTGATCCATGACATCAGCGAAATGGATCGCATCCAGCCGGGCGACGTGCTGGTGACCGACATGACCGATCCGGACTGGGAACCGATCATGAAGAAGGCGGCGGCGATCGTTACCAACCGCGGCGGTCGTACCTGCCATGCGGCAATCATTGCGCGTGAGCTGGGCATTCCGGCGGTCGTGGGCTGCGGCCACGCCACCGACGTGCTGAAAGACGGCCAAAAGGTGACGATATCCTGTGCCGAAGGCGATACCGGCTACGTTTACCAAGACATGCTGGACTTTACCGTGCAGAGCTCCGAAGTGAACGAGCTGCCGCAACTGCCACTGAAGATCATGATGAACGTCGGTAACCCGGATCGTGCCTTTGACTTCGCCTGCCTGCCAAACGAAGGTGTCGGTCTGGCGCGTTTGGAATTCATCATCAACCGGATGATCGGCGTGCACCCACGCGCGCTGCTGGAGTTCGACCAGCAAACGCCGGAGTTGCAGCGTGAAATCAAGGGGCTGATGCATGGCTATGACCATCCGGTGGAATTCTATGTCGGTCGTCTGACCGAAGGGATCGCGACGCTGGGCGCGGCGTTTTGGCCAAAACGCGTTATTGTGCGGTTGTCCGATTTCAAGTCCAACGAGTATGCCAACCTGGTCGGCGGTGAAAAATACGAGCCACATGAAGAAAACCCAATGCTGGGTTTCCGCGGCGCCGGTCGCTACGTTTCAGACAGCTTCCGTGATTGCTTCGCACTGGAATGTGAGGCGGTCAAGCGGGTACGCAACGAGATGGGGCTGACCAACGTGGAAATCATGGTGCCGTTCGTGCGCACCGTGGCGCAAGCGGAAGCGGTGGTTGCGGAACTGGGGCGTCAGGGGCTGAAGCGTGGCGAAAACGGGCTGAAAGTGATCATGATGTGCGAGATCCCGTCCAACGCGCTGCTGGCGGATCGGTTCCTTGAGCACTTTGATGGCTTCTCGATTGGCTCCAATGACATGACACAGCTGGCGCTGGGGCTGGATCGCGACTCCGGCGTGGTTTCAGAACTGTTTGACGAGCGTAACGACGCGGTGAAAGCGCTGCTGTCGATGGCGATTCAGGCAGCCAAGCGCCATGGTAAATATGTCGGTATTTGCGGTCAGGGTCCGTCAGACCATGAAGATTTTGCCGAGTGGTTGATGGAGCAGGGGATCGACAGCCTGTCACTTAATCCGGATACCGTGGTGCAAACCTGGATTAATTTGGCCAAGTAAAAATAAATTGCGCCGATAAGATATATTTCATTGAAAAAAGCCGCAGTAGTTATGCGGCTTTTTTATTTCCAGATGTAAGCGAGTATGGCAATAAATAATAATGTAGAAGAAAAGGACAAAAAAAAGCCCATCCTTGAAGACGGGCAAAGACTACACACAGCAATTCACATGTATGGCATTACATTGTTTGGAAAACTTGCTTGAAATTAGGGGGTTAAAGCAAGATATGGCAATAATACTAGGTACTTGGCTTAAATTAGTCATTAAGAATCGTCCTAATAAACCGATTAACCCCAAGTTTGTTATTCATTTTGTCAAATTACCGGCAAAAAAATAACCTGCATTTATTCGGCATGTTTAATCGTTTAAGCGCAATTTATCATGAATCGGCTGGATATATTTCCGCTGATTTACTCAATTGGCGGTAACGGTGGAATAATTGAATCAGGCATCTGCCCATTGGCGGGCAGATGCCAAACGGATTACAGCTGTTCCAAATCCTTGGCGACCTCGTCGAGATCGGCCGTTGGTTCGGGAGCTTCGTTCATCCAGGCGGTCAGCAAACGGTATGATACCGCCAGCACGACCGGCCCGATAAACAGCCCGATCATGCCAAACGCCAGCAGGCCGCCAATCACGCCGGACAGGATCAGAATCATTGGCAAGTCTGCGCCCATGCGGATCAACACCGGGCGCAGGAAGTTGTCGAGGGTGCCGACCACGCAGCTCCACACCAGCAATACCGTGCCCCAGGTGGTGTCACCGCTCCAATACAGCCAGATAATCGCCGGGATCAGCACCGGCAATGGCCCCAGTTGCGCGACGCAGAAGATGAACATCAGCACCGCCAGCAGGGTGGCGGCCGGGATGCCGGTTATCGCCAGGCCAATCGCACCCAGTACCGACTGCACCAGCGCGGTAACCACCACACCCAAAGCGACGGCACGAATAGCCTGACCGCCCAGCAGTACCGCCGCGTCGCCACGTTCGGCACCCAGACGTACCGCAAAGTGGCGGATGCCCAATGCCACCTGTTCGCCGCGGGCGTAAAGCAGCACGCTGAACAATACCATCAGCGAACAGTGCATCAGGAAACGGCCAATGTGCGCGGCCTGGGCCGCGAACCAGGTGGCTGTCTGGCCGAAGTAGGGTTGTACCTTGGCAATCAGTGCGCCGCCACCGCTGTTGATCAGGGTGTGATAACTGCTGTAGACCTTGTCACCGATCATTGGAATGGAATTCAACCAGGCCAGATCGGGAATATGCACTTTGCCTGGCGTACTGGCCCAGGCGACGATCGGCGCGCTGTTATCCACCACGCTATTTACCAGCAGCGCAATCGGCATCACGAATAGCACGATCAGAATCAGTGTCATGACCAGCACCGCCAGTGAACGTCGTCCCCACAGCAGATTCTGTAATTTAATCAATAACGGCCAGGTGGCGATGACCACCATGCTGGCCCAGGCGAAGCCAAGTATAAAAGGTTGAACCACCCAAAAGCAGGCAACGATCATTATGGCAATGAACATCACGCCAAAGATAATTCTTGGCAAATCATATCGCGGTTGTGGGACTGTCATGAAAGGGTTCTCATCCTATTAGGTAAATTCCTTTGCTCCGTCTGATAATCATGATGCATTTTTGCCAAATTTCACAGTGCGGCGCACAATTTGCCGTGCGGGGTGAGGCCGGTTGCCGTTGTTGAGCGTCAGCAGTCAGCGGCGTAAATGCCGCGCGATTAATTGGTTATCTGCTACTGAGAAGTATGATAGTTTTTAACGATAACCAAAACAGGCTGGGCCTGACTCCAGGCTCGGTCAGGCGTTCAAATTAGACAGACAGGCGCATAAAAAGCAATGATCCCACAGATTTCTCAGGCTCCCGGCCTCGTTCAACGGGTGCTCGATTTTTTGGCGGCGTTAAAACAACACGGATTCAATGGCGATATTGCCACCAGTTACGCCGATCGCCTGACCATGGCGACCGATAACAGTATCTATCAACTACTGCCCGATGCGGTGGTATTCCCGCGCTCAACCAGCGACGTGGCGCTGCTTGCCCGGCTGGCCGCAGACGAAAAATTCAGCTCGCTGACCTTTAGCCCACGCGGTGGCGGCACCGGCACCAACGGCCAGTCGCTTAACAGCGGCATCGTGGTGGACATGTCGCGCCATATGAATCGCATACTGGATATCAACCTGGAACAAGGCTGGGTTCGGGTTGAGGCCGGGGTTATCAAGGATCAGCTCAACCAATACCTCAAGCCGTTCGGCTACTTCTTCTCGCCGGAACTGTCGACCAGCAACCGCGCTACCCTGGGCGGTATGATCAACACCGATGCCTCAGGGCAAGGATCGCTGGTGTATGGCAAAACGTCCGATCACGTACTGGGACTGCGCGCCGTATTGCTGGGTGGCGAGATGCTCGACACGCGCGCCATGCCGACGGCGTTGGCGGAAACGATTGCTTTGGAGAATACCCAGGAAGGGCGCATTTATCACACCGTATTGCATCGCTGCCGCGAGCAGCGCGCGCTGATTGTGGATAAATTCCCCAAGCTCAACCGGTTCCTGACCGGCTACGATCTGCGGCATGTGCTGAGTGACGATCTGCAAACCTTCGATCTGACGCGCATCCTGACCGGCGCCGAAGGAACGCTGGCGTTTATCACCGAAGCCCGACTGAACATTACGCCATTGCCGAAAGTACGGCGATTGGTGAACGTCAAATATGACTCCTTCGATTCGGCGTTGCGCAACGCGCCGTTTATGGTTGAGGCCAAGGCACTGTCGGTAGAAACCATCGACTCCAAGGTTTTGAATCTGGCGCGGGAAGATATTGTCTGGCATTCGGTCAGCGAGTTGATCACCAACGTGCCGGACAAACAGATGTTGGGGTTGAATATCGTTGAGTTCGCCGGCGACGATGAGCCGCTGATTGAACAGCAACTGGACAGCCTGTGCCAACGGCTGGATGCGCTGATCGCCGATCGTCAGGCCGGGGTGATCGGCTATCAGGTCTGTGGCGATCTCAACGGCATCGAGCGTATTTACAATATGCGCAAAAAGGCGGTTGGGCTGCTGGGCAACGCCAAAGGACAGGCCAAACCGATCCCGTTTGCCGAAGATACCTGCGTACCGCCGCAGCATCTGGCTGATTATATCGTCGAATTCCGCCAACTGCTTGATAGCCATAATCTCAGCTACGGCATGTTCGGCCATGTTGACGCTGGCGTGTTGCACGTGCGCCCGGCGCTGGATATGTGCGATCCGCAGCAGGAAATGCTGATGAAGCAGATTTCCGACCAGGTGGTGACGCTGACCGCCAAATACGGCGGTTTGCTGTGGGGAGAGCACGGTAAAGGTTTCCGTGCGGAATACAGCCCGGCATTCTTTGGCGACACGCTGTTCGAAGAGCTGCGCCGTATCAAGGCAGCGTTCGATCCGGACAACCGGCTGAATCCGGGCAAGATCTGTCCGCCGCTTGGCGTGGATGCGCCGATGATGCAAGTCGACGCCGAAAAGCGCGGTACCCTCGACCGCCGCATCCCGATCGCGGTGCGCAGTTCGTTCCGTGGTGCCATGGAGTGTAACGGTAATGGCCTGTGTTTCAACTTTGACGTGCGCAGTCCGATGTGCCCATCGATGAAAATCACTGGCAGTCGCATTCATTCGCCAAAGGGGCGGGCGGCGCTGGTGCGTGAATGGCTGCGCCTGTTGAGCGAGCAGGGGGTTGATCCGCTGGCGCTGGAAAAGACGTTGCCACAGCAGCGGCTGAGCTTCCGCGCGCTGATCGAAAAAACCCGCAACAGCTGGTATGCCGGCAAGGGCGAGTACGATTTTTCGCATGAGGTCAAAGAGGCGATGTCCGGCTGCCTGGCCTGCAAGGCCTGCTCCACCCAGTGCCCGATCAAGATTGACGTGCCGGGATTCCGCTCGCGTTTTCTGCAGCTGTACCACACCCGTTATCTGCGCCCGGCGCGAGACTACATGGTGGCCGGGGTTGAAAGCTATACGCCGCTGATGGCGAAAGCGCCGAAGGTGTTCAACTTTTTCTTCAAGCAGCCGTGGCTGCGTGAACTGAGCCGCAATGCGATCGGCATGGTTGACTTGCCGATGTTGTCGAGCCCGACGCTGCGCCAGCAACTCAGCGGGCATCAGGCTACCACCATGACGCTGGAGCAGTTGGAAGCGTTAGCGCCGGCCGATCGCGAGCACTATGTGCTGATCGTCCAGGATCCGTTCACCAGTTATTACGATGCCAAAGTGGTTGCCGATTTCGTTCGGTTGGCGGAAAAACTGGGTTATAAACCGGTACTGCTGCCATTTTCACCCAACGGCAAGGCGCAGCACGTTAAAGGCTTCCTGACGCGGTTCGCCAAAACCGCGCGCAAGACTGCCGATTTTCTTAACCGCGTCGCCAAACTGGAGATGCCGCTGGTGGGGGTCGATCCGGCTCTGGTGCTGTGCTATCGCGACGAATATCATGAAATACTCGGCGAATCGCGCGGTAACTTCCAGGTTCTGCTGGTGCATGAATGGCTGCGGCAGCGGTTGGTGGATCGTGCCGAACAGCCGGCCACCGGCGAAGCCTGGTATTTGTTCGGCCACTGTACCGAAACCACCGCGCTGCCGGCCAGCAGCCAGCAATGGGCCGATATCTTTGCCCGTTTTGGCGCCAAACTGGAAAACGTCAGCGTCGGTTGCTGCGGTATGGCCGGCACCTACGGGCATGAAAGTAAAAATCTGCAAAATTCGCTCGGCATTTATGAGTTATCATGGCACCAGGCGCTGCAACGCTTGCCACGTCAACGTTGTCTGGCGACCGGCTATTCCTGCCGCAGCCAGGTCAAGCGCATTGAGGGCAATGGCGTGCGGCATCCATTACAGGCCCTGTTGGAGATGATAGCGTGAAGCTATGGAAACGACACACCACCCTGGAACAGCTTAACCATTCCAGCGCTGGTTGCATGGTGAGCCATATCGGCATTGAATTCACCCGGATTGGCGACGATTACCTTGAAGCCACCATGCCGGTAGATAACCGCACCACCCAGCCGTTCGGCCTGCTGCACGGCGGCGCGTCGGTGGTGTTGGCGGAATCGATGGGGTCGATGGCGGGGTATTTGTGCACCGAAGGCGAACAGAAAGTGGTTGGGGTGGAGATTAATGCCAACCATCTGCGCGCGGTGTTCGAAGGCCAGGTGCGCGGCGTATGCCGTGCGCTGCATGCCGGCCGGCGTAATCAGGTCTGGCAGATTGAAATTTTCGATGCCCGTGACAAACTGTGCTGCATTTCGCGTCTGACTACCGCGGTGATTGAATAACGACCGGCCCTGCGGGCGCCTCGGCCTGCAGGGCTCGTTGCCGTAGCCGGGTTTGCTGCTGGATCAGCGAATACGCCACATAATACTTATAAATATTACTGACATACTGTACCGTTTCCCGGCCAATGCGCGCCGCCGCAACCCGTTCGACATTATTAAACCACACGTTGCGATCCAACCCGATCCGTGCCGCCTCCTTGCGTAGCAAGGCGATGCGGCGTGGGCCGGCGTTATAGGCGGCAAAGGTGAACAGCAGCTTGTCCAGATGAGTCATGGGTTCGTTGGCATAATAACGGTCCATCATAAAACGGATGTATTTGATCCCGGCATTGATATTGGGCTCCAATTGGCGAATATCGCCGACGTTCAACTCCCGGCCGGTTGCTGGCATCACCTGCATCACGCCAATGGCGCCCGCCTTACTGCGCACCCGCTGATCGAGCCGCGACTCCTGATAACCCTGTGCAACCATCAGTAACCAATCGATACCATACTGATTACCGTATTTATGAAACAGATCGCGCACCTGAATGAATTTTTGCATTTCCGCGTGCCGGGTGGCGTTTTTCACCCATTGGGTGCTCTTCAGGTACTTTTTGAGTTGAATATTGCCGAAGGTGCTGCCAATTTTGTGCCGATCGCAAAACAGGTCGAGCTGGGCCTTCAAGAGCGGTGAATGCTTGCGCATTGCCAACGCAATCTGGCGGTCCTGGCGTAAGAACAGCTGCGGTTCAATGACGATATCGGCAAATATCTGCTGCCAGAACAGGGCCAGATACCGGTCGGTAACGCTGTAATCCACCAGGCCGGCGTTGAGCATTTCCAGCACATCCTCTGGCTCAAAGTTGCCTGGCGCGGGTTGTATTTCGACCGGCGGATGCCGTTGCTGTTTCAGCGTCCGGTTCAACTGCTCAAGGCTTTGATAGTAGCTGCTGGTGGGATTGACAAAAACGGTTTTGCCAGCCAGTGCGGTCAAGGACCTCACCGCTGGGGCATGGCGGTGACGCACCACCACTTCATGCACCTGGCTGGCTAATGGCGTGCTGAAGTCGACCAGCGCCTGGCGCTGTGGCGTGATGGTCAGGTCGGCGGCAATGATATCGCCGCGTCCCGCCAGCAGTTCCGGGATTAACCGATCGCGAGCGGTGGGAATGAACACCAGTCGAATCTTGTCCGCCGGGTTTGTGTGGTGCTGGTTGAGCTGCTTTTCCAGCGCCAGCATTAAATCAGCCATCATGCCGCGCTGGGTGGTATCGGCGCTGAGGAAATAAAACGTCTTGCTGTAGGGCACCAACACCCGGACGATCCGCCGTTGTTGCATCATGTCCAGATCGCCCATGTGCACCTGGATTTGCGTTTGCAATTTCAAGGGAGGGGCGGCGGCGCTCGGCAAGGCGAGCACCCAGCCGCAGACTGCCAATAGCATGCCATAACGCAAGCTGGCCATAACCCCCTCGCACGCAATACCCCTGTGCCAAGTATAGTCGTTGCGCCTTGCGTCGGCGGAAGATTATAACTGGAACGGTACCCGCTTGACGAAATCCTTCTGAAACGCATTGGCCTTTTCCCAGGTGCCTTCCATCGCGTATTTCTGGCAGATCAGCGTCAGGGTATGGCGAGCAAAATGGTAGCTTTGCACACGGAACAGCTGACAACGCTGCGGATTGTTGATTTCCACGATCAGTCGATTATGCAGCTTGCTCAATGCGTGCAGGTAACTTTCGTCATCGCCGTTTTCCAGGCAGAGATTGGCGATGTTCAGGCTGATGCCATTGAAGCGTTTCAAGTTATCGATGTTGCATTCCGGGCGCTTTAGGGCGGCTTCCGCCATGAAGAAGTCCACCGTTGCATCACGAATGCTGAACTTGTACTCATCGATTTTTCCGAGCAGCCAAGCGTTTATTGAGATGGTCATAGTTCCGCACCATGGTCTGAATGATAATCATTATCATATTGATTGGTGCCGTAACGATCAATCATCTTGTTGAAATTTTTCGCCTGCCTGTGGCGGTCGAAAACCACCGTGATTCGACCCTTTACTTGGCGCACAGCGACCCCATTTACTCAGTAGCGACTAAACTTTATACAGAAGGGCGGCGCGCTAACGGAGCGAAACAGCATCATTTAACGTTAAACGCATTTTTCAGACAGACAAGTCACAGAAATAGGTATTTTCTATGAATGTTTAAAATGGCAAAAAATGCTCGAGGTGGTTGAGCGTTTTCGCCGCCGGGGCGAGCGGTACGGTAATGGGTAAAGTGATTAAAATTCAAATGAATAAACAGGTTCATTCCCCATCCCAGTGCGTGGAGGCAGCGAAATCTCCAGCGCGCTTTCCATCGGCTGAGGTGAAAAACCGGGTTTTCAGCCGATACCCCCGCAAAACAAACGGTTGAAGTGATAATCATTATCACTAACATAGTCGATATAGCCTGATTTGGCTGTGATAGAGAAAACATGAGGTAGGCCATATGCAAACAGAAAATGTCGGTACTTTCTCGTTGGCAGAGAATGTCTGGCAAGGCATTTCCCTTAGCGACAGCGCCGTCAAGCAAATCATCAAGCTGATGCAGCAGGATCCGCAGGTCAAGGGGTTGCAGCTCGGGGTGAAACAGTCCGGCTGCGCCGGGTTTGCCTATGTGCTGGATCTGACCCGAGAACCGGCAGGCGATGACCTGCTGTTTGAGCGCGACGGCGCAAAGCTTTACGTGCCGCTGAAAGCGATGCCCTTTATCGATGGCACGACGGTCGATTTTGTCCGCGAAGGGCTGAATCAGATATTCAAATTCAACAACCCTAAAGCTCAACATGCCTGTGGGTGTGGCGAGAGTTTTGGCGTTTGAGCGATGTAATCAACATGACACGAAGCAATGTAGAAGTACCAAATGATGTACAGGCTTGGGTCAGTGAAGGTCGTTACAAGGAAGGCTTCTTTACCCAGGTGGCTACCGACGAGTTGGCCACCGGCATTAACGAAGAGGTGGTTCGCGCCATCTCGGCCAAGCGCAACGAACCTGAGTGGATGCTGGAGTTTCGGCTGGAAGCCTATCGCGCGTGGTTGCAAATGGAAGAGCCGCACTGGCTGAAAGCCAATTACGACCGGCTGAACTATCAGGATTACAGTTATTATTCGGCGCCGTCCTGCGGCAGCTGTGATGACGCCTGCGGTTCACAGCCGGGAGCGGAACAGCAGCCAGGCGCCCAACTGGCGGAAAACAGCTATCTGACCAGCGAAGTGGAGCTGGCGTTCAACCAGTTGGGCGTGCCGGTGCGTGAGGGCAGTGAAGTGGCGGTGGACGCCATCTTTGACTCGGTCTCCGTGGCGACCACCTATCGCGAAAAACTGGCCGAAAGCGGGGTGATTTTCTGTTCGTTCGGTGAGGCGATTCAGGAATACCCGGATCTGGTGCGTGAATATCTTGGGCGCGTCGTGCCCTCCAACGATAACTTTTTTGCCGCACTCAACGCGGCGGTGGCCTCTGATGGCACATTTGTCTACGTGCCGAAAGGGGTGCGTTGCCCGATGGAGCTGTCTACCTACTTCCGCATCAACGCCGCCAAAACCGGCCAGTTCGAACGAACCATTCTGATCGCCGACGAAGGCAGCTACGTCAGCTATATCGAAGGCTGCTCCGCCCCGGTACGCGACAGCTATCAGCTGCATGCGGCGGTGGTGGAAGTGATACTGCATAAAGATGCCGAAGTGAAGTATTCGACGGTGCAGAACTGGTTCTCCGGCGGCGACAGCAAGGGCGGTATTCTCAACTTCGTCACCAAGCGTGCCTTGTGTGAAGGGGCCAATTCGAAAATGTCCTGGACCCAGTCGGAAACCGGCTCGGCCATCACCTGGAAATATCCGAGCGTGATCTTGCAGGGGGACAATTCGATCGGTGAATTCTTCTCGGTCGCGCTGACCAGCGGTCACCAGCAGGCAGACACCGGCACCAAAATGATCCACATTGGCAAAAACACCAAATCAACCATTATTGCCAAGGGCATTTCCGCCGGTCACAGCGAAAATACCTATCGCGGTCTGGTCAAAATCCTGCCGGGGGCAGAAAACGCGCGCAACTTTACCCAGTGCGATTCGATGCTGATCGGTCCCGACAGCGGGGCGCATACCTTCCCGTACGTTGAGGCACGCAATAACAGCGCACAACTGGAACATGAAGCCACCACCTCGAAGATCGGTGACGACCAACTGTTCTATTGCCTGCAGCGTGGCATCAGCGAAGACGATGCTATTTCAATGATCGTCAACGGTTTTTGTAAGGATGTATTCTCCGAGCTGCCGCTGGAATTCGCGGTCGAGGCACAAAAACTTCTGGCAATCAGCCTGGAACACAGCGTCGGTTAATATTTGGGCGGAAAAACGCCACCAGAGGACACAGCATGTTAAGTATCAAAGAGTTGAAAGTCAGCGCGGAAGGCAGTGAGATCCTCAAGGGCCTGAGCCTGGATATCAAGCCGGGTGAGGTTCACGCCATCATGGGGCCAAACGGCTCTGGCAAAAGTACGCTCTCTGCTACGCTGGCGGGACGCGAGGAATACGAGGTCACCGCCGGCGAAGTCATGTTCAAAGGCAAGGATTTACTGGCACTGGATCCGGAAGATCGCGCCGGTGAAGGCGTGTTTCTGGCCTTCCAGTACCCGGTGGAGATCCCCGGCGTCAGCAATCATTTCTTTCTGCAAACCTCGGTGAACGCGGTGCGCAAATACCGGGGCCTGGAGCCGCTGGACCGTTTCGATTTTGCCGATTTTATCGAAGAGAAGATTGCACTGCTGAATATGCCGGCCGACCTGCTGACGCGCTCGGTCAACGTCGGGTTTTCCGGCGGCGAGAAAAAACGCAATGACATTTTGCAAATGGCGGCGTTGGAGCCGGATCTGTGCATTCTGGATGAAACCGACTCCGGGCTGGACATCGACGCGTTGAAAATCGTCGCCAACGGCGTCAATTCGCTGCGTGACGGCAAACGGGCGTTTATCATCGTGACGCACTATCAGCGTATTCTGGATTACATCAAACCGGACTACGTTCACGTACTTTCTCAGGGGCGCATCGTTAAATCTGGTGATTTCTCTCTGGTGAAACAGTTGGAGGAGCAGGGCTATGGCTGGCTTTCCGACCAACAATAATTCTCGTGCACTGCAAACGCTCTACAGCCTGTTTGAAGCGCACAGCGGCGAACAATCGGCCTATGCCCTGGCACACTGGCAGCAGGCGTTACGACTGGGCTGGCCGACGCGCAAGCATGAAAACTGGAAGTACACGCCGCTGGAAGGGCTGCTCGAACGGCAGTTCGTCGCTCCGATCGTCAGCGACATCACCGCTGCGCAGCGTGATGCGCTGGCGCTGGACATTGATGCCTATCGCCTGGTGTTTGTCGACGGCCGTTACAGCGCGCAGCTGAGTGACGCCGATCTGGGCGACTATCAGTTTGAGGTGGCGAGTTATGCGAGCCCGCAGACGTTGCCGGAGCCGATTCAGCCGGAAATTTTCCTGCATCTGACCGAAAGCCTGGCGCAGGAAACCAGCCTGATTCGCCTGCCGGCCGGTAAAGTCGGCGTACGCCCGCTGTATCTGCTGCACATCAGCAGCGGTCGCGGCGAAGCAGGGGAAATCAATACCGTTCACCATCGCCACCATCTGGACATCGCACGCGGCGCACAGGCCAGCGTTATCGAACATTACGTCAGCCTGAACGAATGGGCCCATTTTACTGGCGCACGCCTGACGGCCAACGTCGGCGACAACGCAGAACTGCAGCACAGTAAACTGGCGTTTGAAAGCCAGCCGAGCTACCACTTCTCGCATAACGATCTGGTGATCGGCCGCGACGCGCGGGTGAAGAGTGACAGCTTCCTGCTTGGCGCCGGGCTGACGCGTCACAACACCAGCGCCCAGCTTAACGGCGAAGGCAGCAACCTGGCGATCAACAGCCTGATCTTGCCGATAGGCAAGGAGGTGTGTGATACGCGCACCTATCTGGAGCACAACAAGGGCTTTTGCGAGAGTCGTCAGTTGCATAAGACGGTGGTCAGCGATCGTGCCAAGGCGGTGTTCAACGGCATGATCAAAGTGGCGAAGCACGCGATCAAAACCGACGGACAGATGACCAACCATAACCTGTTGCTGGGTAACGTGGCGGAAGTGGATACCAAACCACAGCTGGAAATCTACGCCGATGACGTCAAATGCAGCCACGGCGCAACGGTCGGTCGTATCGATCAGGAACAGATCTTCTATCTGCAGTCGCGCGGCATCAGTCGGCACGACGCCCAGCAAATGATTATCTTCGCCTTTGCCGCCGAATTGACTGAAGGCATTAAAGACGACGCCATTCGTGAACAGGTGCTGGCGCAGATCACCCGGCGTTTGCCGCGGGAGGCAGCATGAGCTATCCAATAGAACGTGTGCGCAGTGATTTCCCGCTCTTGGCGCGTGAGGTCAACGGCAAGCCGCTGGCTTACCTCGACAGCGCGGCCAGCGCGCAGAAACCGAATGTGGTGATCGAACGTGAAGCCGACTTCTATCGCCATGGCTATGCCGCAGTACACCGCGGCATTCATACGCTCAGCGCTGAAGCGACGCAGCAGATGGAAGCGGTGCGCGCCCAGGTCGCACAGTTTATCAATGCCGCCTCGGCGGAAGAAGTCGTGTTCGTCAAAGGCACCACCGAAGGTATCAACCTGGTGGCCAACAGCTATGGTCGCCATCTGTTGCAGCCGGGCGACAGCATCGTCATTAGCGAGATGGAGCACCATGCCAACATCGTGCCGTGGCAGATGCTGGCGCAGGAGCGGGGGCTGACGCTGCGCATCTGGCCATTGCAGCAGGACGGCACGCTGGATATCCACCAGTTGCCTGCGCTGTTGGACGGTACCACCCGGCTGCTGGCGCTGACGCATGTTTCCAACGTACTGGGCACCGTCAACCCGCTAAGCGATATCATCGCGCAAGCACATGCCGCCGGCGTCAAGGTGCTGGTGGACGGCGCTCAGGCGGTGATGCATCAGCAGCTTGACGTGCAGGCGCTGGACTGCGACTTCTATGTCTTCTCGGGACACAAGCTGTACGGCCCTACCGGCATCGGCGTGTTGTATGCCAAACAGGCGCTGTTGCAACAGATGCCGCCGTGGGAAGGCGGCGGTTCGATGATCCAGCAGGTTAGCCTGACCAGCGGCACCACCTACGCCGAGCCACCGTGGCGTTTTGAAGCTGGTTCACCCAACACCGCTGGCATGATGGGGCTGGGCGCGGCGCTGGATTATGTATCGCAACTGGGGCTGGACCGAATCCATGAATATGAGCAGTCGCTGATGCACTACGCGCTGGAAGCGCTGCAACAGGTGCCACAGCTGCAGATCTACGGCCCGAGTGAGCGCGCCGGGGTAATTGCCTTCAACCTCGGCCGGCACCATGCCTATGATGTGGGCAGCTTCCTCGATCGCTACGGTATCGCCATTCGTACTGGTCACCATTGCGCCATGCCGCTGATGGCATTTTATCAGGTACCGAGCATGTGCCGTGCTTCACTGGCGTTGTACAATACCCGGGAAGACGTGGATCGACTGGTGGCCGGTCTGCAGCGAATTCAGCAGCTGCTGGGCTGATAGCCCGCGGCGGAACTTTTATAGGAAGCCTCATGGCAAATTTGCCGGACAAAGACAAACTGGTGCGCAATTTTTCGCGTTGCCTGGATTGGGAAGACAAGTATCTGTATGTGATCGAACTGGGGGGACGCCTGCCGCCGCTTGACGACGCCGAGCGTCAACCGCAGAACCTGATTTCAGGCTGTCAGAGCCAGGTGTGGATCGTGATGCGGCAGAATCCACAAGGGCAGGTTGAATTCCATGGTGACAGCGATGCCGCCATCGTCAAGGGACTGATGACCGTGGTCTTCATCCTGTATCGTGATTTGACGCCACAGCAAATCGTCGATCTCGACGTGCGGCCTTTCTTTGCTGAACTGGCGCTCAGCCAGCATTTGACCCCTTCGCGTTCGCAAGGTCTGGAAGCGATGATCCGCGCAATCCGCTTGAAAGCGTCTCAGTTGCTGTAACCCCGCTTAATCGACTCATTGATACCTGCCATTTGTCAATGAGTCTTTACAATCAGCGTTGCTGGCCAAATGTCGTGACGAATAAATCGATATATCAATGTGTTAGCGGCTGTTGTCGCGGCGAGGCGCCTGTCGGTTGATAACGTTATAACGTCTTGATTTTATGCCCTTTATTGCCTTTGCACCTAGAGTTGCTAGTATTAAACGGGTAATTGTCTGATTTACCTGCCGACAACCGCTAGATAGCCTTGTGGCCGAACCGTACACAAAAGGGAAGAGCATGAAACGTGCGTTGACTTTAATGGGCGTGTTATTCGCCACCGTCCTGGCCGGCACGCAAGCCGCCAGCGCGACCGAATATCCGCTGCCACCGGCTGATAGCCGTCTGATTGGCGAAAACACCATTTACACCGTGCCGAACGATGGGCGTTCGCTGGAGGCAATCGCCGCTGATTATCAAATCGGCCTGTTGGGCATGCTGGAAGCCAATCCGGGCACCGATCCTTACCTGCCGAAACCCGGCTCGGTACTGACTATTCCAACCCAGATGCTGTTGCCGGACACGCCGCGTGAAGGGATTGTGGTGAACCTGGCTGAACTGCGTCTGTACTATTACCCGAAAGGCGAAAATAAAGTGATCGTCTACCCGATCGGTATTGGCCAGACCGGCATGCATACGCCGCTCAAGGTCACCTCTGTCAGCCAGAAAATACCGAACCCGACCTGGACGCCAACCGCCAACATCCGCAAGCGCTATGCCGCGCAGGGCGTGACATTGCCGGGTGTGGTGCCGGCCGGCCCGGAAAACCCGATGGGCCTGTTTGCCATGCGTTTGTCCATGGGGCACGGCGAGTACCTGATTCACGGCACCAACGCCAACTTCGGTATTGGCATGCGCGTCAGTTCCGGCTGTATTCGCCTGCGTCCGAACGATATCGAAGCGCTGTTCAACATGGTGCCTAAGGGGACGCGAGTGCAGATTATCAACGAACCGGTGAAAGTGTCGGTTGAACCGGACGGCAAGCGTTATGTTGAAGTGCATCAACCGCTGTCGAAAGTCGAGAGTGACGATCCGCAGACCATGCCGATTCACCTGTCCAAAGGCCAGCAGAAGTTCGTTAACGATGCGGCCACCGACAAGGCCGAGTTCGACAGCGCCCTCACACGGCGTTCAGGCATGCCGGTGCTGGTCAGCGTAGGGCAGAACCCTTCTGACGTTGCTCTGCCTTCTCTGCGGCTGTTTGGCGGCGACAAGAGCAAGACCACGACCACCGAGGGCGCGCCGATTTCACAGGCGAACTAACCTGACCGGGTGATACCCCAAGCCTGGCCAATGCGCCGGGCTTTTTAATGGCTGTGATTTGGCGCCATTCTGTGGCGTAGTCGCGCTGGCGTAGAGGGGAAAAGGGAGGATTATCTGAGACAAAAAAAACGGCGCACAATGTGCGCCGTTTTTAATTACCGAAGCTAACTTACTTTTTGTAAGCGTGAGCTTGGTTGTCCAGACGCTGGTTAGCACGTGCTGCGTCGTCTTTAGCTGCTTGAACGTCAGAACGGATTGCGTTCACGTCGTTGCTCAGCTGATCAACTTTAGCGTTCAGAGTCTGAACGTCAGAGGACAGTTGATCGATTTTAGCATTGCTAGAGCAGCCTGCCAGCAGAGTGGAACCCAGGATTACTGCGCCCAGTACCAGTTTAGTACGATTCATTATAACACCCTCTAGATTGAGTTAATCTCCATGTAGCGTTACAAGTATTACACAAACTTTTTTCGAAAGAGAATAATTTTTTTGTGTTAGAGCTCTTTATTTTGATCGTTCGCTCAAACTTGCATCTTGTTTTACAGAATAGTTAAAAAAACGAGGCAAAACAGCCGGATTCCATCGGACTGCTCCGATTTGCCATAGGCGAAATAATGGTCTAGTGGTGGTTGCGTTTTTGCGAAAATAGTTTACTGGCAATAAAAAAACGCCGCATGGCGACGTTTTTTTGATTAAATTTTTGTCACTTTTTAATTATAGCACGTGCACCGAGGCGGTATTGGTGGTGCCGCTTGGCACTAATGCGCCGGATACCATCACGACCACATCGCCTTTTTGCGCTAAACCGCTTGCCAATGCGGCTTCTTTACCGATGCGGTAGAAGTCGTCGGTAGAGGCAATTTCTTTGACAAGCTGTGGGATAACCCCTTTGCTGAGCACCAGCTGGTGTGCCGTGACTTCATTGGTGGTCAACGCCAGGATATTCGCGTCCGGGAAGTATTTACGCACCGACTTGGCGGATTTGCCGCCGCTGGTGGCAACCACGATCAGCGGTGCATCCAGTTTTTCAGCCGTTTCAACTGCGCCGCGGCATACGGCTTCGGTGATGCGCAGTTTGCGGTTGTCGTTCAGGCCGTCGATACGGCTTGGCATCACGCGGTCAGTGCGCTCGCAGATGGTGGCCATGATGTTCACCGCTTCCAGCGGGTATTTACCCTTGGCGCTTTCACCGGACAGCATCACGGCGTCGGTACCATCCAGAATGGCGTTGGCCACGTCACCGGCTTCCGCACGGGTAGGGCGTGGGTTTTTGATCATCGAATCGAGCATCTGGGTGGCGGTGATGACCACTTTGCGCGCGCGATTGCATTTTTCGATCATCATCTTTTGCGCAAAGATCACTTCTTCCACCGGAATTTCAACGCCCAGATCGCCGCGCGCTACCATGATACCGTCCGACGCTTCAAGGATTTCGTCGAAGTTGTTCAGACCTTCCTGGTTTTCGATTTTGGAGATGATTTGAATCTGCTCGCCACCGTGGGCTTTCAGATGCTCACGAATCTCCAGCACGTCTGAACGCTTGCGAATAAAGGAGGCAGCAACGAAATCGACGCGCTGTTCGCAACCGAAGATCAGGTCGCGCTTGTCTTTTTCAGCCAGTGCTGGCAGCTGGATGGAAACGCCTGGCAGGTTAACGCCCTTGTTTTCACCCAGATCGCCGTTGTTCAGCACCTTGCAAACCACTTCGTTTTCGCTGACGTTGGTGACTTCCATGCCGATCAGGCCGTCATCGACCAGAACGGTATTGCCGATTTTAAGATCGGCGGCAAAGCCGGCGTAAGTCACGGCGACGCGTTCATTGTTGCCAATCACGCTTTGGTCGGTGGTAAAGGTGAACGTCTGGCCGGCAACCAGCGCGGCGTCTTTGCCGCCTTCCAGCTTCATGGTACGGATTTCCGGGCCTTTGGTATCAAGCAGAATGCCGGCGGTTTTACCGGTTTTAGCCATCACCGCACGCATGTTCTGGATGCGATTGCCGTGCTCTTGGTAATCGCCGTGGGAGAAGTTGAGGCGCATTACGTTCATGCCTGCGTTCAGCAGGTCGGTCAGCATTTCTTCCGATTCGGTTTTGGGACCGATGGTACAAACGATTTTGGTCTTTTTCATGACGGTTTTTTCTACAAGTTGTGATGGATAAGAAAGCGAATAAAACCGGCGTTTAAGTCGCCGGTAAGGGATCTGGCGCGTACCTGACGTTGGAAAACATAGTTAAGAATAGGTGACCACAGTAGAAATGGGGCGGAAAAATTCAGCCCGCACCGGCGAACGGTAATGATGCGAAAAGTGATGGGAATTGACGTTGTTGTTATTGCGTTTTCGCAGATCAAGGGCTGAAACCATTCAACTGAAAGACGTTGCGCATTATAAAGCCATCGCCGTCGGAAACAAAATAAAAAACCGATGCGTGGCGCAGGTTTAGTCAAAACAGCAGCAAATGTGGCGCAAATGCAAATCTAGAGCGGCAGTTTGTTGCGCAAATCCATGCGCTGTGAATAAAACGCTATTTTGACTGTGGAGCGAGGGCGATTTCCAGCAGGGTTCCGGCGGTCAGGCAAAAACAGCCACTGGCCACCTCGGCAGGGATGGTGATGGATTCGCCGGCGATCGCCACAAAAATGTCGCTACCGACGGTAAATTCAAACTCGCCGGACAGCACTTGAGTTTGCAGCCCATGGGGGTGTTTTTGCAATTGGCCGAACGCGCCTGCGTCATAGCGTACTTCGGCGGCGGCCGCGCCATCGCTCATTTTGCCTTCTCGGCGGGCAAGGCCATTATCCAGCGAGTGAAACGGCGTTGCCGCGATAAACTTCAACATATGGCGATCCTTATAACCCGTTGGCGCTTATCATAGCCGATCGAACGGCTCGCTTCCAAAGCAAATGGGCGGCGATGGTAAAGCGTAGGGCGTGTGGTTTCAGCAAAACTAGATGGTGTAGCGCAAGGTGTGGAATGCAGCGTTATATGGTGCGTCCGAGTGGACTCGAACCACCGACCCCCACCATGTCAAGGTGGTGCTCTAACCAACTGAGCTACGGACGCACTGAGCTGCTACAGAATTTGGTGCGTCCGAGTGGACTCGAACCACCGACCCCCACCATGTCAAGGTGGTGCTCTAACCAACTGAGCTACGGACGCACTGAACTGCTACAGGAATTTGGTGCGTCCGAGTGGACTCGAACCACCGACCCCCACCATGTCAAGGTGGTGCTCTAACCAACTGAGCTACGGACGCATCTTTTCCTGTCTGTCATGGCTGACAGCGGGGACGAATATTAA